>ERZ779855.22-NODE-22-length-115042-cov-19.668893_pt1 | contig 115042 bp, 124 predicted proteins | sample MGYA00511370_ERZ779855 | MGnify/ENA primary metagenome ERZ779855 (study PRJEB29588, sample SAMEA1967319) | human gut metagenome | biome: human gut; feature: human-associated habitat; material: faeces | place: Denmark | collected 2008/2010 ...
GCAGATGCGAAGACGATTGAGCAGAAGATTAATCAGTTGGAAAAGAAAGATGGAACAGGAGATTCATCCGATACAAGAAGTATGAAGGAACGCTTTTCCGGTGCTGTTGTGATGGGCGATTCCATTGCGGCGAGCTTTACAGAGTATGATGTACTGAATACATCAAGTGTTGTTGCGAAAATTGGAATTCATTTCAGCGAACTGGATGATCAGATCGAGCAGGCAAAACAATTGGATCCGCAGATTGTTTTTCTGGCATATGGGATGAATGATGTAACTAAGACAAACGGAGATGTAGACAAGTTTATCAAGGATTATTCAGATGTGATCAAGAAGATTCAGAAGGCTATGCCGGATGCGCACATTTTTGTGAATGCTGTTTTCGGCCAGCACACCCCGGACGCAGGAGGTGGGATAGATGATGCTGTGGCGCCCGATAACGGTGCCGGGGTTCAGGACGCTGTTGCAGCCTACCTCCACAAAGTCGCCCAGCATGGCGCCCACCTTTTTGCGGCCGGTCTCCACCTGCTCTGTGCCGTCCTTCACCACCACCAGAAGCTTGTCGCTCTTGACATTGGAGGTGATAGAGCCGGCGCCCATGTGGGACTTATAGCCAAGGATGGAATCCCCCACATAGTTGTAATGAGGCACCTGCACATTGTCGAACAGGATCACGTTTTTCAGCTCCGTGGAGTTGCCCACCACGCAGTCATTGCCCACCAGCGCGCTGCCCCGGATAAAGGCGCAGTGGCGCACCTCCGTCTCCGGCCCGATGATGCACGGGCCGGTGATGGACGCCGTGGGCGCGACGTGCGCCGTCCGGTGCACCCACACCTCCGGGCCAAAGGGCAGATATTCGCTGTCCAGCTGTGCACCCAGCGCACGAATGCAGTCCGCCAGGTCGGAGAGCGCCTCCCAGGGATAGGTAAAGCGGGCCAGGTAGTCCCCCGCCAGTGTATGTGTCAGATCATAAAGGTCGTTGATGGTGTACATAGTCTCCTCCTTCGCGCCTGTGCTACTGTACGCACCGCGACGGGATGTTATGTGCTAAGTATACTATCCGGCGCGGCATTTGGCAAGTGGGGACGGAAAAAACACCCCCGCGCCGCTTTGGCGCAGGGGCGTTCTCAACCATTTCAGTTGTCCAGCGGCTTCATAGTCGGGAATACCCCTCTGTCCTCTTCATCCGGTTTCATCACGCCTTGTACGGTCGAAAAAGTGCCGTTTTCACGAGGTTTTTCTAACTTTTTGGATTCCATAATGTGTCCTCCTGTGCCGTCTGGTTCGGGGCAAAAGTTGTAAAAAAGTTGTGGAAAGTTGTATTGGCACGAAACCGGCTCAATGACGACTCAAAATTGGCACAACGAATGGCTACATTGTTTTCAAAGACGCCATTGTAAAATTGCCCCATTTGTAGTAAAGCCTGTATGAGTCCCGCGCAGGATTATCTTGCGGATTCATACAGAGACAAGTATAGCATAAGCCCCCAAGATGTTCAAGTCAACGATTTTTTCGTTGGCCCTTCCAATTTCATACCTTATATATAAAAAGGAGAAAGCCATGCCAACCTATCAATTACAAATTAAACAGATTGTGGATTACCCACGCTGCCGGATATACCGGCAGTTCGTCCGCTTTCTGATGGAGGACCGGAGCATTCGCGTAAGCGGGGGCTCCGGCCTTTTTTATTTTACGGTACTTTGCAGCTACGCAAACTTCCGCACCTCATACCGCCGCATCGACGGCATCAGCTATACCGTCTACCCCGGCGAATGGGTCTGCACCCTCAAGGAGCTGTCCCAATGGTTCCGCACTCGGTTCCAGTGCCAGGCGCTGGCCGAGCTGGAACGGCTGCAGAAGCAGCACCTCATTTCTTTCCAGACCCTGGGCCGCGGGAATGTAGTCCGCTATAAGATCTGCGACTGGGCGCGGCATAACACGGTTCTGGAGTACAATGCCCCTTGCCAGAAGGACACCGGCTTTTTCTTCCTGCCGGTTTCCGTTGCCACCGACCTCATCAGTTCAGACCGCTGCTCAGAGATGGACATTGTGCTGGACCTGTGGGTATCAGCCATCTACAACGACAATCAGGTACAAGGGTCAGACCTGGGGCCGGTGGTCTATTTCCGCAACGGCACCGGAAATCCCCTTGTCACCTACACCGAGCTGGCTGCCCGCTGGGGGCTGTCCCGGGCGACAGTCGGCCGTGTCCTGAAAAAGCTGGCCGCGCTGGACTACATCTCCCTCATGTCCTTCCCGGGCCGGCATGGCAGCGTGATTTATCTGCAAAAATATCTGTCCACCATGTTCGAGATTTCGGATGTGATGGTGGACAAAGAGGAGGTCGCTATGACGCTTAACATACGCCTGGAACTCCCGAAAGAGGACAGCGCAGGCCACGACGCCCCTGCCTTGGAGCATGAGGTCATCGTTTCAGATGAACTCGCCAGCGTTTCAAAATCGCACATTGAAATTATCCTTCAGAAAATGGCGCAAATCCTGATGGCACAAGGGATTTCATGCTTTGGCTGCCCGCTCTCCCGCTACAAGTTATATCCCTTATCGGGCGACTGCCGGGAAGATTTACTACCCCGCGCGCGAGAGCGATCCCTGCTGCGTTTTGGCCTTGCTGTGCTGTGCGGGAACAAGCAGGTCGCCAATTTTGAACTTACACTCTCTCCCTCGGCGGAGAATTGAACAGGAGGTCTTACCATGAAGAAATTTGTTGAAAAAGATGTCGCAGAGAACCCTCTGTACCATGATACCTGGAAACTGCTGAAAAAATACCGCGATGTGGTGTGGAGCTTGGAGATTTCCGTCCAGCATGTGCGGGCCAAGTTCGAGATCGAATACGGCACCTCCATCGAAGAATTTCTGGATTCCGTCTACCTGGCCGGCGCAGACCTGAACGGGAGTGACATTGAGCACCATGCCAAGTGCATTGAGCGCAGCCACAAGATGCTGAAACTCCTGGATTCGGCAGTCGAATTGCTCCGCACCCGCCATAAGAACGGCGAGGCGTATTACTGGCTGCTGTACTACTCTTTCCTCTCTCCCCAGCAGCTGAAGAATGTGGAGGAAATCATCGAGAACCTGCGTCCGCACATCCGGGACATCTCCTTCCGCACCTACTACCGCAAGCGGCGGGAGGCCATTGACGCCCTCAGTTCGGTGCTGTGGGGCTACACCTCCAAGGACAGTCTGGATGTGCTGGAGCAGTTCTTCCCGGAGCCAAAAGCCACCGAAAAAAAGGCGGGCAAATAATTGGCACACTTCGGGATTGAAATTGGCGCATTGCTGCCCTTGAGCCGTAAATCCCTATGTGTTAGACTGAATATGCTCAAACTTGTATCCAAAACTGAACAGGCAGCGAACAGCACCTTTTCCGAGGTGCTTTTTTGCTGCCTAAATGGTCTTTGGCCGGAGAAGGAGTCCACATCTGCACGACGGATGCGGGCTCCTTCTTTGCTTCTTTGAGCGACGAATATCACATTTGGATTGGAGGTCCGCAAATTGAAAAAACTGAAAATTCCTCAACAGCAGCGGCGGGAAGACGACAGCAGCCCGCCTCGTCGAGTTTCCATCGGCCGGATCGCCTATACGGCGTTCCTCTGTGTGACGATGGCAATGATGTTCTGCCAGCCGGCCTTTGCCGCAACCGATGTTTGGACGAAGGCCAAGGAGATCATGCAGGATGTCTACACGCAGATCCTCGCCATCTCCACCATTGCGGCCATCGTGACTGCCTCGGTGGCGCTGCTGCTCATGAACTTTTCCCGCTCCGGCCGGACAGTCGATGAAAGTCGGGCGTGGCTGAAGCGCATCTGCATCACCTGGGCCGTCCTCAATGGTCTTGGATTCATCATGGCTTATGTGACGCCTCTGTTCTCTGGTGGTCAGTGGACAGGCTGATGGCCGCCGCAATATACCCACTGGAAGGAGGCGTAAGCTATGGGTATCCTGGATGGCATCGTTGAATGGATCGCAGAACAGGTAATGGCCGGCCTTGACCTGGTGACCACTTCGGTTTTGGGGGCGCTGGGCTGTGACATGGATGTGTTTCTGCGGTACTTTCCCGCTGCCGAAACGATGTATAGCGTCTTTGTGGCGCTGGCTGTCGGCATTATCCTGTTGAATTGGGTCTGGCAGCTGTTCAAAAACTTCGGCCTGGGTGCAGGAATTGAGGCGGAAGATCCGGTCAAATTGAGCATCCGGTCGGTCATTTTCATCCTGCTGGCGCTCTTTTCCGATGAAATCGTCAACATTGTCCTGACCATCGGCGGTACGCCGTACCGCTGGATCATGGATTCGGAGCTGCCGCCCCTCAGCTTTGCCGATTTTAACTCGGTCATGCTGGTGATCATCGGCGTCTGTGCCAATGGCGCTGTTGCGCTGATCACCCTGATCCTCGTCATCATCTTGGCCTGGAATTATCTGAAATTACTGCTGGAGGCGGCGGAACGGTATGTTCTGCTGGGTGTGCTGGTCTATACGGCGCCGGTCGCTTTTTCGATGGGCGCAAGCCAGACTACATCGAATATTTGGAAATCGTGGTGCCGGATGCTGGGCGGGCAGATTTTTCTGCTGATTATGAACGCCTGGTGCCTGCGCCTGTTCACGAGCATGGTTGGCTCTTTTATTGCCAATCCGCTCTCTTTGTAAGGAGGGGCGCTTTGAAAAAATTCAAGAAAATTTTGTTCCTTGCGCTGATGGTTGCTGCCCTCTCCTGCCTGTTTTGTCAGCCTGCTTTTGCCATTTCCGAGGAAGAAGTGCAGGCTCAAGTGGACGCTGTAGGTAAGGAGACGGTTTCCGGCAATGTCCTGATCTGGTTCATGTGTGCGATAGGCTTCTTGAAGGTATCGCAGAAAATCGACTCGTTCATGGCAAGCCTGGGCGTCAATGTAGGCCACACCGGCGGCAGTATGCTGGCTGAGGCCATGATTGCGGCCAAGGGCATCGGCGGCTTTAAGAACTTTTCCAGCCACCACTTTGGCGGCGGCCGTAGCAGCAGTTCCACCCATGTCAATGCCAGCGGTGGAGGCGGCCGGGGCGGCGCCGGGTTTGGCGCAGGCTTTGCCAGCGGCGGTCTGGCAGGCGTAATCAAGCGGAATGTCACGAACAACGCCATCAAGACGGCCACAACGCCCTCGGACACCAAGCCGTCAGGTCTCGGCGGTCTTGTGGGTGGTGCTGCTGGCGGTGTCGGCGGCCACATTTATTCTTCCTCGGTAAGCAAGGGCGGCAGTTTCGCCAATAATGTCATCGGTTCCGTGGCTACCGGGAACATCACTCAAATGGGCTCGATCACCGGCGAAAAGGCCGTTGAAGCCCTACACTCCTATATGGGCCACACGGCGCTGGGGGCTGGGGCAGAGAATATCCCCACCTATCAGAATGTCGAGATCGGCGGCGGTCGCATCACCGGCACAGAGGTCACTCCGGAACACCCGGAGGGCATTGCCTTCGGTATGTACCATGCGGACCAGTATGTTGCGCCGGAGGGCCAGTACACGACCGTTCATGCAGTAGACGGCACCGCCTGGTATAAGCAGTATGCAGTGGACGCTGTGGACAAGACGCCCTACATGGCGCCGGACGGTTCGATTGCCTACAATGAGTCCATCGTAAAGAAGCTGCCGCCCACCCCCAAACGAAAGGATAAGATCTGATGGCTGAAGAACGCAAGGACAGCTTTGCTGAAACAGTAGACACTGCGGCCTCCGCAGCGCACACGGTCAAGGGTGCCATCAAGGCCGGCAAGGCGATTTCCGGTGCTGCCAAGGGCGCTGCTGCCGGCGGTCCCTATGGGGCTGTGGCCGGGGCAGTCTGGGCCGGACGCAAGCATATCGGCAAGATCGTTGCCGTTATTGTCATTTTGCTTCTGTTGCCGGTCCTGTTTGTTTTGATGCTTCCCGGGCTGATTTTCGGCGGTTTGATCAATGCCTTTTCGCCGGCGGACACGGAACAGCCTGTCCTCAACAGCGAAACTGCTATCGTAGAGAACGCCAATGACATCACTTTTACCATCAATTCCATCTTGGGCGAGGCGCTGGACGATGTGATGGCCCGCATTGAAGCGGACTTTGCCTCTTCCGGCGCTGACCAGATGGAGGTCAAAAATCCCTATTCGGCCGGCCCCGTCTATAACGCCAATCTCATCGTCTCGCAGTATTGCGCTGCCCGGGATGAGGATTTTGAGAGCATTTCGCTGGATGATCTGGCCGCTGTCCTACGGGAGAACAAAGAGCATCTCTACTCTTATACCGGCGTGCGGGAGAGCCGTGAGGTCACATCGGAAGACCCGGAGACCGGGGAGGAAACCACAACCACCGAGATCTGGATGGTCTACACCATCCGCTACAACGGCGAGTCTTATCTTGCTGACCATATTTTTGCGCTTACGGACGAGCAGAAAGAGCTTGCCTCCGATTATGCCTCAAACCTGAGCATGTTCCTGGGGGACGGCCTGCTGCAGAACCTGACGGAATGGACTGGAAACAGCATCCCCTCTCTGGGCGATGTTACCTTTACAGACGGCGTGACGCCGGTAGTCTATTTCAACCAGCTGGACGAGCGTTATGCCAGCCAGCCCTACGGCACCGACAATATCGGCGGCTACGGGTGCGGGCCTACCGCTATGTCCATTGTGGTATCCTCCCTCACGGATGAAACTGTGGACCCGGTGGCGATGGCTCAGTGGTCTTACGAAAACGGCTACTGGTGCAAGAGCAGCGGCTCTTATCACGCTTTGATACCCGCCGCCGCTGAGGCATGGGGCCTGCCGGTATCCGGCTGCACGACTTCCGAGCCCCAGCGGATACTGGACGCCCTGGCTGAAGGAAAGCTGGTGGTGGCGATTATGGCAGAGGGCCATTTTACTTCATCCGGGCATTTTATCGTTCTCCGTGGCGTGAAAGACGGTCAGATCATGGTGGCGGACCCGGCCAGCTACAAGCGCAGCGAACAGCTCTGGGATCTATCCATCATCCTAAACGAAGCAAGCCGCCGTGCTGGAGCAGGCGGTCCTTTCTGGATCATAGGCTGACCTGCCCCTCGGCTGCGGAAACGAGGTAATACATGAGCAACAAAAACGACCATGATACTTATATCATACCGCCGAATTTTATAGAAACAGGCACTTTTTTCGGCGGTATGTTCCGTGCGCGGAATGTAATCGAGGCCGGCATCCTGGTGTTTGCCATCGGGGCGCCGGTTTTTCTGTTCCTTCCGTTTGGGCTGACCACCCGCATCATCATTTTGTGCCTGACCGCTCTTCCGGTAGGGCTGGTCGCTTTGATCGGCATATCCGGGGAGAGCCTTTCGCAATTCCTGGTCATTTTTTTGAAATACCTGCGGAACCGCCGCGTTGTCGGCGGTGACGGTGCGCAGCCGGCGGAAAAAGCGGCGCCCTCCAAATCGGCAGGCAAGCATCTCAAACAGCGGCCTCCCAAGGAGAAAAAGCCCAAGGCCCCGAAACGCCGGCGGTCGGGTGAAGCGGATTTCCCGGCCGAGTTTGACGAAGTACGCGGCTATGAGATCCGTGAAAAGCTCCGGCCCAAGAAAAAAGCCAAAAAGGAGCGCCCCGCCAAGGCCAATAAGGCGAAAAAGAAAGCAAAGAAGCGCCCTGAAAAGGAACGCCTGCCCAGACGCCCCGCCCATATCAAGGAGCAGAAGCCCGCCTGCCTCAATCCGGTGGCGGATTATCTGCCCATTGAGAAGGTGGAGAACGGCATTATCTACACCAAAGACCATCGGTTTGTCAAGGTGGTCGAGGTCGTCCCCATCAATTTCATGCTGCGGAGCGCAAGAGAGCAGAGGAATATCATCTACTCCTTCGTTTCGTACTTGAAAATCTCGCCCATCAAGCTGCAAATCAAGATCCTGACCCGCCGCGCGGATATTAACCGCCACCTGGACACGGTGCGTCAGGAGATGGCCCATGAGGAAAACGAACAGTGCCGTTTGATGCAGGAGGATTACCTGAACTTTGTGCAGCAGGTCGGTTCCCGTGAGGCTGTTACACGGCGGTTCTTTTTGATTTTCGAGTATGAGCCCTGGGCCAATACCCGGCGGTCGGAGCAGGAAGATGAAGCGATCCAGTCCCTCCAGAGCGCCGTCCATACGGCCTCCAACTACCTGCGCCAGTGTGGGAACGAGGTCATCGTCCCCGAAAACGAGGACGAATTTACCGTTGATGTCCTCTATAACCTGCTGTGCCGGAATGAGAGCGCCGTCAAGCCGCTGTCGGTACGGGCGCAGGAGGTAGTGGCGCAGTATATGGAGCATGGCCGGGAAAGTGAGATCGACCATATCCCGGCGGCGGAGTTTGCCGCCCCCCGAAGCATTGATTTTTCCCATGGACGCTATATCTGCATGGATGGACTGTACTATGCCTATCTGCTGATTCCTTCGGACGGGTACAAAACGCAGGTGCTCGCTGGCTGGCTGAGCCTGATCGTCAACGCCGGCGACGGCATCGACATGGATATGTTCCTTGCCCGCCAACCCAAAGAGCGCATCATCCAGCGGGTGGGCCAGCAGCTCCGTATCAACCGCTCTAAAATCAAAGACGCCAGTGACACAAACACCGATTTTGATGACATTGACGGCGCCATCCGGAGCGGATATTTCTTAAAGGAGGGCCTTGCCAACAACGAAGATTTTTATTACCTGAACCTGCTGATTACTGTGACAGCCCCCACCGTGGAGGATCTGGAATGGAAAGTCAGTGAGATGAAAAAGCTCCTGCTTTCGCAGGATATGAATGTCAGCGCCTGCCACTTCCGTGAAGAGCAGGCGTTTCTTTCTGCCCTCCCGCTGGTTTCCATGGAAAAAGGGCTTTACGAGCGCGGCAAGCGTAACCTGCTGACGGGCGGTGCGGCCAGCTGTTATCCCTTCACTTCGTTTGAGATGTGCGATGACAATGGCATCCTTTTGGGAGTCAACAAATATAACAGCTCCCTGATTATCGTGGATATTTTCAATTCCGCGATCTATAAGAACGCCAACATGGCAATCCTGGGCACCAGCGGCGCAGGCAAAACCTTTACCATGCAGTTGATGGCGCTCAGGATGCGGCGCAAAAACATCCCCGTTTTCATCATCGCTCCTTTGAAGGGGCATGAGTTCCACCGGGCCTGCGCCAATGTGGGCGGTGAGTTCATCCAGATCTCCCCGGCCAGCCCGCACTGCATCAATGTTATGGAGATCCGCAAGGTGGATCGGTCGGTCAACGAAATGCTGGACGGCCCCGGTATCCAACTCTCGGAACTGGCGGCTAAGATTCAGCAGCTGCACATTTTCTTCAGCTTGCTCATTCCCGATATGAGCCACGAGGAACGGCAGCTTCTGGATGAGGCCCTGATCCGCACCTACAATGCCAAAGGCATCACCCACGACAACGCCTCCCTGGAAGACCCGGCCAATCCGGGCTGCTACCGGGAAATGCCGGTGCTGGGCGACTTGTATGAGATTTTGAAGGCCGCCCCGGAAACCATCCGCATGGCCCATATTCTCAACCGCCTGGTAAACGGCTCCGCCAGCACCTTCAACAAGCAGACCAATGTGCGGCTGGACAACAAATACACTGTGCTGGATATTTCCTCCCTCACCGGCGACTTGCTGACTGTGGGGATGTTTGTTGCCCTCGATTTTGTGTGGGACCGCGCCAAAGCCGACCGCACTGAGGAAAAAGCCATTTTTATTGACGAGTGCTGGCAGCTCCTTTCCGGCGCCGGCACCACAGGCACACGCCTGGCTGGTGATTTCGTTCTGGAGATTTTCAAAACCATCCGCGGCTATGGCGGATCAGCGGTCTGCGCCAGCCAGGACCTGAACGACTTTTTCAATCTGGACGAGGGCCGTTTTGGGAAAGGCATCATCAACAACAGCAAGACCAAGATTATCCTCAATCTGGAGGATGACGAGGCAGAACGGGTCCAAGAGACCCTGCACCTGTCCGATGCGGAAACGATGGAGGTCACCCACTTTGAACGCGGCAACGGCTTGATTTCCACCAATAACAACAACATCATGGTGGAGTTTAAGGCCAGCCCGCTGGAAAAGGACCTGATTACCACCGACCGCCGTGAGCTGCGTGAAATTTTGGAACGCAAGCGCCGCGAGCAGGAATCTGCGTAGGTTCAAATGATATACAGCCGAGGTGAATCCCTTGCTTTGATGTACCGCGCTGGATGTGCGTCAATATGACGCCTTCCATGAAAAAAACGCCGGTTTGACGCCCGGATGGCGTCTTTCCGGCGTTCCAATATTTGATAAGGCGTTCCAATGACGCCTTAATGACGCCATTTGATAAAGGAGGTGAGCCACCATGAAGACCAGGGCTGAAATCTATGGAAATGAGGCTGCGGACTTGCTGCGGACAGTCACAATGTACCCTGGCCTCAGTGAACAGCAGCTTCTTTGTTTTCACCCTGGCAAAGAAGATACGGCAAAGGCCTTGCTCTCCCATCTGGAGAGGCAGGGCCGCATTTTTCAAACAGAGAGCGGCGGCTATTTCCCGGCCGGCCAGTCAGCAAAAATTGACCGGGCGCTTGTCCGGGCAGTATGGGTCCTGCTGGACTTCATTCAGCGGGCCGATTACCATGCTCCCGCTGATTTTCCTGTCAAGCTCGTTTTCTTTGCCGATGGCGAACTCTACGAGGTGGCCTGCGTTGAGGACGGGCAGGAGGCGCTTGTCTGCCATGCCCTTCGGGGCAACAAGGGCGGCAGCCGCCGCATTGTTCTGGTCGATTCACCGGCGCAGATCGCCAAAATCGACTGTCCCGGCATTTCCGGGTTCTGCACCGTAGAGGAAAACGGCCAGACACACTATTTCAAGAAAGCAGGAGGCACATGATTGGACCGAAAACTTATATCCCGCCGGATCGGGAGCATCCTTGACGATATATCCCGTCTGAGCAACGCGCTGTATGCGATGGACACCACCGACATTCAGCGTTATCCCGACAACTACGAGACTCTTTCCACCGATGCCGCGCTGCGGGCAGAGCGTATTGCCTGCCGGCTGCGGCATTTGATTTATTCCAGTACGACCATCCGCAAAGGTGACTACCTCAAATCTGCCAGTGTGATGCACGGCATCACCATCACCTATGAAAACGAGGTACTTGCTGTGACACTGCCCAGCCTTCTGCCAAAGCGCAGGCAGCGGCAGAGCGCCGAGTTTCTGCTGGACCCCCTCTATTTTGCCCTGGAGCAGTACGCCAAAGAGAACACTTTGCCTCACTACCGGGAATGTGTTGTCTGCTTCGCCCAGGTATATGACCAGGCGCTCCCCACCAGGCGGGTGCGCGACTATGACAACTTGGAGGAAAAGCAGATTTTAGATCTGCTGTCCTCTTTTGTAATGGCTGATGATACCGGCCTGCTGTGTGATGCCTATAACACCGCCGAGCTGGGCGAGCAGGACTGCACGATGATTTTCGTCATGGACAAGCACCGCTTTCCCGGGTGGCTTGCGGAGCATAAATCAAGCCTGAAATCCATCTCGGATTTTTGAGCATTTTAGGCCCCTTCCGGCCCGACATCCCGCGAAGCCGCTGAAAGCCCCGGATTTTCGGGGCTTGCGGCCACTTGAGAGAAGCTTTATTTTACCGAAGTTCTCAGTCATTACGGTAAAAATCCAGCACCGACAAAGGAGGTGATCCCTTGGGAAAAGCAGCCGCACTTTTCCACAGCCGGATACGCTCCCGTTCCGGCTTTTATCGCTGACCGCCATCTCTGGAGAGTTCCCAACCAGCCAGCTGAACCGTCTCCCGTCCAGCCCCTACTATTTGGAGGCGGTCGTGACCTCGCTCAAAAAGAGCGGGCTGCTGCGGACCTACTACCGTGACAGGCTCCGGGGCTATCGGCTGGGGTCAAGGGCCAAGGCCGCCCTGCTGGACGGCTGGCCAGAGCGTTTCTCTCCCTACCTGACCGGCGACACCGACACCAACCGCCTCAAGAGCGAGGTGAACCGGCGGCTCCGGCTCCACCGCCTTGCGGAAACCTATGTTACGATGGACAATGCGGGGATCGGGATTTTTCAGGATGAAAAGCCGAAGGTCTTTTCGCCGCAGGGCTATTGCGGCGAAGCTGTCGAATATCCTGCCTTTTACAGTTCCCGTGAAGTAAAGGAAATGGGAATCGACGCCACGCAGATTCGCAGCTCCCGGTTTACAGGGGTGCTTCTTGCGCCCACCGGCATTTTTGTCACCTACAACAGCGGCGCTGCCCTGATGAAATGGCGCTGCAAATCCGAGATGCGGGTAAAGGCGCTGATGTGGAGCGTCCTGTGCCAGCAGCGTTTGGCCGGGCAGTACCGCGCCGAAGATGTGCATGGGCTGGTGCTGGGCGACAGCATGGAACTGGCATACCAGATGCTCACCAGCACCGGCGGGGCCAAGCACGACTATTTCATGCTGGACGGCAGCTACGACCATTTTTATTTTCTCACAAATAACCACCAGGGGGAGGTGATCCTTGCTTTACTGTGTGATCCCTTGAAAACCGCAGAGCTTAACCGCATTCTGTCCCAAGGCTTGATTGCCGGGAACGCCGGAAAGGCCATTGAGCAGGATGCCGCGGAGCGGGACGGAACGCCGGTGCTGTTCGGCTACTCCTGCGACTTGCCCCGGATCACACGCTTCAGCACCTCCCTCGACCTGATGGAGCGCCCCGGCACGCTGATCTGCTTCGACTTCCAGGCAGATGTGCTGCGCCGCTACTGCGGTAGCCGGGTCCGCTTTCAAACCATTGATTTCACAAAATTCGAGGGGAGGTTGTTCCCATAGATAAGAAGAAACTCATTGCAGGCCTGATCGCTGCGCCGTTCGCCATCCTTGCGATTCTCTACGCAGGTGGCTTTCTGGGGCAGATATTGGGCAACTACGCGGCATGGAAACAGGGCGGCGGCATCCCCGGAGACGGCACATCTCCGGCGGCAGCGTCGCCCGATTTTATTACCTGCCTGACCTCTGTGCTCCATCCCCCCTATGGGGTGTACGGGGTACTGATCTGCATTGGCCTGCTGGCGGTCCTGCTGCTCATGGTCATGCGGATGGGCTACAGTGATACCGGCGAGTATGACACGGACCGGAACTTTGTCTATTCGGCCAAGGGCACCTATGGCACCTCCGGCTGGATGGGCCGCAAGGAAATGAAGGGTGTGCTGGATCTGGTGCCGGACCTTCGCAAACACAAGGGTATTGTACTGGGGATGCTGGACGGGAAAGCCGTCTGTATTCCCGAGAATCCCCGCATCAACGGCAACCTGGCCGTGTACGGCTCCAGCGGAAGCATGAAGACCCGTTCGTTCTGTATGAACCGCATCCTTCAGGCGGTGATCCGTGGGGAATCGCTGATCATTTCAGATCCGAAAAGTGAACTCTATGAAAAATCCAGCGAGTACCTGCGGGAGCAGGGCTATTGTGTCAAGGTTTTCAATCTGGTGCTGCCGGAAAACTCAGACAGCTGGAACTGCCTTTCCGAAGTGGAAGGGCAGGAACTGATGGCTCAGCTTTTTGTGGATGTCATTATCAAGAACACCAACAGCACCGGCAAGGGCGACCACTTCTGGGACTCCTGTGAGATGAACCTGCTGAAAGCCCTCGTCCTCTATGTGGACCAGAGCTATGCCAAAGAAAACAGGAATATCGGCGAGGTGTACCGGCTGCTGACGCTGAACGGGGAATCCGACCTGGACAACCTGTTTGATGTTCTGCCGCCCACCCATCCGGCCAAAGCGCCCTACAGCCTGTTCAAGCAAGCCAGCGACACGGTGCGCAGCGGCGTCATCATCGGCCTTGGCTCCCGGCTGCAGGTGTTCCAGTCGGAGCTTATCAAGAAGATCACCACCCGGGATGAGATCGACCTGGAACTGCCCGGTCAGGAGCGGTGCGCCTACTTCCTCGTTACCAGCGACCAGGACAGCACCTTTGATTTTCTGGCAAGCCTGTTCCTGTCCTTCTGCTTCATCAAGCTGGTGCGGTATGCGGACAAAAACTGTGAGGGCGGCAAGCTGCCGGTTCCCGTCCATATCCTGGGGGAAGAGCTCACTGCCTGCGGAACCATTCCGGACCTCTCCCGCCGTCTCAGTGTGATTCGATCCAGAAACATATCCATGAGCTGCGTCTTCCAAAATCTTGCGGGGCTCCAAAACAGATACCCGCTCAATCTCTGGCAGGAAATTTTGGGAAATTGCGACGCGCAGCTGTTTTTAGGCTGCACAGACAGCCTGACGGCGGAATTCATTTCCGAGCGCACCGGTCTGGCTTCTGTGTCAGTGTCCAGTAAATCCAAGCAGCTGGGCACCTGGCGCATTTCCAATTATACGCCGGAGTACCGGGAGACCTCCGGCGTCGGCAAGCGGCCCGTCCTCACCCCGGATGAAGTGCTTCGTCTGCCGATTACACAGGCGCTGGTCATTATCCGCGGCCAAAAGGCCCTGAAGGTAGAGAAGATGGACTACTCCAAGCACCCGGAATCGTCCAAGCTCCGCGACTGCAAAGCCTCGGCGCACATTCCTGAATGGCGCGAGTTGGAGGAACAAGCGCAGCCGAAACCTGCCGCCGCGCCGCCCCCGGCCCCCAAGCCGAAGGAAAGCGCCCCCAAGAAGCCGGCGGCAAAGAGAAAACCGAAATCTTCCGGTACGCCGGCTGCCCCGAAATCGCCCCCGTCACCGCCTGCTTCCGAGGCCCCGGACGGGATCATCACCACAGACAAGGACTCGATCCTTTCTTAAATTCACAACATAAGGAGGTTTTTACTTATGGCAACCAAGAAAAAAGAATTGCTTGAGCAGGAAAATACCGCACCTGAGACCACGGTTACCGTGGAGAACGCTCCGCCCCCTGATGAAGCGCAGGCTGATATGGCGGCACCCGCTGATGGCGGCGATTTGAATGAGCTGCTGGCCTCTATGGACCAGCCGGATGAAGAGGCAGCCACCATTGAGGATGACGGCAGCCTCCCGGAACTCACCGAAAGCGAGATGTTTGGTGAGATGGACACCGATGCTACGGTGGCAGACGCCCTTCCCGGCGATGATGACGCCGCTCTGACAGAGGGCTCTGACAGTGATGATGGCGAAGGTGCCTCTGCTGTTCCCGCTGATGATGGTGCAGCCGATGTCCCCAGTGAGCCTGTTTCTGGAGCGGCTGAGGAACCGGAACCGCCCAAGCCCAAGCGGGCCACCCGCAGGAAAAAGACCGCACCGGCTGAGAGTACGGAGCCGGCGGAAGGAGTTCCCGCAGAAGCAGAGCCTCCTGCGCCGATGGCTCCCGCTGAGGAAGATGTGCCGTCTGATGATAGTGAAGCGGCTGCGGCGGAAGATCCTTCCTCTCTGGCCGAACAGCCTGCTGAGGCAGCCCCTGCTCCCACTTCTACTCCCAGGCGCACCGCCGCTCCCCGCCGCGGCGAGCCCTCGATCCTGACCATCCGCAGTCGGGAAGATGTGGAGACGCAGGAAGACCGTGAGGACATCATCTGGCATGAGATCCACAACGCCTACCGCACCCGCCGCATCCTCACCGGCAAGCTGGGCGGCATTGAGCAGCTGGACAACCGCAAGACGGTGGCTGTGGTGGACTACAAGGGATTCCGCATCATCATCCCCCTGAAGGAAATGATGATCAACCTGGGCCGCAGCCCTTCCGGCCAGGAATACACTGACCTGATGCTGCGCCAGAACAAGATCCTGGGGAATATGCTGGGCGCCGACATTGACTTTGTGGTGCGGGGTATCGACTCCAAGACCCGCAGCGTGGTAGCCAGCCGCAGGGAGGCCATGATGCGCAAGCGCCAGACCTTCTATTTCGACCTTGACCCCGATGGGATGTACCGCGTCTACGAGGGCCGCATTGTCCAGGCCAGGGTCATCGCTGTGGCGGAAAAGGTCGTCCGTGTGGAGGTGTTCGGCGTGGAATGCTCCATTCTGGCCCGCGACCTTGCCTGGGACTGGATCGGCGACGCCCATGAGCGGTTTGCTGTGGGCGACGAAGTGCTGGTCCGTATCCTCAGTGTACGGCGCAACAGCCTGGAGGACCTGGGCATCCGGGCCGACATCAAGAGCACTTCGGAAAACACTGACCGGGACAACCTGCAGAAGTGCCGCATCCAGGGCAAGTATGCAGGAAAGGTCACCGATGTTCATAAAGGCGTGGTCTATGTCCGGCTCGCCAACGGTGTCAATGCTATAGCCCACTCCTGCTACGACTACCGGATGCCCGGAAAGAAGGATGATGTGTCCTTTGCCGTCACCCGCCTGGATATGGAGCGTGGCGTGGCCGTGGGCATCATCACGCGGATCATCCGGCAGAACCTGTAAAAGCAAAAGTGCCTGGAGAGTAGTAACGAACTGCTCTCCAGGTTTCTTTTTTGTCATTATCAGATCTACCGCTGTATATCTTTATCACATAGGCTTCCTTCCAAATCCCCATTTCAAAGAATTTATTTTGCGTTTGCGTTGATTTTTCACAAAATACGGGCTATAATATATAAAAGAAAAGGTTTAGGAGGTCGCTTATGCTGATTCAATTTAGTGTGGAGAATTTTCTATCCATCAAAGATAAGGTTGTATTATCCCTGCTGGCCAGCAAGGATAATGAGCATCCAGAGCATCTTATCATGGATGGAAATAAAAGCTATTTGAAGTCTGCTGTCATTTACGGAGCCAATGCTTCGGGGAAGTCTAATGTCCTAAACGCGTTCTGGTTCATGGTAAACTATGTGCTGACCTCACATAACCAGCAGCTTCATAAGACCATTGACCGTTCGCCTTTCAAGTTTGATCCGGAAACGCCAACGCGCCCCAGCAGCTTTGAGGTCATCTTTACCACTGAAGGTATCCGATATGCGTATGGTTTTTCTGTGACAGATAAGGCTGTTACAGAAGAATACCTATATTACTATCCCAACGGCAGACAGGCGCTTATTTTTGAGAGAAAAAATACCAAAGATTTTCGTTTTACGGTGGATATAGATGAACAAAACACGCTCAAGGAGCGCACTTCTGCGAACAAACTCTACTTGTCAGTTGCATCAAACTGGAGTTACTCTAAAGTGATTCCGGTTTTGGAGTGGTTCGCTTCTTGTCAGATTATCACGAAGAATTCCGTGGCGGACGCTTATGGGCTTGAGGCAGAGCAGCTGAAAGATGATGATTACCGGCGCGTGATCGCATCTATGCTGCGTGTTGCAGATTTGGGAATACAGGCTTTGCAAATGCGCGATGCAGAGCCTGCTCCTTCGCAGCACGGTGACAGCTTTGCAAATATTGAGGCCATTCACACGGTACAGGATACCAATGGAAATGCATTATCCTATGCGTTAAATATGGCAGAGGAATCTGACGGCACCAACAGTTATTTCAAACTGATCGGCGTTGTGAAAAAGGCTTTAGACCAGGGAACGCTTCTTGTGGCTGATGAGATGGACGCACATCTGCATCCTCTATTGACCAGGCATCTGGTATCCCTGTTTGACAGCACAGAATTCAATCCAAAGGGTGCTCAGTTGATCTTCACATCTCACAGCACCAATCTTCTTGATTTGGATTTGTTGAGAAGAGATCAAATTTGGTTCACAGAAAAAGACGAGCAGACAGCAGCCACCGATCTGTTCTCCCTTTACGATTTTTCTGTTCGCAAAGACACTAAAGTAGAAAAGGGTTATTTGATCGGCCGTTTTGGTGCGATTCCCTTTATCAAGGGAGGGCTGTAAAATGGCACGCGGACAAATTGAAAAGCGTGGGCAGCGGCGCAGAAAACTAAAACCTGTCATTCTGATTGTGACGGAGGGTTCTCAAACTGAACCGAAATATTTTGAACATTATCGCAGCCGCCAGACCAATATTGACATTCGTGTAGTCGGCAGCCGCACCAAAGGAGGTGAAACCGATTACCTTGGCCTGATTCGGAAAGCCGTGGAATATCAAAGTAAAAATCAGATTTCTGCATCAAATGGGGATGCGGTGTGGGTCGTTGCTGACGGTGATGTAAACTATAATAATCCTGATCCTATCGCCGCCAAAGACAACTTACTCTCCAGAGCAAGGAAACTGGCAGATGCAAAGGGAATTCACATTGCGATCTCGAATCCTTGCTTTGAGTTTTGGTATCTGCTGCATTTCCAGTACACAACAAAATTTTTCAAAGATTACCCTGCAGTGAAGACAGCCTTGACCGCCTACCTCCCGGATTATGAAAAAGCCGGCGATATGTATGCGCAGTTATCTGAACATACAACTGATGCGATCCAGAACGCCAAGCGTGTAGAACAATACCATATTCAAAATGACTGCAATAAACCGTTTGGGATTGCCGTTAATCCATTCACCGACATCTATCAACTGGTTGAATCACTGCTGTAATTGTGCGTAGGATTTCTCGTGAGCATCATGCAGACCGTATAGAACTCGCCTCCGTTGCTTCGACAATCACACATTATTTTTAAATAAGATGATGTGTGATTGTCATTCCTGCTTTTAACAACACATTGAATTGGCACAGGATTGCCCATACATTGGCGCAGTCCTGCCCTTTCGCCGTAAATCCAAATCTGCTATACTTGGTACAGTCAAAACTTTGTAATGCAGCCGTTCCGGTCGGGACGGCTGTTTTTCATTTGTAAGTAAAGGTGGTGGTTCACATTCATACTTTCCTGCAAAAAGTCCGCAGGGCATTGAAGAGCGAACGGGGCGAGGCCAACTATTTCTCCACGGTGGTGTTCATCTTCATCGCCGTCATCCTGCTGGCCTTTATCATCGACCTGTTCAGCATCATCTCCACAAAGCAGGAGTTAGACCATGCGGCAGATCAGATGGTCAAGCAGATCCAGCTGTCTGGCGGTATCAACAGCGAGACCGACTCGCTCTTTGACTTCCTGTGCTCGGAGATCGAGGGCGCGGAGAATATCACATACTCCATCGATGCCACATACAAGACGCCTACGCCGTCCGGGATGTCCCGGGCCATCCAGTTGGGGACCCCTTTCTACATCACCATTGAGGGCGAGGCCAAGCTGGGCGGCTTCTGGAACCTGGATCTGGTCAACATCACGGTGGTGGCACGCGGCTCCGGCGTCAGCGAGCACTACTGGAAGTGAGGTGGCCTATGAAGCGTTTTCTTTCACGGCTGCGCCGGCCGCTTTGCAACGAGCGGGGCGAGATCACTTTCTTTGCCTGCTTTTTTGTAGTCGGGGTCGTCATGCTCATCTCTTTCCTGCTCCTGTACGCCTCGGTGCGGATCACCTGCATCAACATCCGCAACGGCGCCAAAATGGAGCTGAACAACCTGAGCGCCACCATCTATGCGGACACCTACCGCTCCCAGCGGGAAACCAACTTCGAGGAATACCTGCGCACCCTCTATTCCAGCAATGACTATACGGAAATGCTGGAGGCCACGGTCGCCGGCGGCCTGGCGGAGAAGATCCCGCTTTCCACCGAGGACTATGAGGTATCCGACATCAGCCTGGAGTTCAATGTGGTGGGCGACCGGGTGGAATATGTTTTCTATTGTGATGTAGATTTTTACATCCGAATGTTCGGCCACAGCTACCCCGCCATCACACAGCGGGTGGAGCTGACCGGCTACCACAACACCAAATTTTAGCGGCGCTGTTGAAATTCCAGTCAGCTCCGCAGTATAGGCTTTATATAACAGCAAAAAGGAGTGTGGACACACATGAAGAAGTTTTTCCAATCCAAAGGCTTTATTGTTTCGGCCCTGGCTGTCCTCTGCGTCGCCATCCTGGGCGTCTGCTGGTTCGTGAGCCGGGACCGCACGGATGAATTCCGTCCGGATGAATCTCCTCCCAGCAGCACCAGCAGCGACTGGTCGGATGGCGGTGTGCAGTCTGGCGACGGAGGCGGGGGCGCAGATGCCTATGCGCCCGGTCAGTCTTCCAGCGCCGAAGAGGAATATCCCAAGGTGACCTCAGAATCCGAGGGCGAGGTTGAAATCGACTTTACCGATACGGAGAAGCCGGAAGAAACGCCTCCCCCTGTGCTGGAAGGCAAGACGGAGATCGAAGACCCCGGCGAAGAGCATGAGGTCAATCCCGACCCGGCAGTACCGGAAGTCACTGCTCCTCCCGCAGAGGAATCCACTTCCAGCAATGAGCCGGCCCCCGGCTCCAGCAATGGCAGCGGCGCTGTCTATGATCCGGTATTTGGCTGGGTAGTCCCCGGCGATGTGCAGCAATCCACCGGCGACAGCGACGGTGACCTGAACAAGCAGGTCGGCAACATGGGCGGCTGACCACCTACAACTGAATATGGACCTGAAGGGCCGTCACAGGATTGTGGCGGCCTTCTTATTTTCAAGAAGAACGGAGCGTGATGTATTTGAAACGACTTCTCGCCCTCTTATGCAGCCTCGCCCTGGTGTTCTGTCTCGTCCCTTCCACGGCATTTGCATCAGGAGGCAACGGGAACATTGACGGTGGCGGCGGCGGGATGGGGCAAGGCACATCCTCAAACTTCTGGAATCCCGGCAACGATGGCGTGCGTATCACGGTTGTAGACGCAGCAAGCGGTGCTGCCGTGTCCTCACCGCTCGACTTTTCCAACCGGACGCAGAAAAGCAGCATCCTTCATTTTGGCAAAGTCAACAAACTGCAGTACCTGAGCGGCACTGGCCTCTCCCTCCAGTCCGGGGTGGCCTATTCCTGCATCAAGCCCGCGCAGTCCATGCCCACCATCGTCAGCAGCAAGGGCCAGAGCAACATTGACGCCATCAAGCGGTACTTCTGCTCGGAATATGCCTGCATGATGGTCGCCCAGGCTGCGGGTGTGGACTATGAGCGGATGATCGCTGGAGAATATAAGCTGCTGATCGAGCCCATCGCCTACTTTACCCACAACGGCCAATATTACTGCATGACGGCCACCGAGGCCGGCCTTTACGATCAGATGTCCGGCGGCAACCTGCGCCGGACCATGACCTCGCTGACCCATAAGAACCTGCCGCTGTCCATGTTTCTGGAGTTCAGCGACCTTGGTATTTCCGCCTGGACCGGCAACACCACCGGGACGCAGAACAATTCCGACATCATCAATACACTGGGCGTCGGCATTGTCTGGTTTGATGAAGCCCCGCCCGAGGGGGATATTGAAGCCCCCGATGTGGAGTACCGGGTAGATACCGATGTCATTACCTCTGTCACCCTGCGGACGGATACCGACCTGACGCCGGATAATCCCGCTTCGGTGACCTTCCACATCCTCGGCACCACCTACCGAGTCAACGATGTGGTGATCCCCGCAGGTGACAGCCAGGTGGTCTGGGTCAAGTGGCATACCCCCACCACACCGCAGACAGTCACCATCACGGTATCCGTCAGCGGGGCCTATACCGCCCAGGATACCTTTGTGGCGGAAATTGTGGACCTGAATGAGCATATTCCGCCTGACCCGGTGGCGACTGATACCAACCCCGGTTATACGGTACCGTCCCTGCCCAACGAAACGCAGAAGCTCACCGCTAACTGGGGCGTCTGGAGCTGCTATTGGGTGCCGGTATGGGTCTGGTGCGACCATGGGGAAGACGGCGGGCACTGGGTCGATGAAGGCTATTGGGAATATGAGTACACCGGCTATTCTGCCTCCATCAGTGGCGTTATGTCCCTGATGCCGGACGATATCGTACCGACAGCCTCCGGAAAGTCCATGAAGAGCGGGTACGGCGTCAAGCAGGATGTGACAGCCACGCTCTCCACCGACGCGCCCACCAGCCACATCACCCATCCGCAGACGGCCTTTTCGGTGTTCCCGGAGTTCCAGTATGAAACCTATCTCCGCCTGCTGCAGCGGGTGTCCAGCGGTCGGAGCGCCAAATTCACCTTCCAGCCCAATGAGTTCTCTACTTACAGCCGGGAAGTGCACTTTACCCCCATCTGGTTCCCGGATGCGACGAACTACACCGTCTTCACCCAGGTCTGGGATACCTGGACGCCGGACGGGATGCTGAGTATCAACCTGAATGACTATGTTTCCATTGACGGGAGCCTCTATGATGACTGGTACACCAATCGAGAGTAATGTGTGGATGGCATACCTGCTCACTGTTTTTCTGGTGGTGACGGGTTTTGCCGTCTACGACATCCTATACAGGCGGGTGCCCGACCGGGCGCTCGTCTTTTTTATCCCCCTGGCCGCGCTAGCCCCGCTGATCCAGGTCTACTTCATTCTGGAGTATGACCGGATGCCCATTTTTATCTGGCCTGTTGTGACAGAGGCGCTGATGGGCGCTCTGCTGGGCTTCTGCATCCCGCTGGCCGCTGCTATGGCGACCGGCGGCAGCGGCATGGGCGGCGGGGATATCAAATTCTGCGGGGTACTGGGTCTGGTCTATGGTCCCTCCGGCATGGCCCTGGTATTTTTGGTAGCCGCCGGCTTCGCCATGCCGGTGGTGCTGCTGTACCGGCGGCTCTTGCGGGACAAACAGCCCACCGCGATCCCGTTTTTACCTTTTCTGGCCTGCGGCTGCTCTGTGGCGACGCTGGCTGAACTATTTTTATGACAGGAGAGATGCTTATGAAACTCAACAACCGATTTATCTTCGGCATTCTGTCCCTGGTTCTGGCGGCGGTCATCGCATTTGTGGCACTGCCCACCATTGCCCGGCAGACCAACGGCAAGACGGAGATCGTCCGCATCACCCAGCCGGTGCTGAAAGGCGAAAAGATCACCAGCGACAATGCCGAAGTCGTAGAAGTGGGCGGGTACAACCTCCCTTCCAATGTGGCCCACAGCATGGAGGATGTGGAGGGCCTGTATGTAACGGCCGAGCTGGCCGCAGGCGACTATATCCTCACCAGCAAGGTCAGTACCGTCCCTGTTTCCTCGGATGTGGCGCTCAACGACATCCCCTCTGGCAAGGTCGCCATTTCGCTGACTGTGAAAACGCTGGCCTCCGGCCTGTCGGATAAGCTGCAGCCGGGCGACATCATCCGCATTTATCACTTCCTGGAGACGGCGGAAGAGGTGCCGGAATTGCGCTTTGTCAAGGTGCTGTCGGTCACCGACTCTGACGGTATCAATGTGGACAACACCAAGGAGCCTACCGAGGACGAAGAGCCGCAGCAGTCTGCCACCATCACTGTGCTGGCAAGCCCGGAGCAGGCCCGTATCATTACTGAGATGGAAAATGACGGCGTGGCCCATGTGGCGCTGATCTCCCGCAACAACGACCAGCTGGCCGAGGAACTGCTGGCTGAGCAGGACAAGACGCTTCAGGAGATCTACTTCCCCGAAACACTGGTTGAAGAAAATGCTGAAAGCCAGGATGGCGGAGAAACTGCTGAAGGCGCCGCAGATAGCGAGTCCACAGGCGAAGCGGGCACCGAGAATACGGAAGGCGGTGTGGAAACAACTCCTGCGGACAGCATCCCGGAAGACGGCGAATAAAAATGGGCGGTGAACAGATTCACCGCCCGATTCCTCACTGCTGGGTAGAAAGATGATCCTCGTTAATCAGGAAAAGCTGCGGATTTTCTTTGCCCAAGTCAACAAGACGCTGGGTAAAACCGCTTTTAGAAAATATCCCAAAAATAGGCTGATAGCTTTTCCATACCTTTTGGATTTCGCCAGAAGCCTGCACCTTATCGCGGAGAGCAAAAAAGACAGGCGCATCCACCGGCTTATTGTGGTATTTGCACTCGCCGGCAAAGAATCGCTTGTTTTGATGGTCCACCGCCATCACATCAATTTCCGTATCGCTGTCCAAATCATTCAGCCAGTAAGCTCCGATCCGCGAGGGAACAAAGTCAATGACACCTTCCCTGCAAAGGTCTGCAAAAATGGATCTGCAGATATCTTCATAGGCGAAGGCCACAAACTTCTGTACGAAGTCTTTTCGGATTTCATCCAGAACAATCTGCGTATTGTCCAGTTCCAGTTCCCCTTTATATGGATAGACATACCGGAACCAGAAACGCACAAAGTTATCAGAGATGAAATAAAGGCCTTTACGGGACTTCTCCGGATTTTTCTCCGTAACCGGCGTTTCCTTCACGACAAAGCCAAGGTCACTGAGCGTGGAAAGATATGGCGTCAGCGCGGAAGTTTCTGTCCCCAGAGCTCCCGCAATTTTCCCCAGCTTGTGGTTTCCATCCGCCATCACGCGGATAATGGAAAAATAGTTGACAGCGGATACCACTTCATCTTTCAGCAGAAAGTTTGGTTCTTCATACAGAAAACCGTTCTTCGAGAGAACCGCAGACTCCACCTGTTCCAGCAGTCCTTCCTGATCGTTGAAAAACTCCAGATATTTGGGTACGCCGCCGGTAATCGCATATTGCTCCACCGCACGCTCAAAAGAGAGATGCTGAGCGGCATACACATCCGGGAACGGTAAAGGCGCCAACCGGATCTGTGCAGTCCGGCGGCCATACAGGGGGCTGTCATAAGACAGCGCGTGTTTTTGCATCATTCCAATCAAGGAGCCGCAAAGAATCAGCATCACATTGCTGTCCTTGAGAACCTCGTCCCAAGCGTTTTGCAGAATAGACGGGAACGCCGGATTGGACTTAACCAGATAGGGAAATTCATCAATAACCAGGACTTTCTTTTCCTCCGGCCGGAATTCCGCAATGATATGGAACAAATCCAGCCAGTCGGAAAAGGCTGCACGCTGCAGCAACGGATTCCGTGTTACCCGGGACACAACACCAGACAGCCGTTTTATGCTTTGTGATTCCACTTCCTCCGTTGCGAGAAAGTAGAATGCCAGCTTACCCTTGATAAATTCTTTAATTAGTGTTGTTTTTCCTACACGCCGCCTGCCGTAAATCACAACAAAGCTGCTGTCTTTTTGGTATTCCCTTTCAAGAGACTCCAGTTCTCGTTGTCTGCCGATAAACTTCATGTTAACGCCCCCTTTATCATAATTCATTTTATGATAATCTATCTTATATTATACATTTGTTTTGCAAAAAGTCAAGGGCATTCCACCCTTGGGAAAGGAGTTTCCTATGGGAAAAGTCATTACTGTCTGGGGCAGCCCGGGGAGCGGGAAAAGCATGTTTTCCTGCATCCTGGCAAAAGCCCTGACCCGCGACAAGCGGAAAGCCATCATCATCAACGCGGAGATCAGCGTCCCCATGCTCCCGGTCTGGCTGCCGGAGCAGATCATCCAGACCAACGCCTCGGTGGGGCAGGTCCTAAGCAGCGTGGAAATCGACACTACACTGGTGGCAAGCCATGTTACGGTGCTCAAAAGCTATCCTTTCATCGGCCTGATGGGCTATTCCGCCGGTGAGAATCCGCTGAGCTATCCGGAAGTCAAATATGCTATGGTACTCCAGCTGGTCAACGCTGCCGCAAAGCTGGTGGATTTCGTCATCCTGGACTGCAGTTCCAACATGACCAATGTGTTTACCCCGGCGGCGATTGAGTCCGGCGATCTGGTCATCCGCCTGCTCACCCCCGACCTGAAGGGCGTCAACTACCTGAAAGCCCATCAGCCCCTGCTGGTGGATGGCCGTTTCCACTATGACCGGCACATGACCTTCGCCGGCATGGCCCGCCCCTTCCACGCCCTGGATGAAATGGGCTATATCATCGGCGGCTTTGACGGCCTTCTGCCCTATGGCAAGGAGATCGACCGCTGCGCCACCGAGGGCGGGATGTTCCAGGCCATCAAATACTGCAATCCCAAGTACACCGCCTCGCTCAACAAGGTGCTGGACGCCTTGGAGCAGATGGAGCTGGCCGAGCAGGCGGCAGAGGATGCGGACGATGAGGACGAGTTCGAGGAGGATGACGCCGATGAATAATCTCAACGACATATTCTTCGCGCCGGCGGCCAACCAGGATCTGACTTACGACCAGGTGCTGGAGGATGTGCAGCGGTATTTCGCTGAAAATCACGCCTCCACCATTGCCGAGGCCAGCGAGGGCAACGCCGAGCGGGCCACCACACTGCTCAAAGAGCTGATGGTGCAGTACATCGTCAAGCGGAAATACGCCATTGAGGGGCTGACCACCGAGGAACTGTGTGAAAAGCTCTACGAGGATATGGCCGGGTACTCCTTCCTCAAGAAATGGATCTACAAGCCCGGCATTGAGGAAGTCAACATCAACGCCTACAACGACATCGAAGTGATCGAGGCCGGCGGGCGCAGCATCAAGATCCCGGACAAGTTTTCCTCCCCGCAGCACGCCATTGATGTGGTGCGCCGTATGCTCAACGCCTGCGGCATGGTCATTGACGACACCATGCCCAGTGTGGTGGGCTTTCTGGACAAAAACATCCGTATCTCTGTGGACAAGACGCCCATTGTAGACCCGGATGTGGGGATCAATGCCTCCATCCGTATCGTCAACCAGCAGACAGTCTCCGAACAGAAGCTGCTGGATTCCGGCAGCGCCACCGCCGAGATGCTCCACTTCCTGATGGCCTGCATCCGGTATGGCGTCAGCGTATGTATCGCGGGCTCCACCGGCTCCGGCAAGACCACCATCATGGCATGGCTGCTCTCCAATGTACCCAACAACCAGCGCCTTATCACCATTGAGGAAGGCAGCCGCGAGTTTGATCTGGTCAAGCGGGATGAAAACGGAAATATCTTGAACTCCGTCATCCACCTGCTGACCCGGCCCAGCGAAAATCCGGCGCTGAACATCAACCAGGACTTCCTCTTGGAGCGGGTGCTGCGCAAGCACCCCAATGTCATCGGCGTCGGCGAGATGCGGTCCGCCGCGGAAAGCTTGTCGGCGGCCGAAAGCTCCCGCACCGGCCATACCGTCTGTACCACCATCCACTCCAACTCCTGCAACAGCACTTACCGCAGGATGATGACCCTTGCCAAGCGCAAATACAGCATGGATGACGCCGTACTCATGGAGATCATGGTGGAGGCCTATCCCATCGTGGTGTTTACCAAGCAGCTGGAGGACCGTTCCCGTAAGATCATGGAGATTTTGGAGGGTGAGGACTACCGGGACGGGCAGCTCATTTCCCACACGCTCTACAAGTTTGAGGTAGAGGACAATGTGACCGATGAAAAGGGTGAGATCCATGTGGTGGGCCATCACAGGAAGGTGGGCCTGATCTCTGATACTTTGAAAAAACGGCTCCTTGACAACGGCATCTCCAATAAAGAGCTGGCGGAGTTCATGGACGCCCCGAAGGAGGTGGATTAAAGGTTGCAGTGGATCTACATAATTTGCTTTGCGCTGATCAGCGCGGGCCTCCTGGCCCTGTTCGGCGTGCGGCCGGGGGATTTCATCGACGCCCTGTTCCGCTCCCGCCGCAAAGCGGCCACCCTCTCCGACGAACTCAATGTCCTGATGGGCACACCCGCCAAGGGCTTCTTCAACCAGGACTATGAGCTGAAGCAGATTTTAAAAGGCACCGGCCGCTCCGACCGCTATGAGGCGGTCAAACGGCTGTCGCTGATCCTGTTTGCGGTGGGCGCTGTGCTGGCGCTGCTCATCAACAATGTGTATATGGTGCCGATCCTGGGCATTGGCTTTTCGCTGGCCCCCATCTGGTATCTGCGCAGCACAGCCGCCAGCTACAAGAAGCATCTGAACGAGGAACTGGAGACCGCTATCTCCATCATCACCACCTCCTACCTGCGAACAGAGGACCTGATACGGGCGGTCAAGGAAAACCTGCCCTACATCAATGAGCCGGTGAAGGCCAACTTCGAGGCATTTGTGTACGAGGCGGAACTGATCAACGCCAACCTGACCAGCGCCATCAACTCGCTGAAGATGAAGGTCCCCAACCGGGTATTTCATGAGTGGTGCAACATCCTCATTCAGTGCCAGTCTGACCGCTCCATGAAAAACACACTGCCCACCATCGCCCAGAAGTTCAGCGATGTGCGAGTGGTGCAGTCTGAACTGGAGGCCATGATGCAGGGCCCGCGCCGTGAGGCCATCACGATGATGCTCCTGGTGATCGCCAATGTGCCGCTGCTTTACTTCCTCAATGAAGACTGGTTCCATACGCTCATCTTCACCACACCCGGTAAAATTGCCCTGGCGATCTGCGCGGCCATCATTCTCTTCGCCCTGACGCAGATCATGAAGCTGAGCAAGCCCATTGAATACGGAGGTGACGGCGCATGACCCTTTTGGCACTTGTGGCGATCATCTTCTTTGGTTTTGCCACCTACAACCTGACCTGCGCCTTTGTGGATATTCCCACAAAGAAGACCTCCCGCATGATGATGCTGGCCCGTAAGCAGCAGGGCGTAAAGGCCGAGAAACTGCTGGATGTCTACATCACTAAAATCGCCGGACTGATCGCCCCGTATCTGAAGCTGGATAAACTCAAACGGAACAAGCTGCAGCGGGCGCTGGATATTGCCGGTCTGGAACTGACGCCGGAGGTCTACACAGCCCGGGCTTGGGTCACGGCAGGCGCCGTCGGCCTCAGCTCTATCCTGATGGTGTTTCTGGTGCCGCTGATGGTTCCCGTGCTGATCGGGCTTGCGGTGGCGCTGTGGTTCTCGACCTATTACAGCGTCTTCGATTTCGTTAAGAAGCGCCGCAAGCTCATTGAAAGCGAGATCCCCCGGTTCGCCCTGACTATTGGGCAGAACCTGGAGAACGACCGGGATGTGCTGAAGATCCTTACCTCTTACCGCCGGGTAGCGGGCAAGGACTTCGGCGCGGAGCTGGACCAGACCATTGCCGACATGAAAACCGGCAACTATGAGAATGCCCTGATCCGTTTTGAAACCCGCATTGGCAGCCCCATGCTGTCCGATGTAATCCGCGGCCTGATCGGCGTGCTTCGCGGCGACGACCAGCGGATGTACTTCAAGATGATCTGCTTTGACATGAGGCAGATCGAGCAGAACAATCTGAAAAAGGAAGCGGCCAAGCGCCCCAAGAAGATCCAGCGTTACTCCATGATGATGCTCATTTGCATTATGATCATCTATCTGGTGGTCCTCTGCACCGAGGTCATGAGTTCCCTGGGCGCTTTCTTCGGCTGACAGGTATCCGCCCACGCCTCTGGTGTGGGCTTTCCATATACCCGCTCCCATCCGGGGGCGAATCTACGATGGAGGTGATGTTTTGTACCGCAGTGGGTTCCCATAGCAGCCGCTATGCCGGCTGCCTTCCATCCATTTCCCCAGGGCCGACCTGCTCTCAGGCCGGTCCTGAACCTATCGTCTGAACAGGAGAAATCCATGTCGAAGAAAAAATATATTCCGCCTGACGGCGAAGATGTGCGGCGGCGCCGGTTCCGGTGGCTTTTGCGCCAGAAGCCGAAAGCGTATCCGGACAGGCCCCGCTCCAACAAAAACAGCCTGCTCAAGCCTATCCGCCGGTCCTGACCGGCCATAACCATACCCAAATCCAATATCACATTTACAGGAGGTATTTCCATGAAGAAGTTTACCAGCTGCATCTGCAGCAAAGCGAACGGCCTCGCGCTTCGGGCCCGTATGGCGCTCTCCAACCAGCGCGGCGATTTCTACATCTCTGATGCGGTCAAAATCATCATCGCCGTTGTGCTGGGCGCCCTGCTGCTGGCGGCCCTGACCCTCATCTTCAACGATACGGTCATCCCCCGGATCACGCAGGAGATCGAGGGCCTGTTCGGCGCGGCCAACTAAGGGCTTGTTCGCTTAAATGCCGTCAGCGGGGATCAGCTTGTGGACATCCACAGCTGGTCCCCGCTTTTTTATTTTCTCAAAAAACGAATAACGGAGGTAGAGGATGAAAACATCCTGCAAATTTTATTCCTTTCTGCGGGCCGTCCGTGGGAACTGGCGCAATGCCATCTTTGTCAGCTGTGGCTGCGATGCCTGTATGTATGGCCGGGAGAAGCCCTGTTCCGGATTCCTGCTGACAGTGGATGAGTGTGGGCAGGTCATGCTTCTGCCTGCGGAAACCGTACATGAGCTGACCGGTGAGGAAGTAGAGCCCACCGAGTGTAGCGATGTCCTGTCGCACCGCTCTTTTGACGCCGCTTTTTCCAAGTACATCGAATGGCATGCGCCGAACTCTTCCGCATGTACGCTCAGGCAGCTTTGTCTGGACCCCAGCTGCAGCCAGAACAGCTGATTTTTACACAGAAAGACGCCATCGCGCCGCCTTTGGCGCGTCTTTGGAGGTGATGATTTTATGATGAAGCAAAAACAGATCAAATGTCCTTATTGCCATGCCAATGCCTCTCTCCGCCCTGCCAGCGTGGTTTACGGCTTGACCCGCCGGTCCCAGGGGAAATTTCTCTATCTCTGCGACCGCTGGCCCGCCTGCGATGCCTATGTGAGCGCCCATGACAGGACGCACCGGCCTATGGGAACTTTGGCAAATGGAGATCTCCGACACAAGCGCATTTTGGCGCACCGGGCATTGGAACAGCTGCGGCAGAGCCGGCACATGGAAAAATGGGAGGTCTACATCTGGCTCCAGGCAAAGCTGGGGCTGGATGAACGGCAGGCCCATATCGGCCAGTTTTCCGAATGGATGTGCGATGAGGTCGTCCGCCTCTGTAGGCAGGCCTCAGCTCCTCCCGCCGCCGGACAGGCGGCAGCCTGACGGGAGGTGAGCAAATGACCAGCCTGACAAAACAGCAGCAGGAACTCGTTGCTCAAAACCTGCCAGTGGTGCATTGGGTGATCTGCGACTATATCCATGTGAATCCGACTATCTGCGGCCTGGAGTACAGCGATCTGTTCCAGGAGGGGTGCGTCTGGCTCTGCAAAGCCGCGGCCACCTATAAGGACGATGGGCGGGCACAGTTTGCCACCTACGCCAAAACGGTCGTAAAAAACGGGCTTCTGTCCTATTGCCGGACGATCTGCAACAGGGGCAAGATGTTCAGCCGGCTCATTATTGGGGAGCATGGGGAACTGGCCGCCGACGGTGAGGCCCTGGAGCCGCAGTCCGACGCTTTTGACGCCCAAGTGTCCCTGATGGAAACGCTGTCGCTTCTGGAGACCAGCAAGCAGGACTATGACGGTGTGGCCCGGCTTGGGATTGAGGCTCTGGCGCTCAAGCTCCAGGGGATGCGGGTCACGGATATTGCGGAACTTTACCAGGTTCCGCCCTCCCATGTGGGTGCATGGATCTCGCGCTCGGTCGCCAAGTTGCGCAGTGACCCCCGCTTTCTGGCAAGCCTGCTTTGATTTTGTTGAAAACCACGGCCTTCCCGCAGTAAAGGATATATATAAGGAGGCATTGATCGATGGAACAGAAAAACTTATATACTGCAATCGGCCGTCTGGAGCGGGAAACAAATGGCTGCGGCCGGTCCTGCCCGGTCATCCGCCTTGGCGGTCAGCCCTACATGGTGGATATGCAGGAGCTGGTCGTTTGGACTGCCCTGAATTGGCGGATCTCCAAGTGGGAGGATATTTCTTTTCAGTGCGATAAGCTAGCTTCATCTATGGGCGGTGCTGTCAGCCGGCCCTGGGATGACTGCGTGAACCGTCTGCTTACCCGCGGCCTGCTGGTTTCCGGCTGCGGGGAGACCGAATATGATGCGCTGTATGATCTGTTGAGTTCCCTGGGCATCATCCCCACCAGCGGCTCTGCCCTGGTGCGCGGCGTATCGTTTATGAAGCTGGTATTCAGCCGTCGCGTTTCAGTCGGGCAGGCGCTGAAGCTGTTTCGCAAAGACCGCCGAACCGACTATGAATCCCGCGTCATGCGGCTTTCCCGGCAGGCCCTGCTTTCCACTGCGGAGATCATCAAATGTGTGGAGCAGGATGTCTTCTCCCTCCCCAGCGAGCGGGTCCTGATGGAGAAGGTGTACGGCGACAGCGAAACCACCTGCCAGAATATCGCCAGCCTGATGAAGAACAGCCGGAGCAGCCAGGCGGTAACGCTGGCCGTTGCCAACCTGTATCTGCGCCAGCAAATCATTTTTGAAAGGATCAGTACATGAAATACCAATGGAGCCAATTTCCCTTTGTCCTGCGGCGCAAGATCCTGCTGACATTCCTGGCCGGGATCGCCAGCATAGCAGTCAGCCTTGTGATCTTCACTGTCACCGCAGACCGCATCCTTCTGGTGCTGGGTGGACTTATTTTTGCCGCTTCTCTGGTGCTGGGCAGCAGCCTATGGCGCACCGCCGCCCGGGGCCAGTACGAAGTGGTAGAAGGGATCTGCGCCGGCGTCAGCACCCCTATGCTGCGTCGTTACCGCAAGATCCAGCTGATTGATGAACAGGGTGCGGAGCGCACCTTGCTGTTGAGCAAAACTGCCAAGTTCCAGATCGGCGCCCGCTACCGCTTTTATTTTCAAAAAGGGAGCCGGCCTGCCGTCGGAAACGACTATCTGGACACCGCTCTCTCCACCAACAGTTTCCTTGGATACGAGGTATTGGAGGGCATAGCCTCCTGTGATGAAGAGATGGAAAGCAAGGAGCAAACACCCCATGAGTAAGAAATATGCGGCACCGTAACTAACTCGGTGCCGCATATCGTTTACAGAAACTCAATAGGAGCTACAAATTGATCGTACACATAATTTAACTTTACATCTGTTCAATGAGTTGAATTTAATTCCTGAACTGTACCATAGTCTTTTAATTTGCTTTCTTCAAATGTTGCCTGTACTTCATTTACATCTGCAAACAATATATTGCCGCTTGAGATCAATGGTAGCAAACATGTGTCGATTTTTAGCGTTTCTGAAGGCGTATTCACTAAAATTACCAATGAATTTTGGGCTTCGATTGGCTCCGCCGCTCCCAATGTTACATTGACAGGGAAAGCGAGTAGCCCATCGCCATCATATTTATATAGCTCTATACCAGTGGGTAATGCCTCTCCAGTAACGGTTAATACGCTCATTTGGGCTTCCAAAAATTCCTGCATTCCACTAGATAAATTCTTATATTCAACAGGTTTTAGTTTATCCATATTTCCAAAGCGTTCAATCCATTGAGGATTTGTCATAATTAAGTGTTCATAACTGCCAAGTTCTTCTGAGATTTCAATATTGCTGTCAACTACATAAGAGAGCAAGAGGTTAGTATCTACTGATGATAAAAATTGTCCCCCTCTTGAATCAGCACTGGATCTTCACAGATTGTATCAATATCTGTGTATGCAATGTATCCAAGACCATCTGTTTCATATGAGCTTAACTGATCAGTTTTCCCACACCCTGATAAACATACCATCAATGCGAAAATGTTTAATATCAACATTTTCTTTAACATAAATCTTTCTCCTCGTTTCTTAAACTTAATGTACCGCCTATTGCCGCCTCAATCCCTTATGGGGCATCTTGGTCTGAGTCTTTATTTACTATTTTATCCTCAGTCGATACCCATGTCCTCGTACCGTCTCAATAGTGTCTGGTCCCAGCTTGCGTCGGAGTTTATAGATCATGCTAGAGATTCCTGTCCAACCGACATCAAAAGAATCTGTTGCGACGGCCTCATAGATTTGCCGGGCGGAAAATACCTGCCCAGGTCGGTGGGCCAGTAAGAGCAGTATATCAAACTCCATCGGGGTTAATTCAATCTTCACGCCCTGTTGATACACCAAACGCTGCCGTGGAACAATTTGCAAAGTTCCATGCAAGAGTGGCGTGTCATCAGAGGCGTTCATTGTTGAGAAATATTTGATAGAAGAGAGTGCTGCTATAGAATCAACAAAGGCATCTTCCTCATCATTATTAAAAGATAAAATTATAAACTTCCCATGTGTACCACAACCTTCCTTCTTCATACTTCAATTACGTTCATCAACCGTTTCAAAAACTTTTAGCCAAAATATCAATAGTCCTTATTTCTTGGTTTTTCTTAACGCAATTGCAATGAAAATCAACAATGCACAGACTACAAAACTGCCTATAATATATGTCCAACCAAAGAATGATAAACTGAATATATTGGGTGCCGCCGGATGAGTGAAGAAATTGGTATAAGGTTCGTTTGACGCAATTCTTTGCAAGGCACTGCTAACATTCGCAGGATCTACGCCATAGAGAAATGCTCCCATAAGATACAGGACGATTTTCTCTATAATGTTTGGCAAAGCAATTCCCAATAGATATATCCAGATATTTGTTGTCCTTGTTGACTTATAAAGATAAATCGTGCTTATAAGGTATGGGACAAAGGCCAAACAACCGCCTAAAAGACCGGCATATAAATGGAAACCAAATATGATAAATATAAGCCGCAGCAAAAAATAGGTGCCTAAAATAATCAACCAGCTTATGGCTAAAGAAAGAACGGGGCTTTTCACCTTTGCTGCGTGTGTATTAGTTATTTGCTGCATCACTACACCTCCTAACAGATGATTTTACTTTCGGGAATATCAAAGATACTGTTGTTCCACACTTCAATTCTGATGTGATTTGTAAATCTATTGCTAAGTCCGTCGCCATTTTCTTTACCAAATACAATCCCATACCTGTTGACCGGCTCATATAGCTGCCTCTGTCGCCGGTAAAACCTTTTTCAAACACAAATAGCAGGTCGGAGTTTGGAATGCCGGGGCCATTGTCGGTAATTGAAAGAACGATTGTTTCCTCTCCAATATTTTCTCTAAGTTGGAACAACAATGTAGGTGACGATGTTTTATCGGCATATTTAACACTGTTATTGATAAGCTGTCCCAAAATAAACATCAGCCCTTTTTTGTCAGAGAAAACATTGCAGTCATGTCCCCCAAAATCAATCGTAAATCCCGCTTCTTCCAACAAAGTCTGATTGTCGGAAATGGCCTCTTTGCAGACAGTGAGAACGGAAAGCGGTTCCCAATAATAATCCTTGTGAGTTGCCCCCAATCGGGAAAAGTAAAGAATTTGTTCCACATCTTGCCGTATGTGGTCGCGTACATGGAGCATACGAGAATAAACAAGGGGCGACAATTCTTCTTTTCGATTATCTAAAACAAGCGTCATCAAGGAAAGCGGCTTTTTGATCTCATGTACCCAGTTTTCGATATAACTTTCATAGTCTACAAGTTGAACACCGCTATTATCAATCTCTGCTTGTCGGGATCTTAAATTATCACCCAATTCATGGATAAAAGGGTGCATAGATATAGGGGCAGCTTCACATAAAGCGTATTCGTTCGCTTCGTCCGGCTCCGTAAGAAAATGGTGAAATACGGTTTGCAGCTTGTGGTGCCGTTTCACTAAAATAAACAGTGGGATAAAGGATGTCCCAACGGAAACGGAAATCATCAACCATATAAGGCTGTAAAATTCTTCTGGATATGCAAACCATGCAAAAAAGATAAACAATACATTGGCACAAGCTAAGGCAATCAACCATATTTTACAGGATGAAATATACGCTAATACTACTTTTAGTGTTTTCATATATCCACCTGCTCTTTCAAACGATACCCCTCTCCGCGCACTGTTTCTATGCGATCATCAAGTCCATAATTCCGCATTGTTTTCCGTAAACGGGTAAAATTAACTTGCAGGGCGTTTTCATCTATAAATTTATCAGTTCCCCATAGCGCATGAAAAAGTTCTTCTTTTGAAACTGTACGGGGATAGTTCATTAAAAGAGTCAGTAAAATTTTCCCCTCATTAGGTGGCAGCACATACGAAGTTTTTCCCACATAAATAGTGAATGTATGAGGATCAAGTAAAAATCCATTCCCCTTTAGCAAATCATGTTGTATCTGCTGCTGTTCTGTCCGCCGCAGCAAGGATTTTATGCGCGCCAGCAGACGTTCCATATTGCAAGGCTTAGTTAAATAATCATCTGCTCCCAAACCTAATGCGTGTATTTCATCCTGTAATTTGTCCCGTGCGGTCAATACCAGCACGCCCCCGATCCCTTTCGCTTTCAATTCCCTGCATATATCAAAACCCGATTTGTAAGGAAGATTGATGTCCAGCAATATGAGATCCGGCGCAATAGCCTGAATTTGGGAAACAACGTCCTCAAATTCCGATATAGGAAATGTATCGTAACCGGATTTACTCAAAAGGTCAATTAGTTCCTCTCGCATATATAAATCATCTTCTACAACAACAATTTGTGCCAATATGACCGCCTCCTTTCTTTCATTTTATTTCCCATCAAGAGTTGGGCTTCCAGTTTAGTTTTGCAATTTCCCGGTCTGCGGTTCTGGCAACCGCAATAGCGTACACTGCCAATATCAAAATGACAATTCCAGCCATGATGCCTGCCAATAAATAAAACGGAGCATCGCTCGCCACCGAAGGGGAAAGGTATTTCTGCATAACGTAAAGGCCAACAGTGCCGCTAACACAAGCCAGCCCCAGAGGTAAAAGAAAATAGTATAGCACTTGCCTGTGCATTGACTTTTTCATTTGTTCACGCCTTGCCCCCAGAAGTGAAAGCGTGAGATACCTTGCTTTTGTTGCCTGCATTTGCGTCAAAAATTGTAACGCGAGTAATGCACAAGCAATAATCAAAAGCATAAAGCCCATATACAGGGTAGTATAACTACTGGACACGATATAAAAGAGCTGCCGCCCGAAATTATTTAGGTAGCTTTCAAAGACTAAACCAGATGGCCGCAAAATATCGTTTACTTCCATAATCGACGCCATTAAACCATCTGCTTCAACTCGATCTTTCGGAATACAAAAATTCCATGATACCGTAATGCTATCTGGGTTTATATAGCTTTCAAATACATTATCAGATACAATGAGCGCAGTAAAAATACGAATGTTTCTATCCGCAGTCAATCCTTTCATCGGCACAGAGGGAACCAGAGTAAATTCCTGCCCATCAATATAGATGAGGGGCTTTTCTTGTGAGGCACCGATTATTTGGTTCAACAATTTTTCCGCCTCTGCTTGCGCACTCCCAAAGAAATCTGGATTGAGATACAAAATAGCCTCGTTATCGTTTAATGTTAAAGTATCTTCCCCCGAAGCCTCCAAAAGCTGATTATAAGAAGAAGCCCGCAGAAGGTAAGGGGCTGATCCACTCGTATCAATCAACGCTAATAGATTAAGGGCTGCCGGATTATCGGCGTCAATCTCATAGCTGACAGCGCCTTGTGTGGCCGGATCTTCCACGTTACTTGGCAGAGCATGAACAATCTCCTTGCGAAGCAGTGACCAATCCATATAAGAGCTTAGTCCACCGTCTGGCCGTTTCATAACCCCCGTTTCCATACGGTTTACATGAGAAACATAGGGGGCCATTTTTTCAGATGTTAAATATTGCTCCACTGTCTGATCTTCACCGGATATAGTAAAGTCATAAACAGAGGCCCCCCGTGTCAGTTGGTCGCTGGATGACATAATACGGACAGAGCCATCCGCGATCAACATAATCGTCAGCATCATCAAAAGAGAAGCAACGGAAATGGATACGAATTTATTTACTATATTTTCCTGCAACTGCCGTAGAGTGAAAGTATAAAGCCCTTGTGTAGATTTCTTTTTATTAGAGCCTGCCAACAAGCTCAATAATCTTGCCAGTCCGCGTATAAAGAGTATTGTCCCCATAATGCCTAAGAGAACCGCCAAAAACAGCATTGCCCCTCCTGCGGCCATAAAATGGTTTAATACGAGCCAATAGGCAAAAAGCAAAAGTACCGTGCCGAGAATAAGAGTGACGATACTGCCGCCGGTTTTTCCTACTTTCTGCTTTTTTGCTATTTCGCCATAAAGAAGCTGATGGATTTCTTGACGGCATAACCGGCCACCCAAAATAAACAGGGCGATTGCCTGAACAAGCATAAATCCCAATACTGTCCAGACAACAGCGCTCACGGAAAAGCTGGACTGGTGAGAAATAATATCCTGACCTACTAATCTGGATGTCGCAAGGCTGATGATCTCTGACAGAAATCCGCCGCCAACAATCCCGCCACAAAGAGCTAAGATAGAAGTAAAAAGCCCTTCCATCAAGAGTTGGAGAAAGAGCCGCCTTCTTTTCATGCCAAAGAGCAGATAAAGCCCCAGCTCTTTACTGCGACACTCAAGTTGATATTTGTTTGCAAAAGTCACAAGAAAAAACACAAATAATAGTGCGCACAGATATACTGCAGGCATCATTGTCGTAAGCAAACGATTGACAGCATCACTCTCAATTTCTGCCAGAAACCGTATTACATCTTGTTTTTCCAAAGAGAGCATAATATAGAAAGCTGCAACGGCAGTTATCATTGTTAGAAAATATATCAAATTTTCGCTGCGATTTCTCTTGGCATTTCTCCATGCAATATTAAAGAACATTCGCACTTCCTCCCCCCATTTGCGCCATTACTTGCAGGATACGTTCATAGAACGCTTCCTGTGTTTCCGTTTGGATTTGTTTCCTGATTTCGTGAAATATCACTCCATCTTGTATAAACAAAATTCTGGTACAAAAGCTGGCAGCATTGGGGTCATGCGTCACCATTAAAATTGTCCGCTGTTGTTTTTGATTGATTTCCTGCAATTTTTCCATGAGCTGACGCGCCGATTTGGTATCTAAAGCCCCCGTAGGCTCGTCAGCCAAAATAATTGAGGGGTTGGAGATCAGGCAGCGGGCCGCAGCGACACGCTGTTTCTGGCCGCCGGACATCTGGGACGGAAACTTTTCAAGTACATCCCTAATTCCCAAAAAATCCGCAAGGTCAAACAATTTCTTTTCGGCAGTAGACGCAGCTACGTTATGAATGGATAAAGGCAGAAGAATATTTTCCTTTCCTGTAAGATTATCCAGCAAGGCGAAGTCCTGAAAAAGATACCCTATTTTAGTGCCACGGTATTCTGCCAAATCACTTCCGCTAAATGCGCTAATATTTTCGCCAGAAAGCATGATTTGGCCGGAAGTTGGTTTTATGATCGTTGCAATGCAATTTAGCAGCGTTGTTTTTCCCGAACCGCTGGCCCCCATTATTCCCAAATACTCACCGGGGAAAACGTCAAAAGTAATGCCATTCAAAGCCTTGGTCGGTACGCCGTCTTTGTTATAAAACTTTTGAAGATTGCGTACTTCTAATAATTTTCCTGTATTCATAGTAAGACACCTCAAATCTTTTTTGCCACCGTCACTGGTTACAAATTTATTATACATAACCGAGGTGAGCGTTACTACTTACATTACTTGTAAGGTTAAAATCCCGCTGTTTGTAGCAGGGAAATTCCGGGGCAAGACCAACAGACTTTGCAACTGGCATTTTCTTAGGAGATAAGAGTATCAATATAGGTTATTAAGGGGTGCAGTTGCTTCTTTTGAAACATATTTAGCAGTTTGTCCTGATTTACCCATTGCACATCCACGACTTCTGTTTTTTGTAACACCATTTCCTTGATGTCAATATCTGCATGGAATAACCACACGTCATAAAAATCCTGCATATCCTCCCGGCGAAATTGATAGATAGGTTTTCCCTGTTCAGGGGCAAGCGTTATTCCTAATTCTTCTTTTACTTCTCGGACAGCTCCTTGTAAACTATTCTCACCCGAAAGTACAGCGCCGCCCGTACACTCCCAATAAAGAGGGTATTGCTTGTCTGGATGGCGCTGGGACAAAAGATACTGTCCCTGCTGATTAACAATCCATGCACTCACAACCAAATGATACAGCCCTTTGGGGATATTTTCTCCGCGCTGCATAGTAAGCCCTGTTTTTTCGCGTTTTGCATTATATAAGTCCCATTTTTCCATTGTCACACCCCTTTTCGTGGTATGGGAGCCAGTTTGAAATCAAGTAGGTAAATATCTGCAATCTTTTCGATTTCTCTGCGCTGATCCGCAGAATATTTATCATATACACCGCCTGCCAACATCTTAGCCTGTTTTGCACTTCTAATTGCTGGGAGAACATCGTCAAAGACAATACAGCGTTCAGGAGCAACGCTTAACTTCTGGGCGGCATATTCAAAAATATCAGGATATTCTTTCCCACGATGTACTTCATCTGTTGAACATAAGGCGTCAAACAGCCCCAGAATAGAGTTGTTCTTTAAGCATGGGACATATAATTTCTCTGGCAAACCGGTGGCAACTGCAAGTTTTATCCCTTGTGTTTTTAGCTGTGTTAGATAATTCAGCGCATACGGAAGCAGTTTAACGTGATGGGCATATTCATAAAGTGCCATATCGTTCCATTCATCAATGATACTATCTACACTTTCCGGTAAGCCGAAAAGATCAATCGTGTATTGTGCAGCTTCTTCAAAACTCCGAGCGCAGATTTCTGTTACATAACCGTCTGGAACAGGGATATTTCTTTTTTGCAAAAACTGAATGTCTATGTGTTCCCACACATCCATTGAGTCTAAAAGAGTCCCGTCTAAATCAAAAATTGCCGCTTCAAAATCCATTTTTGCTTTCCTTTCCTGAAAATATAGCTTTTAGTTCCTCTGCGGCAACTTTTATATTCGGCTTCGCTAAAATAGCTGAAACAACGGCCAGTCCATCAATCCCTGCGGTCTTAAAGCAATGGGCATTATCCTTGTTGATACCACCAATTACAACGATTGGCAATGATACGGCTGTACGGATTTCTTTTAATTTCTCCATTGATACAAAATCTGCGTCTGTTTTTGTTCCAGTAGGAAACATCGCACCAACGCCTAAATAATCCGCATCGTCCTGTTGTGCCTTTATCGCCTGTTCAACTGTGGAAACAGAAACGCCTAATAACATATCCTTACCGATCATTTTTCGTACAGCCGCCGCAGGAATATCATGCTGCCCAATATGCACCCCATCCGCCTGAACAGCCATTGCAATATCTACACGGTCATTTATGATAAGGGGAATGTGATAGCTGTCCGTGATCTGCTTGATTTTTATTGCCTGCCAATAAAAATCCAATGAGGACAGTTCCTTTTCTCGGAGCTGAACCATTGTGCAGCCTCCTAATATTGCTTGTTCAACTGCTTCTGCAAGTGTTTGCTTGCCCATAAATCGGCGGTCTGTAACAAGATAAAGGGAATAATCCATTTTCACACCTTCCTATTCTTCCGACAAACCGTGTTGATACAGTTCATAAAAATGGTGTGTGGGGCCACAGCCTTTTCCAATAGCAAGGGAATGTTCAATCGCCATTGTGACATAAGTTTTGGCAGCCTTAACAGCGTCGGGGACGCTTTTCCCTTTTGCAAGTTGAGAGGCGATTGCAGAAGAAAAGGTGCATCCTGTACCGTGAGTATTTTTTGTATCAATACGGGCAGTTTCAAAATGATAGAAATTCCTACCGTCAAATAAGACATCGACAGCGTTTCCAATATGATGCCCGCCCTTAACGACAACTGATTTGCAGCCCATAGAATGTATCTTCCTTGCCGCCGTTTCCATATCGGAAACAGTAGAAATCTGCATATCCGCTATTTTTTCCGCTTCTGGAATGTTGGGGGTAAGTACATCTGCAAGCGGAATAATAGTTTCAATCAAAGTAGATACAGCAGTGGGTTCCATAAGAGGACAGCCATTTTTGGCATACATAACAGGATCGATCACAACATTTTCCGGCTTGTACTGTTTGACTTTTGCTGCAACTGCTTTCATACATTCTGGCGTGGAAAGCATACCAATTTTCACAGCGTCCACCTCAATGTCCTCAAAAACAGCGTCTATCTGTTTTTCAATCATATCCGGGGTAACATTTTGAATATCAATCACTCGGCTTGTGTTTTCTGCAACAACCGAAACAATTACACTCATTCCAAATACCCCATGCGCAGAAAATGTTTTCAAATCAGCCTGAATACCAGCACCACCGCTGCAATCTGATCCGGCAATAGACAACACCTTTTTCATTTTTCGTTTTCCTCCATTTCTTCATTTTTATAAGCCATCATCCAGAAATCCAGCTCCAATAAACTTGCCTTTTCAAAAATATCTGCCAGATTTTTTTGCTTCATTTCCGGGATCTCATTACATTTTTGATCTGCAAAAGCGCACCACTCTCGACAACTATCTGCATACTTTTCATCGGCATAATCCCTAATAAAGTCCCAATATCTTGATTGCCTGCTTTCGGGTTCAGCAGCCAATTTGCGGAAAATATAGCTGTAACTAAGCATACATGGAAGAACAGCCATCAGTATTTCCTCGTTTTTCCCATGTTCCGCAACCTCAAACATAAAATCAATATACCTTTGATTTTCTGGAAGGGGAGCGATCCCTTCTATATCATCGTCAGTCATACCAAATTGCTTCAAATAGTCTAACCGCACTTCGGACTCTGTATCGTTCACAAAGTTCAGCATGGAATAGTAAAGTTGAATTTCTTTTAACGTATCCGCATGAAATATTGCCTTTCCGTATATGCGGGCATAGTTTTTTAGATAAATGCTGTCCTGTATCATATAAACCTTGAATTTTTCAAAAGGCAGCATTCCGTTTTGCATTTCCCGCACAAAAGGGGTTGCTGCACATTGCTCCCAGATGGGAATGTTGTGAGCCAATATGTTTTCCATGAATGTCATTTTCATTTCCTCCTAAGATAAAAAAATAGAGCCTCTAAAAATTAGAAGCTCATTCAGACGCAATACAAGCGTAAGAAATTGCTTCCCTACGCCGGTATTAGCCGACAGGTCAAGAGGTCAGGTCTTACCTTTTTCAACTTGTTCAGTTCCCTCGCAAACACATATCATACATATTCAATTAAAAAGGACATTCCCAAAACAGAGAATGTCCTAAAAATACGATACTGTATTCTTAAGCTCCCTGCGTTGGTATTAGCCAACAGGTTCAAAGGGTCAGGTTTTAACCTTCTCAACTACGAGGTAGTCCCCCTGCTCATAGAATATTATAATTTAGCACATCCAGAAAGTCAAGTTCTCACACTTCCATTCAATAATGAAGCGCCAGACAAATAGTACCAAAATCTCGTATTGGCTTCAATAAGCAGCCTATAGCCAAATACCTTGTCTAAATATGAAACAATAATCTTTTGAAGTAGCATCTACTTTGCAGAAAAAAATAAAAAATGCCCTATTTAATAGGCGGAATACTTAAAAGGAGGTCCACCCCAATGTATAAGCCCCATACCATTGAGCAATACAAGATCCAGCGTTTTCTGGACGAAACCTTTGCGATGGAGCATTTCCTGGTCTCACCGCTGTCCCGCACCTCGCTCTTGCTGGAGGATGAAACCGGCGAGCAACTTGCTTTCGGCTTTTTAGATGACGAAGTGCGTGAGATCCCGCTCCCACCGCCGGCCGCCCCGGAAGAAATCAAAGATTTCATCCGGCGTTTCCGGGCCCTCAATCCCAAACCGCGTCTGCGTACCTTTGAAGATATTACCCGCTGGTGGCTGGACCACCCCAATCCTCTGACCTACCAGCAAGCCCTTGGGCTGTCGGACGAGCTCTACCGCCATTTTCTTTCCCACTCCATGATCGAAGAGGAAGACGCTTATCGTCTGGCTTCTTCCGGTCTTATCAGTGAAGATGATTACCGGGATATTCAGCTCTGGTATCTCAACGGCAACACCGCCGCCCGCTGGCTCGGTCCACTCGGCGTAGATGGGACAGGCAATCTCTATGGCCTGACATTCGGCTACGGGACACCGGCAGCCCGTACACTCAGATTCTATCTGCTGGATGATTACTACCGCTACATGAACCATATATTGTGATTCGCCTTGCTCAAATATCTATATATAGTATTATGCTACTTGACAAATACAAGATATAGTGTTACACTTACTTTGTAATTGATTTTTGTGCGTTCCCCATGTGGGATACAGACTAAGCTTCTGTACCGCAGATTAAAAATCTGCATTGCACACGCAGTCAAGGTTGTATGCTGTATCAAGTGTCAGTGGTATTGCCGCGCCCTTTCGGGGCTGGTATCTGCTGGCACTTTTTATATATAGATATGAACGCCAACGGCGAAGAAAGGAAGTGTTATGGCACAAATCGTTGTATTTGGCCGAGTCATGCACGAGCTTGTCCCGAAAGAGGGCCAGTCAAAACAGCAATATGTCTGTTTCGACCTGATGGAGCGTTCCGGCAACACCCCGCCGGACTACTACCAGGTATGGGCCCGCGGTGACGATGTTACCCGGCTCATGCGGCTCAAGGTCAAAAAGGGAAGCATGATCTGGCTCACCGGATCGCAAAAACTGGTGGATGTTCGCCAAAAGGACGGAACCACAGTCAAGAAGCTGAAGATATGGCTGACGGACTTTGGATTTCTCCCCGGGCAGTCCTCCAAAGCAAAATCCGAAAGTGAACAGCATGACCCTGACGAAGCGGCGCCTGTTCCGTCACCTCCCGAGGTGATGAATGGCGACCGCGAACCCCTGCCGGAATAAAATCCGGCGCAGCAGAGGGACCGTATCAAGTTTTCAGAATGATCTGAAGCTTGGTGCGGTCCCTCTTTTTTTGTTTTCAGGCAAAATCTAAAGGAAGGACGGTAAGAAAATGAGTAATGACAAGGGACTTTTGAGCGGCAGCATCACCATCTTGATCGGTGCTGTCATCGCCATCATGGCTCTGGTGCGCGGGCCGTGGCAGGCGTGGCTGCTGATTGGGGTATTCACCCTTTGGGGGCTTTGGGTCGTTTTGATCCTCCTGCTCCCGTATATGCAGCAAGCCAAACGCCGCCGGCAGCGCCAACAGAGAGAACGCCGGCTACTCGCTGAAGGCATTGCCCAGAGCACATTCCAGGTCCCGGAACTGGAGGAACCTGTTTCAGACGACCTGCTGCTCCGCTATGCCAACCACCGGATTCTGACCTATCTGCGCTCGTCGTATTCTGACGCCTGCTTTGAGTGGTGTGAGAAGCGGCCGGCAGAGCTGATCCGCACCAATGGCACTGGGCGCATCCGGCTTCACAATGTAGATGGATTCGACCATGCAGACATCACATTTGGCCAGGACGCAACCATCAAATGTGACCTGCTCAAAATCGTGCCTCTGTCCAAAGCAGGTACAGAACAGGACGATGAGGCCAATATCCCGCCCAACAGGCGCCCCATCGATCCGCGCGTTTGGTATGAAAACTGCGGGCGCGAAATCATGGAAACGCTGATCGCCGACCTGAATTCCCGTGGGCACAGCAAGCTCACACTGCGGGAAAACGGCGACATCTGCATCCAGCAGGACGATGAACTGGTACCGCAGGAACATCTTTCGAACTTTCCCGCGAGGGTCTACTGGCCCTGCTTGGTGGAAGTGTTTGAAAGCACGGGCCTGTCGGCTGAAACCACGGCGCAGGGCATCCAGGTCTCCTGGTGACCGCCATCACCCAGAGAGGGGAGTGAAATAACAATGAAATCAGGGATCAGTCTTGTAGACATGGCAAAGGAGATCCAGCGCCAGGCTGATTTGAAAGCCGACTATATGCTGGACACCCGCAGCCTTCGTCTGGAGCCTTTTGACTCGAAGCTGTACCTCAACGCCTATGACCAATCCGGTGTCCCGGCGCTTGAACCGCTGGAGGTCAATTCCATTGCCCACCGGCAGATTGGCACACACCTGAAGATCCCGGCAGCCTACTATGACAAGATGCTGGAGAAATATCCCCAGCTGCTGGCGCAGAATGTGAACGCCTGGTTCCAGCGGGAGCCCTCTGTCCGTATGATCCGCACCATTGAGGGTACGGCACGGGCATTTTTGAGCAACCGCTACCGGCGCATTGACAACCTTGATATTGCGAGCATCGTCCTTCCTGTCCTTCAGGATATGGAGGGAATGCACTTTGAGAGCTGCCAGCTCACGGAAAGCCGCATGTATATCAAGGTAGTCAACACCCGCCTGGAGGCCGAGGTCGTGCCAGGCGACATCGTTCAGTCCGGCATCATCATCAGCAACAGCGAGGTGGGACTCGGTTCGGTGAACATCCAGCCGCTGGTCTACCGGCTGGTGTGCAGTAACGGAATGGTCGTAAATGATGCTCAGACACGCCGCACTCATGTGGGCCGCGTCAACGAGGCTTCGGAGAACTATCAGCTGTATTCGGAAAAGACGCTGGAAGCAGACGACAAAGCCTTTGCCATGAAGATCCAGGACACGGTGCGGGCCGTGGTAGACGAGGTGCGCTTTACCCGTGTAGTCAACATGATGCGGGAGGCCAAAGATGCCCGCATGAATACCACCGATGTCCCCGGCATTGTCAAGCTGGTCAGCAAGGACTTCCACATAACTGATGAGGAAAGCTCCGGTGTGCTGCAGCGGCTGATCGAGGGCAACGACCTGACGCTCTATGGTTTATCCAACGCGGTGACCCGCCACAGCCAGGATGTCCCGGACTATGACCGGGCGACTGCGCTGGAGGGCATCGGTTACAACATTCTCTCCATGCCGGCAAGGCAGTGGAGCCGTATCAACCAGCTGGCCGCCTGAGTGGCTGCCAACCATCCAATTTTAAGGAGGAACTAACTATGTACGAACAGAACACTTCTATGATGAACACTCCTGAGCGGAACACTTTCCTGCTCCCTGCGATGGTGGAGGGTGATTTCAGCAGCGATGAGATCGCAGAGGATGCGGACGGCCTGCAGATGATGAGTTTCCAGCGGGTGAAAATTCCCGCCGGCGGCGCCCTGCAGTTTGAGATCCCCACGGAAGACCCCGACAATCCGGATTATGCCCGGACCCTGGAAGGAGTCATTCTCTACAATCATTCTGCCTATACCCTGTGGCCGGAAGGCAGCGAGTATGACGAGGACACCAAGCCTCTCTGCTCTTCTGTGGACGGCAAGACCGGCATCGGGGAGCCGGGCGGCGCCTGCGCCACCTGCCCGATGAACGCATACGGTTCGGCCAGAGACGGCGGCCGCGGCAAGGCCTGCAAGAATATGCGGGACATCTACCTGCTGCGCAGCGGCGAGTATATGCCTCTGCTGATTTCTCTGCCGCCTACCAGCATCAAGCCGTTCAAGGAGTTCCTGAACCGGGCCTTTGTCTACCGCCGGCGCGCCACCTATGGCAGCCTGATCCAGATCGGGCTCAAGAAAGAGAACAATGGCAGCAACGACTACAGCGTTGCCACCTTCCGACTTTTACGCGACTTTGAGGGCGAGGAACTGGCTCAGATCCGCGCCTATGCCAATGGCTTTAAGGAGCAGATCAAGGCCATCAACATCCAGCGGGCTCTGATCAACGAGGAGCAGCGTACCAACGACTGTGACTATGTGATCCCGGAGTCCGCCACAGCGCCTGGCAGCCCCGATGGGAGCTATGTGGTCGGTGAAATTGACGGCAACTACGAGAAGTTGCCCGCGTAATGAGTTTTGTTGCGGCCTCAGCCGCATGACATGTCATCAAGGGATACCTTCGGCCTACGCCGGGGGTATCCCTTTTTTGCTTTAGACTGGAGGAAATATATATGTTATGTGAAGTACCGTTAACAAAGGAGCAACAGGAGTTTGCTGCTGAACATCACGGCTTGGTCTATAGATTCTTGAACGACAACCATCTTCCGGAAGACGAGTTTTATGATGTGGTCATCTTCCCTTACCTGAAGGCAGTGCGGGATTACTGCGATAATACATCTGCCCAAGAGTATTCTTTCAGCACTATCGCCATAAGGCAAATGAGGTTTCGCCTCTATGACTATTTCCGTAGTCAAGAACGCCACAAGCGCAACGCTGAAATCCTCAGCATTCACATCGGCCTGTACCCGGACGGTGTGCCCCTGGAGGAACTGCTGCCGGCGCCGGATGATCTGATGCAGGAATTGGAAATGAAGCAGCTGCTTCATGACCTGGCTGGCCGTGTTTCCAGGCAGCAAATGAACATCGTCCGCATGAAGGGCTGCGGCTACGGCATCCGCGAGATCGCCAGCCGTGAAAAGCTCCCCATGAAACGCATCAAGGAGCTTCTGGAAGAGGTTCGCGCGGTGTTTCTGGAGTTGTGCTATGAGTAAATGCCTGCCGTCCCCGGCAGGCCAATGTCAAAAATGAATGGAGGCTGATTATTATGACGAAATCGAAAAAATCCATTGTAATGCACGGAATGCTTTTGTGCCCGCTGGTTCTCGGCCACTGCGCCTTCCTGCGTGCCAACGGCTCCGACTACCGGACCTCGCCTGTTGTGGCGATCCACGAGCAGTCCGGGGATCTGGTGCATTTCGAAACGCTCAACTCCAACTACTTCCTTTCGATGGACCCTTTCCCGCTGGCGGCCGCCAGCCCGCTCCCGACGGTTCTGGCCGCGTGCGCGTAGAGAAGTCAAAATAATAAGGGGTAATGCCCCATAGGTCCCGGCCGTGGCAGGCGCACTTGTCTGCCGCGGCCTTTTTTATGGAGGAATGTATGGAACAATCCAAAACCCTTGCTGTTTCCGTAAGCGCCAAGGAGTTTGTCACATACCAGTGCAGCCAATGCGGCCATTGCTGCCGCCGCATCGAGGGCTGCGTCATGGTAGAAAGCTTGGATGCCTACCGGATGGCAAAACACCTTCGAGAGCAGCATTGCGGTGTCAGTAGTACGGATGATGTGCTTCTCCAATACTGCGAGCCCACACCGCTCACCGATGAAGGGTATCCCATTTACACACTCAAAACAGTTGGAGCAGAAGCATCCTGTGTTTTTCTTCAGGGCAACCAGTGTAATATCTATGCCGCCCGTCCACGGACCTGCCGCCTTTACCCGTTTTCGGCGGGACCCGGTGAGCGCGGCCGGGATTTTGAATACTGCCTCTGTTTTGATGATAACCAGCAGTATCACTTCAACAGCGGGAAGGTGCTTGTCAAAGACTGGCTGTACCACAACTTTCCCCGGGAAGACAAGGAATTCTTGAAGCAGCAGTACCGGGCCATCCCGGAAATCGGCAAGCTGATGCGCCGCATACCAGAGGAACTACGCCGGGCATCTGTGTTCAAGGTCCTGTTCTATCACTACTACAACTTTGATCTGGATCAGCCGTTCCTGCCCCAGTATGAACAGAATAACCGCAGCCTTCTGCATGATCTTCGTCAGCTGGCACTTCTGGACTGAGGCGGCGCCTATGATGTATGCACTGGAACACTTTTCAGCGCAGGGAACAGGCGGCCGCCCATGTCGATTCTGGGTACAGTACGCTATCTGCGGAAAACATGAAATTTTAGAAAAAGTTTGCCAAAACCAGTGCCGTCCGGAGGAATGGCGGGTAATTCCTCTGACAGCAGGCGCACCAGAAGAAAGGAGTGCCGCATGAGTACCAACCAATACCAGGAGATGCGCAACCGCCAGCAGGCGGAAGTAAATGCGTTTCCCATGTTCTTCGCTTTTAATAAACAGCAGTTTGCTGAAGGAATGCGCAAGCTGGGCCTGTCCTCCTCGGACACCCGCCAGATATGCAGCATTTTTGGAGGCGGCTACTGCCGTAAAAGCGATGTCGCAAAACTGAATGAAATGTTCACCCGACACCGAAAAGAGCTGGAAGATGCCATTGCTGGCGACAAAACCGGGCAAGGTTTTATCTGTGATATGTTCCTCCAGGAGTTGGAGAACCATGAGTACAGTTATACCGGCGATGTGCAGGAAACGCTTGATGCTTTGGGCATTACGGCCCAATATATGGAGGCTGTTCCGCAACTGCTGGATGGCCTGGCTCTGGCCTGTGAAAAGGCTATGCAGCACGATTGTTTCGACTGATCCAGAAAGAAACCATGCCCCATCGGGGCCTGAATCAACAGCCGCCGCAGCTCATATGCCGCCGGCGGGCTTTTCATTGACAGGAGGTGCAATCTTTGAATTTTCACGAAACGATATGCGGCCGCCGCTTTTTTGACGCCCAGCTGCCTCATCTCATCAAGGCTCTGGAACGCATTGCCGATGGCCTTACCCGACCCAAAATGTCTTTGCCGCATGGCATGACTATTGAGCCCAATTTCCTGCATGACCTCTATTACGGCGAGTACGAACCAAGTGTTTTTAAGGAGCAGGACAAAAAGCAGCAGGTACTTAACCACACAGTATCTGCGGCTGAGACCGCCCTGCGCGGGGAAATCTCCAAAACTCCTGTAGCTCTGGCAGCTTTCGAGGTGTACCAAACAGCCGCCGGTGAGCGCAACAGTGCTGTGATTGAACAGGCTTTTGAGTCTGGATACCGTACTGCCATGCAAATGCTTTTTGCTGGGCTGGTATCTGCTCCGCCGGAGGACCACGCCAATGGATGAACAGCGGCACAACGCTATAGAATTGCCAAAAGGATTATACGAGCCTGTGCTCCGGCAGCCGATGGAGTTAGACTTCCTGCTGGGGCAGGAACTCTCCCTTTGCTTTCATGATTTGGACGGCTCCCATGTGTTCAAGACCTGCTATGGCGATATCTGCAAAGCAGTCAACGCCTTACGGGACTATGCACGGCTGCTGGAGATGGCCTGTGAGCAATGGGACCTGACCGGTTTTCATCGTGCCCTTTATGAGTATCATGCGGAAAAAATGAGGGAAATTGCAGGCAAATTTCAGGCCGGCATCGGCTATGACTATGACGCTGCCATGGAAAAATGTCGCAGGAAAAAGAAGCGCAAGAAGAAGGAAGACGATTTTGGTGAGGATGCTCTTGTTCTGGCCTTTAAGCGGACAAGGCAGCCCGCCGAGCAGATGAAGGAGGCAGATACTGATGTTGATGACTCTCCCTGGGAAGAGGACGAAGACGAACAGGAAAGTGACGACTGATCACAACACGACCCGCCCCAGCGGGTATCGGGATCGCCAGTCTGGTAAGCTGCAAGCCTACCGCTCTTTTGCCGCCACTCATTTGCATGTGTATGAGCGGTGCCGCCACTTCCGACGCGGGTGAAAGCAATCTATGGGCGGGTTCAGGCTGCTGCTCTGGACCCGCGCATCAAAGGAGAGAATGATATGATTTACAAGAAGCCTGGAGAAGAATTTTGGCATGAGGGCGTCTGCTACAAAGTCGGCGGACGCATTGTTGCCAATGAAGCGAGCGATTACGCAGGGCTCTTCGGAAATATCCTTGAAATTCGCACCGAGGATGACCGAGAGACGGACAACGACACGCCGGACATCTACTGCGCGTTTGACCCGCCGGTACTCTCTGCGGACCGCCTTGCGCTGGAGCAGACCTTTTCACAGCTTTACCATGAGCAGAAACACATCGAGGATCTGGGCCTGGATATGGTCATTATGGGGCCTGAAATGATTGTTCCCCTTGAGCATCCGGCCCAGGTATATCCCGCAGGGACGCTCTATATAGTCGTCGTCCACTGGGCTACCGATGGGGAGTATGGTTCCTATGAAGCGATCTTCACGGAGCGCACCGATGCCCTACATCAATTTCACAATGACCTTCGGGAAGAATTTCTGGTTGGAAGCATTCCACGCTGGAAAGAAAGCAGCCAATTCGTCGAAGAAGAGTCTGACAACAGCTATGAGTGCTATCTGGACGGCGAATACTGTGAGAACCATTTTTCGATTGCGCTGGAACAGCGGGCGCTGCCTCTTTCCCCTGCATTTTGCCGCAGCACGGCAGAATTGTACCGCGCAGAATGCCTGCGGGATGATTTCAGGGAGCATATTGAGAACCGTGACGATTTTCAAGAGCTCTCTGACATACAGAAAGAAGCACTACTGCGTTCTCCCGATTTGCCGCAGCGGATCACCAACCAGCTGGAACACAGCTGCGCCTACGGTGAGGCTTACTGGCAGGCGGTGTCCGATGTGGCGCACACTCTGCTGAAAGAGATTCGCCAGTAATCCGCAGAACATAGCTCCTGCTGACGCTGTGACACATAAATCATAATAGAATGGAGGTTTCACTACATGGACGAAAAAGAAAAGAAACTGCGTGAAGACTTGGAATTCCATCTGGATACGCTCCGGCGCAACCTGGAGGCCGTCTCAATGGAAGATCTGAAAACGAAATACGCAAAGCCCTTCAAGGATCTGAAGGACAGCATCTGTAAAACCGCCACCGAATACACCAAGTACATCTCGCTCAACGGTATCCGCATCAAGAGCCACTACGGTGACAATGCCATAAGATATATAAACGAGGCAATCAAAGATACTCCGTATCTGAAAAAGATCTCCGAGGCCGCCTTTGAGCGGCAGGATATGGAGGAGATCGCGGCACTGGCAAAGCAGCTTCGTGAAGTAGTTTTGCAGAGCCTGTATGTATTCAGCCTGCCGCTTTTCTGCCTGTATGTTCCTACGGAGTGCATGAAGGACTACCACACTCTCCCGGAGATCTATAATGATGTCACTTCACAGGTCTTGCGGAACGGGGAATGGCAGCTCGCAGAGCATATCCGCCCCGGAGAACTGATTCCTGTGCAGATCATTTTCGAGGTGCCTGCGCCGTCTGAGGAAGCGGCATGAAACGAACACAAAAATACATGAGCAGCGAGGCTCACGGCTATTTGCGGGAGGCAGAGGCCTGCTCCCTGGTCCTCAAAGACCTGGAACACATATCCGCCAAACTGCAGCGGCGAATTGATAGAGAGGCCGCCGCAAGGCAAGCTGACTTTGAAGCCGCCATGCAGTACCACAGCGAGGCGGAAATTCAGGATGCTTACGGCTGGGAGTTCATCACTGAGGCACAGTATCATGCCTATTTAGATCTGTTCCGCCGTGGCAGAGAAGTGATAGAGGACCATCCTCCCACCATCTCTGAAATGGCGCTCTCCATTGTGCGGAAGGTCATCCGTGATTTAGAGGCGGACAAACGGGAATGTGAGTTTTCCGCTCTCACACCGGAGCAACAGGTCGTGGAACTGCAGCGCGCAGAACAGGCCCGAAAGGAATGGAAGGCACATATTGCCCAACTGCGGGAAAAACAGGGCCGTGTTCTCAAATCCGAGGATTTGGAGGCTTCACATCCTTAGTTTTCCTGCGCCAGCCAAATGCTCTGCCAAATAGGCAGAGGCCATCATTACAAAGGGATCGGCAAACCGTACCGCTACGGTCTGCCGGTCCCTTTCTTTATAAAGGAGTAGAATATGAAGAAAAAACCATCTCACCCAATGCTGAGGAAATACACCGTAACGATTGAAGAACAGATCGTTCAGGAGTTTCCCGTGGAGGCTTATGACCTTTCCCATGCGCTGGAAACAGCCGAAGCTGCCTACAAGCAAGGGGAATTGGTGGTACAGCCCTCAGCACCGACTACCCGCCTGATCATGGCACGGCACAACAAGACCGGGAAAACAACCGGGTGGAGAGAATTTTAATCATTACTACAAGGGAGAGATAAATATGAACTTATGGCATGACAAGTCTTATATTTCGCCTTCAGCCCCGGAATGGGTCGAACGGGGCTACGCTATGTACGATGTTCATTCGGTGCGCTTTCAATTTGTCTATACGGAAGAACAGAAGAAAGCCAACCGCCGTGCGCATACAGCGGCTGATGAGGGCCAAGCCCTGGTCATGGCCGCTGAAGCACGAAATTCTGTCATGAATCCCCTCATGGACGCCATCGCCCAAAATTTCGTCTGTTATCAGTATGAGGATACCGAGCCGGCGCCTTTCCGGAGCTGTCAGTGGGACCTCTTTTTCTGGTGCAATGATTTCAGCAGTACGCTTCACGGCTATGGCCTGTCCGGACGGGATTACTCCTACTTTACATTGAGTTTCAATGAGAATCAGACCGTGGAAAAGCGTGCCGAGGTCTGCTGGCGGCTGCTGCAATTTCTGGAACACCGCTGCCGGAAAAACCGCAATCTGGATGTTGCCGTCCAGTACAGCATCTGGTACGACCATGAGAAGATCGAAAAAGATGCTGACCGAATGAAATGTCTGCTGGCGGGCTGCAGCTGCACCTATGGCAGTAAGGACGGGAAGTTCCTGTTTGATAATGGCATTTTCTGCTTTCGTCCCAAGTACGCCAAGCGGCAGCTCTATCGTGTTTCTGATTCCGAGGTTCTTGCCCTGTGCTGGAAACTCGGCCTGACAGACGATGCTTCTGACGGCGGCCCTCTCGCAGCGGGAAGATGCAGTGCATGAAGTACAGAGAAATCTATGCCGCATTGGCAAAGTAAAGGATGGATGTCCCGGGGTTCCGCTTTTTGAAAGCACAGTTGATGCGGCCTGATGATTGCATCAAAAGGGCCAGCAAGCAATGCCCCAATACCATTTTAGACTTCAAAGAAAACGGGGGCGTTCTGAATGCCTCCTCCACCCTGCCCTTGACGGCAGGCTTATCACGAGGACCGGCAGGCTGCGCTTTGCGGCCTGCTGGTCTTCGTTCCGGGGGAAATCATGAAACCAATACCATTTAACATGAAAGGAACGGAATATGCCCTGACCATCAAGATTGCCACCTATCCGGAGGGCAATCTCGCCATCAAACTCTATCAGGAAAGCTTCGGCCAGTTGGTCTTCTGGGACAGCCTCACGGTCAATCCGGGCGGCCTGTGTCCCAAGGATTGTGGATTTATCAACACCAAGTCCACCGGCAAACGCTTTTATGCCTGGATCAAACGTAATGGTCTGGGAGAACGCACCGGCCAAGTTCGGCTGGAAGACGGCGTGGAATATGTGGAATACCTCTTCAACGCCAAAAAGCTGAAAAAGCTGGACCCAGACGGCTACACCTACTATGAGCGGCGCTTGAAGGGAGAACTTGGCCGGCGATATGAGCGGCTCTATCAGGTGCTTCGGCGGCTGGCAAACTACATTCCGGATTTCCACTACACCGATTACAGCGGGTGGCGCAGGCTACAAAATTCCCTTGACGCGCCCCCACTGCGGGTCGAGGCCGAAGATCCGTCACATCACCGGCGCTTCACTTTTGAGCAGCGCGGAATCATCCTGCGGACTACGATCACAGACTGCGACACCAATCTTGCGCGGAGCAGTTTGTATCGCCGCCGGGAGGATATGGCCGCCGATCTGCTGGCGTTGTTTCAGGGCGAGCTGCCCGCTTCTATCCCCTGGTCCGAAGCCCGCCGCAGAGAAAGCGACGCAAGGCATGACCCGCCTCTTGCTCAGACATTCAAAGAAACAGCCGAAGCCCGCCAGCGGGCAGCAATAAAGAAATCCAGAAGGAGGAGCACAAAATCATGAAAATCAAATTATATCCCAAAGACCTGTTGGAGACTGCCTGGCGTAAAGATAAAAAGCTGTATGCAGACGGCGATGCTGTAAAGCCGCCCCAATGCCTGCGGTGCGGCGCCCCTCTGGCAGCCCACCTGATGGTCAATGCCCTCAGCCGCTATGCGGATGTGCAGATCTGTGAAGCCTGCGGCATGGACGAGGCCCTTCGGGATGCCGCCCATGCTCCTTTACCCCTTACAGAATGGGATGCGGTGAAGCGCGGCAGACTTCCGGCCTCTGAAAAAGGGCGCATATGCTATTTGGATACCACCTGCACCTTCGAGGAAGCATTCCAGCACACCGATACACCGCCTATGCAGCTTACTGGCCGGCCCGTCAGTGAGATCGCCTACTCCCGCTCGGATTATGACGGCCATCGGTGGTGGACAACTTGGCACGATGGACCTGCGAAAAAGGCAGCGCCGGAGCTGGTGAAGGAGATCGACGATTTCCAGAATGCCCTGTTCAAGCTGCCTGCCTTCAAAACGCTGAATACTATGCGGCGGTTCTGCAGGTACGCGCAGGCCACCAGCGAGGCGACGGAGTTCAACCTCTATTCCGAAACAGATCACTTGTATATTTGGATTCGGCTGATCACTCGGTCTCGGGATTACAATGTCTATGTTCACTATTACGATAAGGCGGCTGTTGGAGGTAAGTAATGCGGCTGAGATACTACGACAAGCATGGTGCAGAAATTCAAGTCGGAATGCTGCTGCGCCATGATGGCGGCGCTATCGAGCGTGTCCTGGAGGGCGTCAATAGCAACGGAGACATCACGCTTGGCTTTGAGGCATCTGTCTCTGAAATTTATCCGCTGAGTGAGTTCAATTTGAGAGAATGGGAAATTGCGGCAGAGTAATTTTGACGCAGTGAGGCCGCAGGTTGGGAATTTCCCGGCCTGCGGCTGTTATTATAGACACCTTTACAATCCCTTGTATTCTTCGACGCAAAGAAATATAATAGATATGTCGGAGGTGCAGACATGGACTATATGACAATCAAAGAAGCAAGTGAAAAATGGGGCGTATCTGCCCGTCAAATAAATTATTACTGCGCGGCAGACCGCATCCCCGGCGCTGTGAAAATGGCAACACTATGGTTAATTCCCAAAGACGCTAAAAAGCCGGTGGACGGCAGGACAAAGCAAGGGAGGGCTTTGAAACATGAATAGTGTTTTGATTATAGACGATGATAAGGAACTTTGTGCCTTGATGAAGAAATGCGTGGAACAGGAAAACTTGTCTGCGGTGGTGGCGCATGGCGGTTTAGAGGGCTTACGTCTGCTGGGAGAAAGCAAAAACACCTGTTGCCTGATTATTCTGGATGTGATGATGCCGGGTATGGACGGCTTTCAGGTATTGCAGAAAATCCGGGAAAAAAATAATGTGCCGGTGCTGATGCTGACCGCCAAAAGCGACGAGGAAGATAAAGTTTCCGGCCTGCGGCTGGGGGCGGACGATTACCTGACAAAACCTTTCAGCATTAACGAACTGATGGCCCGCGTCAATTCCCTAATCCGGCGCTACACCACCCTAAATCCCGTGACCGGGAACGAGGCCGCCACCATGCTTCTGAAAGATATGGTGATTGATAAAGTCAATCGGACAGTGACTGTCCAAAATATCCCGGTAGAGCTGACCGGCAAGGAATTTGATTTGCTTCTGGTTTTGGCGTCCAATAAGGGACGGGTATTTACAAAAAAGCAACTTTACACGCAGGTATGGACGGAAGAATACGACTTTGACGATAACAATATCATGGCCTTTATCAGTAAACTACGGAAGAAGATTGAGCCAAATCCAGAACAGCCGTTTTATATCCAAACCGTCCGGGGTGTGGGGTATCGGTTCAATAAGGAGGCATGAGCATGGAGTTAAATCTTTATCTGCTGCTGGCCCTATTGATTGCCCTGCTGGTAATCGGCTACCTTTTGGCAAAACTTCACCGCGTCCGGGGCCAGCTTTCCCTTATCAAAGACGCTCTGGCAGATATAAAGAACGGGAACTTGAACCGCCGTGTACTGGCGCGGGAAAGCGATCTGACGAAACAAATCTGCTATGACATCAACGAGATTGCTATGAGCAGCCAATCCCGACTGATACAGCAGAAGCAATCCGAGCAGGCTTATAAACGGCTTATGACAAGCCTTTCCCATGATGTGAAAACGCCGCTTGCCTCTCTGGTGGGCTATTTGGAAGCCGTGGAAAGCAAGATGGTGACAGGGGCCGAGCAGGAAGAATATATTCGGGTAGCTATGGAAAAAGCCCACCACCTGAAAGACTTTGTGACCGCCCTGTTTGAATGGGTGAAGCTGGATGCCGGGGAGCAGATTTTTCATTTTGAAGTCTGCGACCTGAACGAGCTTTCCCGCAACATCATGGCCGACTGGGTGCCGCTGCTGGAAAGTCACGATCTCACCTATGAAATTGAGATACCCGAAACAGAATACATGACGAGGGTTGACCCTACCGCCTACACCCGTATTCTCAATAACCTGCTGCAAAATATCCTGACGCACAGCGGCGCAAGGCAAGTGACCCTGACCGTGACCGAAACGGAACAGCAGGCAAAAATCATAGTGGCTGATAACGGGAAAGGGATTTCCGCCGCTGATCTCCCCCATATCTTTGAGCGGATGTATCAATGCGACCACTCCCGATCTGGCAAAGGGAACGGGCTGGGCCTCTCCATTGCTAAGGAACTGGTAAGCGTCCATAAAGGAACCATCACGGCAGACAGTATCCTTGAAGCTGGAACAACATTTACCATCATACTTCCGAAAGCTCTGTGATTTCGCAGAGCTTTTTTTGAAAAAATTTTTTCTCGGCAAGGTTATGGCAAGGTTTGCCCTTTATAATGGGAACCATGAAAGGAGGAAACCGCATGACGATCATTGCAACTGAAATCCAGAAATGGAAGCGAAATAAGATTGTCTGGTGTATTCTGGCTCTGACGCTGCTGTTTGGAGCATTTGCGATTGAGCGGGCTTGCAGTATTGCAAGGAGCAGTCCCTACATGGATAGCTTTGGCGACCTTTACACACTGGCGTTTAAGAACCTGTCCAGCCTGTTCCTGCCGATCGTGCTGGGAATGTTTGCCACAACCTTGTTTTTTGACGAACACAAGAACGACACGCTGAAAGAACTGCTTATCATCCCGATCACAAAAGCGCAGCTATACTTTTCAAAAGTCGCTGTGGTGATCCTGATGTCTGTGGGACTGTGCCTGATTACCTTTCTTTTGTGCGTTGTCGGCGGGGTGATCGCCGGGGGCTTTCCCGACTTGAACGCCAAAACGCTGATGGATGCTGGCCTTTTGTATCTAACGGGCGGGCTTCTAATCCCCATAGCCATGCTCCCGATAGTATTTCTTGCCACGCTGTCAAAAGGATATATCCTGCCGATTGGCGCAACGCTGCTTTATCTGGTTCCCGTAGTTATTGCCCCAGCCTACCTTACGGGAATACACCCACTGGCAAGCGTGATGGGGATTTATCCCCATATTTCCGAAGCAGCCGCCGCTATGGTAGAAAGCCTGATGCAAGGCGTTTTGCCTAACACTTCGCCGCTTGTTTGTGCCGGTTCGCTGCTCCTGATCGGTGCCGCGTTTGCCGCCGCATCCGTCGTGGCTCTAAAAAAGCAATCTTACTGAAAGGAAAGACCTATGAAACGATTGATTAGTTTATTCCTCTGTGTTCTGTTCACTTTTTCACTTTGCGCCTGCCAGCAGGCCGCCCCATCTTCCAGCGAGGCCCCCGACCAGCAGGCCATTACAGAGGAAGCAACCGAATACTTTAACCAGATGATGGATGGAGATTTTGAAACTTTCTTCAATGCGCTGCCGCAGGGCGTACAGGACAACACTTCTGCGGAGGCGATACAGGAAACATGGGAGGAAGAAGCCGATAAGCTGGGCGGACTGCCGGAGGACGCTTCCCCGGAGGTGTCCTGTTATGTGCCGGAACACTCCGACCAAATCCGTGTTGAATTTGTCATTCCCTGTGAAAAGGGCGATTTCAAAGTGTTCATCAACTATTCCCCGGATGGCAGCCTTTACAACTATGTCATTTGGAAAAATGAAGCAGAATAAGAAAGAGAGGCATCTTTATGAGTGACTTTGTGATTGAAACCAAAAAGCTGACGAAGATTTACGGCGAGCAAACCGCCGTCAGCTCTGTGGATATTCATGTGAAGCCGGGCCGGATTTACGGGCTTTTGGGCCGAAATGGAGCCGGTAAGACCACCATTATGAAAATGATTTTGGGCCTTACGCCAATCACTTCCGGCGAAGTGGATGTGTTCGGCCAGAACATCAAAGGCCATGAGAAACGCATTTATCCCCGTATTGGGGCTATCATCGAAACTCCCGGCTTTTACCCGAACCTGACCGGCACAGAAAACCTTGAAATCTTTGCGAAGCTACGCGGGACGCCCCGGCCCAACGCCGTCAAAAACGCACTGGAAGTCGTGGGACTTCCTTACCGGGACAAAAAGCTGTTCAGCAAGTATTCTCTCGGTATGAAGCAGCGCCTCGGCATTGCCAACGCCATCCTGCATGACCCGGAGCTTTTGATCCTGGATGAACCGACCAACGGGCTTGACCCCATCGGCATTGCCGAAGTGCGGAATTTTATCAAGGATTTAAGCGTGGATCGCGGCAAAACCATCCTGATTTCCAGCCACATTCTTTCCGAAATCGCACTTCTGGCGGATGATATTGGCATCATCGACCACGGCGTACTGCTGGAAGAAAGCAGCATGGAGGATTTGGAAAAGAAAAATCGGAAATACATCCAGCTTCAGGTGTCGGATGTCCCCAAAGCCTCACTGATTTTGGAACGGCAGTTCCATGTGACGGATTATGCGGTGCAGGACGAACATAACCTGCGGCTCTATGACACCGCACTGGATATGGCGGCAATCAACAAGGCCCTTGTGGTGCAGGATGTGGCTGTTATCAGCTCCCAAATCTGCAATGATACCCTTGAGGACTATTTCAAGCAGATTACGGGGGGAGAGGGCATTGCTTAAACTGATACAGGTTGAATTTCTAAAGCTGCGCCGGAGAAAGTTTATCTGGCTCATGCTGCTGGCAGCTCTGTTTATGCCGCTGGCCGCCGTGTTCTACTTCGCAAGTGTTAAGGGAACCGGCGTGGAACCCATCGAGTTTTATAAGTGGACGGCGTTCAGCTATACCCCGTGGATCATCCTGCCGGTGGTGCTGGGGATGCTGTGTACCATGCTGATGTATAACGAAAACCAATATGATATGCTCAAACAGCTCTGGATTGTGCCGGTCAATAAGATGGCGTACTTTTTCAGCAAATTTGCTGTGGTGCTGGTGTACTCGGTCTGCTTCATGCTGATTACCGCAGCCGCGTCCATCCTTACCGGCGTCCTGCCCGGCTATATTGCCTTTGACAGCGGGAGCGTCCTTTATCTTCTGCGGAAGTGTATGGAAATCTCTCTGCTGACCGCCTTTGCGGTACTGCCAATACTGGCGGCTGCCGCAGCACAAAAGGGGTATATTCTTCCCGTCTGCTTGACACTGGTTTATACATTCCTCGGCTTTATCCTCTTGATGGTGAATATGTACCTGCATCCGCTGTCCAGCATGACCGCCATTGTTATGCGGGATATTCCGGGTGTCGTAATTACCCAGCCACTCAATATTCCGGGGGCGTTCCTTTGCATAGGCGTGTGGGGCGTTGCTTCTGTCCTGCTGGCTGGGGCTGCTTTGAAAAAGAGAAAGTGAGGTGCATTTGAAATGGAGCTTTTACTTTGGGCGGAGCGCCGGAAACTCCGCCGTTCCAAAATTTTGTGGATTGCCGGTTTTGCAACGGTCATGGTGGCGTTGATTGTCTTTGCACAGGGGCAGTTCACATTTTATGAAAGCCGCTATATTGACGGTGCCGGATGGTTTATGACAGCGGCCCAATCCCTCGCCACCTTTTATGTGCTGCCTGCGGTCATTGCCCTGCTGGGAAGCTATATGATCTGCCGGGAGGAACAGGAGGACACCCTAAAATCCCTGCGGCTCATTCCCGTGGATGAAGTGAAGCTGACGCTCTCCAAAATGGTGCTTGCTCTGGTATTCAGCGTCTTAATCTATCTTCTGCTTTTTGCGATTACCTTTCTCGTTGAGGCCGTTTTACACTTTGAAGCTCTTTCCATTGGCCTTGTTTTGGAAAACCTGAAAACATATCTTCTGGACGGGCTTGGTGTGTTCCTTGCCATTTCTCCGATCATCGCTTTGGTGGCCCGGATGAAAAAAGGTTACTGGCTGGCGCTGGTATTTGCTGAAATTTATTCGTTCGCCGGGCTGTTCGCAAGTATGTCCAGCCAGCTAAAGACGGTATATCCCATGACAGCCGTTTTCAATATCTCCGGCTATTACGATGCAAGCATGGCTCAGGTTTTCATTGGCATCATCGTTCTGCTGGCCTGTGCTGTTCTGGCACTTTTCATTCTGAAAGGGCTGAACAGGAAAGTAAAATAATTAGTTTTACCTGCCGGACGACGGCAAAAGAAAAAAAGCCGTCGTTCAGCAGCCCATTTCCCATGCCTGATTACATCACGACGGCTCATAAGGAGGCGTCAGGATGGAAAAGACCATCATTATTCGAATAACGAATCCAACAAAGGCACAAGATGCTTTGCTCCAGCGGCTCGTGCGGGCATTTCGGGCAGAACATATTGAGGTTCAAGAAAACACTGCTTTTACTTTATTGTCTGGAAATCTTCAAATCGACCCGCATCGCAGGCTGGTATGGCAGTCCGGCCAGACGGTGGACCTGACCCCGATGGAGTTTGACATTCTGCTCCTGCTGGCCCGCCGGCCAGGGCAGGTGTTCACGGCCCGCCAAATCTATGAGGCCGTCGCCGCAGACTCCTTTGGCGCCAGTTGGACGGGGATCTCCAGCATGGTCTATAAGCTCCGCCGCAAGCTGGGGGCCGGTATTATCGAAACAGTGCGGGGCCACGGCTACCGGATGCGAATAACAAAATAGAGGGATACGGCACTGGAGTTATGGCTTTGGTGCCGTATCCCTAAGACTTATATCAGTTGAGTGGAGGAGATCAACAAAGGAATGCCATTATCAAATTGATTTTACAAGGAAGCAAAATTATATTAGCTTTAATGGTGAAAGCCTTTGTTTTTCGGGCAGTTGCGTTATTGTTAATCCATGTTGCTTGCCGTATGCGAGCTAATGTGTTACTTTGGATTTACCAAAGCAAAGGAGTGTAACGCACAATGTTTGGAGAAAACTTAAAAACTCTCAGAAAGCAGAAAGGTTTTTCACAGGAAGAATTGGCAACAAGGCTCCATGTAGTCCGACAGACCATTTCTAAGTGGGAGAAAAATTTATCTGTTCCCGATGCTGATACTCTTATCCGGCTGGCTGAAGTATTGGAAGTGTCTGTCAGCGAATTGCTGGGGGCAAAAATTGAAAATGAAAATGCCGCCAGTGATGTCGCAGAGCAGTTGTCGAGGATAAATGAGCAGCTTGCAATCAAAAATCGCCGCTCCCGCCGTATCTGGAAAATCGTTGCCATTATATTGGCGGCTATAGTTTTAATAAACATTTTCATTGCCGTGTTTTTCAGCGTTCCTACCCTCAATGAAGGCATTCAGAGCAGTCAACCAGAGATAACCGACCAAGCACAAATCATAGAGGAATGATTAGTAAAACCGGCCGAACTATTCAACGATAAAATGAGCACTACCTGCAAAACAAGCTGATCTGGGCTATCCTAAAGAATAGAAGGCATTTTCACCCTGGCTACATCCTGCTACCACAGTAAAATTGAAATCTGAAAGCATAGATGGAGACGCCTTTTCTATATCTTCACGCTTTGTCACTCTTTTTCTGGCTTGATTTTGCGTACTTCCGCAACGGCCATGCGTACATTATACGGAATTGTTTTTCGGGTTAGTAAGATGCTCATTAACCAAACCGACGCAGATCGTTGACATATTTTATATATGGATGGACTTCGATATTCTGCTTCTGTTTGTCCGCCGGCCAAGGCAGGTGTTCACTGCCCGCCAAATCTATGAGGCCGTCGCTGCGGACTCCTTTGACGCCAGCTGGACCGGGATCTCCAGCATGGTCTACAAGCTCCGCCGCAAGTTAGGCGCCGGTATCATTGAGACGGTGCGGGGCCACGGCTACAAATTTTGCATCAAGAATACAGCCAAATAATATCAGGAACGCGCAACGGAAATTTGAAGTCCGTTGCGCGTTTTTGTAAAAAATAACTTCTCTCCACCTCAACTCCACCTTTCTATGTTACACTACTCTTGGAGGTGTCATAATGCCGAAAAAGATTTTAGTAATCGAGGATGAAGAATCCATTCGCAATATAATCCGAGCCTTTTTGGAAGACGCCGGCTATACCGTGTTTGTAGCCGGGGACGGTCTGGAAGGAGTCAACAAGTTTCACGAAAAAAATCCTGACCTGGTTCTGCTGGATCTGATGCTTCCTAAGATGAATGGCTTTACCGTATGCGAGATCTTGCGGAAAGAAAGCCGAACTCCCATCATCATGCTCACCGCCTTGGATGATGATGACAGCCAGTTGAAGGGTTTTGATGCCCTGGCCGACGACTATATTACCAAGCCTTTTTCTATGCCGGTGGTAATGAAACACATTGAAGCGGTATTGCGCCGCACAGAACCGGCTGCATCGGAATCTTTGGTCATCCGCTATAAAGCACTGGTTTTGGATGCGGATAGTTTCTCTGTCCAGGTAAATGGGTCACCTGTGTCCCTCACGACCCGGGAATTTGAAATACTGAAATTTTTACTGGAAAATCAGGGGCGGGTCTTTACACGCGACAACCTCCTGGACAGGATATGGGACTACGATTATGTGGGCGATGAAAAAATAATTAACACACACATCAAGAACATCCGCAAAAAATTGGGTGTTGACTATATTGAAACCATCAGAGGGGTGGGATATAAGATTGAAAAAGAAAATCAGTGAAAGCATTCAAATTAAGACTTTTCTCAGTATGCTTGCGCTGCTGATCGTGAGCTGCGTCCTTATTTATGGGTTGGTCATGTTCTTTTTGCCGAGGAATTACCATGCCGAACTGCAAAGCCAGGTCACAGCAGATTTCTACGAACTGGTCGAGATCATCGAGCAAAATGGCTGGGAGTCAAGTACAAATTCAATCCTGGAATTTGCCTTAAAAAACAACGCTTCTGTCACGGTTACTGATGGGGCTGGGGAATCTGTATTTTCAGTGAATTCGGTCAATTTGGCAAGTACCGAAAATGTCGTGCCGTCAACTGATTCTACTCCCTCTATGAGCTGCTCTTCTGCTTTTCAGGATGGCGGGCAGGCGTATCAACTGTATGCCAATATCGCTTTGATCGCAGTATCGCAGTCCTATGGTATTCTTCTGCAGCTCCTCCCCCTCATTGTGGGAATCATTCTGGTGGTGTCCGTCCTTGGGGCGATGATTTGCTCCCGGTACTATTCCAAGCCGCTGGTCAGCATCAGCAATGTGGCAAAGCGGATGACCACCTTGGATATGACCTGGAAGTGCGAAGTCAACCGAAAGGATGAGATCGGTGTTCTGGCTGCCAGCCTGAATGAGATGTCCCAGCGGTTGAGCGACGCGATGGACAGTTTGAAGGCAGCAAACTGGAAGTTACAAAAGGACATCGAGCGGGAACGCGAGCAGGAAAAGCAGCGTGTGGAATTCTTCACCGCCGTATCCCATGAACTGAAAACTCCCATCGCCATCATCAAGGGGCAACTGGAGGGCATGATCTATCAGGTAGGCGAATACAAAGACCGCGATACTTACCTGCGTCACTGCTTGAAAACCACCAATGACATGGAGGCACTGGTAAAGGAGATTTTGTCGGCGGCTCGGATGGGCGGCAGCGATTTCCACCTGGAGCGCACCGACCTGGACATCAGCCAAATGCTGCGAAAAGTCTGCCAGCAGTTCCGTGGCCGGATGGAGGATAAGCAGATCGAGCTTCGCATGGACATCCAGCCGGAATACCACTACCAGGGGGACCGGCGGCTCATAGAGAAGGTGTTCACCAATGTGATCGGAAATGCCGTGGCCTATTCGCCGGTGGGGGCGGTGATTACTGTCACCCAAAAGGACGAGGTGTTTTCCGTGGAGAATACCGGCGTTCACATTGCCGAGGAAGATTTAGAGCGTATCTTCACTCCCTTCTACCGGGTGGACAAATCTCGGAACCGGAACAGCGGCGGCAGCGGCCTGGGGCTGTATATCACCAAGACCATTCTGGACCACCACAAAATCGTCTACAATATGGTCAATACAGAAAACGGCGTGAAGTTTACAGCGTTTTTGTGGTAACGAAGACGCATATTATTCTTCAACTCAACCGAGGGGTTTTCCTTGAGAAAGCCCCTCGGCTTTTTTTGCTCTATCTCCAACTCCACCTAAAAAATATCTCAACTCCATCTGTACTCCACCTTCATAGTGTACCATGAGGGTGTTCTCGGCAGACGGGAACACTTTCGGGAAGTGCCTACTGCTCCCGGCAAACAACTGTAAAGGAGGCACACAAGTGAACCCACTGGTTTTACAAAAAGGAAATGAGGTGGCTGTGACATGAACCTGTGCAAGCGGGCCTGCCTGTATTCCATCCGAAAAAAGGGCAAGACCCTCACGCTGCTGGCGTTTCTGCTGGTCATGGCTACGTTAATGCTGACCTGCCTCTCCATCCAATCGGCCACGGAAACAGCCAATGCCAATATCAAAAAAGCCCTGCTGGGCTATTTCACCATCAACGCCAAGACGCTGGAAAACGGTATCCCGGAGGATACGGTGAGCCAGATCCTTGCTATGGATGGCTTGAGCGGCAGGTACACCCTGCGCTCCTATACCTACGCTACTTATTTTGACGCAGACGGGAACCTTCTGGAGATCAACACCGAGGGCGCTGCCCAGGTGCCGGAGGGCTATGAGAACGCCGGACGGGTGGTGGCAAACTCCAACTCCCAGGAGGACAGTTATTTCACCGATGGCGGCTTTGAAATGGTGGAGGGCAACCCCATCACCACCGAAACCGGCAGCCAGGTGTTGATCCATGAGAAATTCGCCCAGCGCAATGGCCTGTCTGTGGGCGACACCATGCTGCTGGGAAATGTGGAGAACAAAGATAAGACCATCCCCGTGACGGTGGCCGGGATCTTCACCAATACGGAAGAACAGGATTCCATCGGCATGGCCCCGTCCTATGACCTTTACGACAATATCGTTTTCACCGACCTCTCCACCGCCTCTTTCCTGCTCTACGGAACAGAGGGAACCACCAATGTCCAGTACGGGGATTTCTATGTGAACGACCCGGACGAACTGGAACGCATTATGACCGATGTGCAGGAACTGGATGGCGTGGATTGGGAGAGCTGTACCCTGACCCGCTATGACAACGACTATCAGAACGCCAAGGAATCCTTGGAGGGCTTGCAGAACATCGTCTTTATCGCCATTGCGGTGGTATCGGTGATTTGTTTCCTGGTGCTGGCCCTGTTCCTGACGCTGCGGCTCCGTGGGCGTATCCATGAAACCGGCGTTTATCTGGCAATGGGTATTTCCAAAGGCTCGGTGCTGCTGCAATACCTGCTGGAAGTGATCCTCGTGGCGGCTTTCGCCCTGGTGATCTCCTTTGGAACCAGCACGGCCATTTCCCATCAGATTGGGAGCAGCCTGCTCTCCCAGGTGACAAGCGAAACCTATGAAACAGTGGACTTGACCGGGGAAAGCGACACTGCGGAAGAAGAACCCACCGAGGATTTGGGCCTTGCCGAGATCGAGGTGGCTGTTTCCGCCGAGGATTACGCACTGGTGTGGGCTTTCGGCATGGTGCTGTGTGTGGCCTCTACCGCGCTGGCGGCCTACCCGATCATGAAGATGAAGCCCAAGAGTATTTTGTCGCAGATGAGTTAAGGAGGTGCAGGCGATATGAATTTAGGAATACGAGCGATTTTATATAGCGCACGGAAATGGAAAAAGACCTTGCTGGTGTTCTGTCTGCTCTTGGCCATTACCACCTTGGTGTTGTCCGGCCTTGCCATAGTCGATGCCCAGGAGGAACAGGCCGAGGAAGTCCGGGGAACCACCGGGGCCAGCTTCACGGTGGAGCGCGACATCTCTACGGGCGGCTGGAACGGAAATTACAGCACGCAGGAATTTATGTCCGAGGACATGATCCAGCAGATTGCCGCAGTGGATGGCATTGAAGGGTATGATGCCACCCTGATTACACTGCCCCGTATCTTCAATGATAAGGGCAAGGAACTGGCCCATGAGAATTACAGCTTCTACAACTACGGCTCCTACAACTCCCAATACCATGAGCTGTTTCTGTCGGGCCGGTTTGAACTGGTGGAAGGCACCCACATCACCGACGATATGACGGGTAGCATTATTATCAGCCGGGAACTGGCTGAGTGGAACGGGCTGAAGGTTGGAGATACCTTGACAGGCGTTTACTACCCGGAGAATAACACCCCGGAAGTGGATATGGAGATTGTGGGCATTTTCGATGTGGTGGCGGACAAGGGCGACCAAGTAAATATGTATGATGATGCGTCCTATTACGCCTATTCCAGCTATGTTTTTTGCAGTATGGACGCAGCCGAGGGCTTGATTGAGGGCTGGGGCGAAGATGGCGAGGGCATTTCCGAAGCCTACTACTATGTCACGGACGCCGCCCGATTAGAGAATGTGATTCGGGAAGTGCAGAGCATTTCCTCTATCAACTGGAACAACTACAAGATTACCGCTAATGACGAGGTGTATCAGAATATCTCCAGCGCCCTCTCTGACACCGGCACCCTGATTACCACCCTCATCATTGTCATCACGGCTGTGAGCATGGTACTGATTATCCTCATTCTCTCCATGTCCATCCGCAGCCGAAAAAGAGAAACCGGAATCCTGCTGGCGGTGGGGATTGCCAAGCCTGCGGTGATTCTCCAATATGTGTTGGAAACCCTGCTGATTGCGGTGGTGGCCTTCCCGCTGGCCTACCTCTCCAGTAAGCAAGTGGCCGGCACCCTGGGTACGCTGTTCGGCAAGGCGGCGGAGAATGTCATCGTCACACCGGAGCATTTCATGCTGGTGGCTATCGTGGGAGGTATCCTGCTGGTGGCGGCGGTGCTGGTGTCCAGTATCTCGACCCTGCGGTTGAAACCTAAGCAGATTTTGTCGCAGATGGAATAAGACCATCCACTCCCTAAAATAACGAAATGAGGTAATCACTATGAGTATCATGGAAATCAAACAAGTGGGATATTCCTACGATAATAAAAAGAAAGTCTTAAAAGGCGTCAACGCCGAAATGGAACAGGGCAAGCTCTACGCCATCCTGGGTCCTTCCGGCTGCGGCAAAACCACCCTGCTCTCCCTGATCGGCGGCCTGGACAGCCCCGGCAGCGGCCAGATTTACTTCGATGGGCAGGACATTGCCAAGACGGGGCTTTCTGACCATCGGAAAAAACATGTGGCGTTTATCTTCCAAGCGTACAACTTAATCGACTACTTGACCCCCGCAGAGAATGTGTCGCTGACTTCCAAGCTGCCGCCGCTGCCCATTCTGGAGCGCCTGGGGCTGACGAAAGAAGAAGCCAAGCGGAATGTGCTGAAACTCTCCGGCGGCCAGCAGCAGCGTGTAGCCATTGCCCGCGCCCTGGCAAGTGAGGCCCCGGTAATCCTGGCAGACGAACCTACGGGCAATCTGGACGAGGACACCGCCCAGGACATCACGGAAATTCTTAAAGAGAGCGCCCACAAGATGAACAAGTGTGTGGTGGTCGTTACTCACTCCAATGAGCTGGCGAAACAGGCCGATGTGGTGTTCCGGTTAAAAAAAGGGAATTTATTTGTGGAGTGATTTCTCGGTTTTCAATCGTGCTTGCTTACCAATATAAAGAAAGGAATCAGATAACATGGAAATCAACATTCAAAATGTCAACATGACCTATCCAAACGGGAAAATTGCACTGAAAGATCTCAATTTAGATTTGAAAGCCCCAAGCCTCATCGGCCTGCTTGGTCCGAATGGAGCCGGGAAATCCACCCTGATGAAGCTCCTGGTGGCCGCTCTCATGCCCACCGGCGGCTCTATCCTGATGGATGGGCAGCCGCTTTCCAAAACGGATCGGCTTTTGAAAGCGAGACTCGGATATCTTCCGCAGGACTTTGGCTTGTTCGATGAGCTGACGGTCACACAGTTTCTCGACTATATGGCCGCGCTCAAGGGGATCTCAAATCCCAAGGCCGCAATTCAAAAGACAATCCAAGCGGTTAATTTGGAAGAAAAGGCAAAATCCAAAATCCGCACCCTTTCCGGCGGCCAGCGTCAGCGGGTAGGTATTGCGCAAGCTCTGCTGGGGAATCCACCCTTCCTGATTTTTGACGAGCCCACGGTGGGCTTGGACCCGGAAGAGCGGATTCACTTCCGCAATTTGTTCTCCCGCACTGCAGAAGACCGACTGGTGCTGCTTTCCACCCATATCATCGAAGATGTGCAGTCGGTATGCGACCAGATCGTGGTCATCAATCACGGAAATATCCTGTTCACCGGAACACCGGAACAGTTGATTCAATCTGCTGCCGGCCATGTGGGCGTCTTTTGGGAAAAAGACGAGGTTCAGGAAAAGGGGCTACATATTACTGCCCGGGTAAATACCAGCCAGGGAATCCGCTGCCGTGCAGTCGCAGATAAACTCCCGGCCTATGCGCAGGCTGATGAGCCCTCCCTTGAAGATGCTTACCTCTATCTCATCTCCCGGGAGGTGGCACAATGAAGACGACCCGCCTTTTCCCCTTGGAGTTTGGACGGCTGCTTCAAAACCGGCTGACCTGGCTTATGATTCTGCTGACTGTAATCTCCCCGGCAGCTGGCCTTTTCCTCTACAAACCGGCCACGGCCACTACAATGCTCTCCCTCTACCTTGCCAATCCTGCCATCGCTGGCGGTGTTGTTGGCGGCATCCTGTTTGGCCTGCTCACAATATTTGAACTGGATCGCGTCAGCCGCAGCCGGGCGGATGTTCTGATGGACGCGGCAGTATCTCCACTGACTATGGCCCTGGTTCGCCTGTTGGCTCTACTGGCAGTGGCGGTCGTGACCGTGGCCCTTACGATGCTGGTTTGGCTCCCCATCAGTATGCACCTCATTGGTTCAGTATTTGGCGGCATGGATTATGTCCTGGCCTATCTGCTTTTGATGGGGCTGGCCCTGCCGCTGTCCATTCTGGCCGCTGCAGCCGCCTATCAGTTTACACGGAGGGTTGACCTGTCTCTGGTTCTGTTTGCTGCCTTTGCAGCCCTGAGCCTGACCGTCTGGGCGGATGACTGGCAGCTCTGCTGGCTCAATCCCTGTGTTTGGGCGTTGTCGGACGATTTCTCTAACTTCCGCATCTTCCGATCGGTTGCCTGGATGCGCCTGACCTGGCTGGCGGCGCTGGCCGGGGTTTGGACGGTCTCCTATCTCTGCATCCGGCAATATGGGAAGGGGGTACTTGGTTCTCTGGCCGCAAGTGTACGGCGGATCTACCGTCCAGCCATTGCCCTGCTCCTGTTAGTCTGCTCCGGCACTGCCTATGCCGCACAGCCGCTGGTTGACCAAAGCAATCCGGACGAAATGGCGATGACTTTTTATGAGGTGCCCTACGCAGAAAATGTAGTTTGCACTGGACGCAGCGCACAAGTGTTCCCCAATACTTCCACAGGCTCTCTTTCCGGCACGGCATCCTATCAATTCCAGAACACTTCGGGTCAGAAGCAAAATGTGGCCTTTGGCATCAATCCCGGATATACCATCTCCAATGTGCAGGTGAACGGCGCAGATGTACCCTTCTCGGTGAGCGAGTACCAGGAGTACAATGAGGCCATGTTGGAAGTGACCCTTCCTGCTGATGAACAAGCGGAGCTGGTCATGGAATACAGTGGTTTTCCGCAGGAGAGCCGCAATATGTCCACGATGCAGGGCAGCAAAGAGATCAGCACAGAATACCTGTGTCTGGAGAACTCGGCTCTTTCCCCGCGCCTGATGAATGTTATGCCGGGCGAAAATGGATACCCTGCCACCATTGAAATTACACTGCCTGCGTCCATGACTGCGATTCCATTTGGCTCCAGTGAAGCAGAGGTGATTGCAGAACACGACAACAGCACCAAAACCTGGCGTTATGAGGCCAATGGCACGGGCGGCATCCTTTATGCCGGGGATTATATTTGTGAGAATATTGAGGCTGGCGGCATGACCATTGAGTTCTACTACGGCCGCAAACATCAATCTGTTATGGAAGCCGCGGGTGCAGTAGAGGCAGTCAAATCTGTGGTGGACTACTGTACTGAGCACTATGGCTCTTTGTCCTTTGGGACAGGTGAAACGCTCAAGCTCATCCAAAGCCGGGTCACTGGCGGCGGCTATGCCACGAATGGCGCCAGCTTGCTTGACGAGGCAGACTTCACCGCTGATAACCTTGGAAATGCTGATAAGGGCGGCGGCGCAGGCGAAGTGATGATCCATGAGCTTGTTCACCAATGGTGGGGCCTTGGCAATATGTTTGATACTTCGGATGCCACAAGTCCCTGGTCGGCCGAAGGTCTGACCGTCTACACCACCTACCGTATCGTCAAAGAACTATATGGGGACGCCTACGCCCAGGAACATTACATCGACCAATGGCAGCAGGCTGTGGACGACTACTATTTGGATTTCTATGTGCGCAATCCCGATTACCTGGCGAATCTGCCGGAGGACAAGCAGCTGGAGATTACAGGGAACCTGACCTATGTGCGGCAATACTGCGAGATGCCGCTCAAAATTTTGAAAGCAGAGCAGCTGGTGGGCGGCGAAGATGCTTTTGATCAAATCCTGAATCGTCTGTTCAACCGGGAACTGGACCCCATGTATCCCTATCTGACCTATCAGGATTTCTTAAACGCCTGCGGGCTGGCAGAGGAGGATCTGAACCTTGATTAAGATATTTCAATATGAGTGCAAACGCCTGTTGTGGAACAAATTCTTTTTTGGCCTTTTGCTGATCCTGCTGTTCTATGGATGGCAGGTACTGAACAGCGTGACCATTTTAGGGGTGTCACACACCGCCCCGTTCTCTCCCTGGAGTTTCGGGGATTACCTGAGCCGCATGATTCCACTGCTGTGGATTGGTGCCCTCTTCTTTTTGACATTCTTCACATCCGGTAAAGCGCAGCGAGTAAATATCCTTACGGATGCAACCCCGGTTTCTCCGAGACGATATGCCCTTACCCGATGCGCCGCAGCCTTGACCGGAACCGTATTACTGGCTTTGGTTTGTATCGCGGAGACCGCTTTCTTTTACGGACAGTATTTTAGCTGGTACAGTTGGGGACAACTGATTTTCCCGGTTTTGATCACATTGGTTCCGGCGCTGATATTTGCGCTCGGGAGCGGCTGGCTGTTGGGTCAGATCCGGCCTTGGCTGGTCTATGTATGGATGTTAATTCCCTTCGGGTGCATGGCCCTGCCACTGCCTGATGCCTTGAAAATTTGGAATGGACAGTTCTTTGGCGAGTACCCATTAACGCTTGGGACTTTAGACCCTGGCTTCTCTATGCCGGCTGCAGTTCTTATCGTTCAGTGCGTATTGTTTGCCGTGGGTATCGTCCTGTTGATGATTCGTCCCGCACATTCCAAAAGATAATAAGCGGGCGAAGTTTGAACGATTGGAGGTGAGCTGCTTGGGAAGTTTATAATTCTATCATTTAGGGACGATGAAGAAGCCCTTTTTAGCAAAGCAATATCGGCCCTCTCGTCTGTCGCAGACTTTTCCACGGCAACCGCCTCCGCAGACACACCGCTGCTCTTTGGCTCTCTGCAAATCGATCCGCAATGCAGGCTGGTGTGGAAGTCCGGCCAGGCGGTGGAGCTGACGCCGATGGAGTTTGATATTCTGCTTCTGCTGGCCCGCCGGCCGGGGCAGGTGTTCTCCGCCCGCCAAATCTATGAGGCTGTCGCGGCGGACTCCTTTGACGCCAGCTGGACGGGGATCTCCAGCATGGTCTATAAACTCCGACGCAAGCTGGGGACTGGCATCATAGAAACAGTGCGGGGCCACGGCTACAAATTCGTCGCCCCAGGCACCTCACCAAAATAAGACAAGCGCACAACGGATCTTCTTCCGCTGTGCGCTTCTTTTATTCCTCACGCCGGTAATGCGGCTCCGGCACATAAGGCTCCTTCTGGTATTTGCGATATTTTTCCGGTACTTCGGCAGGCTCCTCCAGGCTTTCCGCACTGTAATCAATCGGCTCATCACAAACAGCGTCCAGCAAAATGCTCTCCAAATGCTCAAATTCTGAAAACTGGTCCAGGGAGGCCATCACAAAGGAGTCGCGGACATAACCGGCACTGGCAGCCATCAGCTCCTGATCCATAAAGTATCCATGATGCTCCACAAAAAAGGTCATCATCATTATAACCGTTCGGGTATTGCCCTCCCGGAAAGGATGCACCTGCCAGATCGGCGGGAAAAGGCTGGTAAGCTGGTGAACAAATTGCTCCCGGCTGATGCCGTTCCAGCGAGCATTTCCCAGCCGCCCAAAAGCCTCATCGAGATCTTCCTCGATCCTGTCTTCGTTGCTGTACCAAACGCTTCGGCCTGCCAGCAGCTTCTCCCGCTTCTCGATATTGATGATGCGGTACTGGCCGGCCCATTCGTAAATGTCGTCAAATAGGGTCCGATGGATCTCCCGCAGGCCATTTGGAGAAAAGTCCTGAAAGCCCTGTTCGTATAACAGCATCATATTGGCTCTGGATTGCTCAGCCTCGATGCGATCCAGTGTTTGCTCATTTTTGATGCCCAGCTTGTTTTTCAAGACAGGCACATCTTCATACAGGTACGGGTCAGACACGGCTCTGGCGCTCCTGTTCCGCGATCCGGCGATGATGTGCCAGTAATGCCTGCTTCATCTGTTCGCCCGTCAGCTCACCGCGGGCCCAGCTGGCAGACAGCGACCGTGCATAGCTGGAAATCGGCGCGCCCTCGATGGCGTTGATCGCGTCGGCTGTCTTGACCGCTGCAATCCGTTTCTTTTCCAATGGACTCATCGCGCCTTCACCCCCTTCGTTGATTTTAGTATAACACAGAGCAGGCCCTGTTGCCAATAGGCCAGACCAATGCGAATCTTGCTGAATTAGCAGCGGGTCTCAATGGTTTCCTGCTCGGTGGTGCCGCCGATGGCCGGCTGGTATTCAGTTTCGATAATTTAGGGCTGGCCGGTCTGATAATAATACGTTTAGCAAATTAAAACTTCTTATTTCAAGTCAAAAAGAACACTTTCATAGTCCTTTACGAAATATTTTATATTTGTGCGTCCTTTCTGAATAATTGTGTGACCTTCTGCTTCCAGCTTTTCCTTTTGTGCTTCTATACCGCCGGGATATTTTGCGTTCAATTCCCCATTTGCCTTTAAGGTTCGCCAATACGGGGTTTCATCCTCGGAACGCTGGTAACTCGCCCATGCTGCAATAGATACAAAAATCCCGGCTGTGATAGGCTCTGTGAAATCCGCCCCGTTCAGTTCAGCAAAATATTCACGGATTTTTCCGACAGTGATTACTTTACCGTAAGGAATTTGTTTCATCACCTTGTCATAGTCAATCGGTGGGGCAAAGTACATTCTGTTTCCGCCATATTTCTCAATGCTTTTCTGATCAGTAATGGTCTGAACTTTAGGCATATCCTTGCTATCGTGTAGCATTGCATTAAAATCTTTTTTATCTTCATTTGCCATCTCTCAACACCTCCTGTCTTAATTATAGTGGAGTAAACTTTTCCATGCAATGAGGCAGTTTGAGAATAATTTAAAAAAGTATTGCTGCATCTGAATAAACCTGCTGGGCGGAACAGCTTACAGCGTAAGGAGTTTGAGCGTCAAGTCTATTTTAAGCCCACGGGAAAGACCCTGAGACGGTGATCTCAGGGTCTTTCTCATAGACTTAAATCCGGAACAGGTCAATCGCCCGCATCAGCGTGATGCACAGCTCCTGGTACAGATCCTCGTCCAGTCTGCCGTTGATCACGGCATACTTGAGCAGCAGGGGCCGGTACATGAGTAAAATGCTTGTGATGGCCTCATGGTCACCGTCCTTGGCTCGCCGCAGCATCTGTTCAAATGTCATATCCGTTCACCCCCTCGATGCTCTTCTTCAACTTCCGAATGGCCCGGTAATACACCGCAGCCGCGCCCTTATACGACAATCCCAGCTGCACGCCGATCACATCGAATGGGTGCTTGTCCAGCACACGGGCAAGGAACACATACCGTTCCCGCTCGTCCAGCTGTTTCAAGGCATACAGGAGCGCACTGCTTTCAATTTTCTCCCAGAGGGGCAGCCGCTCCATCACTTCCTGCTCCAGCGTTTGGCTCACAGCAAAGATTGTATCCGTCAAGGTCTCCTGATTGCTGTACGCATAAAGTGCCTTCAGATAATCCCGCTGGGTGCGTCTGACCGCCTGGATTAAGTAACCTGTAAACTTAATTTGCAGTTCTTCCTCTGCTCGTCCATTATTTCGTTGCCACATGGCCTTATCCTCCAAATAGTTCAAGAATTTTAAGGGAATTCTTGAACCTTTGGCGGAGATCGGCACCGAACTAACGGGCGTCTTGCCTTGCCATATAAAGAAACGCGGCCGGCCGCACACCGCAAAGGTGAGCTGCCGGCCGAGTGATACACATAAAGAAGTCCGTCATGACTTCCGGCGCCCGCAGGAGGAGGCTTATCGCTCGATTTGCGATGTTCCCGCCTGCTCCCGTGAAAAGGGCGGCGGAAGAACCGTATTGTAAAGTAAGCTGTGTGTCGAAATGTAAGCAGATGGACGAACCTCTTTATGTGCATGATCCATTTTTCCATCATGCACTTCTGGCTCCCTGCCATCTGAACCACACTTTGCACACGAGCCCGCCGCTGCTATGGGCTGGCGGCGGGCCTGCCAATCATCTTAGGTGCAGTGTTGTTCCAAAAACTTTGTTGATTTTTGTCGGAATATATAAGAAAAGGCGGCCTCATTCTCTCTGGAATAAGACCGCCTGTTGTAACTTGAAATTACCTCTGCTGTTTTGATTTTTCCGTCTCATAGACATCCCTCCCGTTCTTTCTATCTATTTATGGTTTCAAAACGCCATATTAAGTGTAAATGGCAAAGATCGCTGGATTTTGACTGAACGACAATTTTTCCCATCAGGCGGTTATTTCCATCAAAATTTTGCAGCTTTAACACAAAGAAAAAGGGCGGGCAAAGAACTGATTTCTCTGCCCGCCCACTCTGCTCGGGACTTATCCCTGTCCTTTCTCCTTTAGATGCTGGAAGCTGTTCTCGCTGATGGCATGTTCCATCCTGCAGGCGTCCGCTTCAGCAGTTTCTTGATCCACCCCGGCATCCATGAGCATTTTCGTGAAGAAGCGGTGCTTTTCATAAGTGCGTTCTGCCACATCCCGGCCTACATCGGTGAGGTGGAGGAAAAAGTCGCTGTCCATCGTCAGGAAGCCCCCATCACGCAAGGTCGCCACTGCGTGGCATACGCTGGGCTTGGTGACCTCCATGTGTCGGGCTACATCTACTGAGCGCACCATGCCCATCTTCTTATGGAGAACAAGTATGGCCTCCAGATAATCTTCGCCCGACGCATGGAGTTTCATAGATATTTCTCCTAATTGATCTGCCAACCCGCCGTAGTCTGCTGAATATCCCACAGGTGTCGGTATAGGCCATGTTTATCCATCAATTCTTGATGTGTACCTACTTCTTTCACTTCACCCTGATCCAATACGATAATCTGATCTGCTCCCGCAATCGTTTTGAGTTTGTGGGCAATCATAATGACAGTACGGCCTTTTACCAATGCCTCAATGGCCCGTTGTACTTCAACCTCATTTTCGGGGTCAAGGGAGGATGTTGCTTCATCGAGAAGCAGGACAGGTGCATCTTTCAAAATTGCTCTTGCAATCGAAATACGCTGCTTTTCACCACCCGAAAGGGTCGAACCGCCCTCACCAACCATTGTGTTATAACCATCAGGCAGCTTCATAATAAAATCGTGGCAATGCGCCAGCTTTGCGGCTGCTTCGATTTCTTCTTGTGTAGCATTTTCCCGGCCATAGCGGATATTATTGCCAATCGTGTCCTGAAACAGATAAACGTCCTGAAATACCACGGAAATCTTTTTCATCAGCTTTTCAGGGTCTATGGTTGTTTCATCTACACCGCCAAAGATTACTTTTCCCTTTTGCGGGTCATAAAATCTGGCAATCAACCGCAGCATCGTACTTTTTCCACTCCCGGATGGGCCGACAATGGCTGTCATCGTTCCCGTGGGGAAAGCTGCGCTTACATCATGCAGAACCATATCTTTTCCATAACCAAAATCTACATGAGAAAACTGAATGTCATGCCCTTGCGGAGCATCCCCATCACCAGTCATAATAGGCTCGTCCAGCAGATCAACAATCCGTTTACCGGCTGCCGTCTGATAGACAAAGACAGGAAGCTGGATGATGGCCCCAACCAATGGGTCAAAAATGCGGGTTCCAACCAGCAGAAACAGAACAAATACAATAATGTCCAGCGTACCGTCCATAAGCAGATAAACGCCTACCATCGTTATTAAGGACAGACCGCATTGCAGAAAAGAAACAGCTACCAGATAGAACGGGCCAGACACACATTCCAGTTTGATACATTCCTTCATAAAAACATAGAATGCCCGTTCCAGCTTTTTGAAATTTGCGCCCCGCAGATTATAAGCCTTAATGACCTTCATGCCCGACAAATATTCTTGCAGGCGCTTAGCCTGTTCAATCCTTGCTCTGGTATGGGCTGCGCCCCGCATTTTATCAATGACCTGCACACCAAGCAAAATTAGAAAGGTAATTGGAAATCCTGCAAACATAGCAAGCGATAGCCGCCAGTCAACAAACGACATTCCAATAAATCCTAAGACAGCCGTAATAATGCCTCCGATCAACTGCGGAAGTACATGGGTAACAGCTTCTTCAATCTGTGCAAAGTCGTTCATCATGGTATTGCCCAATTCGCCAGGGTCTTTGCTCATAAGGAAGCCAAGAGGCAATTTCCTGATATGCTCCGCAAGCTGGACACGCCCCTTTGCGCTGGCATCATAGCCATCATGGTAAGTGGCATGAACCGCTTTCCGTTCAAATATGTATAGTATAATAGCCAGGATAACCATTCCGCCCCAAACAAACCAAAGGCGCTTTACATCAAGCGTTTCGCTCGTCCCGCCGAAATACAGGTAGATACTTCCTACCACCAATGCAAGCAAACAAAAAGGAAAAAGATTGACAAGATCAGCGAGAACTGTCCATACAACAGGCTTAATCAGTTTTTTCGGATTGCCTGCGGTTATACAGTAAAGAGCGTTTGTCTTTTTCATGCCTGCGCCACCTCCTTTTTCTTTGAAATCTGCCAGCCGGAAGAAAGCGTATAGGCATCCCACATGGTAGAATAGGTTGCACTTTTCTTCAAAAGCTCGTCATGCGTTCCTTCCGCTTCAATCGTCCCTTCATTGATGACTTCGATCTTATTCGCATTTTTGATTGTGATGAGCCGATGTGCGATAATCAGAACGGTTTTATTTTTGATAAGCTCCTGCAATGCAAGCTGCATCTGTAATTCATTCTCCGGGTCAGCGTAGGCTGTGGCCTCGTCAAGTATCAGGATGGGCGCATTTTTCAGGATTGCCCTTGCCACAGATACACGCTGTTCTTCACCGCCGGAAAGATAAACGCCGCCCTCACCAATCAGCGTATCATAGCCATTCGGGAGCTTTTCAATAAACTCATGGCATTGAGCCGCTTTTGCAGCGGCGTAAACTTCTTCTTTCGTTGCCCCTGGTTTTCCAACTGCAATATTGTTATAAAGCGTATCGGAGAACAAGAAAGAATCCTGAAATACAAAGGACATCATATTCATTAAGTCCTCTGTTTTAATTTCGCGGATGTCAACGCCTCCAATCAGGATTTTCCCTTGCGGTACATCCCAAAAGCGGGGAATTAACTGTGCAATGGTGGATTTTCCGGAGCCGGACGGCCCCACCAAAGCGGTAATCTGTCCCTGTCCGGCTTCAAAGCAAACATCTTTCAAAACAAGCGGGCTGTCTGCTCCACCATAGGAGAAAGATACATGATTGAAAGAAATGGAATAGCCGTCAGGTGTTTTGCCGACTGCTGGTTCTGCAATCGGAATTTCGCTCATAATCTCGTCAATACGGACGACACCTTCGGTAATGTTATTCATGCTGGAACCCAGACTATTAAATTTGAAAACAGGCGTAGCAATACCTGGTGCAAAAATCAAGAAAAACAACAATGTAATTGCAAATGCCATATTCTGCGGGTCAGCGGAAAAGAAGAATATTCCCGCCGTCAGGATAAAGGTTGCCAGTGACAGCACTAACACACGGAAAATGCAATAGACTGGTTCATAGTTGTCCGCATATTTCGTACTGAAATCCCGGTAGCTCATAATATCCTGATAAAACTTGCGGAAAGAATGAACGGTTTGCCCGAAAATTTTAATAGATGGCATCCCGCGTACATACTGTACGGACGATGTGCTGATATTTTCCAGCGCATCGTAGTATTCCTTCAACCCCTCCTGCGCCTTTGAACCAAACATCATAGAGAATTGAACCGCAAAGCCGATGATGATTGGTACAATACAGGTAAGCGCCAGCCAAACATTCAACCGGAACATGATAATTACCATGACAATCAGCATTGCGATTGTATTTACCATATCGGGGAATTGGTGAGCAATAAATTTTTCGATCTGCTCTACATCCTGCTCCGCAATCTGCTTGACTTTTCCGATGGCATTTCGGTTGAACCACCCAAGCGGCAACTCGCTGATATGTTCAGACAAGCGGACGCGAATACCGTAAAGCGTGCGATAAGCGGCGGTATGGCCTAACATACCACCAAAATACATAAACACATAGCCGATCAGCAGGCCAACAATGCCTTTTATGGCCCATGACACCATGAATCCCGTATCTGCATTTGTGAGGTCAGAGGCGTTTTTCAGCAATTCAGCCATAATATTATATACAGCCAGGAACGGGACTAACTGAAAGAACACATTCGCAGTTGAAAGGATACAACCCCACACCATTAAAGTCTTTTTCTCTCCCGCCAGTTCCAACAGACGGGGAATACCACTCTTTTTCTTATTTTCTTTTGCCATTGTCGGTGCCTCCTTTGGCAAGCCTCTTTTCCGCTATCTTTTCGCCCCACAGGTAGCCTAAGATGGCGCAGATGATCGTAACAATCGTGAGGATAACTACAATAGGCGTGTTAATCAGCTCCATGCTGGCATTTGCTACGTTTCCGGTAATCCGTTCTGCATAAAAAGCCTTAAAAACATCCTGCATATAACACAGAGGTATATATTCACCGAGCGCAAGGCCAAGCATGGGGCAGATCACACCAATTACTTTACCGGCGTGATTGTTTTTACCCACAGTATCGTATAGAATCTCACCAATAATGCCGCCAATGAAAGTGCAGATAAACATAAGGCCGTAGGGAACCATAGAAAACAGGCAGATACCGAACAGGAACGAAGAAATCAAAATTCCCCCTCGGATCGTTGTTTTGGAGAGCATGACAACAAGAATCAATGCCCCAAAGACAGAAAGTATGCAGGGCAGGGCCAGCATGATAGGCGGGAAAAAGCCCACCGTACAGCCGATAATCCAGCCCACGGCAATCCATAAGGCGCTAAAGACGCCAATACGAATCAGTCCACGAAGTTTTGTGCTTTCTTTTTGTTTTGTACTCATGAATTATTCCTCCAATTCAAAGATTTTTGATAGCATTTCTGGCGTATATTTGTCAGGCGATATTCTTTTTATCGAATGGTCATCCTGAACGATCAATAGAGATGTAAACAAGGATGCGGCAAATTCATAATCATGCGTTATCACAAATGCGATTTTTCCCGCGGCGGCCTGTTCTATAATGGTTTCTCTCACAAGGTTCATGTTGTCAGCATCTAAACCGCTTGTTGGTTCATCGAAGTAGAGAAACGGCACGTCACTCATACAGGATAAGGCAATGGAAAGACGCTGCTTTTGTCCGCCGGACAGAGTGGACGGATGGACATTCACATAGTCTCCCAAAGCAAATTTTTTTAGAATTTCTCTTGCCCGCTCATAAATTGCGGGTTCTTTTTCATGGCCTGTTACCATTTCAGAGATTACACTACCGGCAAAAAACTGATAGTCTACATCCTGCATAACATAAAATGACTTGCGGCGGCGTTGCTGTTTAGACGCATATTTGTCATCAATACTGATTTTTCCGCCCTTTGGTTTTTCGAGTCCCATCAATACACGGATGAAAGAGGATTTGCCTGTGCCGTTTTTTCCAACAATTCCTATAATCTCTCCACCGTGACATTCAAATGATACATTCTTCCAAAGAAGCTGCTTTGACTGATAACCAAAAGACAAGTTTTCTGCCCGAATGGAAACGGGCGTATGCTTTTCGTTTTTTACATAGACCGGCTTATAAGAGACATCTTTCAGGTTTACTTGCCGAAGTCCATTTTCACGAAACCAATCGGGAGATTTCCCCTTAAACTCATTTCCAGATAAAATCATATCAATCTGGCCATCTTTCAAGATTACAACCCGATCAGCTAAATCCCGCAGATAGTACAGTTTGTGTTCTGAAATAATGACTGTGCAGCCCTGCGCTTTGAGCTGCTTCAACAGTTTTTTCAACTGTTCCGTTCCGGCCCAATCCAGAGTAGCCGAAGGCTCGTCAAGTACATATACTTGAACATTTGCTGTATAGATGGACGCGACGGCGACTTTTTGTTTTTCTCCGCTGGATAGCTGAAATATGCTTTTATTCAGCAGATTTGATATATCCAACTGTCGGACAGTATTTTGAAATCTGTCTTGAATAACAGGCGTAGGCGTTCCTAAATTTTCGCTGGGGAATGGAATCTCCGTTCTCACATGAAGGGTAAAAAATTGCGAACGCGGGTCTTGAAACACGCTGCCAACAAAAGCCGAATAGTCTCCGGTTTCATGTTTAGATATATCCATGCCACATACATTGCAAGAGCCGCTGATCTGTCCCTCAAAAAAATCCGGTATCAGGCCATTGATGCAGCGGGTTAAAGTCGTTTTGCCGCAACCGCTGCTGCCCGTTAATACAATAAATTCACCCTCCTGAATTGTCAGGTCAATGTCATGGACGCCAAAGGTATTGCCGCCATCATAAGTAAAACTAAATCTGTCGCATTTCACTTTTTCGTTCTGCTGCATACATTCACCTCCTACTAAAAATTCATGGAATCCAGATACAGCAGCCCACAAATCACAAAAATCATACCCAATAGATAAAGGAAATCTGCAATCGTCAATTTCACATCGGTACAGCAAGATCGCTTCCGATAGGCGCTTAATCCTTTACACAGGGATGCCGCAGATAGTTCCTCGGAAAGTTTTTCACTCCGAAAGAGCAGCGGAACCATGTAATTCTCAATCGTTTGCATGAGATGCCCCAAACTGGAAAAGGATAGATTCAGCCCCCGCATTTTTAGGCTTTCATTTACATAGCGAAATTCCTGTAAAATGGTAGGGACATACCGATACACCACCATAAGCGGAATGGATAATGATTTTGGAATATGTATTGCATCCAGAGAATAAAGCAGTTCGTCCATAGGCGTCTTATCCATAAGAAGTCTCAGCAGCAAATAAATTGGAAACACCCGGACAATCATCATAAGGAATGACGGAAAAACAACCGAAATAATAGGGATTTCTAATATGAGCAGACCCCAAATCAAAGCATTTAAGACTGCATAAGCAATAAGCCTTTCCAAAAAAATCTTTGCGCCATACCAAAACAGAACCAAGAGATCAATCACAAGAAAAAAACAAATTGTTGTCCACTGATTCTTGAACCAGAAGCTCAAAATGGCAGCGGCTACAATCTGCAAAATAAGAATCCTTGCATCTGGTTTTGCAGCTTTGAAATTCATTTTCTTGTTCCCTCCCTTCGTATCAGCCATTGCGAAAAACAGGCTTTGGTGATAAAATGATGTGAGGTTAGATGTTGCTAACCCCACATTGTCATTATAGTAAGGAATTTGAACGCATACAAGCCACAGGCAGCACAAACGACTTTCAACCGTATTTTTCCGACTAATCGGCGTATTTTGGAAAGGCGACAAGACCATGAGAGAAATATATGAGCTATACCAACAGATACTTCCAACCGGCGGCTTTGTTTTAGACAGTAGCCGGTCAAAGGTAGAGGAAAATCAATTTTGTTATGCTTTATCAGCGGACAAGGGCAATGGATTTTCCTGGCACTATTTTTTTGAAGATATGTTTGCGATTACAAAGCAGGATTTTTACTTTTTTGAGGATTTTTTTCTGGAATCACCAGAGCCGGAATTTCTTGCTATACAATATTACACATCTGTATCTGGCGAGGAATTTCATCCCTACTACCAACTGTCCCCTAACAGTTTGCGTGCTTATGTGGGCGGAAACCAGAGAAACTTTCAAGCGGTTTATCACAAAAACGTCCCCATTCGTTCTGTGAGTGTCAGCATCATGCCTGATTTCTACCATCGTTACTTAAAGGAGCGGCTGGGTGACGAATATATTGACCCGCAAAATGCTTTCAAGCGGATGATGTTTGGTGTAGATTTTCCACAGCTTGTAGCAATTTTGAAGCAAATTCAAAGTTACTCCGGCAGCGGTATGGCTGCAAAGCTGTTTTATGAGGGCAAGGTATTGGAAACTCTTGCATTGATTATGGAAGAAGCAAGGCAAAACCAAGACCAAAAAAAGAAAATACGCATTACAAAAGAGGATGAAGAAAATTTGAATGCGGTTGCAGACTATCTCGATCATCACTACGCATTTTCTATTTCGTTGGAACAATTATCAAAGATTGCCTACATGGGAACAACAAAGCTAAAGATCACATTTAGGGAGCTATTTGGATGTAACATATCAGATTACATTATTCGAAAGAGAATAGAGCAAGCCCAACACTTATTGATTGCAACTGATTTAAGTATTTCGGAAATTTCACAGGCAATAGGTTATGAACGGGCCGATAGTTTTTCAAGACAATTTCAGCGGACAACCGGATTGCTGCCAAGAGAATACAGAAAGTTGATAACCAAAGGATGAACATCAGCTCTATTCCGATGTTCATCCTTAAATCAAACAGATATAAGTTCTTGAAAAATAATTTCCTCCACCTGCGCTTTCAGCGTGTTCATCAACCCCATCCAGCGCATAGGGTCACGGGCTTTCAGTTCCTCGGTCACGCCTGCCGCCTCCATCGTGTAATTTCTCTCCATGTGTGAATTATAAAATGAAGATAAAGCGCATATCACATCATTCCCAGTGCATCCCCTATGAACAATAGAATGTAATAGGGTGATGTGATATGCTGAATGTAAAAGATTGCCCCGGATTTGAAACCTTCGGAGCAGATGTTCAGCAGGCGCGGGACGCTGTGAAAATGTCCCGCCGGGAGCTGGCCGAAAAGGTCGGCATTGACCCGCGCTATCTTGCCAATATTGAGTTGTGCGGCACAATACCAAGCGTGCCGATTGTGATGCAGCTCATCCGTATTTGCAAGCTGCCCGCAGAACGCTACTTCAACCCGGAGCTTCTTCGGGAGGACAGCGAACAGCGCCAGCGGACCAGCCACAAATTACAGCTTTGCCCGGAAAAGTATCTGCCCATTGTAGAAGGTGTCATTGACGGAGCCATATAATTGAAAGACACGGATGATGAGAAGGAGGATGCGTAAGCGTCCTCTTTTTCTCCTTGGAAGAAATACCGCCCGAAAGGGCAAAATACGGGGTACGAGACGATAGCGATAGCAAGCACATCCAGTGAGTACCCACTGGCGGATTTTCGGTTTAAGGGGCCCCCTGCAAAATGCTTGATGGGACACCCCGGGACCCTTATGAGAACGGGGGGCGGTGCGGCATGGCAAATCGAAAGCGGAATATCCAGATGAAATTCTGGATCACTGAGGAGGAAAAGTAATTTTTATCCTTGCGGCTTCCAAATTACTTTCCCCGTCCTTGGGCAGATCTGTATCATCGTCATTTTCCGTTCCTTTGCAAGCCGCTGAGCCGATTTGATTCCAGCATCGACCTGCAGCTCATCATATACGGCCACCATACAATCGGTGTGCTTTATCATATAGGCGGTGCGCTCCCTGTACCCCTGCGCTCCCACAACCTTGCTGCCCATCACAAACTCATCGCAATTTTCTTTTAGATGGCGCAACCGTTCCTGGCTTTTGGGGTCCCATCGCTCATCATGGCCCGGGAACGGGCAGACCAGCACGATTTCCAGCTCACTATACTCTTCCCGCCGGCGCATCTCCAACAGGATCTCTCCAGCCCACAAATCAACGCCAAGAGCCCCGCCAACATAGAATCGACGCACTCCGCTTTGATACAACGCAGTAAATGTGTCGTGCAGCCGCTTCTTCAGGCGTTTGCATGAGGTCATATATTCCTGATACTTGAATTTGAATCGCGTGGGCCGCTGACCGATCACAGCACATGAATAAAGCTTTGACATCTCATCTCCTCCATCTTTTTTTCATATATTGTTCATTATACTTGCCATAGACGAGCAAGTTCAACCATGGCCGCTTAATTTTTCGTGTCATAGCGGATAAAATATAGCTATGGCATGGAGGGTTGCGAATGGGAGAACTTTTGAAAGAGATGGGCCAGAGAATTCTGGACCGCCGCAAACAACTGAACATGACACAAGAGGCGCTGGCGAAAAAAGCTCATGTCACGCCGCAAACCATTTCTACAGCGGAATTGGGAACAAAGGCGATGCGGCCGGAAACTATGCTGAACATCTGCGATGCGCTCGGTATAAGTGCAGACTACCTGCTTCGCGGCCAGGTTGTAGAAAGCGATGTACGCCTGCTCAACCAGACGGTATCGTCTCTGACCTCCTGCCAGTACCGGCATTTAGAAAATATTATTGACAACTTTATCGCGGCGATACAAGAAGGAAAAGAGGTATGAGTTATAGCGGCCTGGCCGCTCTCATACCTCTTTTTTTGATCATCGCCCCTGGCGAAAAGCCTCCATTGTACTGGAGATCAGACCAAGGATCGCAGCATCTGCCTCCGATGCCTCTCCCAGCTCTGGCGCATATTCCAGCTCCGGCGTCCGCTCCTGCTGCGACGGGGCCGTTGTTGTTTCTGCAGCCGGGCAGGCGACGGGGGCGCCAGCAGGCTTTTCAGAGTCCCTTGCCTCCTGGCGCAAGATCTCCCGCACAATGGCTTCAATGGCGGCCCGGTCTATGGGCGGAGCTGCCGCCCTTACCGGCTGAGGATCATCTGCAAAGTGAGTATTGTAGAAAACGACTGCATTGGCGATATACTGTGCTTTCCCGTGGTCAGGCTGCTTTTCCAGCAGTTCGACAGTTGCCAGATGGATCGGGTCACTGATATTGAACCGCAGGGAAAACCGCCCTCGTTCTTTCTTAACAGCCATAGCCGTCACCTGCCCACAGCCTCAAGGCGGTACAGATACTCATAGCCGGCTGCATTGGCATTGATATTCGAGACGAACAGCGGCTTTCCTACTTTTCCGGATTCCTCAATTTGACGACGCAGCAGGATGGCGCCGCCGCCCACAAACACCACCGTGCAGTAGCGCAAGTCCAGCATCCGCTCCCGCAGGGTGCTGAACAGGTCGTTGACGAACTCCTGTGCCAGCTGCTCCACCAGCCGGACCACCGACGGCGGGTACTGGGTCTGCTTGCCGGTGAGAATGGCGTCCACATCCCCCTCATCCAGCAGCAGATCCAATTCCGCATTGCCCCTGGACCTGATCTTATTGTAAAGCAGGATCACGCCGTTTTCCAGCGAATCGCAGGAGCTGAGGTCTGCTTTTCCATTTTTCATCAGCAGGTAATCTGCTGTGAACCCGCCAATGTCCAAGACCACCGCCTTGGACTCCGCCATCAGTGTGTGGAGCATGGTGGCTGCCGCCGCGTATGCCTGGGGATAGCAGGCCACGTCATCAATACTGATGGCATAGTGTTTGTCCCGGTACTGGAATTCTACGATCCCTTTCTTTTGGAAATAGGCAGTGAACTTTTCCGCCTGGGCGCCGTAGTGGGCCGGCGGCAATCCCACCGGCAGTTGGATATGATACAACTCTTTCTCATCAACGCCGCGGGCCGTCAATTCCTCCGCAATCGCAATCAAGGTGAGGATAAAGAAGCGGTCATCCACTGTTTTATCTTTGCGGTAGGGAATGCGTTCATTGGAGAGCGTATAGTAGTTGCCGCAGTATTGCAGGCTCGGCCCGAACGGCCGGGTCATACTCTGCTGCAGGCCGGAAACGAACGGGGTGCAGTGAACTGTCTTGATTTGTTTATTGCCATGATCGACACCAATCAACATAGGTGAATGCCTCCTTTTTTGCTTTATACATATCCTTTACGCCTGGATGACGCCTTTCTCAACAGGAGAAGGCAAAATTACTGAAATTATTGAAACAGCTGCACCTCAAAAATTTAAGAGATGCAGCTATAATTTTTTATCAGCCTATTGACATCTGTGTTTGTCCGTTATATACTGTACTTGTAACAGTAATACAGTAGATAACGGATTGTGAGGTGGAAACTTGGAGATCGTCGTAAGCAACAAGGCAAGCCAGCCGCTATATGAACAGATTGCCTCGCAGATCAAAGCAGCCATTATCAGCGGTGAATTGCAGGCCGGCGAGGCGATACCTTCAGTGAGGTCCTTGGCAAAGTCTTTGCAGATTAGTATTTTAACCGTTCAGAAAGCATACGCCACTTTGCAGGAAGACGGTTTTATTGAAACGACCGCCGGGAAAGGCTGCTATGTATCGGCGCAAAACCAGGACTTCTATTTGGAGGAACAGCAAAAAAGGATAGAAGAAAAATTTGCAGAGGCAATCGAGATTGCCCGTACAAGCGGTATATCTCTCGATAAGTTGACTGGTTTACTAACACTCATGTATCAGGAGGATGATAGAGAATGAACAATGCTTTATCAGTTTCAGGTTTGACGAAAACCTATAAAGATTTTGTATTGGACGGTGTTTCATTTTCTGTTCCCAGCGGTTCGATTGTAGGGCTGATTGGCGAGAACGGCGCAGGAAAAAGCACGACCATCAATGCGGTGCTTGGCCTCGTTCAGAAGGACGCTGGAAATGTTACGATTTTAGGCAAGGAACAACTCGACAACAAGACAAAGGAACAGGTTGGTGTCGTATTCGATGGCAGCAACTATCCAGAAATTCTCTCTCCCAGAAAGCTTAACCGGGTTTTGAAGAATATCTATCACTCATGGGATGAACATACCTTTCTGGGACTGTTGAAAAAACTATCCCTGCCGGTTGATAAGCCGATCAAGCAGTATTCCAGAGGGATGAAAATGAAATTGGCAATTTCTGCGGCTCTATCTCACAATCCCAAGCTGCTGATTTTGGACGAAGCTACCAGCGGACTTGACCCCGTTATTCGGGACGACATCTTAGATATTTTGCTGGATTTTGTTCAAGATGAAGAACACTCTATTTTGATTTCTTCCCATATTACCACTGACCTTGAGAAGATTGCTGACTATATTGTTTTCATACACGAAGGAAAAGTCGTTTTTTCAAAGCCTAAAGATGAGCTGACGGAACAATACGGTATCATCAAGTGCGGAGCCGCACAGTTTGATGTCCTGGATAAATCCGACATTATTGTGTATCGGAAGATGGATTATGAATGGCAAGTTTTAATTGCCGACCGAATGGCCATGCAAAAGAAATATCCCAAGGCGATGATTGTACCGGCAACGATTGATGAAATCATGTTGCTCTATGTAAAGGGGGAAAAATAATGAAAGGCATTTTGTTAAAAGATCTCTATATCGCCAAGAGCGGCATTATTGTCACACTCACAGCCCTGTTTGTTTTGGCATTTGGGCTTTCATTTTTGCTTGACGCAAGTTCGATTTTGATGCTCGCACCAGCCATTTCTACTGTTGCTGTTTACATGAGCATCACCAATGACGCAAGTTCAAAATGGAATAAGAATGTAATCACGATGCCCGTATCGAGAGATCAAATTATTGGGGCGAAATATATCCTTTACCTCCTTCTTTCTGCAATAGGAATAATTGTTGTACTGGCATCGCTCGGGATAATGTCCTTGCTTGGCATGACAATAACACTCTATTCGTTGCTTTTTAATGCAGCCATCGGAATAAGTGCAGCTTTATTTGCAGGCGGTATCAGCCTTCCTTGTGTTTACTTTTTTGATGCGGAAAAATCACAAATCGTTTATATGATAGCCTTTGTGGCATCAACAGGGATTATTACAGCTCTCGTACTTCTGATAAACTTGTTTATTCCGGTAAAAGACAATATCCTTTTGGCCTTCTATATTGTACTGGCAATCTCATTTGTCTGTTTTGCGGTTTCTTACAAAATTACAACAGCAGTCTATCGCAAGCAGGATATAATCTAAATCGAATTGCAATATCAACGATGAGAGGTTGCCCACATGGGAAGCTGATAATCCGATTCTTCAGCGCCGCCTCGGCTCTGCTGGGGTGGCGTTGATTTACTTCAGGGCAACACAGATTTCCGAAACAACCTACCTTGTTGATCTGGACAAATGGGCCTGTTCTCCCTTTTGGAGTTCATTAGTATTTTCGCGTACTCAAAGTTTTTCTTCACTTCTTTGCCTTTATGCTTTATCTACTGTTTACTATGGTTTCACAAAAATGGGGGCTTGGAAAATGCTAAAAAATAGAATCAGGGAGTATCGAGCCAAGTATGATATGAAACAGGAAGATTTAGCAAAGTTAGTGGGTGTTCGGAGAGAAACAATAGGAAAATTAGAAAAAGGCATACATAATCCATCATTGGTATTAGCATGGAACATAGCAAAAGCGTTCAATATTTCAATCGAAGATATTTTTACTGTTGAATCTTCAAGTTATATTGATAAATAGCAATAATGCCAAAAAAGAGTGTGGTTCCCTTCGTTATTATTCAGAGTGGGATAGCTTGAAAATATAGATTTTGCTTACAGCCGAACCACTGTTCTGTCCTACACAGGGTCTTACGCCGCTCTTGCCCTTTTACCAGGGTAGTACAGGAAGAAATCGCCACATAATAGAAAGAGGTAATCCACATGGGAAGTTTATAATTCTATCCTTCAGCGACGGCGAGGACGCAATCTTTGCGAATGCCATGACGGCCCTTGCTTCTGTCGCAGATTTCTCCACGGTGGCCGCCTCCGCAGATGCACCACTGCTCTATGGCTCTCTGCAAATCGATCCGCAGCGCAGGCTGGTGTGGCAGGCCGGCCAGGCGATAGACCTGACTCCGATGGAGTTTGACATTCTGCTCCTGCTGGCCTACCGGCCAGGGCAGGTGTTCACCGCCCGTCAGATCTATGAGGCCGTCGCAGCGGACTCCTTTGACGCCAGCTGGACGGGGATCTCCAGCATGGTCTATAAGCTCCGCCGCAAACTGGGGGCTGACATCATCGAAACCGTCCGGGGCCACGGCTACCGCTTCACACCAAAATAACAGAACAGCGCCGCCCCAGCTCTACCGGGGCGGCGCTGCTGTTATTTTGCAAGTCCCATTTCAAGTTAAGTGTTGCTGGATAGAATTGCTCTAAATGTGGGGGTTGCATAGTGCCTCTGTCCCAAAATATAGATTGGAACTCAGGCGTTTTGGGGCTGCTATCCCTTACGCTACAGGTAGCAACACTTAACTTAAAAGGGATTTTTGCAAAGGATTTAGTCCTCAACTTCTACATGGAGCTGACCGGCGATCTCTTCCACCGACATTCCATTTTTCATTGCCAGCTTAACGATCTCCTGTATCTTCTGTTGTTTCGTCTTACGAGGCTTGCGGGGCGGCTTTGGAGCCAGGATCTCCTTCTTCTTTCCCTCCAAAGATTTGATGCGTTCCCTGGCTGCGGTGATCTTCGCATCATACTCTGCCACAACAGACTCTTTTTTTGATTCCAGCTCTTTGATGGACTGGTCTATCTTTGCGATTTTTTCGTCCACCTCAGCTGCTCTCTCCTGCGGGGTACGGCGCGTGCGCTTATTCTCGGACTCTTCCATTTTAAGATCACCTTTCCTTTGTGTATAAACTGGGTTGGCTTATGATGAAAGAGTACCATATAGAATGTCAAAACGCAAGAGCAGGAAGTCGAAACGGACAGAGCTTGGCAACAACTTTGTTTTACCTGTCTACAAGAACCCTTCTGATATTTCTCCCACAAAGAGTATAGGCAACATGCCACCTCTTGGATAGCCGTATTAGATAGGTCGTTAAGGTTTTGATAATTGTTTTAATTCCAATGGAAAAGTTCATATTCCTGTGATATACTCATATCAGTTTCAAAATCAAATCACGACATAAGGGAGCGAAACTCTTGGATAATAACAGCAACAAAGAGCGGGAAAAAATAATCACATTCATTTTGGGGGCGCTTCTAATCATCGTCGTCCTGGCCATAATCGCCATATTCAGCGGTGCAATTATGCGTCTGCTCGGCTTTGAATATGAGAGCGTCGGCGGCTTTATCCTCTATTTTATAATCGCATCAGTTGTTTCGTATCCCATAAATTTAATAGCGGGTGCACTACCAAAAGCTTTGCTTAATCTCGACAGAATAACAAGGGAAATCGCTGTCTGTATGTATGTGTTGTTAGATACTATCGCTACATTTTATGGCTTCTATATCGTCGATTATTTCATGCCCTCTGTATCTGCAAATACTATTTCACTGACTGTTTTGGCTCTGGTGTTTGCACTCTTTGGAATTAGCGATATCAAGAAAAAAGAGTGATAAGTTCACTTTTTTCACATTTTCCATTATGATACTTTATATTTCCGCCAAATAGCAATGCCAGCCATATCGCTTAAATGCTGTTTCTTGTCATCATTGGCAGTCCTGCCTGCTTTTGCTTGCAGACAATCAAGAGGTAACAGCAAGGAGTGCTGCCACTCCGTACTATTGGGCTATTAAACACAAAAAAGCCGCCGGGCAGAAGGAAAATCCCTCTGTCCGGCGGCGCTGCGTTTGTTACACGAAGTCAGCGCGTAATTTAGGTATTAACGCTGTACTTGGCCTTTGCCAAATTCTCGGCGCTATCCAGGATGATGCCGCCGCAGATCCCTCTGCCGTAAGGCGTGTATTCTTCAAAAAAGAAGCTGTAAGGCTGGCCGTCATCATAAATGACAATCTTTTCTGTGCCACGCCACTGGAAATGTTGCTCCAGGACCCTTCCCAGCTTGCGTCGCAGAACGGGCCGCCGGGCAACCTCATGGAGATTTTTCCGGCTGTGGAACTCATAACGGGGCGTGGCCATCTCCGGGACGGAGAGGTGGCGCCATTCTGCGCCATCCATATCCTCTCCATTTTCCACGAAGACATGGAACGGCTCATAGGGCAGCCGAATACTCTCCTGCCAGCCCTGTACTTTGCCGGCACCGATCTCCTGGAGCCAGGTGAACCGGATCTCCAGCATCTTCACGCCATCCGGTCCTTGCGTCAGCTGCAGGACGGCAAAGGAACCGCAGTCACTGGAAATCAGCCGGTTTTTGGGCCGCTGCTCCAACTGCTGGAGTTCGCTGCGCAGAATGGAAAAGCTGCGGGGAGATTTTCGGGTCCAGGATACGATCCGAATATCCAAAATTTCCTTATTGCATCGTAATTTTACCAGTGTACGGTCATTCATAAGATTTATCCTCCTTTTGCGGCGCTGCCGTGCGCATCGCCGCCTGTTCTACGAGGAAAACTGCCCCCGTATATTGCTCTTTATGGGAAGTCACCGCGGCGCCTCCCATAGAATCCAGATACTGCTGTCCATTCTTGGACTTGGAGATATACACATAGAATTGGCTGCCGACATACTGATCGCGGTCATAGCAGTCCTGATAACGCCTTGCCAACACAGCAACGGCGCCGATAGCCGCCGCTTTCTGTGTCACCAGGGAAACGGCCAGCTTCATTGCGGTTTCCGCCTCTTCATCGTTCAAGCCGGAAGTATAGATGCGCTCTAAAAACAGGATCAGCATTTCGGCCGCAGCTTGCTTTTTATCCTCCGGCTGTGCCTGAGCCAGATCTACAAAGGAAAAATTAAAATCCGCAGGTCTTTGGAATCCCCCCTTTGTCAGCCGGATGCAGGCGCGGGCCACAATGTCCTCGCCTTTCCGAATCAAGATCATCTTTTTGTTCGAGTCAAAATTCGCCAGCAGGCAGTCCCTCTGGCTCCCGGTCCAGCAGGAAAGGCAGGTGCTGTGGGGCAGTTCGCCTAACCGCATCGTAAAGTAGAAATCGTCTGTTTCCTCCGCAGAGAACAGTCCCCGCTTCAATATAAGGTTGCGTTTCCATGCCGTCTCCTGCGTCTCACTGATGGGATAGCGGATCTCCCGCTGCAGATCGCCGGCAAAATATTTCAGCGCATAGAATTGGCCCATCAATTCGGCCTGTACGATTCTTCTCAGGGACTCGGTAGCCTTGTCATTGCCTTGCAGGTAGTCGTACAGCGAGCGCACCATCGCACTGCCGCCGCGCAGCAGGAAATTGGTGACCGACTCCCTGTGCTGCTCCACAAATTCATCGGTAAAGGAAAACCTCTGTTTCAAATCGAGCCAGTCCTGGTCCATCGTCAAAACGGCGGCACGAACCTGCGTCCAGTTCTTCTGTCCGGCAATCACCGCCCCATTGTTGAGTACAAAGATCGCATCCGCCTCGGATTGGAGTTCCGGGATGAACGCCTGCAACTGCTCATACTTTTGCAGCAGCCGCATGGCCGTCCGCCGGGTCAGGCCGCGGATGTGTCCAAAAGCACCTCGATACCACTCACTGAACGGCTGTTCAAGCAGACACCGGGCAAGCTGTTCCAGCTCCTGATCTTCCATGTGGCGGCTGAGCAGGCCATACTTCAATAGCTGTCGGAGGGTAAGCAGCCGCCTGTCCACAGAAAGAGGCGTCAGCATGGCGTAAAGCCGGACATAGATTTCATCCTGCCGCCACAGCAGCCACATTTCCTCAAAGGTGTACTGTCTGCCATCTTCCAGCAGGTCGAAGTAGCTGCTGCCGCGCTCTACGGTGTCGCACGCCTGCAGGTTCTTGGCCGTGAGGCTGTTGAGGTTGCAGTGTTCACAGAACTTGTCTTCAAACAGCAGCGCATACCGTCCCAGCGAAAGAAACAGCTCGCTGTGCTCACTCACCAGATCCAGAAAATGCTTCTTCCCATGCTGCACCGCATAAGTGAGAATGGGAAATTGATGGCGCCGGATGGCGCTGAAATCCAGATGGAGTCTGCCGGAATACAGGGCATTGAGATAGCTCAGGTCATTACGCAGGATCTCCTGCCGCTGCTTTTTGTCCAACGGCGCTGTGCGTGAGATAAACCAGTTGAGGTCATACTGCCCCGCATGATTTTCCAGCCACTGCTCAAAGAAGGCGTCAAGGTCTTCGGTGTCGTATTCAAAGGTTTCCAGCAGGCGGCGGAATTTCATTACATCGGCCATCTCTACCCAATGAAGGTCTTTGATCCGTTCCGCATCCAGAGCCAGTGTCACCCCCTGCCGGTGGAGCAGCGTGAGGACCCGCTGGAGCGGCCGGTTCTGTTCCAGCAGTTCCAGGGCTGTGCGCTCATTGTCGTGCCAGTTGAACAGGTACGGGCCAAGAAACGGCCGCCGCATCATGTTCCTCTGGGCGTCTGTCAATGTAGACAGTTCCTCCCATTCCGCAACCGGGAAGGTGTTTAGGTTGTCGATGATGGCCTGTTCTTCTTCCTCATATTTGATAAACGGCAGATAGTATTTCATGTAATAAAGCCGCAGGGACGGAGGAAGATCCGTGACCGCCGCTGCCAGCACCCACTCTTTGGGATACTGCGTCAACTGCTCCCCGCAGGCCGCAGCCGACTGAAGCATACCGGAGATCGCTTCGTCATCTGCCGCATGGTCGCACAATGCCCGGTAGAGCATGGCAAATTCCGGCGTCCGAACAAGTTCCTTCTGAATCTGCGCATTGTCATCTCCGGCGCGGAGCCTGTCCTGTAATTGAAAAGTTTCCACCCGCTCACAGGTCTGGTCCAGGGCGTCCTCCGGGAATTTCCCCGTCAGCCTCGGTTTCAGGCCGCTGTTTTCCATGCGGGTGAGCAGGGATAAGTGCTTCAATGTGTTGGTCATGCCGCTTCACCTCCTACGATGGTTTGCACCATTGTCAATATCTCTTTGCGTGGCCGGGGCTCGTATATCATAAGGCCACCGCACAGTTCAAAGAATTTCTGCATTTCCTGCGCCGCAAGGGTCTGGGCGCAGCCTGCCGGCCATTCCAGCAGTTTTTCATAGACCATATCCAGTGCGGCTTTCCTGGTCTCGCCATAATAATATCCGCGCATGAACTGGACCAGGGATTCCGCGCTGCCATCATAGCACCTTGCCAGGTTCTCCTGACGCTCCATGACCTCCTGCTGCCGTTGGCGCTCCTTTTCCTGTTCTTCCTGCTCGGCTGCAGCTTTTCGCTCGGCCTCCATTTCTTCCTTGGAATAGAACTGTTCCTTTAACTGCTCCGCCTCGCAGCCATTGCAGGCGTCACGGGCCAGAAGCTGCCGCAGCACAGCCGCCAGCAGCGGTTTGTCATAGATGCGCTGCACCTCCGGGGCCTTTAGGGCACAGAGAACAAACGAATCATAGCATTCTGGCTCCGTCTGGAAGAAGGAAGCATCGATCCAGTCATAAAGCTGCCGGTGCTGCTCCGCTGTCAGGAACGGCCGAACCATAGAGAACGCTTGGACTTTTTTGTGATAAAAGCCTTCTGCCTTGGCAAACTTCTGGTGGAAATAAAAGTCCTTTCCGAAAATCTTCCGCAGCTGAGGAAAGGCGTACTGGCCAAACAGCTTTTGCGCGAACCGATAACACCGCCAGCTGGAGATTTTAAGCGCATATTCCTGTAACAGCTCCAGCGGATGGGCACGAGTCCCGTCCTCTTTGTGCTGCTCAAAAAACTGCCACAAATCAATCTCCTTCCGCTCCACCAGCAAAGCAAAGCTGCGAAGCGTATGCCAATGGCGCTCGTTAAAATACTCGATATACTCCGTGCCAGTCAGTGCTTGATACCGCATAAGCCAGCGCCGCAGCGGGATCGCCGCACGGGAGCGGAGCATCTGCTCGGTAAACAGTTCCGCATAGGCTTCCTGACTCAGCCCTTTTGCCAAAATGTCGTATCGCGGATCGAACACATCAAAGCGATAGGGAAACTGCTTTTGGATCTTCTGATTCATCCATAGGATGGTCTGGGGCGCTGTGGGCGCAAGCCCTGGACGGACGGCCGCCCAGAGATCCTGATAGCCCTCATATTTGATTTCAAATTTCTGATAAAACCGGAACATCCAGCTGATGTACGCATAGATCTCTTCCGGCAGATCATCGGGCCGGTTTAACAGCATCCGCACGCAGGCCGCTGCAATTTTTTCCGCTGTGATCCCTTTGGACGAAAGCCGGCCTGGTATCCGGTCGGCCCACACCGCCAGAGAATTTGCCAGCGTGATCTCTTCCATGCTGTACCCGGCGGTATGGAGAACGGAAAATTCCCGACTGTCCGGTTTCATGTTCATATAGGGCAGCTTCAGCAGTGTCCGCAGCACCAGGTCGCTCTTGCCGCGATAGCGTTTTGCCTCTTCGGCATAAAAACGGATGAACCATTCCAGCACGCCAAAATTCCATTTCAGAGGGAGCGTCCGGTCTGGCCCAAGCAGCCGCGTCAACTGCGGCCGCATGGCCTGATAGCCGGCCTCTGTGTCATCAAACAGGGAGAGTACAAACAGCACCTCCTCCGTCCTGGCGTATTCTCTGGCGGCCAATTCCTCCAGCCGCGCGCGGCGCTGGGGAGCGTCGCTTTCCAGCAGATAGAGCGCACCTTGCAGGTAAACATCCGTCCCGGCAGTCCTGCGAAGTTTCTGAAGAAAATCATTCCGCTGATTGCCCACAAACATCGTGTCAGCCTGACACTGGCGGGTGTAGCCCAGAGCCAGTGCAAGCGCGCGGAGAATGCGCATATCTGCGCCCAGCTTTTCCTCAAACCGCTCCAATACTTCACCGGGATAACGCAGGTTGTAGGTTTCAAAATAGCCGGAGACATTCTGATCTTTCTGCCAGATCTGTCTCGTTTTCAGCTGACGGTAGAGGATTCTCGCCTCATCGTCCTGAGCCGTCTGTACGATCAGCTCCACAAAGGCGTGATACAGCGTAAGGTCAATGACTTCCTGGTAGGCGCTGTATGCCGGTATGATTTCTTGGTTCACAACATTTCCCTCCTTTTTACTGCGGCCAATGCCCGCCGGTAGAATAGTTCCATTCAATCGTCCCGTCTTCATAGATTTGGGGGCCGTGTGCGGCCAGGCTCCAGCCGTCGGACAGCCTTGTAAAATAAGCTACCGTTTCCCACGGGCAGCTGCCCTCCACAAAGCCGGTGCAGCGGTATTGCTTGTCATTGCGGTTGGTGTAAACGCGATTGATAACAGGGACAAAATAGTGTTTCTCCATTTGCATATCCTCCATAAAAAATACAAGGAGAGGGCCGCAGGCAGCCCTCTCCCCATTGTCAAACTTTGATGACCCGGCGTGTTAAGCCACACCGGCCATACGGAAAAATTCCTCCGGCGTCAGCACCGGGATACCCAGTTCCCGCGCCTTGGACAGCTTGCTGCCGGCTTTCTCTCCGCAGACCAGATAGTTGGTCTTGCGGGTCACCGAACTGCCGGCCACCGCCCCCAGCGAGGCGATCAGGCTGTTCATCTCGTCGCGGGTGTAGGGCTCAACCTTTCCAGTTACCACAACGGTCATGCCGGAAAAAGGATTGTCCTGTTTGGCGGTCTGGTTACCGGCCTCCGCCGGTTTCTGAATCTTCATCATCATCTGCAATTCCTCCCAAATACAGAAATTTTCTTCCTCGTTGAACCATTCCTGAATGTTGTTGTGCAGCGTCTCCCCAAAGTCCGGGAGCTGCCGGAAGTCATAGCCTCCATAGACGGCATCCCGGAATTCATCCAGGCTGCCGTGAAATTCCCGGCAAAGGGCTCTGCTGGCAGTATTGCCGACCATCGGGATGTCCATAGCGATGACATACCGCTCGAACGTGGTGTTGCGGCTCTGCTGGATGGCGTCCCAAAGGCGCTGCCAGGATTTTCCACCAAAGCCGTCCATCCGGATGATCTCGTCCCTATGCTGGTCCAGGCGGTAGATGTCCAGATAGCTGTGAATCCAACCGCGGCCGATCAGCTTTTCCAGCGTTCCCTCCGACAGTCCCTCAATGTTCATGGCCTTTTTGCTCACAAAATGGACGAACTGCTTGAGGCGCCGGGTCTCGCAGGCGGCATTGTCGCAGAACAGGGTCCTGATGATCCGTTCCTCGCCGTCTTCGCCGCGGCCTTTGGTTTCGTGGATTCTGGTCGGCTCCCCGCAGCAGGGGCACTGGTGCGGGATCACGGCATCCAGGGAAAAATTGCCCCGGTCCAGATTTTCCTCCACATGGGGAATGATCATGTTCCGCTTGCTCACCAGGACACGGCAGCCCGGCGCCAATTCCAGATCCTCGATAAAGGACAGGTTGTGCAGGCTGGCTCTGGACACCTCGCAGCCGTCGATCTCCACCGGCTCAAAAATGGCAACAGGGGCGATCTCGCCGGTGCGGCCAGGCGTCCATTCAATCGTCTGGAGTTTTGTCTGGAACAAGTCATCCTCAAATTTGAAAGCAAGGCCGTCCTTGTAATGATGGCCTGTGCGCCCGCAGCTTTTGGACAGAGCGATGTCGTTGTAGGTGATAACGATACCGTCGATGGGAATATCGGCGTCTGCCGCATACTGCTTGAGCTGCCGGATACCGTCCTCGGTTTCCTCCTGCGTCAGAGGACGCTTGGTGACCATGTACTTACAGGGCAGAAAGCCCAGCGGCCGCAGCGCCTTGAGGCGCTCCGATTTGCGGGGCACTTCCTCCATACCCTCCAGCACATTGAACGGCATGAACACCAGGCGCCGTCCCAGGCAGGCCCCGGCATCAAACAGCCGTACCGAGCCGGCCGCCAGGTTGCGGCCGTTCTTATAGGGTTTCCCGTCGCCGTCCACCAGAGTGGTTTTCATCTGCTCAAAGTCGCTGGGACGGATGAACGCCTCGCCGGTGACCACCAGACGGTCTTCGTATTGGATATGTGCCGGAATTCCGCTGATGGCGCGGGTGTTGTGGGTCACGATCTCGCCCACATCGCCGTCGCCCCGGGTGGCCGCCTCCACCAGCTTGCCGCCCTCATAGGTCAGCTTGATGGTCAGGCCGTCCAGTTTAAGCATGAACATCACCTGATGCTCACCCATAAAGCGGCACAATTCCTCCGTATTCTTCACTTTGTCCAGGGACAGCAGCGGGATCGGGTGACTCGTTTTTTCCAGCTTGCTGACCGCCGGGTAGCCCACGGTGCTGGTGGGCGAGTTCGCCATCTGGATGCCCGTTTGTTTTTCCAGGGACTGCAGTTCCTCAAACAGCCGGTCATAGACAGCATCGCTGACGCTGGGGCTGTTGAGGTTGTAATACTCATTGCGGTAGCGGTTGAGCCGGTCGGTCAGTTCCCGCTGCCTTTTCATCAAATTCTGGTCCATCAGGCCGCCTCCTCTTCTAAAACACGGAACGCCATAATCAGCGTCTCCGCCGTATGTTCACCATAGGTGTACGACTTGCACACCCCATCTTCAAATTCCCAGGTACGCGCGGCCCCCCACCAGAGGATGGCGCCGCGTCCGTCATTTCCCGCATTGATTCGGGGATCAGGCGGATTCAGCGTTTTAGTGTAAAATCCCTGGGTGTTGACCCATGTGACCTCCCGCAGCTGCCCGATGCAGGAAGGGCGGCAATGGCCGGTGACTTCCAGACGCACGCCTGGCCGCAGTGTGCGCTTGAGCTGATTGAGATTTTTGATCACGCGGCACCCTCCTTCCTGCGCTGCTGGCGGTCAGAAGCATACCGCCCAAAATTCAGTTCCCGGATGATGCTCTGGATCGTCTTATCATCATCCCATTTTGTGGAGAGGACGGCCCGTTCCGGTCCTTCTCCCACATGAACGCTTACCTCGCTGCCATAAATCTGCATCAGCACATCAGGGCGCTGGGCGCAGACCACGGCCAAATTGCCAAGCTGTTTCATTTTTCTCCTTTCACGCCTCATAGAGCCAGACCACAACCGGCCGGCTCAAGTCGGCAACCACATAATTTTTCCGCACATGAACCGGGCGGAAATTTCCGTCAAACTCACATTCGGTACTCTGTTCAATACGCCCGTCGTTCTGGGCCAGATGTTCCCGGTAGAGGCGCAGGATACGCAGGCGCTCTTTGGGCGTGTCACTCTCTCTGCACCGAAGATTGGAGCAATACACATACCGATGCGGCTCGTCTTTGAGAAGAAAGCCATAGGTCATGTACCGCCGGCACTTGTGTTCCCGCTCCCGCTCGATGTGCTTTACATAGGCTACACCAGCCTTGCCGCCTTGGGTCATACAGAGATAGCCCATTTTCCGACGCTGTTCACCCGACAACGAGATCTGCTCCATTTTCTGTCCCGGCAATCCTTTAAAAGCCCGGAAACTCTCAGGCGCATACCTGTAACCGCGTATCTCGTACTCAAATCGTTTTCTCCCCATCTAAGACCTCCATTCTATAAAGTGGGCCGGACGCCCCGAAAGACGCCCGGCCGTTGAACCTGTCTCACGCGGCAGCAGGGAGTGCCTGCGGCTGCATGACTTCCGTATTTTCCATCAAATCGGCCAGCAATACCTCTGCCAGCAGATGGCCGGCAAGATGCCCGGTGTGAATGATCACACGGTCTTTCTGCATCTGGATGAATTCCTCCTTCCGCAGCTCACGGCTCCGCTCAGCCAGCTTCAGGTCGCGGCCGGTAAGGCGGGCCGCTATGACCTTCTGCCATTTGAGCAGAAATTCCGTCGCCTGTTCGATGTCCTCATGTTGGCGGTCAAACAGGGTGCGCTTCTGCCGCACGGTGCCATCCGGCTCGATTTCCAGCGTGTAATAGGGGTCTTCCGGTTCATCCGTCCGGCGCAGGAACATGATGAAGCTTTCCCGGCGTTCCATGCGGTCATAGTACCGCTCGCCGGCGCCATCATTGCCGACACAGTGATGAAGCATCCGCCCCTCTTTGATAATCTCGAAGATGTTTTGGGGCGCGATCACCGTGTATTCTTCATCGGTGTAGGCATATTTGTTCTGCAGCTCCATGCAGATAGCATCGACATGGGGATATTTCGCCGCCATTTTCTCTGCCTGTTCCTCCAGACTCCCAGCTTCACTCTGGAGAACCAGCTCATCGTGCCGCTGACGCAGTTTGCGCACGCGGTAGACGATCTCATCACTGGTGTCATAGTGCAGCCGTTCTGCCATAGCCAGATAGTCCTGCCAGGTGGTCAGCGCCTGCCGGCAGCTGCCATCAAAATACTGTTTTTGCCGCTGCAAATAATTTTTGATTTGGACTAGGCTCATGCGGTCTGCAATAAACAGCAGATCTTTTGCGCTGATCCGTTCCTTTTGGAACCAATGCAGCATTTCATCGGGTATGCGCTGGCCTGTCTTTTTTTCAAGCTGCAGCCAGGCCAAGGTCTCTGTGTCTCCGTCCAACTGGCGCAGGCGGCGGAATTTCTGGGCGTCCAGGCCCAAAGCACGGATCAATCCCGGCTCGTCCGGATGCAGCACCAATTTCCGCACATTATCGCAGAAACGGAAGCACTCCGCTGCCAGCCGGGGAAGTCCAGCTTTCCAAATCTGCTCCATCTGGGGAAGCCGTTTCCAAACCGCCAGATATTTTTCGGGGTCGGTGTCCGGATGGCTGCGTATCCACTCGGTCAAGCCGGTATGGCGAAGTTCATTTTTCTCCAGACTGGGCAAAGTTTTCCCGTACACCCGGCCGGCCTGATCGCCAGTATAGGAGTAATAGCAAGGGCTCCCTGCGATCCACCGTGTTTCCCGCTGGCAGTACATTCCCCAGTAATAGGAACGAACCTCGCCGCTGTGGTCATAAATCGAACGCCGGAACTCATGCCAATAAGGCTCGCTGTGTGGCAGCCTGTCCTTTCGGTAGGTCCTGTTCGCCCAGAATTCCCGGATAACAAAACCATCCTTGCACCGCTGGATCAGATAGGCATAATACTTATCTGTTTGGAAATAGCCTGCGCGTCCCAATGCCTTGAACACCACAGGATGCCGGCAGCGGGTACAGCGTCCCTCTTTGTTGTGGTAGGGGTGCCCGGAAATGGGCACCTCCTTCCCGCAGAAGGTGCAGTAGCCGGTTTTTGCGCCGCCGCGCTTGTAGTGGTAAAATATAAAATTTTCCCGCACGGCCACCTTGTCGGCCCAACGCCTCCAATCTTTCGGCAATTCCGGAACCTGCGCCAGATCCTGGTCCCACGGGTCGGTAATCCGTTTGTGGTGCCGATCCAGCTGCTCATCCCGCACATTCCGTTGAAAATCGAGAATGCCGAGGGCGCCACCGCGCTCGCCGGAAAAATATGCCTGCACCAGATCCTCGTCCTCTTTGCCAGCCCAGCATGTGGTGTAGTAAGCATCACCGGGCCATTCCAGCCGATCCAGTTTTGCGTCACGCCATTTCTTCTCTAAATGGTCATAGGTGAGAAACTGGCGATTTTCTTTGTCAAGGAACACCTCATAGGCTGGCTTGTCCCCATCCAGGCGCAAATAATCCGGCAAGTAGAAGGCCGCTTTAAGGATGCCGTCCTGGATCACGCAGTTCATATACAAACGATACTTGCGGATCATGCGCGTATGGCCCCAGTAAGTTTTTTCTTTCTTGGGCTCGTCCGCTATCGCCACTTCTTTCATCTCCGGCGATGCCGTCAGCATCGGCATCGCCAAAAGCATGGATTTCTTCAATTTACTTCACCGTCCTTTTCTCAAGATTTGCTCCATACCAGACATTCGGCAGGAGCGTCTTTCCATCAATGGTAGCCACCACAATCTGCTGGATGCTGCCGGTGGCTGGGTCCTCCTTGGCAAAGGCCAATACATCACCCTTCCGGCTGCCCTTGGCTATGGGGTCGGCGCCGCGGACTGCCGCATAGCCGCTCCATGCTTCAGCTCTGTCCTTCCGAATATGCTTGTTCCACTTCCGCTTGGGGTGGTCTGCCATAAAGGCGAGGCCGTGGAGGAACAGTTCTTCTTTCGTCAGCCTTTTAAGGACAGTCAGCTCGGTGCAGGAGATCTTGGAATCCACTTCGTCCTCGTCGATGTCCCCGCCGGCGTTGACGATGTAATATTCTGAATGGTCTACATCGCTGTAATAGCTCAGGCAGTCCAGAGGGTCCTCCGCACAATGGAATCCATTTTGACGGCAGTTGGCCTTTTCAGTCACATTGAGACCCATCTGAAACTGATAGCCAATGCAGATCATGCCGGGCCGAAAACCTTTATACGCAATCATACTCTGCCTCCTCAGCCGGCCTTTGCCATGCCAAAATCCATCAGCGACATCTGGCCGTCGGCAGCAGGCTCCTTTTCCGGCGCCGGCTTGGGCTCCGGCTTTTTCTTCTCAGCAGGCTTTTTCTCGGCCTTCTTTTTCTTGGAGGATTTCACGGAAGACTTGCCATAGTAGGGGCGGGGGACAAACTTTTCTTCCTCCTCCTGGTCCTCCTTGGCATCCGCATCACGGAAGTAATCCTCGGACCACTGATAGCACAAATCATCCGGAATATCGCAGCCATACCCTTGGCTGCCCTGTCCCGGCTGGATGCCGTTTGCTTTCAATTCGTCCTGAATGTACTCCCATGCCTTGCGGCTGATGTACTGGAAGCAGTGAACCATTGTTTTCTTCGGGTGCATGGTGAGACGGGCAAATGCCGGGTCTTCCAGGCACTTGGTCTGGATATACTCCGACACGCATTCCTTCATATTGCGCCGGGTCAGCTTTTCCACATCGCCGCTGACCCGCTGCATGGAGGCAGACACCACCTCATCATCGCTCATGGCGGCCAAGCGGTCCATCTGCTCCTGCAGGGCCTTCTTCTTTTCCGCCTGTTTCGCCTCCCACTCAGCCTTCCGTTTGGCTTCGGCGGCCTCGTGCTCGGCGCGGCGCTTTTCCTCGTCAGCGTCCACATTGGAGGCATCGGCCTTGGCAGGCTCCGCCTGACTTTCATCGGCATTGTTCCCCTCACCGGTTTCTTCAGCGGGAGGCTCGGCCTCGTCAGCCAGTTCCTGCTCTTCCGGGGCCTCATCCAAATCTCCGTCGTCCTCAAAAGCAGACTGCGGCGCCGGCTCTGCGGCAGGCGGTACGGGCTGACGGTCAGCCGGCGGCACCGGCAGCTCGTCAAAGCTCTCCCCGTCCTCAAAAGCGCACTCGCGGGTGAGCGCGGCGGCAGACGGTTTGCGGCCTTCCTGCATATCCAGCGACATTTCCGAAAAATATCCCATAATAAACTCCTTTCCATTGACAAAAATGGCATGGATCAGGATAAAACCTGTTCCATGCCATCGTTTACCTGTGTCACAGCACATAGAGTAATGTGCTGAAGCTGTCGAAACAGTAGCATATCACATTGGGATACTGCTCCGACCATTTTTTGATCCTGTCCTGCACCTCCTGGGCTTTCCGCTGGGCCGGGCCATTCCACGGCGGCGGAACCGTCACCGTAAAATATCCCTTATCCGTGCGGGGCCGCACATCAGCGTTCAGATGGGCGCATTGTTCCAGAAGCGCCAGAAGCTGCCCTCTCTTCGTCTCATTTACAACAACCATTGAAGCCTCTTTATGTCCCTTCCTTGATGTCCTTTTTGGCAAGCATGGGTGAAAACTTGACCTGCGGAAATTCATGCTCCCCATTGACATAGTAGTAGACCCTTCGTGGAGAATGGTCCAGTTCTACTACATCAGAGAGCGCCATTGGCCGCCCGTGGCAGCCCTCCGGCAGTTCCTCCCGGCAGTCAGCAAACAGGCGCTTCAAAATCTCTGCGTCGCTCTGTTCCACCGGGCAGTAGACTTCGCCAGCCCCGACCATGCGGTACATGGCGGCGGGCGGCTGTTCATAGCCGGCCTTTTGTAACGCCGCAAGTTCCTTGAAAGCAAATGGGATCGCTTTCTGCTCGTCCAGTTCCAGCTGATAAAGCACAAACCTCTGTTTCCGCCGCTGGGGTTCCAGCAGGGCGCCGAGGGCATCCCTGCCTTGCCGCAGGAAGGTTTCATGTTCCTCTCTGGTCAAGCCAAGATACTCCGTCAGGCAGGTCTTGTTTTCAGCCAGGTGCTGCCATAGTTCGATGCAGTCCTCAATATGCGCCAGCTCACACAAGCCGCGGAGGTACTGCGCCTTAAAACTAAGTCTATCGATCTCCTTTCTCCGTTGATTTTCCCGGCGAAGTGCCAGCTGCCAATCGTCAAATCCCTTATAGTTGGGATTCCAGGTCAGCCTCCGGCAGTTCATGCCATACTTCCGGGCCGTCAGGTAAATTTTCGACGCCCCGGCCATCGTCATTTGATTGTTGTACTTGTCCATATCGTGGGCTTCAATGATTTCCTCCGTGCCGTTCTGCGCCAAAAGGGCAAACAACGGGTCCAGCGGGCTGGTGTTGTTGGCCCCGGCAATCGCGGCAAAGGTGCGCCCGGTCAGACAATGGGAAATATCTGCTTTCAGCAGCCCCTCGATCACATAGACCACCCGTGCGGATGGGTCACCGATCAGATGTACCGGGCTGCCGGAGCCTGTCCCGTCCGTCTTTGAGGAAGAGGAAAACCAGATGTACTTGGCCCCCGGTTTTTCCGGCGGGTCATCCTTGTGTTTCAGCGGTACATCCAGCATGATCTGAAATCCCTGAAGCCGGCCGTCAAAGCCTATGGCGGGGATCAGGATGCCGGAGGTTTTCTTATAAAATGCCATTGTCCAGTGGCCGCTGTCGTCCCGGTAAAATCCGGGTACGCCCTGCACCCTGCAGCCCTGCCTGATCAGCCGGTCCGTGATAGAGCGGCATAAGAAGGGCGGCGGGGTACTCTTAAAGCCCAGCGCCTCGATTTGTTCATCAGACAGCCCGCGCTTTGGCGAGCGCAGATGTTCCCGATGGGCCGGCCGCAGCGTAAGCTGGGCCAGCAGCAGGGATAGCGTCTGGTGGATCTCGGCCGGGCTGGCTTTGTCCGACTGCGGCACAGTTTTTCGCTCGGAAGAAGAATGACCTGCAGCGGTCGCCCGGGCCCCCGAAGATGGGGACCCGGTGCTGACCGGCTGCTGTGGGGCTTCATTCCCGGAGCGTGCGTGTTCCTCATGGGTATTGTCACACAGAGCTTCTGCAATCTCCCAATAAGCGTCAGAGGTCGTCGTGTGATTGAGTTTTGCATACAGCGCCAGCATTCCGCCATGTTCGTCGCAGTGATTGCACCGCCAGACATTTTTGACGAAATTGACATTCATCCGCCCGCGGCGGTCGCCGCAGAACGGGCAGTCCACATAGACGCTGTTTGCCTGCTGGCGCCTGACCCGCAGGTGCAGCAGTTCCACAACTTCCATGATACCGAAGGGAAATTCATCCGGGTACGAGCCCATCTGTCATTCCTCCCTTCATGCCCTCGCCGGGGACCATATCAGCCGGCCTTTTGAAGTGAATCCAAAACCAGCTGGGCGGCGGCGCGGACCATGTTGTTCTTGCTTTTGCCCGGGATCAGGTAGTACCGCAGATTGACAGGCCGCTTCTCGGCCACCTGGGCAATCGTCATACCCTTGCAGATGCCATCGTCTACGATGACCTGCTGGGCCTGTTCCAGCGTCATGACCTGCAGAATATCCTCCATAGGCGTGTCCTTCGTATAAGAGGGGGTATCCACCGCAGTATCCACCGCTCCGGCAGCGCCATCTTCGGGCTGCAGCGGCTCGGCGGCGGGTTCGGATTCCTCCGTGTGCTGGACCGGCAGCTCCGTTACATTGCCGCGGACGGGCAATTCATCCGCCTGCTCATTTTCAGCCGCCGGCTGTTCCGTCTTTGGCGAAGCGTCAACCGGGAGCGTATCGAATTTCTTCGCCGGCTCCACCGGCAGGTGCTGCTTCACCGGTTCCGAAGCAGTGTTTTCCTTCGACGGGGCCGTTGTCGCTGTTGCCGCCTTTTCGCCCTCAAACGCCCTCTGCGGCGTTTCAACGGGGCTGGCAGGGGATTTCCCCTCGGCAGGCTCATCGGCCCTCTGAGGGGCGCTGTGGGGCTCCTGCGGCGGTGCCGTGCATGCCGCCGGCCCGGCAGGCGGTTCTGCGGCCTTTTTGACAGACGCTCCGGCGCTTTTCTCCATCAGATCGGCCTGGGCGCCGGCGCTGATCAGCTGGATGCCAAAACCGGCGTCCGTAAGGGCCTGGCTCAGCGCCTCATTTTGGGCGGCTTTCACGAAGTCGCGGCTGTCCTGGGTAGTCTGCTGGGCCGTGCTCATACTGAACGGCTCCGCGTCACTGCGGTCCAGGAATACCTTGGCCTCAAAAATCGCCATCTGCTCCGTGATCCGCAGCGCCGTCAGACGCATACGGCCGTTGGGATGGGCCATGCGGAACCAGAGTTTCTGGTAAGGCAGGTCCAGCTTCAGGGTGTCCTTGGTGCGGCGGAGGAACTTGAGCGGGTCAAAGCCCGGCACCTTGTTCAGTTCAGCGGCCGCAGGCACAGTTTCGTACATCGTTTTCGCATTGCTGTCGTTCATGTCATATACTCCTTCCTGTGTAATAAATAGGAGACGCGGGGCAATTTTCTGCACCTTGCGCCTCTTTTTTAACCAGCGTATTTCAGTTCTTCTTCCAGAGCCGCCGGGACCGGGATTCCGGCCCGCTTGGCATAGGCCTTATAGTACATGCCGATGCGCTTGCCCAGAAGCGTATTCCTCTTGACGATTTCATTCCGGTGGATCGCCATAAACAGCACCTGCTTTTGGCCGATCAGCACCACGCGCTTTTTGGCCCGGGTGATGCCGGTATAGAGCAGGTTGCGGTAGAGCATGACGGTGTGCGCTTTCAAAAGCGGCATGATGACCGTTTCATACTCAGAGCCCATTGCCTTGTGGATGGTGGTGGCGTAGGCTAGGTCCAGATTGACCATATCCTCTACGCTGTATTCCAGCTCTCGGCCCACACCGAAATCCAGGCCGACGCGCTTGCCATCTTCATCGTCTTTGATATAGCGGATAAATCCCAGGTCGCCGTTGGACACCTTGGCGGTGTTTTTGGTCTGCATGATCCGGTCGTTGACCCGGAACACTTTGACGCCGATCTTGATTTCTTCCTCGGCAGAGCGGAACGGGTTGACCACCTCGCGGATGGCCTCGTTGAGTTGTTCCGCCGACGCAGCGCCTTCCGAACGGAAGGGAGACAAAATCTGCACCCGGTCGATGCCGCTTTCCGCGATTTCCCGGCAGTAACGGGCGATGATCCGCTCCGCAGCCTCCGCCTGGTTATCGCTTGCCATAAATACAAAGTCCGGCCCAAAGTACAGCTTGGTGTTGCCCTCGTTGATGAATTTGGCGTTATAAGCGATCAGGCTGTCCTTGGACTGGCGGAAGATCTGGTCCAGCACCGTGACGGGAATCAGGCCGCAGTCGATCAGTTCGCGGAACACAGTTCCGGCGCCCACACTGGGGAGCTGGTCGGGGTCGCCCACGAGAACGACACGGGCCCCATCCTTGATGCGGGAGAAAAACTTGTCTGCCAGCCACATATCCACCATAGAAAACTCGTCCACGATGATCAGGTCCGCCGACAACGGCTCCTGCTGTCTGCTGCGGTTGGCGTCGTCTTCTTCACTGCCGAGGCCCAGGCCGCTGTGGAGCGTCCGCGCCTTGTCAAAGCCAGTGCTTTCCGCCATACGCCGGCTGGCACGGCCGGTCGGCGCCATCAGAACGATTTCGCCTTTCGGATGCAGGCGGCGGTAGACTTCCAAAATGGTCTTGAGCACCGTTGTCTTGCCGGTGCCGGGAGAACCGGTGATAATGGACAGGCTGTGGCGGTAAGCCGCGTAGACCGCTGCCTCCTGTTTGGAAGACAGCACCAGCCCCATTTCACGCTTGACCTGCTCCAGCGCCTGCTCAATGCGCTCCGGCGCAGACGGCTCTATCAGCCGCATGGCAATACGCCGGGCCGTTTCATCTTCCTGTGCGAATGTGCGGGGCAGGTAGATGTTATCTTTGACGGATACCACCTCGCCATGAAGGATCATGTCCTGAAGCACATCCGCAACCTCCTGCTCGTGAAGCCGGAGAGACGGGAGGGGGATCTTTGCATTGAGCAGCCGAAGAGCCTCCTTCCGCAAAGTTTCACCTGGCAGGAACAAATGTCCTTTGCCGCCCTTGCTGTCCTCCAGCGCCCAGAACAGTGCGCCTTTGACCCGCATGGGGTCATGCAGGTCGCCGCCGTTTTTCTGAACGATGGCATCTACCCGGAGAAATCCAAAACCGGATACCTGGCACAACTCAAAGGGACTCTTTTTCAAAATGTCCACACTGGCAGGCCCGAAGTGCTGGTAGATCTTCAGGGCCGTTTTCGGCGTGATCTTGAATGGGGAGAGCAGCGTCATCAGGTCTTGGAGCATCCGGCTCTCCGCATACGAGGTTTTGATGTCCTCCAGCTTGCTTTCCGTAATGCCCTTGACCTCCAGCAGCCGCTCGGGATGGTTTTGCAGAATATCCAGCGTTTCCACGCCAAACCGGGAGACGATCTGCGCGGCAGTCGCCGGTCCAATGCCTTTGATGAGGCCGGAGGCCAGATAGCCCTCCACGCCGTCCTTGGTCTTGGGAACGATCTCGCGCCACTGTTCCACCTGAAGCTGCACACCATATTTGCCCTTTGTCCATTCGCCGTCCAGTTCCAGCTCTACCGCGTCCGTGCGGGGCAGTTCATAGCCCGTCGCAACAAAGCGGATCAGATGATCTCTGTACCGGCGGGTGGAACGAGCCTCCTGGGGCACCTCCTTATCAGCGGTTTTCACGCTGATGATGCAGAACTTGTTCACCGGGTTGTGGTAGATCGTCCCGTCATAAGTTCCTCTATGGATCACTTCTTTTTTCCCTCCTTTTATGCCGCCTCGGCGTCACTCTTGACCGTGAAGCGGCGGTGCACGGAAACAGTCACATACTGCTCATAGATGTCCGGATGTTCCAGCTTCAGCCTGTTCAGATTATCCTTGTCAATACCGGGGGTCCGCACCGGATTGTAGGTGACGGTATAGTTCACCCCATCCTGTTGGCAGATGGCTTTGCAGCTTTTCCCCATTTTGGCAATGATGGCAGCCTTCAGCCGCTTCATATCCTCCTCGATTTCCTTTTTGCCTGCTTCTGCGCCTTTTTTCTGCTCCTGAAGCTGGAGAAAACGCATCAGCTTGGCCGTCAGGGGCAGGTCGAGTGAGACAGCGGGGGCCTCCTTGTCAGCGGGGCCAGTGTACCGGCGCACGCTCTCGATCACGAGGTCGCCATCTTCGGTGTAAGGCGGCGGCGTTCTGGTAAGCACATGATTTTCCCAGAAATTCTGCTCCAGAAAAATCATCTCATCCTCATAGGCCAAATCCCTCTGCATATCACGGATAATGCTTTCCTGCTCGTTGTTGCCATACAGGCAGCAGAAGAAACAGCGGTCCACATCCATGACGGCCATGTAATGCCGCCCCTGGGACTCATAGTAGGCCGGAATGGTTTCCTCACCATCCAGCCACCAGTTGTCTTTGGCGTTGTAGTTCGTGGTCTTGATCTCCAGGATGGCGGTGGTGCCATCCGGCAGTTCCACGAAATAGTCCACATCCGCCAGCATCCAGGGATACTTTGGGTGCTGGAACATCTTTTTGATCTGATAGATCTTGTAGCCGGTCCGGTGATGAAAGATCTTCGCCACCAGCGGCTCCAACAGGTGCCCCATCTCCAGAGCTACCCAGTTGTCCTCATGGTCCTCGACCACTACGATGTTCAGCTTGTCATAAAACAAATCCCGGGCTGTCCGCCACGGCGAAATGCCCAGCAGAGCCGCAACATCGCTGCCGCCAATTCCTTTCCGGCGGTAGGCAAGCCATTCTTCTTCGGACAAGCCTGCCGTATCCACCAGCACCAGGGGCTGATGCCGCTCTTTGACAGCCACACTGCCTGCCGGCATATTCAACACCCCCTCCGCGTCCTGCGGGGAATGACGGGCGCCCGGATCACCGGGCAGTGCTTCTGTGCGGACTGGTTCAGTTTCTGATACTGCCGCCAGTCCTCCATCGGTTTCCTCTTACTCGTCAGAGGCTCCTGACTTCGCTTTTTTACGCTCATGTTCATACCTGCCTTTCTGTAATTGTGGTATATCCTCAAAGCCGTTTCCGGCATTTGGGCAGAAAAAAAGCGAGGGTGACAGAGGGCGTATCGCCTGATGTCCATAGCTGCCTATGAACCAAAGTCATCCTCGCTGACGGGAGCAAAAGTCCCGGAAAAACAAAAAAGCCAGTAATATACCGGCCCAGAGGGGCGCAGTAATACTACTGGCACAAGTACAATCTTGACTGCGTGTGCAATGCAGATTTTTCAATCCGCGGTACAGAAACTAAGTCTGTATCCCACAAGGGGAAAACGCACAAAAATCAATTACAGAAACAGTGTAACACAATATCTTGCGTTAGTCAAGGAATATCATCTATATATAGTATCTTTCTGTTGCTGAAAATGGCATTGCTCAAAAAAACTCATCAAAAGGCACAGGATTTGCAGAAATTTGGCCGCCATCTCCTATATATAGGGCGTACAGACATGGCATGGGACTCCGTAGCCGGTCTGCACGCTCTTTTTGTACCTTGACAAGCCCCATAACCTTTTCCATTGGAGTTATACAGGGATCGCGGACAGTGTGCGATGACCACATGGAGCCCGCCCACGATTGAAATACCGCACAGCGGGCCCTGGCAATACGCGGCGGAAAGCCCCGGCGCAGGAAATGGCCTTTGGAAGAGACCCTACACTTCCCGATGAATTTGAATGACTTCATTGTTTTTGTTGAAAACCTTCCACTACAAATCGTAGGGGATATATGTAATTGCAAATAAAGGAGGGCAATTATGGAAAAAAGAAAACCCAATGACCTTTCACCGGATCAGTGCTTGGCGGTCGATACGGAATCGCTTTGCAAACTGCTCGACTGCGGGCGGCATACGGCCGTTCAGATCGGCGACCTGGCCCACGCCCGCATCACCATGAATTCTCGTGTCCTTTGGAGCGTTCAGCGAGTGAAGGAATATTTGTACGAGATCTCATGCTAACAGAACCTTGCCCATTCCGGGCGCAGCAACACACAAAACATCGGGAGGTATCAGCCTATGCCAAAAGTTAGAAAAGACAACAAAGGCCGCAACCTGCGGCCAGGAGAAACACAACGCTCAGACGGCAGCTATATGTTTGTCTATAAGCTGGGTAAGAAGAAAAAGTACATTTATGATTTTGACCTTGCCAGCCTGCGGGCCAAAGAAAAAGTTCTCAACCGTGACAGCGAAGACGGTATTCGCACCCAGGAGGCTATGAAAATCACCCTAAATGATATGTTCAAAGTCCTCATGGATACGAAAATCCAGTTAAAGGCTTCTACACGGGCGAATTACGAATATCTTTGGAGCAACTATGTGAAGGATGAGCCGTTTGCCAACATTCCCCTGCCCAACATCCGAAAGAGCGACATCCTGACATTTTACACGAAGCTTTTGAAAAAAGGCTTTGCGATCAATTCCTTGGAAAGCATCAATAACCTGATTCACCCCACGCTTGAATTGGCGGTCGATGATGACTACATCCGAAAAAATCCAAGCAAAGGCGTCTACCGCTCTCTCAAAACAGAGGGAGCCGGGGCGCCCCCGAAGAAAAGAATCGCGCTGACTATGACACAGCAGAAGAACTTCCTTCGGTTCATTTCCAAGTCACCGATGTATAGCCACTGGCTGCCTGTCATGGTCGTGCTGCTCGGTACGGGAATGCGTGTTGCGGAATGTACTGGCTTAACTAAAAATGATGTGGACCTGGAGAACAACACCATCTCTGTCAATCACAACTTGATCTATCGTGTGATCGATGGGAAAGCAGGTTTTCATATCACCACCCCTAAAACGGCCAGCGGCACCCGCACCATCCCTATCCTGTATCCGCAGGTTGCTGAACAGCTCCGCACATTGATTGAAGTCATGGACACCCTCTATCCAGAAGACCTTGTGATGAATGGGTATCACGGTTTCCTTTTTAGGAATCGGGAAGGTTACTTTCTCAGTGCCCATAATATCAATCGGGCCATCCAGCGTATCTCCATCGCCTACAACGCCGAAGAAATGGATCAGGCTGAACTGGAAGATCGTGAGCCGGAACTGCTGCCGCATTTTAGCGTACATAACATGAGACACACATTCTGCACGCGGCTCTGCGAAAGCACGAACGACATCAAGTTTATCCAGCAGGTGATGGGCCACGCTGATTTTTCCACAACTATGGATATTTATACGCATATTACGCAAGAAAACATGAGGGAAAAAGCAGAGGCAATCAAGGGTAATTTGGTGCTAATGTGAAAATTGCAAAAAAGGGCAAATCCGCATAAAAAACACGGATTTGCCCTTCATTTTGGCCCGTCTGATGCCGTCTGATTTCAAGCAAAAGTTGTAGAAAAGTTGTAGTTGTAAGCCCTTTTTACTACATCTTGTGCCGTCCCGTTTCGTCAGACGCTATATATTGTGGAATTTTAGTCCAAAGGCTTCATCGTGGGGAACAGCAATACATCCCGGATGGAAGCCGAATCGGTCAGCAACATTACCAGGCGGTCCACACCAAAGCCCAATCCGCCGGTGGGCGCCATACCGTATTCCAATGCTGTCACAAAATCGTAGTCCACCTCAGCGCGGGTATTCGGCTCCTCGCGGCGCTTTGCCTCTACCTGCCGTTCAAAGCGCGCCTTCTGATCAATGGGGTCGTTCAGCTCACTGAAGGCATTGCCATACTCGGTGGCGCAGATGAAGTACTCAAACCGCTCGGTAAAGGCAGGGTCCTCCGGCTTGCGTTTGGCCAGCGGGCTGTTTTCCACTGGATAATCATAAATAAAGGTCGGCTGAATGAGGTTCTCCTCCACATAGGCATCAAAGAACTCGGCCAGCACGGTACCCTTGGTCGCATCAGCAGGGACCTCCACATTCTTCGCCTTGGCGGCGGCGCGGGCGTCCTCATCGCTCTTCCAGTCGTAGTAGTCCACCCCAGCGTACTTCTTCACCGATTCCGCCATGGTCAGGCGCTCCCAGTGGCCCAGGTCCAGCTCCACACCCTGGTAGGTGATCCTGGTACTGCCGCAGACATTCTGCGCCAGGCGGGTATACAGCTCCTCCACCAGGTCCATCATGCCCTTGTAATCGGTGTAGGCCTGGTACAGCTCCACGGTGGTGAATTCGGGGTTGTGCTTGGTATCCATACCCTCATTGCGGAAGATGCGTCCCACCTCGTACACACGATCCAGGCCGCCCACGATGAGCCGCTTGAGGTAAAGCTCGGTCTCAATGCGCAGGTACATATCCATATCCAGCGTATTGTGGTGGGTCACAAAGGGCCGGGCGGAAGCGCCGATCTCCAGCGGTACCAGGATGGGGGTATCTACCTCCAGGAAGCCCTTCTCATCCAGGTAGCGGCGGATCTCGGTCAGGATGCGGCTGCGCTTATAGAAGGTATCCCGCACCTCCGGGTTCACGATGAGATCCACATAACGCTGGCGGTAACGCAATTCGGGATCTTCAAAAGAATCGTATGCCACACCGTCTTTGTATTTGACGACCGGTAGCGGCTTGAGTGATTTGGATAATACCGTTATCTCTTGTGCATGGACGGAAATTTCACCCATCTGTGTACGGAACACGAAACCTTTGATTCCGACAAAATCTCCGATATCGAGCAATTTCTTGAAAACGATGTTATACAGATCTTTGTTTTCTTCCGGGCAAATGTCATCACGAGAGATGTAAACCTGTATTCTGCCTTCTGAATCCTGCAATTCCATGAAGGATGCCTTTCCCATGATACGGCGGCTCATGATACGGCCCGCAATGCTT
>ERZ779855.63-NODE-63-length-85440-cov-4.222604_pt1 | contig 85440 bp, 89 predicted proteins | sample MGYA00511370_ERZ779855 | MGnify/ENA primary metagenome ERZ779855 (study PRJEB29588, sample SAMEA1967319) | human gut metagenome | biome: human gut; feature: human-associated habitat; material: faeces | place: Denmark | collected 2008/2010 ...
GCTTTAATACGAGAAAAATCCACGACATTTGTCGTGGACTTTGTCTACAGTCTGAGAGGGGAATTATTACACTTCCCCTCTTTTCTACAATATAAATCAAATTTCTTTAACCTTTTCAAGTTTCACCTTCCTTATCTGCTTTCTGTTGCAGTACATCAATAGATTTTGTAATCACCGACGGAAGTTTGATTCCCATCAAACCTGCATTCTCTGCAATGGAAATCAATTCATTTGTTATAAATGCTATAACCGTAGCATCTCGGATATAATCGGTACCAATAACTAAATCTATTCGGTGCATCAAAAGGACAATCACAAATATCATGCCCTTTTTTAACAAGCCCATAAAGCATGCATGCGATGTTGCTCTACCCGTTTCTGATTTCGGACTCTTCTTAAACACCACTGCAAGAATTAATCCCGCTACATAATCTACTGCCATGCAAATAAACAATGTTGTCATTCCTGACGTCCATCCGCCATATACTGACGCTATTGCACTTCCAACAAAACCAAAAATCGTACAAATCATCTGTTTCATTCTTTAGTCCCCCTTTTCTTATTTTTCCAATTCATCCACAACCGTTGGAGATTCTCCCCAGATTGCAAACACCGCATTAACAATTTCTTCCGGTTCCGTCCCCTGCAAATCACTTCTTCCAGTTTCAGAATTAACATAGGCACATCTATGTCCATCGCCAATCTGTGATCTCACTCCATTAATTTCAATAAACTTTTGAGTTAAAATGCTAACTGATTGGTTCGTAAGCATATCAACCGTCTTTTCTTCCTTAATTTCCATCATCTCACCATTCCTTTCCATTAATCAAATCCAATAAATCAAATCTATGTAAACAATCGAAATCTGCTTGGCTTTCGGTAATATCACATTAAGATAGCCTGTGCCACTTGTAACCTTCGTTGCCGAAGTACCGCCTATCATGACATGACCGGCATATATTTCACGTATTTCCTTGCTGATATATCCTATTGGGTTGTATGGCAAATCTTTCAGGCAAAACTCACTAATACTAGGTGTTTCACTCTGCAATTCAAGCATGCCTTTAATATGAACTATATTGCCAACCTTTTTATATTCACCATAGCTGAAAATATTTGCGTATTTCTTATCACCATAATAATGAGAAATTGAGGGTGTCCATGTTTTTTCTTCATAGTTTCCCTTAACACCAATTGACGCCGCTACCTGACCACCAGTTACTAAGCCGGTATCTCCGGTATTAACTACTCCCAATGACTTCTGACATGCATCCCCCAATGTATAAGTTCCTGCCACCGGAACACCATCTTCATTGAAATATACCGGTCTTTTGGCACTTCCAATTGCTTTTTCATTAGAAAGTTTCTTTGCAATATTTACTGTTTTATCTGCGTCAGCTGTATTGTCAACATTTGATAATTCTGCTAATTTTTTTCTAATGTCAGAATCAAAAACAGTAAACATCGGTTCTACTGCCGTAATAGTTAATGATTCAATTTTCACCCTAAACAGCGGCATATCATCTATCAAATCGCCACCATCTAAAATATTGCCGGTGTTATATTCAGGGTCTTCCCCAACGCTTCCGGATGTACCTTTGATAGCTACTAAGGATGCCTTTTCAATCGATGTGTCTGCATTTCTTTCATATCGCATAACAATCAGGTCATTCCTATTTAAACCACTAATGCCATTTTCAATTGCTACATCCACATAATCCGTTAGCTCGACTCCCATCTGCGTTCCCTGGTTCATGCACATTCCGTCCCGGATTCTAATTTGATTATTTGTAACAATCGTTGCAGCAAATTTTTGACCATAATCAAAAACATATTTCCCCGTTCCAAAAACAGAAGCATTCATTGCCCGGAAATCATCTGACGTGATATGTTCTGTACCGGTCCGCCCTGTTACAATATTAACTGCCATTTTTCTTCACCTCATATCTTATTGATTCTTTATCTCTTTCAATGGTTACAATCTTTTTCGTGATTGGCTGCGCAACAAATATTCCCGTGTTGTTTTCAAACGCTCCGACAATATCACCTATATCATACATTTTTTCCGTATCCAGTGAGATTTCCAATTCGTCCGAAGCGTAATACTCTGCAAACCGTTCAATCGCACCGTCAACCATTGTTTTATAATGGTCCAGTACCTTTTCATAATAAGCATTCGGTGCAAATTCAACACCAACATCAACATCCTTTTGGCACGTATAATATTTGTTTTGCGTCCACGTTGGAAAATCGGTAACTACCTTCATATAATATTTATTTGCTTTCCAGTTCGGTGCCACAACCTTGGTTTCTTTGGTATATCTGTCCTGAGCGTTCCATTTGGGTGGTACTTCCTTGCTTCCTTTGTTATAAAACGTATTTTTCCGCCACTTAGGTGCTTTCTTTTTATAAATGGCTAAATCTCCACATTTTACATATTTACCATTAAAATAAATACAATAAGTGTCTTTATATGTATGTTTCCAATCGGATGGCTGACGCACCTGCAAATTATAAACTTCCTTTGAGTCTGCAGAACATTGACTGTAATCAATACCATCTGTAACATAATAATTACCATAATTTTTATTCCAGTCGTTTGGCTGTTTTGTCTGTTTCTTATATATTTCAACAGTCACACTGTCAACGGCAGCATACTCATTTTCCTTGACTTCAAAATAGTCCTTGTAATTAGCCGCCCAGTCAGATGGTTGTTTTGTCAACAGTACATAAGTCGTTTTTGATTCACTTTCCACGTTATTGTATTCACCATTTGATAAATAAAAGTAGTCTTTGTAATTTGAGTTCCAGTTCCACGGCTGCACCGTCTGCAACACATACACATCCTGAAGATTCCTCTCAATCTCCTTATAACTTCCATCTGAAATTTGAAAATACTTCGTATAATCTTGTTTCCAGTCCGGAGGCTCATTCGGCAGTGGCAGGTAATTTTCAATCGTTTCCGCTGAACTAAAGTCATACGTTTCCACAATCTCTGCACTGCCAAACAACGATTGATTTCTCTTATCAAGGATGTAATCACTATCTTGCATTGGATTATCCGTCAAAGCATATGGTAAAATACCACCGTTTTCATTCGAAAAAATATGTATCACATGCCTATCTTTCAAATCACCCTGGCCAAGACAGATTATATGGTTGCATAAATTAAAGTTTTTCTGCATCGAAAAAGAAACCTGCGATGTATCAAATTCTTCATCAATCGAATAATCGCAAAGCAATTCACACCAAAGCAATACTTTATTACCCTGCCATTTCATACACAGTTTTGCATGATACGATTGAAGCATTTTCCGTATTCCATCATATCCATTTTCATAGCGAAATTGATAATTTCTAACTTCAATGCCAGACAAATCACCACTAACAAAAAATGTATCTGTAAGATTCATTCTCTCGATAAGTTCGAGAACAACCTCATTTGCATCGCCATATACCGTCAGATAATCATACCCGGCATCCGGCTCTAATACTTTACTGTTTAGCACTCCGTGCCATGTTCTTCCCTTATAAGCCAGCTTATTATTATCCGGGTCCGGCGCTATACTATCAATAATCCCTCCGTATTCCGTACCTTCAATATAGAGAATATAATCCTGCTGACATGGGTTGTTATCAAGCAAAACCGTGCACTCAAAGTCATTTTCACTTTCACCATACGCAAGGTCAAACTTATAATCCTGCAGCACTCCAAGGTCAATCCGATTCTCGTCCGCATATATCAAATCCATTTTGGCTCACTCCTTTCCGTAAAAGAACGAACAGAAACAATACAACCTTCCTGCCACTGCATCAATGTTCTTCCATCTGTCGCTGGCATTTTTTCAAAGATATAATTTTCTCTGTCACGTCTTGAAAATTCGTTTACCTTTTCACCATTTGCCTTTGTTTTTACAATCGTTTTTTCTATGCTGTTAATGGTCAAATATTCGCCTTCTTCCAACGCAGTATATACACGATAAACCTTGCCGCCTGCAATCAACGTAGGGTCCTCGCATGCTCCATGAAATACGATTTCAAAATCAAATGGAACGAAACTGTCACTCACCAGTTTGTTTGCATCGGATGCCGGTGCAAAATCAAAAGGAAAATCATTCGGGCAAAAACCGACATCCGGATTATCTTCTGAAAATATTGGCGTATATGATGAACCAAACACCTTATACACATCTTTCATCCATTTTCCGGTCTCACTGACAAATACGAATTCGTTCATTATCACTTTGGATGCATACCAATCTTTAATTTGCTTCTGGACAAAATAACCTTCCATGTAGTAATCATCATTGACGATCAACTTGCCCTTCTTTACAGCATAAATATCTTTTTCAAAGACTTCCAAAAGTCTATTGCAGTATTCATCATACTTTTTCTTCGTAGAAGCAACCACCGCAATCTGTACTTTCTTTTCAACCATATTTCGACTGAACGAATATATCTTTGGATTGTATTCGTTTTTTGTACTATACGACCATTTGTAGTCCTTCAAATCAGATAATTGGAGCATATATGGCAGTTTGTTAAATTCAATTGTGTCGCCAAATGAGTTGACATATTTAATACAATCAAGCAAATGATTTCACCAGCCTTCCAATCTCTCTTTTATTCCACGAAATATCAGTCCCGGCAAGTGCTTTCTGAATCTCTTCAATTCGATTCGTTCCTGCCATTTCTTGAAGCAGAGTAATAATAGCATCCAACTTCTGGACAGACTCCCCATCCGAACTGCTCGGATTCAGTTTTGCCAATCTTAACGCAATCTGGTCCAACCACCCGGTATTTTTTTCAAGTGGGACAACCGCTTCAGATCCATTACCTTCCAGTAATCCAACCTGACCTCTTTCCAGGACGCCGCCTTCCTCTAACTCTGGTATCGTTGGAATGTCAAAGCCAAACTTTCCACCTCCGATAACCGGCACCCAATCCGGAACATCAAATGAAATTTTGTTAATACCATTAATTAAAAAGTTCAAACCTTTGATAATCAGGTTAATCGGAGCCTTCAAAATATCACCAATCACTCCAAACACGCTGGTAAAGAAACTGCCTACGCCACTGAATACCGATTTAATTGAACTCCACAAGGTTTTGAAGAATCCTACAGTCGCACTAAATGCAGACTTAATTCCATTCCACGCACCTTTAAATATCTTTCCAAAGAACGATATAACCGGACTAAAGACCGCTTTGATTCCATTCCATATTCCACGAAACACGGAAACCAGCACACCAAACACTGTTTTGATAGCAGTAAATGCGGCACCAAAACATTTTTTGAAAAAGGCAGCCACCGGTCCAAACACAACCTTAATTTTGTTCCATATTGCACTAAACACAGGTGCTAACGCTTCCCATACCGTCTTAATCGCATTAAATGCAGCCGTAAATACCGTTACAACTGCGTTGATAACCGTACCAAGCGCCGATATAATTGGCGGTAATATTACACCAAGAATATTGGAAATTACGTTTATCACCGGTACTAAAACAGTAGATAAAACCGTAGCAACCGTTTGTATAAATGTAATAATTGGTGGCAATATTGCCGTAACCAACTGAATTAGCGGCTGAAGTATTGTCATTATGCAGGTCATAACAGGTTGCAACACGTCAAACAATGGTGTCAGTACCGGAAGTAACGCCTGAATTAACTGAACAATAACCGGCAACACCATCTGTACAATCTGCATAAGTGGTGGCAATAACTGCTGCAGTATCTGAGTTACAACCGGCAGTATGGATGTCAGCAGTTGTGTAATTACCGGAATTAACTGTTGAATTGTTGGCATTATGGCCATGATTGCCTGCGCAATCAGCGGAAGAACAGAAGTTGCTAAATTTATAAATACGGGCAGAAGCTGACTTACCGTGTTCATCACGACCGGTATTATCGTTTCTGCAAATTGAGACACAAAGGGTATCAACTGTTCCAGCCCTGCCACAATCATTGGTATTGCATGTTCAACCATAGGCATTATTCCTTCCACTACATTCGCAAATGAATTCTTTAATTTATTCAAAACAGGTTCTACCATTGCCCCTACATTTGCCATTACATCTGTAAATCGTTGGATTGCTTTTTCCGATTCAATAACATCTTTATTTGTTTCCTTGTAGGTGTTGGAAGCATCCTTATATGTCTTGTTCAAAGTATCCATAATAAGTTTTTGTCTTTCCTGCTCCGTTGAACACGTCGCAAGTTTCTTATTAAATTCATCTTCAGAAACACCTGCCCAATTCAGCGCATCTGCAAGAGGTCCTGTAACCTGACCAACTTTTGCCGTCTCATTCGCCGCTTCTGTAAGCCCCTCAATTGGTAACGAATCTCCAAATGTTGCAAATACACCTGTGCAAATATTCGTCCATGTATCTAAATCTTTTTGATTATTTGTGAGTACCGCAAGATGATTTGCCGCTTCAACTGCCTGTCCGGAATCTCCAAGAATCGATTCAAGGTCAGAATATGTTTTCTTTGCAGAATCTGCTGAGTGTCCAGACGTTTGAAACGCTGTTGTTAATTTACCCATTTCAACTCTGTACTCTCGTGTACTGTTGGCTGCTGCCACCGCCGCACCACCTACAGCAATCGCAGCACCGCCTGCAACCTTAACAGTACCAGCAACCATACTTCCAACTTTTTTCCCTGCATTTCCAATTCCTTTCAATACTTTTGACATCTTTCCGCCGGAATCATCCGCTTTCTTTGTGGTTTCATCAATAGCTTTGTTCGCATTTGCCGTATCAACAGCAATTGAGCCTACAAGCTTAAAAAGTTCCATTTCACATCTCCTCCTTTCCTCTGTATTTCTCTATCTGTCATTTGGATTGAAATTCCTCAAAATATCTCTCGAACAATTAATAGTTGTTTCAAAATCAATGTCTTGCGATTCTACTTCAATCGGCTGCTTCACCAATCTTCTAAACTCAGAATAGTCGTTTTCGAAATCTTTATGAAGCCATGTATCAAACAGGGTATCATTTATCACCCGTTCGTTATTCATATCATAGATTTCACTAACAACCTCTAAAAACCTTCCGCATTCAAGCATAGAATCAAGTAACAAAAATGGACTTGCATATCGGTTAAATAGCAAGTCCATAAACTTTATGTCACCTATTTGAACAATTCTGAAACAACCTGAATAAAATCCTTGAATTCATCCTTTTTTACTACAGCCACAACCATTCTTGCAAATTCATCTAACGGAAGTTCTGCAACATCCGTCTCTTTTAATCCAGATATACCAGACAAAAATTTGTAAATATCTTTTTCACAATCCGATACGTGATCTAATATAATTCCAACGACATCCGTAATAATTGCTATACCAATGGAATTCAAATTCTTTTTACCATCACTCTGAATCATCTTTTTTACTTCTTCTGATTCAAAGCAGGCTTTAAATTCCTTAACACCAATTTTACGGATAATGTTAAACATAGGGAACATATCTTTGCTGCATAATTTCCTTAATTCATAAGTTGTTTCTGCCATTTTTCAAACATCCTTTCTGCTAATTATCTTTTTCAGTTATCAACTATGCCACTTTTGGATAGTAAATCTTCCAAGGCAGCGTATCGAGGTCTGTATCATCTTCAATATCTGCGTGACAAGCAAATGTATAAGCTCCAACAGCACCCTCTTTTGATTTCCCTTCCTGCTCCATTCCGGAGGTACACAATGTGTTCTCGAAAATCACAATAATGTTTCTTCCGTCCAGCATCTGACCAACAAATGCAATATTATCGTAATAATCACCATCTGAAAGCGAACTTTTAGATTCAATGAGTGTATACGAACTGTCTTCTGAACTTCCATTCTTGCCGATAGTGGAGGATTTAATAATTTCCTCTGTCAACTCAACAAAGTTAATTTCCATTTCTGCAGTTTCGCCAATTTTCTGTTTCAATCCTTTCGTTGGTACAAGCACACCGTCCACTTCAACATCATAAAACTCCGGCGTAATGGACACTTTAGAGCCACCACTCGTTGCTCCGATGATTGACTCTTCAAAGTTCCATCCGCTCTCCACTTTATACTCTAAATTTTTGTGAATCGTACCGGCACCAAAAAGAATGTTTTTCGGAGTTCCGGTTGTCACACCTGTTTTCCCTGCTTTTGACATAGTTACTTCACCTTCCATTCCTTGATTGTTAAATTAATTTGTATCTTCTTCAACGCAGCATCACCTGTCGGAACAGCTAAACTGTTTGAATAAAAAATAGCCACACCGGAACCACTCGCCGTAATTTCCGTGTGACCATTGACCGCATCAAAATATGCTTGTATCAATTCTTTTATTTCTTCTAAAGAAAGCCATGTCCCCCTTGTATATCCAGTCAGAATAAAGGATGACTCCTGCAAACCATCTTCCGTAGTTTGTTGTGTTTCACCATACTCACCAACAAAATATGGATACTTTATTTCTGATGTCCATTCCATAAACTCATAATTCAAACCAAGGCTTTCCATCGAATCCGATATAATTTTTAGGATTTCTTTTGTCATTTCCCCAGTCCTTTCAATATACTTTCAAGTCTTTTCTGGATGGCATTCTTTTTTGCTAAATATGCGGTGTAAAACGGTCTTTTTGCCCTTTTGCCGGAAGTCTCAACATAGTCCACACCGCCTTTTCCATGCACAACTTTCATCCCGTAAGCATCAACTACATTTTGGGAAATCTGACCCTCTGCATTACCAATAGGTATATACCATTTTCCTTTGCGGCCATCGCCATTCAATGCATATTCACCGGTTCCAAACTCTTCCCAAATTGCATTTTCCATTGGATTTCCAATAGTAGCCTCCAGTTTTGATTCATCTACCTGGTAAGTCCATTCGCTTTTGGTTTTACCACCGCTAACCTTTCCTACGGCGGTATTCCTTTGCGTCTGCGAAACCAAAGCACCTGCTGCCTCATGAAGAAACGCTACTGCTTCACTTTTCATATCTGCTTTAATGCGTATATGATTATCTTCAAATTTTACGGACATCCTAATCACCACCTGTATATTTCAAATAGATTTCCATCTGTTTATGCATTTCCATCGGATCATCTATCAGCATCACATCATATGGCTTTGAATTTACCATCATTCTTGTACTTTCAGCCGATACCTTGACAACTTTTTCATCAACTTCAAAAACATCAGGAATCGGCATGTAATCCATCAAGAACACATGCGTAGATTCCTGTATTTTTGCATTGAATGTTGCATACTTGGAATCTCCTGAAGAAAGGTCAAGCCATCCACGCAACGCCATAACATCGTGCCATGATTTCACGGATTCTCCGATTTCATTCTTTGTGGTGGCAGATACTTGAAGGATTGCCGTAATGTTTCCACCAATCATTCAAACCCCTCCTAAAACCTTGCTTTCATATAAGGCTTCAAAAAACCAAGCAATAACTTTGGATAGCCCATTGAAGAATTATCACCATCCATATTGAAATACGTTACTGAGTGTCTGCTGAGTGTCTCCGATTGAATTCCCACTTTATCACGGTTTTCCAAATCCCATTTCAGCATGTTAATAACTCCCATCTGAACGTCCTTCGGATATTCAATTTTGGTACAAAGAACACGTCCTTCATCCAATACAGTCTCATTCACGGTAAAGATATCCTTTTCCGCTTCTTTGACCGTATACAGCCCTTCATTTAACTGTGATTCTGTAATTTGCACCGTATCACCAATCCTGAAGGGCGTTATGTCATCGGCAAAGAAAAGACCGCCAACAATATCAGCGGTTCTTCTATATGCTCTTTTCTGAAAATTGTTATTCGTGTATCTCCTGATAAGCAGTTCAAGTGCCTGAAGTTTCGCTTCAAGCACATTGTCTGTCAAGTCAGATTGCACAAATGTTTTAAACTCTTCAACTGACATTATCATAAGGGAGCCTCCTTATTTACCAAACTTACCAAGAACAACCTTTGCCGAGTTTGTAAGTGCAACACCGTAATACTTAGCCGCCGTAATATCATGGCGCTGTTTCTTCGGCAGCCACTCGTGGTCAACCTGCGTATCTTTCTTCAAAAAGATTGTAAGAGCCGGAAGTTCATCTTCCGTATACTCAGTCTCAGGAGAATCCGGCTCCATCTTAATAACAGGGCAAAGATAAGCAGCAGATGCAGCGGCTACCCCTTTTGTAGTAGTTGCTGTTACTACTTTCATAGAGCCTTCTGTCACAACTGCCGGCAGTCCGGAGCCTTCTTTTCCAGAGTCTTCCGTTGCTGTAATCGTAGTTCCTGAGGATGTCCACGTATAGCAGGAAAGCACCTCATTTTCTGAATCATTCAGTTTAGCAGCCAAAGCAGTTGCATTACCGGTCGCAGTATCCGTTGATAACAAGAAATCCGTTCCGGCCACAAATGGTACTCCATTAATAATAATTTTGTCGCCATTCGATGCCTTTGTATCGATTTTGATTGTGTAAACACCGGCAACGGCATTTACTGCGTCAACTACTTTTACCTTTTTAGATTTCTTAATCCAGCATCCTGCAATTTTACCGATTGCACCATTTACCGCAACACCTGCCTGGAATTTATCAGCAGATAAGAAATCCGGGTCTTTCAAAAGTGTTGTTTCCTGTCGTGGATGAATGAACATAACTTTATCAATACCATCCTCTTCATCCTCGAACTTCGTCACACAGTCAACCACAGCATCATATCCAATCGGATTATCTGATTTATTTACTGTAATCGGCGCCGTATACGCTGCGTCAAGCAAATCATTGTCAACTTTTCCAATGATGGAGTCTGCAAGCTGTTTTTCCGACTGTCCAACTGGATTTCCAAGACCTGAATTAATTGCCGTCTGCAAAATGCCAATGGATTTAGCGGCACATTTAATTGTGAAAGTTGTGCTGCCCGCTGTCAGATTGGTCAGCTCAATCTCATCGCCATTTTCATTTTCAGGATTGAAATCCTGCGCATCTCCAATATAATTCCACGAAGGAACCGTTTTGGTATCTCCCGGTACTCCCTGAAGCGTAGTATCCACTTTGGCATAAGGAATAAGTTTTGCCTGTGCATTGATTTTCGCTTCAATCATGTCTCCCATAACCTGTGGGTTAATAACGTCATTTAATTTTGTCGCTGGCATATTTTTACCTCTTTTCTTTCTTATTTACGAATTCATTGCAGCCGCATACGCCTCCGGATTTTCTTGTGCAATCCTTGCACGTTCCGCATACGGTTTTTTCAGCAATTCACTTTTTGTTAATGTGTCCTCGTTGTTATTGTTAGGAAGCGTGTTTGGTGTGATGATTCTTTCACCACCCGAAGCACTTTCAAACATTGCCGGGAACTGCGTCTTGAGACCTGCAAGCATATCATCCCAGCCTTTGATGTTATCATTTTCATCCAGTTCCAAAGATGAATTCTTTTCCTTCATCTTCTCCTTTAATTTGAATGACAAATAGTCAACATCAACGGCATTCTCAGAAAGCAGGGCAACCTTAACTGCGGATTGCAATTTGGTTTCCGCAAGCTGATTCTGCAAGTTTGCAACTTCTGTTTCATAACTGCTAATCTTCTGCTGCAATCCTTCTTCCCCTTTGGTTGCTTTTTTCAAATCAGCAATCAATCCATTTGCAGTTGCAAGTTCTGCATCTTTTCCGGTAATCAGATTGTTCAGTTTTTCAACCTCGGATTCATACTTGCCCTTTCCCACATACTCGCCTTCTGACAAGTCAGCATATCGAACATGCTTTAACTTGTCGGGTTCCTTTGCATTGACCTCGTCAAGTTTAGCCTGTACTTGTGCATACAACTCTTTACCTAACAAATCTTCTAACTTCATATCATTTCCTTTCCCATGCCGACAAACTTGCAGCATGCGTGGCAGTTTTATATCCTTATCACAGGGATAGATTCAGCATAGTTTTCATGTCATAAGCCTATTTTGGACATATAAAAAGGACACCATTTCTGATGTCCTTATTTGTTAAACCAGTGCTTTCGCAATTGCTTCTGCACATTTTGCCGCATCCCATTTCTTTGCATCATCTTTGTCATCAACAAAGCAGCATTCAATCAACATTGCGGGGGATTTTGTTTTTCTAAGCACATACAATGATGTGTTTACCTTTACACCTCTGTTTGTGATGCCTAATGCTTTAGAAATGTTTTTGCAAACCTGTTCGGCATCTTTCTTTGCTTTGGAAGTATTTGAATAGATATATACTTCAACACCGCCCGTTTTTCCGTCGCCTTTTAAATCATCTCTTCCTGAGTTCAGATGGATGGACACATCACGCTTCACTGTATGTGCATTGCATTTTTTCACAATCTTTGTCAGGCATCCTGACTGTGTTGTTTTCTCATCGCATGTGCAGTCATAAGCTGTATGACCTTCCTTTTTCAGTAATACAATTACTTTGTTTTTTACTTTGCGTGCTTCTGTAGATTCTTTCAGGATGCCAACAGCACCTGATGCACCTTTTCCGTCAGGACAATGTCCTGCATGAATATTAAATTTTGCCATTTATTATTCTCCTTCCTTTGTTTCAACTTCTGGAATACCTGCAACCGATGTCAATATTGACAAAACACCTGCCAGTGCCGATGCAGATACTACCATCAACCAATTAACCTGATTAATCACTGCTGCTGTTCCAATTGTCGCCACAGCAGTTTGTGCGACAGTCTTGATTGCTCGAATTCCTGCCGCTTTCAACCATGCTTTGTTCACCATTTTCACCTTCTTTCTTTATATATATAAAAAAGACAGCCTTTTTGACTGTCTTTGATATCAATTTTATTATTTATCTCGCCTATGGTCTGATAGTGGTTATCACATTGCCGATAAACTTTGCTGTCTTTTTCATAATGGAATTTTCTTGTAAATATTCTATTCCATTTGGTGTTATCCTTGTATTACTCTGTAACCTGACAAGCGGTTCTGCTCCATCAACCGGCACGATAGATACATTCTCAACCAACCCATCTTTGACCATATTCTCCCATATGTATGACCAATAGCCATATTCTATTGGAAAATCTTTCGCTTGTGGTCGCAGATATTCTTCATCTGGTTGTTTTCCATCCCTTATACATCGATACAAATACGATAATATTCTATATACCATCAAAAAATAATCATCTCGTGTCATATAATCTCCTTTCAAAAAAAGCACCTTGCAATTAACCGCAAAGTGCTTTTATAATACTTTTTTTATATCAACGATACTGATTTCTTCCGTGTCAATATCACCGTTCCTCTCTATATCAGCAATAAATGATTTTTCATCTTCAAATATTTCAACTATTGATGCCTTGCTTCCATCTTGCATCAAGACTCTATCGTACTGTTTAATTTTCATTTTGTCGCCTTCTTTCTTGTTACGTAAACACTTGTCAGTCTCTTTTCGCCACCATCATCAATCCAAGCAGTCATCACGTTTGCTTTTTTCCCATTCTCGCCTTTTAATTCCATAACATATTCGTACAACATTCCATGACCTTTGTCGCCTTTTTTTACAAACTTATTTTCATCAATATTGTTTTTTATATTCTCAATAAGTTTGTTATAATTGCTTTTGTTATACCCTAATGCACTCTGAAATGCTTTAGCCTTATCGGGAGATTTTGTAGGGTCAAGTGCATACTTAGTAAACTTTTCCTCAGGAATATTCGCAAACAACTGAAGATTCATTGGTAATATTGTACCACGTTTACCAATTTTTTCAACCGAATTTAGGTATTTGACCTTGAAATCATCAAAATCCTTCTCCTTGTCCAATCCAAAATAGTCAGCACGCTCTCTCAACGTATCAAGTTCGGATTCATCGAGTTCCCATCTTGCCCTCTGCAATAGGCAGCAGCGGCAATTACAATCCTCTGCTGGGTCTCCAAACATCCCCGGTGCTTCAACTGTCATTCCACCGACTTCAAAATCATCATCGACATCTCTGATTTGTCCATCAAGTTCCCGGTGATGATCTCTTGTGTGTCCATCCAGTGTAGCATCCCACTGTTTCAGCACGTCAGCACCAGCAGACTTCGCCGTCCTCATTCCATCCAGTGCAGAAGCCTGTGTGATTCTGTGTCCTTCCGTTCTTGCAATACGCATGGAACGATTCAAACCAATCCTTGCAACATTGTTTAGGTTTCTTGTTACATCCTTATAGGGAAGTGCCTGTGCAACTCCTCTTGACACTTCACTAGTGATTCTTTTCTTCAGGTCTCCAACATCTTTTCCTAACTTTGTGTATAGACCTTTGGAAATCTTTGAATCCGTTTGAACAGCCTTCACCATTGCCTTTTGGTCAATTGGCATTATCAACGGAATCCCCTGACCGTGTAAATCATACATTGCACCAATAAAGCCGGATGAATAGCAGTCCTGCAAATAGTTATGTATCTTTTCATACTGCCCTGAATTTAACAACTCAAGGGATGCTTCAATTTGCTTCTTCAGTCCATTCTGATACCCTACTTGGTATATCTTTGACTGCATTGATTCATCAACCATCAAAACGGCAACCTTTTGATTGATGTCCGTAAGCGCTTCTTTATATATCTTTTTCAAGTCATTGATGATTTTCTTTTCATCCCTCAGTTGTGACTTCAGGACTTCCTTCTGTCTTTGATTCATCGGCACCACCTTCTTCCGGTATTACACCGTTTAATGTCTGTTCTGCACCCATCAAATCATCTTCCTCTGTTGGCAACTTATCCTTGATGGATTCATAATCAATATCAAGCACAGCACAAATATTCTGCACTAGTGTTTCATTGTCAAGCTGTGCAGCAATAGACAGAAGTGTATTAATTCTTGTCTGCTGTTCCTGCGACTTTACAAGGTCAATCTGAGCATTCTCCTGTGCATTGCTCATAATCTCATGGTCAAATTCAAAGTATACGTCACTCAATTTATAACCCGTTCCGTTATTGTCATTGATTTCCTGAATAACAACTTTCAAAATCTTTTTCAAAAACTGTTTTAACCTGATTTCTAACTTGCTGCACTTCAAATCAAGAAGAGAGTACGCCGCTTTGATTGCTATGTTGGTTGTCGCATTTGTATCTTTTAACCCAGCCGTATTCAATCCCATACCAAACCGGTATATATTCTTTTCATCCAATTCAAGTTTTACTTGTCTTGCCTGAAACGGTACATCCACGGTTTTAATGTCAACACCGGCACCGGTATCTGTCGATTCCATGCCGATAATTTTCTTAGTTTTCAAATTCTGCTGCAATTCATCCAATGAATCCCCTTCAAATCCTTTTACTACATGGATTGGAGTGTCAAAATCAATTAAATTGTTTGACAGCGAGGACGCCATCAAATCATAATCGTCTATCAACTCTTTAACGGTTTTCAAACAACTAAACTGTTTCTTGTTGTTATCCAGTCGAAAGAACGGAATGAAACCAAAGTTCTCATAATAGGTATTGTTATCATTCATCTTTTTGTACAGCGTATGAGGCTTTGGATTGAGCTTTTCGGAATCATCCTCTACAATCTTCCCCTCATCTGTCTGCACAAAATAATAGGTTTGGTCCTTATCCCAAATCTGAATCCTTTTGATTTTCTTATGTCCCTTTTCTATCCTGTCAACATACCAGTAAATCACATATTCTGTATTATCGTCTGTATCCTTTGCCCTTACCTCAATAACGCCAATTGAATCCGCACACATAAAGGAAATTCTATTCTCTGCGTTTTTGTACGCATACATATATTCAAATCCTTTCGACATACAGCCGGTCAAAACCTCGGACAACTCCGCAACAAAATCCTCATTCTGGTTAAAATAAGAATCTAATTCAGCTTGTAATTCGGCATTATTGGATTTAACAAATCCATCCTTTCCGGACAACACATACTGTACTGCCTGGTCAACTAACTCTGTAAAGAACGGATGCGGAATCTTCACATTACTTCTTGTTTTATCCTCAACCAATTCGCCATCTGCATTGTAATAAAACAGCCGGTACTGCTTTATATCATGGTCTCCGTCATAGTACGCCTGCCCTTTTCTTGCAAACATCTTCTTTTCAGACGTTCTATCTTCGTCAATAAATCTTTGTATTTCTTCGATAGTTAACATATCCTTTTCACCTCCTGCTTTAATACAATGTTCTTTTTTTCTTGCGCCATCTTTCCACGCCGTATCTCAATGCAGCCATTGCATCGTCCTGGTATGGAACCGGCTCATCCAGATATTCTCCTGTGCGCTCATCTCGTTTCCATTTCCACTGTTGAAGTTCTTTTATGGTATTCACACACGAAGGGTCCACGTGAATCATTCTCTTTATCACCTTATCCTTACGAACAATGCCCTTCAGCCAGTCTATCTGTGCCGCTTGATACTTCTTCTCATTTGTTTTTTCTTTTTCTACTGCCTTTGCCCGGTACCCTGCATTCTTCCATGTTTTGATTCTGTCCGGCTCTGCCGAATCACACCACATCTCCCTATCTTCCGGAATATGCGCCTCTTGCGCAAGCGGTATAATCTCCGCTGTTTCCTTTTCAAATACATAAACCTCTTTCAGGATATAAATATCATCATCCTTTATCCCAAGAAGAAGAATTGCATTTGCGTGGTTAAATCCAAAGTCCTGTCCAATTGCTACATCATCATAATCCTCCAGTGTCTGCGATAGTTCTTCTACTACCCAGTTATGAAGAATAAGACCGCCAATCTCGCCCCATTCTCCTAATCCGTAAATCTGATAACCATCCGGGTCAACTTCTTTTCGTCTTTTCATTCGTGCCCTATACGCTTCATCAATAAAGCGATTCATAAGATACGTTGAATGATGCGTCATTACATTTTCATCCGGAATATCAAAAAAGACTTTCTTTATCCAATGGTTTTTATTCACCGGATTGAAAGTCAGTCTAATCTGGTAAAACTGCCCTTCGGGAAGTTCTCCACGTAATCGGTCATCTATAATTTCAAAGTCGGCTTGCGTCAATTCCGTCGCCTCTTCACACCAAACATCTGTCAGTTTCCCCTTTTGGAATGTGATAGATTTCAGTTTTTCACGCTGCTTATCATCATTCATTCCCCGGAAAATAATCTCATTTCCATTTGCCCTGCATGTCAATTTCAACGGTGATTTCGTTATCTGCCAGTACCGCTCAGCCTTATCACTAAACATTTTATATATAGCACCCGTCAATTCTGCAAATGTGGAATCTCGGTTTGTTATATCCGATTTACGGATACACACAAGATTTCTACCCTTATCCCTCATCAAACGGATAATATAATTCTGCGCAGTGTCAACGGATTTCCCCGAACCGGCAGATCCTTTCATGACTATGTAGCGTTTCGTGCTTCTGTCAACTTCCTTGAAGCAGGGATTCATCTTAACATTTATGTTCATATGCAATCAACTTCTTCAAACGCTTTAATCATTTTAGGAAACTGAATAGCAATCCAATTAACAAGCTGTTCATTGCTGTTGTAATCCTCAAGCCCTGATTCAATAAAAAAAGCATGGATTATTTCATGCCTTAATACTTCATTAAATCTTATTTTCTTTGTGTCTATGGAATCATCATCACACAGCATTGAGCATACATTTCTGATTGTTATTTGTTTATCGTATTCTTTACACAAACCATCAACACAAGTTTTTTCAAGTCCATCATCAATTTCAATGCTGTATTCAGTTCCTAAAACATTTACTTTATTCATCTTCCTCATCTCCATAATCAATACTGATGTTCAGTTCCGTATCAACATCTGCTTCAATCTTATCTGTGTATATTCCATATGCCTTTCCAAGAAGTTCAGCAGCCTTGTTTGAATCCTTTATCATAGCAGGGATTTCAACAACTTTCGGAACTGTCTGCTTCACCGTCTGCTTTCTCATTGTTCCGTTTGCATCGGGAGCAAATAACGACTTTTCTTCCTGCAACGTAACAACAATGGATTCCGTCTTTTCTCTTCGCATCACCGATGTAAGATACTTCATAACCTCATCTTGTTTGGCAATCAGTTCAGCTTCTTTCTCCGCCATCCGTTCTTCTATATATTTCTTCAATTCAGGTTTCTTCAAGTTTTCATTTCCAATTGAATACGCCGTCTTTTCCGAATAGCCACTTCTGATAGCTGCTTGCGTGGCATTTAAGTCAGTCAGGTATTCATCACAGAATCGCTTCTGTTTGGCTGTCATCTTAGCCATCACAATCACCACCTTCCAACAAAATAGCCATGCAGGTAGGAGAAAGTGGACCCTGCATGGCATGAGAAAAGGGCACTGACGTATAATCAATGCCCTTGTTTGTAATCCTTGCATGATAATAATAACATAAGTCGAGTATGTATTTCTATGTACTCTTTAATTTTCTTGCAACTGTTTTGCCTTAAATAAATATCTATCGTCCATTTTTTTCAATCTTCTTCCTCACTTTCATAACTTTCCTGGCACGAACATTTTTCACACATAGGAATCAATGTATCGCTATTATCATACATATAGCCCAAACACTTCTCTGAACCATCATCCGGTGCTTTATCATAACCTTTAAAAATACATTCAGGTGGCTTTTCGCACCGTTCAAATTCCACAACCCATACATAAGGATTAGCATCCCAACCGTAGCGGTCAAGGTCTGATTTCTTGATGGTTGAATTCCAGAGTTCTGAAAAGCCGTCTGTTTCGTGATATCCTTCATCCGGGCATGTATCACACCCAAACGTAGCATTGCATTTTCTACAAGGTGATGGATATACACCTTCTGCAGTGCATCCATCATCTGTAATTTCCTGTAATCTCTCCACTCGTACATTCGTAACCTTTAGAAAAATTCGAGCAGCTTCTTTCGGCATGTGGATGGACGGATGCCATGTATCATCAGAAGGATATTCATTATCCTCGCATGATGCACGGTACATATAGCATCCATGTTCTTTCTTCTTAAAATCATATATCACTGGATTCTTGCATCCATCTGGAGTAGTATCCAATCCGCAATCCCAGCACGGACACCACGCAAATGTCTCTCGGACATATAGAATATCTCCCGGCTGATATTGAGCCTCCTTTTCTACGAATGGTAATAATTTTTGATATGTACTGCCATCCGAATTTTCATCTTTCTGAATTTCAATCAATCTGGCGCCATACTTATCTTTTTTAATTTTCATTTCAGTATTACTATACTTGTATCGTACAACTCGCCTTGTACAAGTCTTTATGCCATCCAAAATAGCTCTTACCATTTCAGTGTTAAACAATATAGGTTTTATGCTCATTTTATTACCCCCAATCTATGATTTATAATATACAAATCAATCTTTTCGGCACATTTGTTACACACTTGATACTCTTTCTGCTTACCATTCATTTTTACGCTACCATACTGGTTAAAATCTACATTTACGCCATCTAAATTGTAATCAATTTCTTTTCCACACATATCGCAATTTACTTTTATCGTAATATTCTCTCCTATTCTATTTCTGAGCGAAGCCAATTTAACGTACATCTACAGCAATTTCTGTTCATCTCACCAGTGCATTTGCACTCTTTACTAAAACCTAAATCATACTCTGCCGGACACATAATAAATAGTGCTAACTCTTCGTCCGACATTGCCCTAATTCTGTCTGCGTTAGTCATCTTTTTCTCCTTTCAGTTATGTTGCATCAAGTCAAGTTTCATCTGTCCAGCACATTCATCACCAATCGGTTTTAATGGCTTTCTAGGTCTGTAACCATCCGCATTTTCGTAGAAAGCATCTACATGATTAAAAACGTACAATTTGCAGTTGTTCGTAGTCTTTGCTGTGCTTTCTGACATGGTCTTATTCTTCTCTGTGCAATAAATACCGTTTCCGGTTACAAGGTTATTGCAGTACCTACAATATTGAGCCATGATTCTTCCCCCTCATGAAATACACATTTTCTGGAATCCATCTATTAGTTTCTGTCATTATTTATTGCTCCAATCTATTATTCTTTTTCATCCTTTTGCCGATATATTAATATCAAATATCATCTTCTCTTTTATCGATTAAAATTTCTGTATGATTTTTCTCTTCCGAACAGACATATTAAATATATAAATTTAATATGGAGGTGAAAAACATGGGAAAAAAACATAATAAATGTGGTAAAAAGGGAAAAAACCTTTCTTTCAAAAAAGTGTGTAAATTGCTTGAATTTTTCATTACAATAGTAACGCTTTATGAAAAGTTATCTCATATTTTTACATAGTGATGGCGACCATCTGGTCGCCATCTGCTTTACCACTCCGGTTCCACATCAGGTGCCTTTGGCATATAGCCATCCTCAATCTCAATCTTTCGCAATGCATATCGCATGCTGATTTCCTTATCATCCCATGCATACGCATAGCCATCTGGAGCAAATGTACTCTTACATTTTCGATTACAGCGGTCTATAATCGTTTGATAACTCATGTAATTCTTTCTTGCCGCTTCCCGCGCTGACGAGTACACTTCTACCACTTCACCATTACAATCTATTTTGGCAACTGGTTGTCGGCGGCTCTTTGCCCCCGTGCGTTTTCCTAGTTCACGTTTGCTTATGTATGAAATATTCTGTATATGATTTTCATATTGACATCCGTTTTTGTGGTATGCCACATGTCCCGGCGGCGGAACTCCTAGAAATGTTTTCGCAATCAACTGCATCACAATTTCTTCTCTGCTCTTTCCATCCCTAGTTAATTTAACAATCATCCTTTGGCTTCCACTCATATGCTTGTGATATGGTCTTAGCAAGCGTGTTTTTCCTGATGAATACACACGCCGAATATTTCCCTCTGTATCCGCTTGATACTTTCCGTCATAACCGGGAATGTCCTTCCATGATTCTTTCATGTGCCGCTTTCCTCCTCATAAAACTCGTGACTTCCGTCAACCACCTTTTCTTCCTCCTCGTCATCAAACGACCAGCCATACAGCCAAAGTACCTTATAGCCATCCATAAGCCCCTGACCATTCTCTTTATTATAGGTTCCGTCATATTTAACCAACTCTGTTCCATCCATTGCTGCATTGAGCAGCACTAACATCTGATGGAGTATGCTCAATTTAGCCGCTTTTTCGGATACTTCCTTTCTTTCCTCCTCTGTACATTCATAAAGCGGTTTCCCAGCAAAGAAGTTGCTAAGCCGTGACGGATAAAGAAACGACTGATTCAACACAAGCGCACTCCACAATGCATCCTTCACCTTTTCCTCATCCTTTATCGGAGCAATTCTTCCCTCAACAATATCAGTCACAAAGAGCCTGCGGCGTTCATCTAACTTTTTCAGAACATCTTTCATATATTTCTTATTTGCTTTTTGTTCTTTTTCCTTCTGTTCTGCCGGTGTCAGTTTTTTCTTGACTGTCTTTTTCTTCCTAACGACCCTAATTTCATACCAGATAGCGTAATAATAAAGTTTTTCATCCTTCTTATTTTTTATCCGAATGCTTTCCGGTACCTCGTCATTCAATAGAAAATTCTTTACTGTCTCCCATTTATTTCCGTATTGTTCACTCGCATACTGTTTAGGAGCCTCAACCACCCCCAGTTCTTTCAGCATTTTAACTATAGCATCCGCTTTCTTATCCCTCTCTTTTTGTTCAACGTGAGAATGAACCCTATAGACTAAATTACGATTGTCCGTGGCTTCACGGAGAATTTTATTCCGTTCTTCCACATCCTCAATCTTCTCCAGTTCATAGAGGTCTTTCAGGGACAGTTGAAAATTCTTATCCTGCTCTTTGTTTTTCAGCTCGTCCTGGTCTAGTTTAGCAATGTTCAATCGATGTTTAATTGTTGTTTTGCTAAAACCAGTTTTATCTGCAATCGTATCCTCCGTTTCGCCTAAATCGAGCATCATCTGAAATCCCTGCGCCTGCTCCCAGACCGTCAGGTCTTCACGCTGCATATTTTCTTCCAGCATGATAGAAACCTGCTCTTTTTTGGATATCTTACTAACAATCTTGCAAGGGACCGTCTCTATACCTGCCAGTTTGGCTGCTGCCAATCGTCTATGTCCGATTATTACATGAAAATCACTGGACAAAGATTCTGTATCCGCATCCGGCTGTTCCTCCGGTTCTTCTGTCAAGGCTGACAGAGGAATTATGGTCAAATTCTGCATAACGCCCTGCTTCTTGATTGATTCTGCAAGTTCCGTTACATCCCCGACATCTTTTCTCGGATTATCCGGATGCGGGTAAATGTTATTTACGTTTATCATTACAATTTCTTTTCTGTTCTGCATTGTCTCATCCTCCTATTTCTCAAGCACTTCCGGAAAGAAATCAAATAACGTTGGTGCCGTTCGTTTCGATTCTTCCTCTTCTAAATAACCAACTCCATCCCGGAAATAATCCGGATTTAATTCGCACCCCATTCCGGTTCGTTCCATCTTCACCGCCATCATTGGTACCGTCATGAGTCCACCAAATGGGTCATACACTAAATCTCCCTTGTTGGAATAACGGTTAATGATTCGCTCCACGATATCTAACTGTAATGGACACACATGCATCTGCTGGCGTCTACGGGACTGCGTTGTATTTAATGTTCTCATACGGTTAATATCATCCCATACCTCTAAATCGTTCCATGAACCGGGAGCAACAACCATGAATACGGCCGGCAGTTTACCATCCGCATCTAACTCCTTTGCCAACTTTACATGTTCCGTATAATCGTATACGTTTTCTCTGCTGTACTTACGATATACTGCCTGCAAATTATCTACTGAAACATTCTTTAATTCCTCTTTGCTCACAAGCCTGTCACCGGAACTTCTCCAGTACCCATGCGCATCAATCTGCCACTGCGCCCTGGTATAATCTTCTTTACTTTTGGATACCGGCACATCTGCGTACGCATTCGACCGATCCGATGGCAGTTTGCGGAAAAGCAGAATATATTCCGGGCATCCAACGCCCATTTTAGAACCATCCTTACACTGCTCTGTCCAGCCAAGACGATACGTCTGATTATTTTCACGTACCACGTCAGTAACAACCGTAATCATGCCAAAATACTGAAAACCATGTTTCATATAGTGTTCAATACACAACGCATGAAATGGTTCAATTGTCGGCATTCCGGTTCCCGTTGCGTTTCCAAACAACACCCGGTCTTTCACGTGGATTGCTGCCACTCTTCCCGGTCTCAACACCCGAAGCAGTTCCGGCGTAAGAAAATCCATCTGCTCAAAAAAACGTTCTGTATTCTGATTGTGTCCAAAATCATTATAGTTCGCTGAATACTCGTAATGATTTCCAAAGGGAATAGAAGTATGTATCAAATCCACACTGTTATCTTCCATCCGTCTTGTGTACTCTACGCAGTCATCATGAACTGCCTTATAATATTTTCCTTTTACTTCCACTGGTTCAACACCCATCTTTCTCTCTAATCCATGCGCTTTCCCTGCCTGCGAAAGCCCATACTTTTTCACAATTGCAATCATCTTTTCCACCATGTGGTTATGGTTCTTCCACTTTGCCATCAGCTCATCCTTAATCTTCTGCTCATTATCCATGTAAATAATATCTAGGATGACCGGCTCCTTTTGCAAAAAGCGGTAGCAGCGGTGCACTGCCTGAATAAAATCATTAAATTCATAATCAATACCAAGAAAAATCTCCCGGTGACAATACCGTTGAAAGTTACATCCGGAACCTGACAATGATTTCTTTGTTGCAAACAACCGGGTCTTTCCGTTTGAAAAATCAAGCACCCGTTTTTCACGAAGGTCATAATCCATTGAGCCGTATATATCGACCGTCTTCGGTAACGCCTTTTTGATTGCCTTGCGTTCCGCTTCCAAATCGTGCCACAGAAGAAAATGCTCCTCCGGTGCCGCTTCCACTATCTGCTTCATCTTCTCAACACGGCGTTCCACGCTTTCTCTCTTAATGGCAGCAGCATCTTTCAAACCGGTACTCGCTTCACGGAAAAGTAAAAACTGACCATCTTTATCCTCCACTTCTTTCCCGTCGTTCTTTAATTCATGCCACCGTATCTCTAACGGTGGAAGAACATATCCATCATCTGAATACTCCGGTGACAAATCTGACGGCATCGTTACAAACAACGCCCAGCTGCTAACCCACAGCCAAAACTCATCTTCCATATTGGGATAAAGCGTCAAATGATTGGCTTTTGTGCTGTCTCTCTGAAAAAACCTTGTCAATGCCTGTCCGGTGTCCATCACCTCCAGATAGCCGGCATAATGAATCAGTTCTTTGTATCGGTTCGGCGATGGTGTAGCCGTCGCAACCAGTTTATAGGGCACGTTTTTGAACTTATCCAAAAATGTCTGGTATGTTTTACTGCCAAAACTTCGCAAAACACTCGCTTCATCCAGTGCAGTAGCCATAAAATAATCCGGCCGGATATCCCCATCACGAACTCTTTCATAATTGGTCAATAAAATCTGTCCGTCTGCTGCTTCCACTTCTTTCATTGTCCGAACATATACCGGTGCTTCGTAGCCTAACACCTCTACAGCGTCTCGTGTAAACTCCTGCTTTACACCAAGCGGTAACACAATCAACGCCTTACCGCCTTTATTTTTTGTCGCCTGATAGCAAAACTCAATTTCCTGTATTGTCTTACCTAAACCAAACGATTCAAACAAGGCTCGCTTTCCACCTCTGAGCGCCCACACAACCGCATCCCTCTGATGTGGTTTAAGCGCCTGGTTAATTTCCTCCGGATTTATCTCAAATCCGGAATCCTTTGCTATTTCAATCTTTGATTTCAAAAACTCGTTATAAGTCATTTCGTTCACGGAGTAAAGACGTCTTTTCCGCTGGCCAGCAAACCTCTTACTCCTTTCTTTTTACAGCCTCAGCATATTTTGTCCATTCATTTCTTCTCTCTGCTTTGATTCGCTGTTTTTAATAAACTTAGATGTTCCACGCAGGCTTTTTATAATACTGTCTGCACGCTTCCTCTCTTGTGCGTAAAATGCTTTTGCCTGGTTCACACTGCTTGGCAGATAATAACCTGCGCCATCCTGCGAATTGCAAATACATACCCGCCTTCTGGCATCGGCTATCATGCTCCGCAGGGTTCTGTCGCCTACACCGACCACCCGGCATAATTCCTTTCTTGTCACTGCATTTTCAGCACCAACCGGAATATAATACTCGATTTTACATCGTTTCATCGGTACCCTCCTACACGATTGATTCTTGACACACTTTCTGCCTGCAGCATCTCGACCACTTGATTTTCTGAAATTTCTAACTGCTCTGAAATCTCTTTTGTTGTGTGACCGGTACTATGCATTTCAACCACCATAGCACAGTAGGTACTGTGCTTAGACTCTAAATACAGCTGGTCAATCAACTCCGTAATTGCTTGCTTTGTGTCCTCAATCAATTTCCTCATGCTTCACATTCTCCTTTCTTGTAACCGGCTATGTCAGGCTCTACCATCCAATATGGCGTCCATCTGATTCAATGCCCTTCCGTGCAGTGTACATACCCACTTGTATGTATAACCCATCCTGCATGCGATGGCTTCCCATGTCATGTATTGAAAATATCTGCAATACAGCAGGTTGATATAATCCGCATTCTCCATACAGTCAATTACCTGCATCACATTTCGTTTCATCGTGACAAACCGGTCAATATCTTCTTTGATTTCCTCCTGCAAATCCATAATCTTGTCCACAGTATCCGCCATTTTCTGTTGACTGCCGGAAGATTTCACCCTCTCACTATCTGAGGATGCCGTTACTTTTGCAGCCATACAGCGAAGCCGTTCCACCTCCTCCATCTTGGAATGAATCAAATTATCCAATCTTTTAATCTGCCTTAAATACTCAATTGCTTTCACCTATACCTTCTCCCTCCTTAATCCACCGCATGGATTTCTCGAATGTTTCTGTGCAGCATGGTTTTTTCCAGTGCTGACATTTCCGCTGTGCTTCTTTCCCTCTGCGGAAAATGATTAAATGAGTTTTTGTTCTCCTTTTTGCCTGACGCTCTTGGCTGGTTCAGATAATTTTCAAACTTACCGCCAAAAAGAGTCTGCGGTCTTAAAAACTTCTCCATATCCGTCCCCTTCCATTCTTCCGTCTTTTTGTCAATCACGGTCAGCAAATCCTTTTCTTTATATCCATCCGACAGCCTTGCGGTTATAACACGCTTTGTACTCTCGGTCTGATACCGGTATCTTGTTCCGGCTGCCACATTCAAATGCGTGACGACATTTTGAACTATTTTATTATTCTTCCCTTCTTTTATTTCTTTCTTTTCTTCTATTGTTGTCGTTCGTTTGTCGTTCGTTTGTCGCTTGCTTGTCGTTTGTTTGTCGTTTGTTTGTCGACTGTTTGTCGCTTGCTTGTCACAATCTTGATAACAATGGTAGTTTGTTACCGTAAATACGCTATATTTTGAGTAACTTTTGATTGTCACTTCGCCCGTAGACTTCAAATGATCTAACCCAGTTCGTATCTCTCTAGGCGTCATATCCGTCTCTTCAGCAAGCCTCGCCACCGACGACACAAATGAGCCTTTTGGTATCTCTTTTCCCTCAAACCTGCCATCCTTCCAATTGGCTTTCAAAAGAAGATGAAAAAAGAGTCTGCAGGTGTTCAGATTGCGATACCATTCCCAGTCAAGTATCTTTCTGTCTATCTTGATATAGGACATCTGGCTTTCTCCTTTCCGACTGCTAAGAACTGTCAAGAAAGCAGTCTGTTTTATTCTCCGTGATATTCTCAACATGCACTATGGACATTGGTTGATTGTTTCCTACAGTTCTTTTTATTTCATAACCACGACTTACCAAATACCTTTCTGAAATCTTCTCTGGTACCTATTTGTGATTCGAAATGAGCCTGTGCTAGTTTCTTTAGGTATAGGTCAAAATCCTTGTTAAAATGAACGCCAGCGTCTCCTGTATGATGTGCGGCACATAACGGAGCAACATATCCATAGTTATCCGATATTCTCCGGTTTGCGGTACCAAAAAAGATATGATGTACCTGCACCTGGGAACTGCCACATACAAAACAGTGTTCCATATCCTCAATTACTACTGACTTCTTCGCTGCCACTCTGCGTTCATCCTTTCCAGTTCCATCGGGGATAATGTTTCAATCCCCAGTTCCTTGCATTCGCTAACAATTCCATCAATAAATACAGACATCTCCTTTGAATCAAAGGTGCTGCTTCCAAAATAAACCTGCAGCTGATGCCCCGCCGTGCCGTTTACGCTTATCTCACCAAGGTCAACACACGTCCTATATAACTCTTTCATTGCGTCAACCGCTTCAGGCTTCACAATTACATGAGTAAAAGCCTTGCTGAATCTCTTAAGACAGATAAGATATATGGACCACTTATCCGAGCCGGTAGCCTCCGCTATTTTCTGCATGAGAACCCATGCGTAAGCATTGGAATCAAGACTTCTTTTCTGCCGGTATTTCTTTGCTTTTACAGTCAGCTTTTCACAGTTTTTTATGGAATCAACAGAAGCAAGTGCAGACTTCTCATTGATGGTAAATGTAATCTGTGCCTGTCCGGTCTGCCAGTCCATGCTGATATCCTTAACTTTGCCTGTAAATTCCATGTCACACCTTCTTTATATCTTCCCAGTGATCATTGATATTACGGAACTGCAATTCACTTAGATCGCTGAGGGAACTAACCTTATAAAGCCGCATAAGTTTGGACAACTCAATGCCCTCTTTCCTGCACCTTTCTTCCAGTGATTTCACCTTAATCTCTGAAATCTTCGACAGTTCAACCTGCCTTTGTTCCGCTTCCTTATTTTCATCCGTATTTTCTTTTCCTTGCTCGGAATACTCATTGGAATCTGCATCTTTGGTATCATCCAGAAGAAACAAACCATTCAGCGCATACTTTCTTGCATAGCTGGATGCCGCCCCTGTTATCTGGCTTTCATCCATTCCTTTTTTCGATTCAGCCTCTCTCGCAAATGCAGTAGCCTTTATGCAGTCATCCGATTCCGTATCATACAAAGTCGCCGTCGCTCGGATATAGAATCTTCCGCCCAGCTCTAACATGTCATCTTTCAACACCATATAACATTTATTCTGTTCCAGATAAGGTTTTACCGCCTCACAAATACCCTCCGCATTTCTGTATTTGTACTTTCCAAATTTGTTATACAGATTCTTGGGAGCCTTAAGGGTGGTCTGAATCCGGCTAAGTTTTTCACTTAAACTCATGTCTCTGCACCCTCCTCTTCCTCAACGTACTTCATCCAAATTTCAAAAGCACCTTTACTCGCTGATTCATTATGCGATTGAATAGCTGTCTTCATAAAAGCAACGGCGCTTTCTGCTTCCACAAAATCAAATGCCGTATTCAAATATTCAACCTCAATTATTACCCGGTACATACAATCACTTCTCCTCTCTCTATTGCAGCGTATATGGAATCTGTTTTTCATCAAAGAACCTGCACAGTTCCTCCACCTGCTTCTTTGTCATATTTGCTTTGAAATTAATCCATGAGGACTTTGTCACTTCTTCAAATGATGGAATAAAAGCCTCTTCCGGTTCTTCGTCAACCGTTGCTGCCGGGGTAACAAATTCTTCTACCGGCTTGACTTCTTCCTTTTTCCTCTCTTCTTCCTTTACTTTCGCCTCTGCTTTTTTCTTTGCCATTTCAGAAAGTCTGTTAGCCTCATTCAGTGCGCTTGTAACATCATGCGTGGAAATATACATCTGACGTGCTTCAAAACTGTATTCCGTCAAGGTAGCAAGCGTTGCCATATCTCTGCTAAACTGCTGAATCGCTTCCGTAATTGCATTCTGAACCTTTTTCATAGATACAGAAGTATTCAGCCATTTCTCATCATAGATAGATTCAAAAGTCAATTCTTCCGGATGTTCACATTCATCCCAGTATGTACAAATCGCCGATAACTTCTCCTGCTTTTTCTGCATTTCATACTCTTTCAGCTGTGTATCAATCAGCGCAATCGGTTCATTCACAATCGCCGACAGCTCCTTGATTTTTGTTTCAAACTCTTCATATGGTTTCATGCACTCTTTCTTTACCTTGATTCTTTCATCCGAAAGTGCTTTCGTGAATTTCCGCAAGGCTGCAACATCCTTCTTTGCATCCTGCACCTGGTCATCTGTATAAACGAGACCCTTATACTGTTCTGCTTTGTCTGTCAGTTCCTGCTTCAACTGCTCAAAGTTAAATTCAATTGCTTCCGGGAACGACATTGATTTAATTCTTAATTCCATACTCTCAATTCCTTTCTTGACCAAATGGTCTATCAATGGTATACTGTTACTGTGTTTTTTCTTATGTCACTAACTGCAGTTTATCTGCGTTGGTGACATTTTTAATTTCATCATATCCATTACCTATTACCTCCTCTCTTAGTTACGAACCATATTATCTTCGATTCGCTTCTGCAATTTTTCTGTGTCCCAAAAGACGTTTCCGTCCGGTCTGAGACGAAATGCGATATTCTGTTCCGGCTCTTTTGCAATTGCATCTAGTGTCTTTGATGGGAAACCCATCCTGGCAAGTTCCGCCGTTGTCATAATATGTTTTGGAAAAGTCATGTCCTCTCCTGCCTTTCTGTGCTTTATTTCAGCACCTTTTTTCTATTTACTCCAATAAATACCGCCAAATATACGGCACTTATTGAAAATAAAACCATTTCCTGCACGTGAAAGCTGCTTACTGCTCTTGCCGTAATTATGCATACCAGCAAACAAATAATTGCGGTGACACATAATACATTTTCTTTTGTTCGTTTTCTCATGCTTGTCCCTCCTTTCCGTATAATCTCCCGGTACCACATAGCAAAGGGTTGTCTAACCTTTTACACAGAGTTTTTCTTCCCGTTTATATCCCAGTTTCCCGGCGAAACGGTCCAATATGGTACCGGATACCTCCAGCCACTCCTCTTTGGTAAGGCTCGATGTAGGCACATAAGCACCACGGATTTTCACATAATTATTTATTTTCATTGACCTCATCACCTCAATTCATCCTATGCTTCTTATGCTTTTCTTGCCTTTCTTCATACCTTACCCGTCTAATTTCCTTAAACGCTTCTTTCACTACGCTCCTTGCTCTGTCTGTTTGTCTTTCTTGCAGAAGTCCATTTTCAAGTAGTGATTGGATTATGATTGATACTTCTTGGTTTCTTTTCATTGGAGTCTCCTTTCTTGCTATCACTTTAAGTGGATTTTGTAGGTAAAAAAATATAATCAGATGATATACCATATATCCTACAAAGAAGCTCTACATTAGCAAACGATGGGGATACTTTCCCATTCTCCCAATTGTTTATTGTTTTATTGCTAACATGCGCTTTCTCAGCCGCTTCTGCCTGCGTTAGTCCTGCATTAACTCGTGCAGCAGCAAGTGAAATTTGAAATTTAGTTACTTGTTTTTTTGTCACATTATAACCTCCTTTTTCTAATTTACCCCGATTATACCATCACTTTAAGTGTGTGTCAACACTTAAAGTGAAATTATTTTATATTTTATGTTGCTACGCAAACACTTTTAGTGTATAATTTACTTCAAGGAGGTGGACATGATGTCTGTAGAAGAATTTAATGCTATCTTTTCGAAGAGATTACGTTACTATCTTAGTAAATACAATATGACGCAACTAGAATTATCAAAACGATTGGGTGTTGGAACAACTTCTGTCTATAACTGGTGTAATGGGATAAAAACACCACGAATGGATAAAGTCGATTCAATGTGTGAAATATTTAATTGCAACCGTTCCGATTTAATAGAAGATAAGCCAGAAACACAAGAGCAGCCAACCTACTACCTCGACGAGGACGCAAGAGAAGCTGCCGACTTTCTTCACAAAAATCCTGAATACAAAGTTTTGTTTGACGCTTCACGCAATATTAGTAAAGAGGATATCGAATTTGTTGCAAAAATGTTAGATAAGTTTAGAAAATAATGGGAGATGATATTATTAAAATGCGGGACGATGTGCAGATACTTTTCTTAAAACTGCCAAATCATATCAAAGAATTTGTTACTATGAATCCAGATATGTCTTATACTATCGTATTGAATGTAAACCATTCACACGAGACACATCTAGAAGCCTATGCTCATGCACTACAGCATATTGAAGAACACGATTTTGATAATTGTGCTTCCGCCGATATGATTGAGGTTTACGCTCATATGAGGTGATGTTCTATTAACAAGATAACATTGGAGGTGATAATATGGCAGAAGATGAATACAAAAGAATCTTTTCCAAAAATCTCAGAAAATACATGAGTTTAAATAACAAGACACAAGTAGACCTCATCAATGACCTTGGTTTTAATAAGTCAGCTGTTTCTACTTGGTGCAACGGAACAAGACTCCCCCGAATGGATAAGGTAGACGCTCTAGCTAAATATTTGGGAATACGCCGTTCCGATTTGATAGAGGACAAATCAGAATCGAAAATAAAACCAACAACCATTCCCGTTCTCGGTTCCGTCCCTGCCGGTATTCCAATTGAAGCAATACAGGATATTATAGATTACGAAGAAATAGATGCCGCCACTGCTGCCAAAGGTGAATACTTTGCTCTACAAGTAAAAGGCTCATCAATGGAACCACGTATTTGCGAAGGTGATATTGTAATTGTCAGGAAACAAGACGATGTAGAAAGTGGTGAAATTGCCATTGTTATGGTCAATGGTGATAATGCAACTATCAAACGATTATTAAAATACGAAGATGGAATTCGACTTATGCCAACTAATCCAGCTTACGAGCCGTTATATTTTACGAATGACGAAATATTGGAAAAGCCGGTCAAAGTAATCGGTAAGGTAATTGAAAATAGACAGAAGTACTGAGATATAATCAAGAAAGGATACTGATAATGGAAGAAAAGAATTTTAGTTCTATTCGCACACAAATTGGTATATTACGAGGAAGAGGTGTGATAATCAAAAACAGACGCTTTGCCAAAAAGGTGTTGCTTGATACAAATTATTACAACTTAATTAATGGCTACAAAAATCTGTTTTTAGATACCAACAGTAGTGCAGAACATTTTTTGCACGGTACTTGTTTTGAAGAGTTATATGCTCTTTCAGAATTTGACCGTAAACTCAGAATACTAACGCTTGAATACATATTGATTATTGAAAAAAGCATAAAGACAAAAACTGCATACTGTTTTTCAAAAAAACACGGTCACAAGGACTATTTATGCTATAAAAATTTCGAATGTAATAATGCTACTGCATTTAAGCAAACAACATCTTTACTCAAAAGTTTATATGGGAAAATTTATTCAAACATTGATAAAGAGGATTCCATTTCACATTATGTGCATGACAAAAAATACATTCCTCTTTGGGTATTGGTAAATACAATGTCATTTGCTGATACAAGTAAATTTTTCAGCAATTTAAAACAAAAAGACCAAAACGAAATTGCAAAGAGAGTGAAGTATGGAGTACGCCCACAGGAACTTGCAAACTACCTTTTTTTCCTTTCTTCCATTAGAAATCGATGTGCACATGATGAATTATTATATAATTACTTATCATATACACATCTTTATAATAATTGTTATTTTAATTACTTTAGATATAATTGCATTAACTCTAACCGCAACAACTACTTTTCCGTTATGGTTACTCTTAAAGCATTATTGCCCAAAAAAGATTATACATGCTTTTTTCACGCTTTTAGTTGCCTATACGAACATTTAGCAAAACAACTCCACACTATTCCGTTATCGAAAGTACGAAACTGTATGGGATTACCTCAAAACTGGCGACGACTAAAGGATTTGTAAAAAAATTTACACAATAAATTTGCAAAAAGATTTCTCTTGACAGACACTATTATGTCTGTTAGTATGTATATACTAATTAATCATTAATTAGCATATACTATAGTTGATAGTTCCTTGGTAACCTACGGGTCCAAGGACGTATTTTAAGAGGAATCAGTTCGCTGGTTCCTCTTTTATAATTATTTACTATTACAGATGAAATCTGAGGACGGAACAGGCAGCCGTCACGCCCTTTGGGTCTTAAAGAGATGTGGGATTGTCACCCCACCTATTTCATTTGTTTTGATTAAAGATTTCTTGACTACGAGTTCTCTTTATAATATAATGATTCAACAAACAATTCTTTTAATTGTGCCTATAGGGCATCAATTTGGAGATGAATCATTATGTGAGAGCCTCGTAGAAATACGAGGTTCTTTACGTTTAATAAAAAAATCCCCCCTGCGCCAACAGGAGGGAAATGGATATACCATTGCTGATATAACCTCAAAAGCAATCATATTATATCAGCTCTGGTAGTAAATTGCAAATACCAGGGTATTTTTATACCCTTTTTTAAGAAAGGGTGATTCTATGAACCAAAATGAATCTTTGAAAACAGCGTTCGGATACATACGAGTTTCTACTCACATGCAGGAAGAAATTTCCCCGGAAGCGCAAAAACATGAACTCCAAAAGTGGGCGAAGCAGCACAATATTCTGATTACACAATGGTTTCAAGACAACGGCATTTCCGGAAAAAAAGCAGAGAACCGAACCGCCTTTCAGAATATGATTGCCCTCGCAAAAGAAAAGGATCATCCAGACTACATCCTTGCATGGAAGTTCTCTCGATTTGCCAGGAATCAAGAGGAAAGTATTGTTTACAAATCGCTCCTCCGGAAAAACAATGTGCAGGTAGTATCAATCAGTGAGCCTTTGCCGGATGGACCGTTTGCACCATTAATTGAGCGCATCATCGAATGGATGGATGAATACTACTCAATTCGATTGTCTGGGGAAGTAAAGCGTGGTATGAAGGAAAAAGCAAAAAAGGGAGGCTACCAAAGTGCTCCACCTCTAGGGTACCGGCGTGAAAAGGGCGATACCGTGCCCGCAATATACGAACCAGAAGCAAAGATATATCGTCTTATCAAAAAGTATTTTATCCAGGACGAATACAATCCTACAACGATAGCACGTACGCTTAACGACCAAGGCTACCGCACCCGTCAGGGGAATCGTTTTGAAGCACGAGTTGTCATTTATATTTTAAGGAACCCATTTTACATCGGAAAAATCCGCTGGAACCGTTCAAGCCACGGTGGATATTACGAAAATTCACCCGAGGATGTCATTATATCAGATGGCCAGCATGAACCACTTTGCACCAACGAAGAATGGGAGATCATATGCAAACGGATAAAAAAATACACACCCGGTTCTACCGGACGCAGACGAAGCAAAACCCTTTTACCGCATTATTTATCCGGTGGATTATTTCGGTGCCCAATCTGCGGAGCGTCCATGTGCTACCAAAGAGGTGTCAGCAAGAAATTACCCCGTGCCTATCCTTACTTTTGCTGTTGGAAGTATGCCAAAGGCATCCATTCCGAAAACGTAAATGCCGGCGCACCAAAAACAGAGGAGGCTTTGCTAAATTCCCTGCAGGAGTTTGTCGACCACGGCCACAGCAACATTACCTACACAGTGGAAAAGGTCGAAGAACCGTCTGGTAACGATGCTGCACAATATGAACAGTTGCTTGATAAACTTGCCATCCGGAAACAACGAGCAAAAGAAGCATACCTTGACGGTATCGATACCAAAGAGGAATACCGGGAAAACCGGGAACTGATAGATGCCGAAGTAAAATCCATCAAGGAAAAACTTGCGACACTTGAAACTGCTGCCGTTATCACGACCACCGAAGAGTTCCACGTGGATATTAGAGAAATCATCTTGAAACTAAAGGACGATACGCTCAGTACGTTGGAAAAACATACCGCACTTGCATCCATTTTAGACTATATGGAATATGATAAGGAAAAGGATGAGTATAGTTTTTATTATAAGTTTGAAGAATAAAAAGGCCAGAAAAGAAAATTTCTTTTCTGGCCAACAATGTATACGTTACTTAAAAAATGGTATCCTCTCCTGTGTTCATTTTGAACCCTCCTTTATTCTTCTCGTTTATACTAATAATATTCCCAATTATACAATTTGTCAACTCTTAAAATCAGTTACGGTAGTCCCCTTAATGGTATTTTTTGTATTATTTTTATATAAATCTTGACTCTTTTTGTACCATATATCATATAATTCAGTAAGATTAGTATAATACTCCCCTTTTTTTGAATCATTCATTTCTGAAATTTGATAATAAAATGCATGTACCATTCTAAGATATGTCTGATGTAGCGACTGAAAAACTACAGTATCATCAGCAGCTTTATGAGTAAAATACATCGCAAACACTTCCATATTATTCAACACTTCACTAATCATATCAGAAAAAAAACCAATTAATATAGGTCGTGTATCAATACTAAGCATTTTTTTATCACTATTAGGAGATGGCATTTCTACCGGAACTATATTTAATTGTAAGTTGAATATTACATTAGCATCTAATATCGCTTTAACAAAATCATCCGACTCTTCTATTTCCTTTAATCTATTTATATCATTCTGAGATAAAAGGCGTTCCATTTCAATTGTATCAAAATTCTGCATCTCATGCTTTTTTATTTTTTGTAAGATATCAGTAATACCTGTTTTTTTATAAACATATGAAATTGCAGAATATTTTTTTAGTATATTATCTTTATAGAATCTTGCCAAATCTATAGATTTCTGTACCTTATCTAATTGCAATTTAGATAATTCAGCTCTAGATGTTAAATAATATTGCCACCCAGCAATTACAACACCAGATATGACAAAGATAGCAGAAACAATTTGACTAAAATAATAAATATTTTCAACACTTTTTTCCCTAGCTATACACAATGGTGGAATAAACGTGCCCAATACTCCAATTAGTACCAAGGCAATAGAAAAAACTTTTCTATTGTTCAAAATAGATTTCATCATCGTATTTACCTACCCTCTTCCTTTTTTCCCATTATATTACATAATTCTTTAATTTTCAACAGTAAATGTTATACAGACATTCTATATTTTACATTTTATTCCACCTACACATGTAGCAAATATACATTATACAAAAATCTAATAATCAACGTATTTCCGTTGTTTTTGGCTTTCATAACTCTCAGCTATACGGTGGACCCGATGGAGAATTAGGCGCTGCCATGCGTTACCTTTCCCAGCGCTATTCCAACACAAACCGAAAAGTAGCCGGTGTGCTTACGGATATCGGTACCGAGGAACTCGCTCACACGGAAATGATTTGTGCCATTGTTCACCAGCTCACGAAAAACTTAAACGCAAAAGAATTGGAAGAACAGGGATTTGCCCCTTATTATATCGACCACACCATCGGCATCTGGCCACAGGCTGCATCCGGTGAGCCTTGGAGCGCAACCAGCATTCAGTCAACCGGTGACCCGCTTGCCGATATGCATGAAGATATGGCGGCAGAGCAGAAGGCTCGACTGACCTATGATAACATTCTGCGTCTTGTAAAAGACCCGGATGTCTGCGATCCGATTCGCTTCCTGCGTGAACGCGAACTGGTGCACTACCAGCGCTTTGGCGAAAGCCTTCGTCTGCTGCAGGATGATTTGAACAAGAAAAACTTCTATGCGTACAACCCGGATTTCGACAAACAGTTCTGCAAATAGATTTCTGCATTTTTTTTAAAGGGCAGTTCACATACTCGTGAGCTGCCCTTCTCTTCTTATTTTTTAGTTCGAATAGCTTTTGCCCTACACCATGCACCATAATAATTTTTACCATTATTGGTTACATACCCGCGAACTCTTAAATAATATTTCTTTTTCTTCGCCAGCCTGTTCATCGTAGTAGCAGTCAAATAAGAACTGCGGATGGATTTTGCCTTTTTGAACTTTTTGCTGGTTGCATATTGGTACTGATAAATAGCACCTTTATTCTTTCATCTTTATGCCTCCTTATATTTTTCATAAGCCACCTTAAGTCCGGATAAATCGTTTCTGTTTTTTATCGAATCCGATGAAATCGTCTTTATTCCTTTTGGACGGTACTTATCTTTATTTGTCTCCTCCGCATCACACGTGTACGATTTTTCTTTTGTGACAAGCTTACCGTTTTTTATCGCACAGGCAGTCATATCGCCCTCATATTGTGCCGGTATTTCACCCATATTCACAATACCGCTTTCGATAATCAAACCTTTTTTTCCCGGCCGGTAATAAAATTCAGTCCGTGCCGTCAACTCGTCTACCTCCCCCGCCACATATGCACCCTTTTCTTCGGAGTAAGAATAAAAACGGGCAAGATAACCATACTTTCCGGTTCCAAAATTAATTCCTAAACACGTTACAATCAGTTCCGGAATGTTGTCACCATTTACATCATAAAGAAAATAGCTGTAATCGGATACATATCCTGTTTTTCCGTTTTCGGTATAGCCCTTCACTTTCAATTTCTTACTTAGTATTTTTCGATAGGCATCCCGCCATCTATCCGCTATCGGAACCGGCGTCTGTGTCGGTTCCGGTGTCGCTGTCGGAGTCTCTGTGGCAGTTGCTTGGACTTGCTGCTCCGGAGCTGGCGTCGGTGCCGTCCGTTTTTCCTGCAACGCATTTGCCCCAAGGAAAATACCGGTTCCTATACTACCAATTGCAGCCAAACCGGCAACTGTCATCGTAACTTTTCCTGCAACAGTCTTTAAAAAACCTTTGGAAGCTTGTTTTGCAATCTTTGCTCCCTGATTCATTACCGACGCAGCCGATGGAATCGCAAAGCCAGCGTTTTGTAAAAATGCCTCCTCTTCTTTGCGAAGCAGGAAAAGAAGAAGCGGAAGTGGTGCCATACTGTAGAGTTTGTAGCCTTTTTTCTGCAATTCCTCGGATTTCTTTTTAATTGCCTTGCGCCCATAATTCAAACGGGATTTCACGGTATTTTCCGAACATTCCATTGCCTCCGCAATTTCACGAATACTCGCACCCTCAAAATGAAACATCAAAATACACATTCTCTGGTCATCCGGCAGTGTATCTAACATTTCATGAACCATTTCCTGCGTTTCTTTTTCTGTGTAAGCAATTTCCGGCTGGCGGCTCGCATCGGTATCCATAATATTTAATTCCATTGCTTCACCTTCTTCATTTACACCTTCTAGGTCGGAGAAGAACAGCATTTTCTTTTTCTGAAGCGCATTTTTCGCCGTATTTGCAACAATCATTCCAAACCAATTCGGAAATTTCTGATAGTCCTGCAAGGTATTTAATTTTGTAAATGCCTGCACATAGGCATCCTGTAAAACATCCTGCGCATCCATGTCATTTCCCATATATTTTTTCGCAATGAAAAACTTTTTCTGATAGGTACTCTGATATAAAAAGTCATATCCTTCCTGATTTCCTGCCAGCGCACTTGCCACCGCTTCTGCATACTGTTCCATTTTTCTCATTTCCTCCTTACTCTTCTGCATATGTTCTTCGAATTACTACATTAAAGATATCTTTTCCATAACTTTTTTTGCTTACTTCCCAATCAAATCCATCGGTTCCCACTTTTGTTTTCCAAAATAAACATCTTGCGTAAGAGCTTGCCGGAACCCCCTGCCAGTATTTTTTGCCGTTTTTGTCAACAGCGGCGATGCAAAGCCATTCATGGTTCTCCTTTGGATTGCTCGCCAATCCTGCTTTAACGCCAATCACTTCGCAAATTTCATACAAGCGTTCGGACGATTCCCCGCAGACACCTTTATAAGTTCCCTGATAAATTGCCTTATATCGGTTTTTCACACCGCCTTCGCCATGAACCGGTCTGCCCTTTGAATCTTTATTATACTTCATATTCATGTCGCAGTACGTTTCTAAAATAAGGGCAATTTTCTGTGACTTCGTCGCCTTTTTAATAATGTCATCCACGGTACACTCGCCGCCAAAGTTTTCTGACGCAGTCCATTCATAAGTATATTTCTTATTTGCCGTACGCTTCAGCATGTTCTTATATGCGCGCGGATTACTTTTTAAATGTTCAAAATAATCCTTTTTGCCTGTTTCGTAACACTGTTCATATTCATGGGCAATAATCCTGAGTCCTTCGTCTGGGTTCTTCACAAGGGGGCGAAGTTTTTTGGCAATCTTCTCCAAATATGGATTTACGGTTTTTACAATAAATTTCTGCTTTTTGCCATTCGTATACGTTACCATAATATCCTCTTCATCAAGTCCCGTATTACCACTGGCCTTTCCGGGCGTAAACTTGATTTTTTTACTGGAAATTTTCTTTCCTTTTGCCACACCTTTCAGTGTCTGATTCACGCCTACAACCTTTTTGATTTTCTTTGTCGTCTTTACTATTTTGGTTTCCTTTGTCTGAAGAAAAACCTTTTTAGTCCTATAATAGGTAACCTTCTTTGCCTCGCTGCGCGTCGGAATCATCCCCGCCATAATCATCGCAGCCATTAGTAAAGCCACAAAACCTCTCATTTTCGTTTTCATTTTCATCCTTCCTTTCTGTGTCTTTTACCTATAAGACAAGTGAAGTTTGAAAAAAGTTTTATATTTTTGAAAAAAAATTTAAATATTCAATTTTTCCCCACGAATAAGAATATACACAAGAAAAAACTATAATTCAATAAGAACTTATTATATCCCTATCTCCTTATAGTTTTTCCAAAAGAATCATTATTTCGTTTTAATCTGCCTTACGAATTACTAAAGCATCATTTTCCACATCCAGAGAAAGCACATCTCCTACTGCCACTTCATCCGCAAGCATCTTCTTCGCCAGCAGAGTTTCGACATTTTTCTGCAAATACCGCTTCAACGGTCTCGCACCATAAACCGGATCGTATGCTTTTTCCACAATATAATCAAGCGCCCTATCTGTAACGGTAAGAGAGATTTCTTTATCCTCAATTCTGCGGTTAATATCCTTGACAAGCAAATCAATGATGCCTCGGATATCGCTTTTTGAAAGAGGCTTAAACATAACAATCTCATCCAGACGGTTCAAAAACTCCGGTCGGAAATGATTTTTCAACTGCGACATCACAAGTTCCTCTGCCTCAGAAGAAATGTTTCCATTGTCATCAATGCCATCCAGCAAAAATTCTGCGCCAAGGTTTGACGTCATAATCAAAATGGTATTTTTAAAATCCACCGTACGTCCCTGTGAATCCGTGATTCGACCATCATCCAGCACTTGCAGCAAAACATTAAACACATCCGGATGTGCCTTTTCAATTTCATCAAAGAGGACAACCGAATACGGTCTGCGGCGCACGGCCTCGGTCAACTGTCCGCCCTCTTCATAACCAACATATCCCGGAGGCGCTCCGATCAGACGGGACACGGAATATTTCTCCATATATTCACTCATGTCAATACGAACCATATTGGCTTCATTATCAAACAAACACTCGGCAAGGCTCTTTGCCAGCTCGGTTTTACCAACACCGGTAGGTCCCATAAAGAGAAATGAACCAATCGGCTTAGTCGGGTCTTTAATGCCTGCTTTGGAACGAATAATCGCATCTGCCACTTTTGTCACACCATCATCCTGTCCAATCACTCTCTTATGAAGTTCATCATCCAGATGCAGTGTCTTATTTCTCTCCGACTCTGTTAATTTAGCAACCGGGATTCCTGTCCAGCGAGAAATAATCTGAGCAATTTCTTCGTCCGAAACGCTTTCGTGTACCATTTGCTGGTCACTTGTTTTAGCCGCATTTTCCGCCTCGTCCATCAACTGCTGCAAACGTGGCAGCTCGCCATATTCAAGTTCCGATGCACGCTCCAAATCACCGCTGTTTTTCGCCATCTCAATCTGATTATTCGTATTTTCTATCTCCGTTTTCAATTGATGGATTTTATCAACGGCTGCTTTCTCATTGTCCCAGCGTGCCTTTTTAACCGAAAAGTCTTCCTGTAGTTCACTTAACTCTTTCTGCAGTTCGGTAAGACGTCCCTTACTCAAGTTATCAGTTTCTTTTTTCAGCGCCGCTTCCTCAATCTGCAGCTGCATAATCTTTCGTTGGGTCTCATCGAGTTCCGTCGGCAGCGAGTCAAGTTCTGTCTTAATCAGTGCACACGCCTCATCTACCAAATCAATTGCTTTATCCGGCAGGAAACGGTCCGTGATGTAACGGTCTGCCAGTGTTGCCGCTGTCACAAGTGCACCATCAGTAATTTTTACTCCATGGAAAATTTCATAGCGGTCTTTCAATCCACGCAAAATTGAAATCGTATCTTCTACCGTCGGTTCTTCCACCATTACCGGCTGGAAACGACGTTCCAAAGCTGCATCTTTTTCAATATACATACGGTACTCATCCAATGTTGTCGCACCGATACAGTGCAGCTCGCCACGTGCCAACATTGGCTTTAACAAGTTGCCGGCATCCATTGCACCATCTGTCTTTCCGGCACCGACAATTGTATGAAGTTCGTCGATAAACAAAATAATCTGTCCATCGCTTTCCTTCACTTCCTCAAGCACCGCCTTCAGACGTTCCTCAAACTCACCACGGTACTTCGCACCGGCTACCAAAGCACCCATATCCAGCGCAAATACCTGTTTATTTTTCAAGCCTTCCGGCACATCGCCGCGCACAATACGCTGTGCTAATCCCTCAACTACGGCAGTTTTACCAACACCCGGTTCACCAATCAGAACGGGATTATTTTTCGTCTTTCGCGACAAAATACGAATCATGTTACGGATTTCTTCATCTCGTCCAATTACCGGGTCTAATTTCTGATCCTTTGCCTGCTCCACCAAATCCGTTCCATACTTAGACAAACTCTCGTAAACTGCCTCCGGATTATCTGTCGTCACCTTCTGATTGCCACGCACCTGAGAAAGAGCCTGCAAAAATCTTTCCCTGTCAATGTTAAATTCCTTAAATAACTTCTTTATCTCCGGTGATGCTTTACGAAGCATACTTAAAAACAAATGCTCCACGGAAATGTATTCATCACCCATTGCCTTTGCTTCGTTTTCGGCATAAATCAGAACTTTATTCAAATCATTGCCAACGTAAATCTGACCGCCTTCTACTTTTGGTCGTTTATTAATCAAGCCTTCCACCTGCGCCTTGAAAACGACCGGGTCAATGTCCATCTTCTTTAACAGACTGACAATCAAGCTGTCATCGACCGTCAGCATATTATATAACAAATGCTCCTGCGCCAGCTCCTGATTTCCAAAATCGTACGCCGTCTTTTCAAGATTATTTACAATCTCCATTGATTTCTGTGTAAATTTACTAATGTTCATGTCGTTCACTCCCTTCAGTTTCAGTGAAATACAACCTCTTGTATGTTCTATCATATCTATAACACAGTTATAATATAGCACTCGTTGTTAGCACTGTCAAGAGGTGAGTGCTAATTTTTCCAAAAATTTTTATTCGCTGCGTAAAACAGCAAACGTCACCCCAAACAAAACCCAAAATACCGGTGCCACGCAGATGGATGAGTCATTGGCAAGCCCCGCCACAAAATATCCGCTGACTCCACACAGAAATGCCAAAGAAATTTTCTGACTATGATTCCATTTTCCTTTTTTGAAACATTTACGGATGGTTCTGCCAAAAAGCAGCAGATACAACGCTAAAAATGCAAGCAGCGCAGGCAGTCCATCCTGAACCCAAATCTGCAAATACATATTATGTGGCTTTGTAACAATCTGTTCATTGAAACCACAATTCACTTTTCCTACATAATCATCATTCGGAAATGCATACGCAAAATTATCCCGACCTACACCAAGAAGCAATGCACGCTTCAACAGCGGAAATGTGCGTGACCAGATATAGCCACGGTTTGACGCAAAATCATAATGTCCTTCCATACCAAAAGATTCCACATAGTGAAGCATATCCGGCTTCCCAACTCCGTTAATGTAACGCAGCCCCACACCAAGCATAGCAAAATCCCACGAATATTTATCATCCACCGTAAGACGCAATACATCAAAATAAGTTTTCTGCTCCTGATACGTAATTTGACGCTTAGTCGCCTCAAACAAAAGTCCCTGATACGCATCCCCTTTTAACTTAACACCACTGAAGGAATCGCCTGTCATTTCAATCTTTTTTCCATTCTCATTCAAAGCCTCAAATTCGTAAACCGTTGCATCGGCATCCCACCGAAGTGTAATCATTTTCCCTGAATGCAATGTAATTTTCACACTCGTGCCATCTGAAATCATAGAAGAAATATGGCTGCTGCACGGCTCTCCATTTCCCTTTATGACAGAACGGAAGAATGTCGGATTTTTCCGCAAAAACAAAACTACAAGTCCGACTGCCACAACAAATACGCCACAAAGAATCTTCCTATTTTTATGGATATCGGAAAACAAAAACAACACCGCCACGCATACTGCCGCACCTACACCAACCATCCCGGCAAGCGAACCGGAACCCTTTAGCATAATAAGCTGGCACACAGCGGATGTCGCCGCCACAATTTTATATCTGTTTTTTTCATCCTGTACCGCCTCATAAATGGTAAGCGGAAGCACAAGTGCCACATAGGACCCAACATAATTAGGATTGTAAAGTGTTGCATAAGAAACCCCTTTTCCAAAACTTGCCGTAATTCCATTAAACTTCTTAGGCAGCGTATGCATAAACATGGTAAAAAATGGCGTTGTGACATCATTTGCCAGATAATCCACACCAAAAGCCTGTAACGCCCCTAAAACAGAAAGAATCAGCGACCCAATTAATAGCGCATGTACAATCACTTGAATTTTATTTTCACTCGATAAAAGAAAATAAGCAAGACAAAAAAGAGCAACATAAGCAGTCACCACAAGTATCCCTTCCATTTGCTCAAATCCACCGAATAACGCATCTATTTTTTCATCCGCAAGCAATGCCGATATTGCGGTAACACCCCAAAATACTGCCAGTAAAATCAAAACAATTTTCTGATTTTTAGTCGTCCACACCGCTTTTGCCTGCACCCGCATCCACTGCGCAGCACAAAACAAAATAATAATCACAGCTCCTAAAAGAATCAGTGCTCCCCGCTTAAAGCCAAGAAAAAAATCAACAAATGAACCGCCGGACGCCCATGTATATTTCCCAATTCCCGATGAATACGCTGTCATCATTGTCAATAAGGGAACAACTGCCACGGCAAGAACCAGTGGCAGCATATAAAAATCAAATGAAGTTTTCTTTGACTGTTCCATCCTTTATACCTCTTCTTCTTTGGTCGAATCCGTAACGCCTGCCACAATCGCAGCTACCGCAGCAACCACAACAATCACTGCTACAATGGCAATCGCCGTAAATACACCAAGTGCTACTAATGCTCCCATACTCTCATCGTCCTTTCTCTCTTTATTTCCAACATCATTTGTAATAAGTATAACACTATCTTTCCCATTTTGCACGAATAAATTTGACAAGCCTATCTCTTGTCTGTTATAATTTCACTTGTTTGCGGATATGGCGGAATTGGCAGACGCGCTAGATTTAGGTTCTAGTGGGGAATCCCGTGCAGGTTCAAGTCCTGTTATCCGCACGAAAGCTAAGAGAAGTGCATAGCGGGGTGTGGGCGGCTGACGCGAGCTTGCTCGCAGGCAGACGCATCACAATCCGCATATATACGGCGATAGCCGTGGGACAAGCGTTTCGGAGAAACGCTTGTATGCACTTCGATTCCAAGGCTGAAAACATTCTATTTTATGAGTGTTTTTCAGCCTTTTTCTTTCTGAAAACTGCAAAAATTCCGTTTGTTCTAACCAAAATTCTAACAAATTTTCATTTTTTACGATTCTCGTATAAATCTATCTGATTTCTGCTTTCTGGAAAGGTGGAAATTCAAATGAATCTGCCTTGGCACCACACGTTTCTTTCTCTCCACCTATCTGCCGCATTTACCATCCGACTTCCTTCAGATTCCACCTCACGATGGACACCCTTGTCTTTGGCTGTATCCTTCCCACTACTAGGGCGGATTAGGGACTTTCACCCATTAGAAACGTGCGCCGCAAGGCGCACAATAAAAAAACTGCCGGCAAGACAATCTTGCCGGCAGAAATGGTATCATTTTATTTTACTTTGTAATAATCAAAATCAACATATCCACCAGCTTCTTTTGTTGCATAATTTACAAGCCAGCTTCTTGTTCCCATAAATGTTGTCGCAGTATCAAATCCAAGTGAGAATGTTTCGCCTATGCTCTTCCAATTCTCTCCATCTAAACTATAGAAGAAGTTTGCTTTATCTGCTCTTGTCTTGCCTGTATTAAAGGCATACTCAATCTTAAGATATACTGGTGCGTTTCCTTCGATCTTTTCTTCAGAAACAGCATTTTCTTTTATCTTATCCTCTTTCTTCGCCTTTGCACCACTATTCGTATCACTATTGCAACCCTGGAATACGTAACGGTTACCATTTTCATCGCATTTTACACCAACCATTCCATAGTGTGCACTGATTGCAGCAAGACCTGCATAATCACCCGGTTTCATATTTTCTGTCAAAACGCATGTCTCTGATGTAAAGTTAGGCCCTACCGTTCTTTGTGTCAGAGAGTTTCTTGCAAACCAGATATTCCCTGCTACCTTACCGTTTTTAATTCGATAATAACCAGGATTTTCTGTTACTGACCAGTTGGCGTCATCCGGATTATGGTTCCACTGCCATACTTTCTTTAGGCTGTCACCTTCCTTAAAATCCGGATAGGAGAAATCATCATCACCAACAATGTAACTTTCCTTATCACTCTTATTCAACTGGATAGTAAGTGGATTCTTAACCTTCTGGCTTGTTCCAAGACAATTTACAAAGTTTCCTTTATCATCATAGTAACCCATCATCGGCCAGTCTGGATAATACTTGTTATTCTTTGTATCAACATAATCCCAGTTTACAGCAAGTATAGACGGAACACGACCAAGACCATCATGATCCTGGAAAAGGAATCCATACCAGTCACCATAGATCGTGTCCACAATACCACCCTGTGCGATACCGGTTCCATACTCATATGTAGAGCCTTCAAAGATCAATTGAGCTTCCCAGTCTGACGCCTTACTATCATACAATTTTTTACTTCTATAGCATACTTCTCTACGGAACCAGCTTCCATAAGAACCAATGATCATAAGGTAATAGTAATCACCAATCTTATAAGCATGAGCACCTTCCCATAAAGACCACTTGAATCCGCCCAATGTCTTATTAAACAGCGCTCTTGAACTGCCTTCTTTTACAACTTTTCCAATTCCACCTTCTGCCGATGATTCTTTTAAAGAAATCTTCTGAATGTTATTTCCACTATAGATAACATACATTCCGTCACCGTCAAAGATCAATGCCGGGTCATGGAAACTTGTCTGTATGTAATATGCTTTCCACGTACCATTCTCGATATCCGGTGTCGTGTAACAATAAAAACCATCATTGTTAACATTGTAGATTACATAGAAAAGTTTTGTTTTTTCATTGTATTTTAATGATGCTGCCCAGGAACCATTCTTATATGTCTGCTGTCCGTTCTCAAGATTAAATAAATCCTTGTCCGGGAAACGGTTACATGCATAGTTTACAATTTCCCAATGAACAAGATCTGTCGACTTCATAACAGGGACACCAGGAACAAGGTTCATCGTTGTACTTACCATGTAGTAGTTCTGACCAACACGAATTATATCCAGATCCGGCACATCGGATGCAATACCCGGATAGTCCGCTACAGTAAGATTGTTCTTATCTAATTCCGGCATACCAGGCGCCAATGTTGGACGTGGTGCAGGAGATCTCGTTACGATCGGTGTTGGTGCTGCCGGCTCCGTTGTGGCTGGCGTTGCTGATGCTGTCGGCTCAACCGGTGCTGTTGCAGACGGTGTCGCTGTAGGTGTTGCCTTGTTTACCGTTTCTGGTGTTGGCGTTGCTACATTCTTCTTTTTCATGCCAGTTACCGTAACTTTAACCTTTCCCAATGTTCTTTTCTTTTTTTTACCTTTTTTCTTTTTACCTTTTTTCAAAACTTCTTTTACTGTTATAGTCGCTTTTCCGGCTTTTATTCCGGTAACCTTCCCTTTTGATGTTACTTTTGCCACTTGTTTGTTACTGCTGGTAAAAGAATAAGAATGTTTCTTAGTTTTATTCTTGATCAATATACTCTTTTTCTTTCCAACCTTAACAGAAATCTTCTTGGTCTTAAGAGAAGCCTTAGCCTTTGCTTCTACATCACTTCCGGCACTGGATAGTGTTGTGATACAAAGAGCCAAAACCATAAGGCCTGCGATTACTTTTCTACTTGCCATTTGCATAATTACCTCCTTCTAAATTGATTAAAATAATATTTTAATTATAGCCCTATCTGTAAGATTATTCTATGATATATTTGGTACTTAAATTGAATTTTCTAGTATCTGTTTTCCTTTATAATAAAAAAATCCACAGGTAACATTCCTGTGGTTGAAGAACTTCCGTCCTTCGCCTTTTCTTCTTCTGTTACCTCTTTTCAGTACCTTGTTGACTCCTTTTCAACAAGCAAAGCGTTATGCTGCAGAGTTGCCATATTCATCAAGACCGAGATGGATTGTTCACTTCATCGATGGAACTTTCTCGACCATTCTAAAATCTTATCTTCGAACAATTCCCTTTTCTAACGCTTTTTGAATATCCTGATCGGAAATTACAGAATACACTTTCATACCATATTTTTCTTCTAACAGATGTCTTCCAATTCCACCAGGCATATCATCGCGAGCGAATACTGTTACTAACGCCACAACATTAATATCTACGCATTTTTTTGTTTCCTCAATCCACCTATCTACACTTTGTCCTGTAGACACACCATCGTCCACAATAACTACACGCTCCCCCGCTTGCAATGTGTGACCACATATCATTCGCCCTCTGCTATCAGGATTCTGTCTTGCATGACAATAATTTATGGTTTTTCCATATTTGTTATACAAAACACTTGCCGCCATTGCCGAAAAAGAAATCCCATGATATGCCATTCCAGTTAATACGTCAAATTCAAGATAATTTTCGCATATGCAATCTGCCAATACTTCTCCGATTTTACTTATCTGTGCATTGGTAGAGAAATTTTCTGTATTGATGAAATATTCACCGCTCTCTTGAAATATCAGGATTTGATTATCTGCCATAAATCGCACAAATTTCTCTTTGTTTGTCAATGCATCCAACTTATACCCAAACAACTCATCTATTGTTACGCCAAAATATTGTGCCAACAATGGAATCAGAGAAATATCCGGTTGTGCTACTTCATTTTCATACTTTGAAACTGCTTGGTATGAAACTCCCAATTCCCGTGCCACCTCTTCCTGTGTTACGCCTTTTGCTTTTCGCAATGTTTTGATTGTATTTCCAATTGAAATCATAGTTTGTTCCTCCTTAATTTGAATGGATTAAAGAGCTCTTTATGATTTCATTATAAAAAAAGTGAAAGATGAAAACAATAACCTAATTTTCTTGATTTTCTCAACTAGAAGTTGAATTCTTGCTGTTTTTGTTACCATAATAAGCATCACCTTTCAACAGTTTCAATCAGACACCCCCAGTTCTGATTCAAGTTCATCAGCAGATATTGTACCGTTATCACGAATAAAAATTTCTGCTTCATTCAGTTTAGTCATCAATTGATATAAATGCTTTTGTTTGTCATGTTTCTCTAATTTCTCCAGCCCACTAAAAACATTTCTTAACTCAGTTATTTTTTCCATGGCTTCATCCAGTGGAAGTTCTCTTCCAGCCTCCATGTCCGCAATACCATAATTCAATTCGCTTTTCAGCTTATTGTCTTTATCAAAATTGTCTTGCAGCCGTTTACTTGTTTGATTTTTCATACAGCACACCACTTTCTAAAATTATCCATTGTCACACATAACAATTCTCTTTTATGTGAAATTATATGTTCTATCAAAAAGGCGCTTGATATATTTCCCCACTAGTGATATTATAACTATGTAGGAAAGTACCCACTCCAAAGTGGATGCTCCCACGAAGGTTAAATGCCCTTACGGACACCGCACATCCTGTGGTTCAGACAGGATAGGCATTTTTATTTTCGTTTTGTCTTTCTCTTGTTGAGAAAGGCAAGCAACGCTATAACAAGACTATGATGTGCCCCCAAAAAGTCTAACTTTTTGGGGGCACATCAAATCTGATACAAAGCGTTACTTCGGTTAGAAGCCCCCTTTTCATTCTTTAACTAAAAAACGTTCTCTTCCCCACCAATCAGGAATTAATTCTTTAAGCCGAACGATTCTTCTCTTTTCAAAATCCACAAGTATTTCAATGTCACCACTATCTTTATCTAATTGCATCATATACTCTCTACACGCACCACACGGAGCGCCAACACTTCCATCCTCGACAACCGCAACCATTTTATCGATTTGATGCTCACCATTTGTTATCATATTAGCAATCGCATTTCTTTCAGCACACATTCCCAGTGTACTTGCCGTATCAATACAAACTCCAACATAAATACTACCTTTCTTAGTCAAAAGTGCAGCTGCAACACCCCCTGCCTCTATAAACGGAGAAATCACTCTCTCTTTTTGCACTTTTCTTGCTTCACAGTATAATTTTTTCCAAATATCCTCATACATAATAACACCATCCTAAAATTATTCCATTTCTACTACTACACCATAATGATCACTTGCTGCCAATGCTATATCTTCATAAATTGCTGTGCCAAATACGTTGCACCTGCTCAAAACAGGAAATGGCTGCGGATATGTATTTTGCAATAAAATTCTGTCAAATCTTCAATTTGTCTCCACCGTATTTCCTTTAAATCTAGGATTTTTCCGAAAATCAAGAGTATTCTCAGCTTTTTTATCAGTAATTTCCGCATATGCAGATGCCAAATCAAACCAACACGGTAAGGCTTCACAATTATTCAACGTACATTCTCCTAATAAAAACCGCTGTACATCCGAGAAATCACTACAATTAAAGTCACCCGCCATATAAACATAATCGTATGTTTTTTTATCCACTGCGTTGACAATTTTTATAATTTGATGCTCTCTGCTTAATACACTATCCCACGGAAGATGAACATTCACAACCGCTATTTTTTGAGAATTATCAAAATACCAATAGGGATAATCAGCATTTGTTGCAATACCTTCAGCCAATTTTCTACTTGATACCTCCTGAAGACATATCACATCAGCATTTATTAATTTTATTTCATTTACTATATATTTAATTCTATATGGCATTCCACTTTCTGAATTCCATATATTATATGTAGCAATTTTCAAATTCAAACTCTCCTTTCTTTTCCACACCTTAGTTCTCTCTGCCTCCGTGTCCGTCTACGCCAACAGCGAAACCAAAAACCAGTTATCAAAAAGCTGCCACATCAAAAAGGACATCATTAATATTAATCCACCAAAGAACAACCAATTACTGCCTTTTTCAATTCCTTTGCAAAACAAAATTAGTCCAACAAGTACAAATAATAATTTCATATCCTATTTCCCCTCATTTTTCAAAGGTCATTATAACATATATTGGTAATCTATGAAAGAAAAAGTCCCCACTGCATTTTTTTAGTATACGCCCCCTCGTCAAAATTGCTTTCCGTTTTTTTATCTCAGCCAAAACTCCTCCCCTAATACATTGCTCTTTACAGATTTCATATTTACGTTATTTAATTACGTTATTTTACACTGCTTTATTTTGCAATACCAAGTATAATATTATTTATGAATTTACCTAAGAAAGGGGTTTGACAATGAATGTATTAGACCGTATCGTGGAATTACGGCTGGAGCGTGGCTGGACCGAGTATCAACTATCCCAGCAGTCCGGCATTACCCAATCAACGATTTCAGCCTGGTATCGAAAAAACACATTGCCGTCCATTCCCTCTTTACAAAAAATATGTAACGCATTTAATATTTCGATGTCTGAATTTTTTATGGAGGAAGACACCACTTCTGTTCATTTGAATGAAACGAGGTTTCGCTTACTCCGCTATGCAGAGCGCTTAAATGGTACACAGTTAAGTTCTATGCTTAAATTTCTGGAATCCCTTTGACTTATATCATAAAAAAGAAAGAGAGGTACTTTTATGCCATTTATTGATTCAAAAATTACCGTATCGCTCACCCCGGAAAAAGAGGAAGCTATCAAAACAAAACTTGGTGAGGCTATCCAAATCTTAAACAAATCGGAAACGTATCTGATGGTTGGATTTGAAGATAATTACGATTTGTACATGGGCGGTTCAAAATTGGACAAGGGAGCATATGTTTCTGTCAGTCTGTTTGGTCAGGCATCTCCGTCTGCCTATTCAGAAATGACAAAAGTTATTTGCGACATTTTAAGTGAAGAGCTTTCCATCCCGGGAAATCAAGTTTATGTCACTTACCACGGTGTGAACGACTGGGGCTGGAACGGCAGCAATTTTTAAATGTAACACCAAGGGAAAAGCAGAGAATTCCATTTTGTGAACTCTCTGCTTTTTCATTTAACCGTATTTATTGGCAAGTAATTTGATGTACTTTTTCTTTCTCGTACGAGGAATTTTAATTTTCGCCGCCGGATAAATTCCAATAAACGCTTTTTTGCCAATGGCTTTCAGTTTTTTCGTTCTAATATCTATGTACCTCAACTGCTTTGTACCGTAGAACGCCATTTTCCCGATTGACTTTATGTTCGTGCCAATTAGAGCACGGCGAATTTTTCTGTTTTTATAAAAAGCACGGTCAGCAATTGCTACGACATCAAAACGGATTCCTTTGGTCTCGCGGCATTTGTAAAATAATTTTTCGTACTGCCGCCCCCATTCAAGTCACAACCGGTATCCTGCCATCCCTTTTCCTCATAACATTCTTTTGGATAATATACTTTTACGTCGGAACAATTATAATCTGTGGTTGGAAAACATCCAAACAGTATTCCTCCCTAATTTGTCCCGTCCAATTTGCAAGTGGTATATGAAGCATCTCTCCAACTATTAACATACTGTGTTTTACCAATTAAACCTCCAACTGTATCACCACCAGAAACCTTGCACTGTGATTCTGTTTTTTCCGTAATCTGACCACCCCCACTTTTTTCACTTTTCAAAAATTCTCAGCGCAATACGCCCCTCTTTACCATCAAGTCGTTTTGCGCCTCTCTTTTCTTACGTTTTTTCGGCTTTTACACCATTTTTAGTTCCTTTGCAAGCGGGCGTAAGTCGCTTTACAATTGTAATGAAATATATTGACTTTTTCTTCATTGCGTGCTAGTATATTTACAAACAAGGGTGGGAGCAAAACCGTTCTCCTTGTTATTTCTATTTAATAAAAGGAGGCATGCTATTGGGAAATAAAGATTTAGCAGAAAAGAACTTATTACAATACAAAGATGTTTTTTCCGACATCGTTAATGTAAACTTATTCGGAGGCAGACATTATATATCTGCAAACGAATTGTCACGAGAACCCGGTGAACTGATTACTAAGTCCTCTTCTGACAACAAACTAAAACAACTGCAGATGGATGTACCGATGAAGTGCATTAAAAAATATAATACCCGCTTCTTTGTCTGTTTGGAAAACCAAAGCGACATCAATAACATTATGCCTGTCCGCGACATGGGATATCAACATGCAAAATATATGGAGCAGGTTAGGACAATCAAAGAGACAAATCGACAACAACAGACGTATCCATCCCCTATTACCAAGGGGATTCATGATACTCAAAAGCTGGATCCGGTTATTACGCTTGTTTTGAATTACAGTCAGAAAGAGTGGAAAAAGCCTAAGCAGTTACAGGATGTACTTAACATCCCCGACGATATGCGCAAGGAATTTGAGAAGTGGATTTCACCCCATTCAATTGGTATTATCAACTTAGCCAATCAATCCGAGTCCACGATGCAGATGTATCACTCCGACTTTAAATACATCGTCCGGTATCTGTCATGCAAAAATGACAAAGAAAAATTAGAATCTTTTTTCCGCACAACGGATTTTAAACTTGACCATCCAGAAGCCTTTTCAGATTGGCTGGTCGCTGTCGCAAATGACGACCGTTACATAAAGGCAAAACAGTTAATCGATAAACAAAACGAAAAAGGAGGACATATCAATATGTGTGTACTTTTAGATATGTATGAGGAACGCGGTGAAAAACGCGGTATTGCTATTGGTGAGGAACGCGGTATCACTATCGGTGAAGAACGCGGCGAAGCTCGCGGCATCTATGAAATTAACACCCTAAATCTCCATTTACTAGACGACAACCGCTTGGAAGATATGCAGCGTGCCATGGTAGATACTGACTATCAAAAAGAACTTATGAAAGAATATGGCATTGGAAAATAAGCAATAAAATAGGATGCCCGAGCAAAAAGCTTGCCCCTGACATCCTTATATAACACAAGATATTTCATTTATGTATCTTACTTTCCAAGCAGTTCTTCTACAAACTGGTTGTAATCCTGCATCGTAGTACAGTTTGGCGCATAATCGCTGAGCAGTCGTTTTTTCAACTGTGCTTCTTTTGTTTTGACGCACTCGCGAATTGCCGTTGGGAACAATTTAGTGCCAAGCTGTGTGGCAACTTCCTCGATTTCCTGACGCACATCTTTTTCCAAATTGGAGCGGCCGGCGTACTTCACAAGCAAAAGACCGGCGATCTGCAAATTGCGGTTTTGGCGCTTTTGAACAGCATGAATTGTATCGCTGAGTTTTGTTAGTCCCTGCAGTGCAAAGGCATCCGCCGTGACCGGGATAATTACTTCGTCCGCAGCAATCAGACAGTTATACAATACAATATCAAGAGATGGTGCTGTGTCAATTACGATGTAATCATAGCCGTCTAACATTTCAAGCGCATCCTGCAAACGGTACATTCCTTCCACATTTCCATCTAAAAGTTTTCCCGCCTTGGCAAGCAATGGGTCCGAAGCTACAATATCTCCGTTCTCCATGTGTTGCACAGCCTCATCAAGCGGCACCGGGTCCTCATCAACCATGACATCATAAAGAGTTGCCGTATCCTCAATTGCTGCCTGATAGGTACTTGTGCTGTTCCCCTGCGGGTCCGCATCAATTAATAAAGTTTTTCCTTTTTGATTCAAAATCCCTGCTAATGTTGTAGCGGTTGTCGTCTTACCAATACCGCCCTTCTGGTTTGCAATTACATAAACCGTTGCCATAATTTTCTTCCTTTCCGACATTCTTGTCCCACATCCTTTTAGAATGCAATCTGGCCTTCAATTTTCTGATTCACCACATAATAAACTGCTTGTTCTTCCGGTTTCACGTAAATATCAAGCTGTTCAATTTCCTCTTCTGCAACTCCTTTTGTTAAAACATCATCGTGAATCAATTCCAACAAATGCTTTGTCGAACGTTCACGTCCTTCGTACTGAATCACCATATTTTTCTTTGCACTGGCGAAACCGCCAATTTGTTTATTTGCTCTTTCCACACTGCATCTTCGAGCCATACAATCACCTCCGTATTTTACTGTTCTTCCTCTTTCGCTTTACTGCGTTTTATCATATGATTTACGGCAAACCCAAGTCCCATAAGGATCCAGAACAAAGGTGCCACACATACACTTGAATCATTTGCAAGACCAACTACCATGTAACCACTGGCACCACAAAAAATTGCCATTGCTGTTTTTTGAAGCCATGTCTTTTTCTCTGCATTCATGCAATTCTTCCATGTTGCAATAACAAGCATCACGTACAAAGCAATCAATGCCAGACAGGCAAGCATACCGTCCTGCGTCCAAATCTGAAGATACATATTATGCGGTTTCGTAATAAGCTGCGCATTAAACTCAGAATTCACTTTTCCCACATAATCATTATTCGGAAATTCATATACAAAATTATCCGCACCAACACCAATCAAGGCCGTTGATTTAAGCATTGGAAATGTACGTGACCAAATATAACCACGGCGGGTCGCAAAATCGTAATTATTTTCAAAACCAATCGAATCCACTTTTCTCAGTTTGTCCAATCGTCCCTGCGGATTATAATACAAAAGTTTATTATCTTTTTTCACCAAATCCCACGTTTTTCCATCTGCACCAATTTCAAGACACGGAATCGTTGTTTTATCGACCTCGACAGCAGATGCCGAGAATTTAATCTTTTCATATCCTTTTTCTGCAATCGTCACAACATTATTATTTGTCGCAGTCTCCAGTGTTTTTCCCTTTTTATCCTTCAAAGAAAAGGAACCGATACTGTCAGTCGAAGTAAACTCTCCTACAACCGTCTTTCCGCTGCCGGTCACAATTTCAAACGAATTTTTCTCTGTCTGAATGGACGAAATAGTATTCGTCGTTTTTTCTCCCTCGCTGCCCGTAAATCGGTTTAAAATGCCGGGTTTTGCAACGAGCACGCAGACCACCGCAGCAATACACACAACAACCGCTCCAACCGAAACAAGCAGATGCTTTTTCGCATAGGGAAGCAGAAAAATCAGTGCTGCAATAACAGCTCCGGCAACACCAATCAGTCCGGTCAATGACTGTGAGCCATACAGCATAATCAACTGGCAAACGGTAGATATCAGAGCCAGTACACGAAATGTCATTTTCTTTGCCGTAAAAAGCAAAAGAATCGTAATCGGTAAAACAACCGCTACATATGAACCAACATAGTTCGGATTGTGAAGTGTAGAATATGCCATGCCCTTGCCAAATGTCAATTTAATATTAAATCCACTTCTGCCAGCCAGTTCAGTCGTAACCAAAGGCCTTGCCCATGCACTCTGAATCCAGTCCAGACCAAACGTTTGGAATGCACCGAGAACACTGACAACACAAGAACCGGCAGTCAGTCCGTTAAGAAGCCACTCCACTACCTCTTCTTTCTTCACGTAACCGTATACAAATATAAAACAAATTACATAAATAAGAAGGACAAACACGCCCTCAAACTGCTCATAACCGCCTAAGAACGCATCCTCTGCATGCACCGCTCCCATCGCTGAAAACAGCGAAAACAGGGCAAACACCGATGCCGGAATCAACGGAATCCACGCATTTTTATCAAACAATCTGCCATTTTCACCAGTACAAAGCCAATATGCCAAAATCACCGTAACAATAGCACCCAGTATCATCAGAAAATGTGATTTATAATACAAAAAGAAATCCGTCACCTGACCATTTGCCGATGACCATAATTGTTTACTCAATCCATTATCATAAATATGTGCATTGGTAATCAATGGAAGCACTGCCAGTATAAGCAAAATTGGCACAAAAAACTTTTTCCCATATTCTTTTTGCTGCTTTTGTTGTTTCATTTGCAATCTCCTTTATTCCTCAATAAACCTCTTGATTTTTTTCATCTTTTCTTTTGTCATGCGGTAACCATGCCAATAAGCCATTTCCAGTTTGCGCACATCACTTTCAAAGCTGTTCAGTAAATGGTTCGGCCGTAGAATCAACACTTTTCCTTCCTTCGCTAATGCCTCACACTCTTTGACCATGGCATTGTAGTGGTCCGGTCTCTCCATAATCACGCGCTTAATCTCCGGATATTTATGTCCTAGCATTCTGGCACCCATTTTATCATATTTGCCATAACGTTTCACAAAACCGCGTGGCTGCGTAAGCACAACAATTAATTTGTCACAACCGTCATCTAACGCTTTTTTAAACGGAATCGGGTCAACCAGCCCGCCATCGTAATACTTCTGCCCGTCCAAATCAATCGCCGGAAAAAACATCGGCAGTGCACAGGTTGCACGAAGCATTGTAAATTTCTCATCCATATCCATTGCGTTTTTATACTCAATCTGTCCGGTTTTTGCATTTGTCACACCAACCAGACAAGTTCCCTCATATGAACGAAAGGTGTCCCAATCAAATGGGATTAAGTGGTCCGGAATTTCTCCAAAAACAAAATCCAGTCCGAAAATACTTTTATTTTTTTTCCAGTTGCTCCGGCTCATATATCGCTTATCATTACGGTATTTCTGCATAATTTCCAAATTTCTCTGTGGTTGTTTAGAAATATACGAGACGCCATCCGCAATTCCAGCGGAAACACCAATACAGTAAGGCAGTAATATATTCTCCGACAACAGTGCATCCATCACACCGCAGCTAAAAATCGGTCGAAATGTCCCACCTTCAAAAACAATCCCTGTCATATGCATGCTCCTTTCACGCCATTTACTCTATTTTATCACAGATAAAGAGACGCCGCAACCAAAGAGCGGCATGTCTGCGTATAAAATAAAAACAGCAAAAGAAGTTCCATTCGTTTATATCGAACAAACTTCTTTTGCCATCTTTAGACTATTTTATTATAACAGCCCTGCTTTTCAACAATCCATTTTCAAATCTTACTCAGCGTTATTGTATTTCACACCTGTCATAAGCTTTTTGCCTTTAATAGCAAACAATTCAGAAACACTAACAACCTGATATCCTTTGTCTTTGCACTGCTCTAGAATTTCCGGAACTGCCTGTGCTGTTTTTTCATGAACGGAATGCATGTTAATGATACCGCCATCTTTTAAGTTATTGATTACATTGTTTACCAAATTATCCTTCGTTGTCGAATTCTGATAATCCTGACTCCAAATCGATACATCAATAAACGGTTTCTCGATTACTGCATACATCGCCTGACTATAAGCAACGTTTGGCGCACGGAACAAGAAGTGTTTGTATCCGGTGATTTCCGAAAGAAGCTCATCTGTCTTAGCAATTTTCTCTTTAATCACTTCTGGTCCTACGCTATTCAACCCATTGGAATCATAAGAATGGTTTGCTACCTCAAATCCAGCCTCTTTCGCTGCAAGAACTTCATTTCTGGAATCCTCATCATGCTCAATATGAGCACCGATGTAGAAGAATGTTGCATGAGCGCCTGCTGCTGTCAAAGCCCTCTGAATCTGCATACCATAATCAACAAATTCCGAATAACCTCCCGGACCATCATCAAATGACAATGCAACAACCGGTTTTTCTGGGTCAATGTTTTTGTCAATCCAACTCTGGTCAAGACCATCATATTTGAACTCAGAAGATACAAATTCCGGTGCTACTGTTGGTTTTGGTGTCGGTTTGATTGCTCCTGCTGCCGGATAAGTAGCTCCTGCTCTGGCAACAAATACAATGCTTGTAATCTTAACGGATTTCAACGTTTCCGGCCAACCATAACTAGCATCCGCATCCATCGGCTGGATGTTCAATCCAACGGCAGGACCTGTTACTTTCTCATCAAATGCTACCGATACGGATGTAGCACCCGCTGCCATGTTATAATTAAATGCTACACCATCATCAAAACCTGTCAACTGATCTGTTGTACCTGCTACAGCAATTTTACCAGCTGTTAATTTGGAAGTGTCTTCACCTTCAAAAGTAAGTTCATAGCCAATTTTTACTTCCTTAAAATAAGCCAAATCAAAACGAGAATCCAACTGGCTGCTAAAATTAATCGTTGCCGGTGAAGAACTGAATTCGATATCGCCAACTTTTGTCATATCAATTGTGATGTTTTTTACTGCCTCGCCCTGCTCCGGAGTAGCGGTTGGTGTCGGTACTACAGCTGTTGGTGTTGCTGTCGGTGCCGTACTTGGTTTATTCGTGTTTGGTGCAGTGGTAACTGCCGGTGCTTTTGTAACTGCCGGCTTCTTTGCCTTAACAGTAACTTTGCAGGTCAGTTTTTTCTTTCCGACTTTCGCTAATACAACTGCACTTCCAGCTTTCTTACCTTTTACTACGACACTTGTTTTCTTTTTCTTCAAAAGACTAACAACCTTTTTGCCTGACTTAATGGACCAAACTGCTTTCTTTCCATTCTTCAGCTTAATCGTCTTTTTCTGTCCAACCGAAATGCTTACTTTCTTTGTGCTAAGTTTCGGTGCCTTTTTCTTTGCTGCTGCCGGTGAAGATGGCATTGACACGCCAAGAAGCAATGCTGCCGTCATCACATAACTCATTGTTTTACAAAACTGTTTTTTCAACCTTGTGTCCTCCAATCATTTTTTGTTTTTGAAACCGCCCCGTAAACAACCCCTGTTTCGTATACGATCCCTCTCTTTGAGATTATTGTAACACCAAGGTATAACTTTGTAAATATATTCCATTCGATATTATAATATTTTACTTATAACGATTTTCAATAAAAGCATAAGGTTACGCTTATGCTTTTATTCATCTTCATACATTCGGAATAATGTTTTTAAGATATTCTGGTACTCTTTCTGCTTTTCTTCGTCCTCCAACTGCTTTAATTCCTGAATCGGCTCACGAATCAAGCGCTGCAAAGAAGCATGAAGCACCTTTTTCAATAATTTCTGCTCTCTGTGATTGAGAGGAATTTTTCGATTTAAATATTCATAACTGTCCGTCTCAATCTGTGAACACCGTTTCTGCAGCGTCTCAATCGTGCCATCCACACGGCTCAATAAAAGCCATTCCATCGTCTCCTGCACCTTTTCCTCAATAACCTGTTCACAATCTGCCGCCAGTTTTTCCCGCTCATTCTGATTTTTTTCGGTAATTTTCTGCAGCGTATCCATATCAATCAACTGCACCCCCGGAACTTCTTGTAACCGGCTGTCAATATCCCTCGGTGATGCCAAATCCAAAAACTGCATTTGTGTGGCACCCGTCTCTTTCCATTTATCGTACAAAACAACCAGATGCGGCGATGACGTTGCTGATACAACCGTTTCACACCGTTTCATCGCATCATAACGCTCATGATAATCCACCACTGTCAAATTTTCATGTACCGCTAACAATTCTTTTGCGTGCGCAAACGTCCGGCTGCACAGATAAATCTTTTTTGCTCCGTATTCAAACAAATATGTCAAAGCAAGTGCCGCCGTTTTTCCGCTTCCAATCACAAGAATATTTTTCCCGCTAACACCACCGGCACGGTGCAGTTCTTTCACGCCAATATAACTGACTGACAGCGGCTTTTCGCTGATACGGTAATTCGTCTTAATCCACTTGGCACACGTCACTGCATCCCTTACAATGCGCTCCAATTCTTTGCCGCTGTGCCCCATGGTCCTGGCAAAATCCATCGCCTCAACAACCTGCCCTAAAATCTGGTCTTCACCTACGACTAACGATTCCAAGCCTGCCGCCACGCGGAACAAATAAGAAACCGCCTCACTGCCCTCTTTTTTCTTACAGTAATCCCCAAACGAAACATTCGGGAAAATGTCCTGGTAGCAGGACTGCACCTGCTCCCCCGTCACCGCATCCGAATGAGAAAAATAGAAAATCTCGCTGCGGTTGCAGGTCGAGACAATCACACACTGTTTTAAGCCAATGACAGAAAGCCGCTCCCATAATTCAATTTTTTTTGAGTCGGGTAACGCCACCTGCCCGCGCAGGGCAAGTGGTGCTTCTTTATAGCAAATTCCAACATAGCCAAAAATCATGGTTACTGCTCCTTTTGTTCTTCCTTAAGCCACCGAGCTACATCAAGCGCATGATAAGTAATAATCATTTTTGCACCGGCACGCTTAAATCCAATCATGTGCTCCATCACAATTCGTTTTTCATCAATCCAGCCTTTTTGCGCAGCTGCCTTCACCATCGCATATTCTCCGCTGACATTATACGCCACAATCGGAATATTATAATGAATGGAAATATCTTTTAGCACATCCAGATATGCCATCGCCGGCTTTGCAATAATTAAATCCGCACCTTCTTTGATGTCCTGCTCTACTTCACGCAGAGCTTCTTCTCCATTTGCCGGATCCATCTGATAACTTTTTCGGTCACCAAATCCCGGTGCCGAATGTGCGGCATCGCGGAATGGGCCATAATATGCCGACGCAAATTTTGCGCTGTAGGACATAATCGGCGTATTATATAGGCCTTCTTCATCAAGAGCCTTGCGGATTGCCTCAACACGTTTATCCATCATATCACTCGGTGCAATGATATCTGCTCCTGCCTTTGCATACACAACAGATGCCTTTGACAAAAGCGGAAGCGTCTCATCATTTAAAACTTCCCCATCGCAAATCAGACCGCAGTGTCCATGTGATGTGTATTCACATAGGCAGACATCCGCAACAACAACAAGTTCTTTGTAATTTTTCTTAATATAGCGAATCGCCTGTGGCACGATTCCGTCTTCGGCATACGCACCACTTCCCTGCTCATCTTTGTGTGCCGGAATACCAAACAATAAAACTGCCGGAATCCCTGCCTCACGCACTCGGTCAAGTTCTTCATGAAGTCTGTCAATCGAATACTGGCAGATGCCTGGCATCGACTCTACCGGTTCACAAATATTTTCTCCGTCTATTACAAAAATCGGATAAATCAATTCGTCCACCCGGACATGATTTTCCCGCACCATATCTCTCACTCGTTCGTTCATCCGCAGTCTTCTCGTTCGTTCCATTTTAATGCACCTTCCTTTTCGTATCCAATTGCCTGTTTAATAAGATAGCATAAACCAGCGAAACATCTTTTTATTTCGTTTATAAATCTTTTTATACTGAGAGTGCGGCAAAGGACATGGCACTGTCCCTGTTTCTACCGTAACACTCACAATTTTCTTCTCGTACACTAGCCAGTCCGCAAAGCCTCCGTGTTCTTCTGTACTCGAACTCTTTGGCATCATTCGGTAATGATTTCTCTTTTTTATTTCACTTGCTAACCTGTACTGCTCTTCATGCAGTGGCGAAGATACATCAAAATCCCAGTATAAAATACTGCCGGTCGAATGGAGATTCAACACCGTCTTTGGCGATATCCGCTTAATAAAAGAAATTAATGCCTTCGTTTCCTTTTCGCTCGCTGCCTTTTTTCCTGTATATGTTGTGGCATCCGGTTTCCTTTTCTTCCCCTTCTTTTTATCCTTTTTCTTATCTGCTGAAAAACCGGCAGGGAAATTATTGTTAATATTAACCCCTCGGGCATTATTTTTCCACGTATTGAAATGCCCTATCTTCTGTATTTTCTTGCGAAGTTTTGCATTGCGGATTCCACTTGCCCCATACTGCGAAATTGTCACACCGTCCGGGTTATCCATCGGCAGAATATAAAGGCAGATTGAACGGAATCTTGCGCGGTGCTCACCATATTCCCGAAGAATTTCCTCGGTCTGTCGCATAATGACCTGTGTATTTTTCCACTCTCTGGCATGAATTGCCGCATCAATCACAAGTTTCTTTGCCGCAGAAGGATTTCCCACACGCAGGCACCAGATTTCCCTGTTGTCATATGTCCTGCCAAGGCTCGACAGCCCGGTTTTTCCGGGGTATTTGCGGGCAATCTTACGCAAATCTCTTGTCATCTCTGCGTAGTCGTATTTCTTATCCTTTTCACTGACAATCCACGGTTCTTCTTTTACAACAATTTTAATCCTGCACTGGTTTTTATCCGAATCTTTCACCTTTACGAAAAGGTAAGTCGTACCCTCCTTTTTCGCCGTAATACGCCCGTTTTTATTGATACTTGCAATCTTTTTATTCTTTATTCCAAAAGACAATTTCTTTTTGGCATAGTTAAAAGAAACTGTCGCTTTTTTCTTTTCCCATAACTTTATTTTGCTGCCGCTTTTGCTCTTAATTTTTTCATTAAAATAAATGTAAATATAGCAGTTTTCGCCTGTCACTTTGGACGTTGCCTTTAAGAGCGTGTAAATCTTTTTGTTTTTTGTCTTACATTTTACCACACCGGAGGAAGATACGGTAACTAACTTCTTTTTTACTTCTTTTTTCGAAGCACCTCCGTAAACCTCAAAAGTAGATGCCTGTGACATAACAAGTTTTACCGAATCGGTCGTATACGAGTAAAGGTGATATACCTTTTTCCCTTTAATCTTTCGGTAATGAATCCCCTTCATGCCGCCTTTATAGTATTTGGCGTGAGGCGATACCAGTTCATATTTTTTCACCGGCTTTGGAGTTTCGGCTGGCTGTGGCGTAACTGTTGGCTCCGGCTCCTCTGTTGGCTCCGCGGTCGGTTCTTCTGTCGGTTCAGGCGTTGGCTCTTCACTCCACTCCGTCTGATTGTTCTTCTGTCTTGCCTGCAAATGGGCAGGACTCCCGCTCATGAGGTCACACAAAATTAAGGTTACGGCAAGCAATGCCGCTATTTTTTGCTTATGCGTCTGACTCATTTCCCTCATTTCCTTTCCATTAATCGTGATGTTTCACTTTTACTGCAAGATAAAAGGTACCTCACAATGAGATACCTTTTTGTACTTGTTTGTTATAACAGATAAAACTTAAGCTAATTTGCTTTTTGCTACTTCTACCAAAGAAGCGAAACCTTCCGGATCGCTGATTGCCATCTCAGAAAGCATTTTACGGTTTACGTTTACCTCAGCAAGTTTCAAACCATACATAAATTTGCTGTAGGAAAGACCATTCATTCTAGCTGCTGCGTTAATACGAGCAATCCAAAGCTGTCTGAACTGTCTCTTTTTCTGTTTTCTACCTGTATAGGACTCTTCCAACGCACGCATAACAGACTGTTTTGCAACACGATACTGTTTACTTCTTGCGCCTCTGTAACCCTTTGCCAGTTTCAATACTCTTTTATGTTTTTTCTTTGCGTTCATTCCGCCTTTAATTCTAGCCATTTGTCAGTTCCCTCCTTCGCCATTAGCTGTATGGCATAATCTTTTTCATTGTTTTTACATTAGTTTCATCTACAAGAGCAGACTTTCTGAGATTTCTTTTTCTCTTTGTTGTCTTCTTAGTCAAAATATGACTCTTGTATGCTTTGTTTCTTTTCAATTTACCGGTACCGGTAACTTTAAAGCGCTTTGCAGCAGCTCTTTTTGTTTTCATTTTCTGATTTGCCATGATATTATTCCTCCGTTATTATTTTGTGGCTGATAAAAACATTACCATACTTCTTCCTTCCATCTTCGCAGGTTTGTCGACGGAAGCAACGTCCTTTAATTCTTCAAAAAACGCATTCAGGATTTCCCTCCCTACATCTTTATGAGCCATTTCTCTACCACGGAATCGGAGTGAGACTTTTACTTTAGCTCCCTTTTGCAGGAATTTCTTTGCCTGGTTTACTTTCGTGTTCAAATCATTGGTATCAATGTTTGGCGAAAGTCTGATTTCTTTTGTCTCGATGGTTTTCTGTTTCTTCTTTGCTTCTTTTGCTTTACGAGCCTGCTCATAGCGGTACTTGCCGTAGTCAATAATTTTACATACCGGCGGTTTTGCAGTCGGTGCAATCTTTACCAAATCAAGTCCTGCATCTTTTGCTTTGAAATATGCTTCTTTTGCTGACATAATGCCAAGCTGTTCTCCATTTGGTCCAATTACACGAACTTCTCTGTCGCGAATCTGCTCGTTAATCATTAAATCGCTTATTGTTCTTACCTCCTAAATGAAAAAAAGATAGCTGTTTCTAAAAGCCAGCTATCCACGTAAAACATTTCCTATCATTATAATAGATGTGAACCAATACCGTGTGATAACAAATGTTATACGGCAAGGTGAGAGTGGATAACTCTGCTTTTTACACCTTTGGTAGTGTACCATAGAAAGGTGGTGTGTGTCAAGTGATTGCTGTTAACTTTTTTTCAGTTTCCGTAAATGACCTTAATTCAATTTATATTTCTTGCGCCGCTCCCGCTTAGCAAACGCACAGGGGTATCGACACGCAGACTACGCGTGTCTGATACCCGATGTGTTTGCAGCGCAATCATTATAAATTGAATTAAGGTCATTTATTGGATTCCTGAAAAATCGGCAGCAATCACTTGACCACACACACCTGCGTACAAAGAATTAACTGTAGTATTAAGGCAGGGCAATGAATGATTAGGGGAATGCCATTTATTGAATTCCAGTAATTTGGCAGAAAAACTTTGAAACTCGTGGGTTTTGAGTACGTCGGTATGTAGCGCTGGTAGTTTCAGCGCCCATACCGCTACGTACTCAACGAGCGAAAGCGGCGCAAGAGGTTCGGGGAACCTCTGTTCTGCGCGGACCGAAGTGGAACGTAGACCCACGAGATACAAAGCTTTTCTGCCTAATTACGGAAACAATAACACGCACCCCCCACTTATTTTACCATCCCCGATATATCAACCTTAATAAACTGCTGAAGCCATTCGATGATGTCTTTTTCGTTTGCAGGATTTAAGTTCTGAATTGAGGATAGATTTTCAATTGTCATGTGGTCCCAGCGAATCATCCAGATTCCGTATGCCAAAATCACAGCATTTAAAACCAGACCGATGGCACTCAAAATCAATCCAATGATTCCTAATTTTTTCGCATTTTTACCGCCTTTTGCCACAGCGATAATACTAAAGACAAGGGCGATTGCGGCAGGGATTACGCCGATACCTGTTCCAAAACAGCAAAAACAGGAAATTCCACCTAATATAAGAGAGGCAATTGCAAGCCCTCTGTGCCGATTTATATCTGTCATAGATACCTCCATTTCTATATCCTGCCGTATGGGGCGAAAAAGGATGCTGTCTGTTCCAGATGCTGCATCGACGAATTATTCGTAATTTTAATTAACAGCACCGCTACGACAATGGCAAGGATGACCCCTGCCACTCCCACAACGATACCGGCAATTGCTGCATCTTCCTGATTCGGATTGTCATCCCGAAGTCCCAAAATTCCAAATACAATGCCAAGCACTGCCATTACCAAAGAAATGGACCATTGCACACAACAAATCATCGAAGCACATGAAAGCACTAACGACGCAATCGCTTTTGCATTTGTCTGTCTATTCTGCTGCATACAAACCTCCTGCTTATTTGCTCTCCGGTGTCACTTCTACCTTACGAATTTCTTTCGTACGGATTTCCTTGCAAATGTCATCAATGAACGCATCCAAAGACTGTGCACCCTCGTCTCCTTTGAAACGGCTGCGAACGGATACAACGCCTTCTTCCTCTTCTTTCTGCCCAACGACGAGCATATACGGTGTTTTCTGAAGTCTTGCCTCGCGAATCTTGTAACCGATTTTTTCGGAACGGCTGTCCACGCTGCAGCGGATGCCATTCGCTTTTAATTTCTCTTCCACGCTGTTTGCGTAATCGAGATATTTCTCGGAAATTGGCAGAACACGTACCTGCTCCGGTGAAAGCCATGTCGGGAATGCACCGGCATATTTCTCAATCAGCCATGCTAACGTTCTCTCATAACATCCAATGGATGTTCTGTGGATGATGTATGGGCGTACTTTCTCACCATTTTCATCAATATAATACATATCAAACTGTTCAGCCAAAAGGGCATCCCACTGAATGGTAATCATGGTATCTTCTTTACCGTATACATTTTTCGCATTGATATCTACTTTTGGTCCGTAGAAAGCGGCCTCTCCGACATCCTCAGTAAATGGAATATTCAGTTCTGTCAAAATCTGGCGGATATCTTCTTCTGTCTCATTCCAAACTTCCGGCTCGCCGATATATTTTTCACGGTTTTCAGGATCCCATTTGCTCAGATGATACGTTACATCTTCCTCAACACCAAGTATCTGCAAACAGTACTGAGCGAGAGCGATACAATCCTTAAACTCTTTTACCATCTGGTCCGGACGCACAATCAAATGTCCTTCAGAAATTGTAAACTGGCGCACACGAGTCAAGCCGTGCATTTCACCGGAATCCTCATTACGGAACAATGTTGATGTCTCACCATAACGGCATGGCAGGTCACGATAGGATTTCTGGCTTGCCTTGTAAACATAGTACTGGAATGGACAGGTCATCGGACGAAGGGCAAATACTTCCTTATCCTTTTCCTCATCGCCAAGAACAAACATACCTTCTTTGTAGTGATCCCAGTGACCGGAAATCTTGTACAAATCAGATTTTGCCATCAAAGGTGTCTTCGTTCTCATGTAACCGCGCTTTTCTTCCTCATCTTCAATCCAGCGCTGCAAAGTCTGAATAACCTGTACACCTTTTGGCATCAGAAGCGGAAGTCCCTGACCGATTACATCAACGGTGGTAAACAGTTCCAGCTCACGTCCCAATTTATTGTGGTCGCGTTTTTTAATATCTTCCAAATGCTCCAGATAAGCATCCAAATCCGCTTTCTTTGTATAAGCAGTTCCGTATACACGGGTAAGCATTTTATTTTTCTCATTTCCTCTCCAGTAAGCACCGGAAGAAGAAATCAGCTTCATTGCCTTTAACGGTTTTGTATTCATCAAATGAGGACCGGCACACAAATCAATGTATTCGCCCTGCTGATAGAAAGAAATCTCGGCATCTTCCGGTAAATCTTCAATCAATTCAACCTTATACGGCTCCTCACGTTTTCTCATCAAATCAATTGCCTCTTGTCTTGGCAGGGTAAAACGCTCTAATGTCGCACCTTCCTTAACAATCTTTTTCATTTCTTTTTCAATCTTGTCCAGTGCCTCACGATCCAATGGTGCTATATCAAAATCATAGTAGAAACCTTCCTCAATCGAAGGTCCAATGGCACATTTGGCATCCGGATACAATCTCTTAATCGCCTGTGCGAGCACATGGGATGCAGTATGACGGAATGCTGCTTTTCCTTCGTCGCTGTCAAATGTCAAAATATTCAGTGTGTGTTCGCCATCTACTATTGTGCGCAAATCCACAACTTCGCCGTCTAACTCGGCAACGCATGCCACTCTGGCAAGTCCTTCACTGATGTCTTTGGCAATATCAATAATGCTCATTGCCTGTGAATACTCTTTGCTTGAACCATCTTTAAGTGTTACTTTCATGTCAATTCCTCCTGTCTTCATTCAATATACAAGAAGGCCTCATCCCTTCTTGCTGTTATAGTTCGAAGGGACGAGGCCATTAATTCAATGTTCTCGCGGTTCCACCCTTGTTGGACGAAATAGTAATAAATCATCCCGGCTTCATTCTGACGATAACGGGGTCACCGGACCGGATTGGGGTCACTCCGAGGTAGTTTTCAAACGGTTTCCATGAAAATGCTTCCAGCACAAGGCATTTCTCTCTGACATGTTCTGCGTTTTACTCGTCTCATCTACGTGTTACCGCTATTATAATCTTGAAAATTTAAAATGTCAACACCCTTAAATTCTTTTATTTGCAAGAACCTCATACACATTCTTAAACGAATCTTTCACCGCATACAACTCGGTAAACAAACCACAGTATGGTCCATTCATAGAATAACTGTAATTATTATCTTCAAGCGACGGGTCATCCTGCCAGCCCCAGATTGAAACCGCTTTCAACGGACGGCTCTCCTCCAGTTTTTTGATTTCTTCCGCCGATTTACCGGAGCAGTCTGCCGGAATGGCGTTCACATCCACAAACATCTGGAATAATTTCTTATAAAATTCCGCATGTTTTTTCTGTATTGCCTTTGTATTCATATAGTTTCTTACTGCCATTTCGGTCACCTGAACTTCACATCCAAGTGCTGCATAGGTCTCAATTGATTTCTTGATATCCGAAATATTCTGCTCATTCATACAGCCATTCTGAGTTCCGTAACCGCCAATATATCCCTGCATGCCAACGCCGTCACACAGTCTGCGGACGTTTCCTTTGGCGTCTTTGGCATAACTGTTAATACTCTTAACCAGATTTACAATTTCTTCACGTTTTGATTTGTAAAATGAATTGTAATCATTATAGTACAGCTTAATATCGGCACCCAGCTCATCTACCGTATTTTTCGCATAGAGGAACGACTGCTCCACATAATCGCTGCCAAGGATTTTGTAAAACTGATTATCTTTACGCAGGTTTCTGTTATCATCCCCTACATTCTGATCTGCCACTGCCTCATTTACAACATCCCAGCAGTAAATTACACCCGGATATTTCTTTTCAAAATGAGTGATTACTTCTTTAATATAATACTGAAGACGTTTCTGCATAACCGCCTTGCTTACATATTTCTTACCTGTGTCATAGCCCTCGCGGAAGAACCAGTCACACATATACGCATGCCACACAAGAACATGTCCCCGCATCTGGATTCCGTTTTCCTTGGCAAATGAAATAATCGTATCTGCCTTGTCATAATTCATCACCGGCATACCATCTTTGCTCTTTGCGGATTTTGCCTGGTCTAAAAGCGAATATGCCTTAAACTCATTTCCTGCTGTCAAACTGTTAAAATGGTATTTCACAAGATTTTTGTAGTTGTCATTCGTTGTAACATTTGTGTAGTTTACAACGGTTCCCAACTTGAATCCATGCTGCGCTGCCAACTTAGCAAGCGGCTTATACTTCGTCGTCGCATTTAACACGTTCGCCTTTTTCTTCGCCTCAGGAGAAACGTATTTTGTTACGCTCACCTTACATTTTAAAGTGACTTTTTTCTTCTTTTTGGCACCTTTCTTCTGATACCAAACCTTGGCTTTTACTGTCGCACTGCCTTTTTTTAATCCCTTAATAGTGACCGATGTCTTTTTCTTTTTCGACAGTTTTGCCACTTTTTTTCCGGACAAAGTCCATTTGGTTTTCACGATTTTTTTCGTTCCGTTTTTCTTAACCTTCAATGTCTTTGTCTTGCCAATATAGGCAGTCATTTTTGTTTTTGACAATACCGGCTTTTTCGCTTTTGCTTTTGCCTGCACCCCGCCTGCTCCGGCAAGAGAACCAATCATCAGGCATGCGGCAAGGGAAAGCGAGAGAATCTGTTTGCTTTTCATGCTGCTTCACTCCAATCTTTTATGATAAGAATAAGTATAGCACATTTTGTCAACACGAGCAGTTAAAATCAGCCGATTACCCCACAGGCAATTTTTTCACCGGACGCCCCGGATGGCTGTGTCATGAAGTAATCCCCTGACACTATTGCTTTCAATGTATGCCGGGGAATGATTTTTTTGTTCTCAGTTCATTAAGCGAGAAAAAGTTTGTGCTAAATGCCGGAGAGAAGCTTATGCAACCTAAAACCTCACAAAAGTTCAAAAACGTTGCATGCTTTCGCCTGCTTTTCAAAATAAAACAACCAAAAAGGTTACAATCGACGAAAAGCGTTGCAATTAACACGTGATTTTTGCTGATAAAGCCTAATTTCAACGTAAAAATGCAACGCTATGAGACAAATCATAGAAAAAGAGTTGTCGAAGAAACCGTACAGCCCGTCTTTTTGGGTTTGCCGTAAATTATCAAGAAATGATTTGCAGCGAGTGGGTACAAACACGTGGGTATCAAGCTTGCGTATTTTGCAAGCTGATACCCCTACGCGTTTGTCTTAGCGAGAGCGCCCACTTGATGCAAATCATTTCTTGATAATTTACGGCAACCCCCAAAACACGGCTACCTCCAAATCCCCTTCTCTTTCCGTATCACATAATACAAATCATTTTCCATTGCCATAACTTCTTCCATCGGCACGCTCTTAAAGACCGGCATCCGCATTTTGTATTTAATCCAAAAGAACGAGTAGATACCAAGAATCAAAAAGGCAATTCCGGTTACGCCCCAGATAGCTAACCGCTCTGCCGGGTCGGTTGAAATATTTAAAATCATGTATGTTGTTCCTAAAATCCCGATAAGCGGCAGAATTTTACCGAGTGGAACTTTAAAGGAACGCGGTGCATTTGGCACTCTTTTTCTCAGAATCAGCACGTCAATATGCGCTAAGATATACGAAATCATCCAAAATACAGAGCCCACCAGAATCAAAAATGAGATTGCCGAGGAGGAACTGTCACTAATAAAAGCAAAAATCAAAATGGTAACACTGACAAATATTACACCGAAAAATGGTACTTTCCTTTTATTTGTCTTGGCAAAAAACTGTGGCATCATATTCATTTTTGCCATGCCCTGACAAATATTAGAAAGACCACTTACCGTTGAATTTTGTGTGCTGATAACCGCCAGAGCAGCCACCATTGTCATCCAGTATTTTCCTGCCCCGCCAAGAAGATTTTGACCATATAACAAATGTGGTGCGGCAGATTCGGTCAGTTTTGCCCACGGCGTATAATTATGAAAACCTAATACCATGATTGCCTGCACCAGACAAATAAGCACCAGTCCAATCATCATACCAAGCGGCACGTTTCGTTTGGCATTTTTAACATCTTTGGATATTGGAATGACATATTCGGCACCAATAAACAGCCAGAATGCCACTGCAGTTGTCGACACAATATCAAAGAAATTCGTTGACATGCTTGCCGGCTGGGAAACAACCTGTCCGGTTCCAAGCCCCAAAGCACCGATAATTCCCATAACAACCATCGAGCCAACCAAAAGGAATGCAACCAAATTCTGAATTTTAGCAAACATATCGACACCAAACAGATTTGCCACCATAACGATTACCGTCATGATAATGGTATAGCCGATGCTTGGAATCGGCAAATGAAGCGTCTGCGACATGGCATAGGCAAAAATCGATGCTTCAACACCACACGATAAAATGTTACAAATCAGATACCCTCCCACCATAGAAATCATGGTTGGAAACGGTCCCATACAAGCGAGCGTATACTGCGCCAGTCCTCCGGTCGTGTTTGGCATCAGACCATTTAACTCAGACAGCGAAGCAACCGTTGTCATATTCAGCAGGCAGGCAATAATCATTGCACCAATAAATGGGATTCCCACCGTTCCTGCTCCCTGTCCCAATGACACCAGACAGCTTGTCGCAATGACAAGCCCGACAGAAACAGAAACCACACTTCCTAATCCTAATTTTTTGTTTTTCTCCATGCCAATTCCCCCTTGTTCTCTTAAGCCATTTCCGGTTTATCCCACAATGGCAGTTCCACACCAATGCCTTCTTTTAAAGCACGGCGGTAAACAGTAGCTCCCCATGCGATATCCTCAACCGGCATACCTCCGACAGAATATACGATAATTTCATCTTCGCTTTCCCGTCCTTTTCTCTCACCGGTAATCACATCTGCCACATCAATAATGTCTTCTCTTGTAATTTTCCCCATCTGTTTTAAATCCGTAAATTTACTTCCTACAATCTGCACCTGATCGTAAGTCGGATATGGATATTCCTCCTCCCACGCCTCATACAATTTGTAGTTGTCCACAACTTTTTTACAGCCATTTACAAGGAAATCCTCATCAAAACGAGCGGCTGAAGGCATACTGATTAGTGCACCTTTTTTAATCCATTTCGTATCAATATAAGGAAACTCTGCCTCACTGTCTTTTACTGTTGTTGTCATGCTGATAATGTCACTGTCTTTTACAGCTTCCTCGATAGAATCACAAATCACAATATTTTTGATTCCCGGACATTCTTCTTTGACAAATGCAACAAATGAATCAATGGACTTTTGTCCACGCCCCTTAATTTTTACGGTATCAATGCCCGGTCTCACGCTGACAAAGGCACGAAGGGAAGTTTTCCCCATAACACCCGGTCCGATAATAGCGACTGTTTTTGCAGCCTCTCTTGCCAAATATTTGCAGCCAACACCGGGAATTCCCCCTGTTCGGTAAGAACTCAAAAGGTTTGCCGACATCATCGCAAGTGGTGCCCCCGTATCTTTATCATTTAACATCATCATCAAAATGGAGCGTGGCAGCCCTTTTTTCTTATTCTCCATATTCGATCCGTACCACTTCATCCCCGCCATCTGATAGCGTCCGCCAAGATATGCCGGCATCGCCATGAATCGTCTGTCCTCTGCATTTTTCGGCATTCCATCAAATTCCGGGTCATCCGGAAAAGTCACCATGCAGCCATGGGAGTTGTGATTTTTTCCGCCCATCACATAGTCCCCTTTATGTAAAGTCAACAATAAATCTTCCATTGCCTCCACACAGGCATCCATATCCGTCACACCTGCCCGAATCATATCCGGTTCACTTAAATATAAAAATTTGATTGCTGTATCCATTTTGATAACCTCCTTTGCCACTTATGCCTTTGGCTCATCGTATAAAAAAAGGACGTCACAAACTTTCGCTTGTGACGTCCTCGTCAAACCTTAGTATAGCACAATGGTTTTTGTCCGTCAAGGTTCAGATTTTCTAAGTGTCACAGATACATTTTTATCTGTCACCGTTACCGTTCCGTAACTTTCTTTTCTAAGCATAGCTTCATAAGTGCTCGGTTTACTAATAATCAAACAAGCTTCTCCTTCGTCATCGGTATTAAAATATTTCCTATCCGTTTCGTCCTCCGTATTTATGAAAGAAAACTGTTGATACTTCATAGGGTTTCCTTCACTATCTACTATCTTCATGTGAACTGCATATCCGGAAATCACAAAATTCTGGCTCTTTGTATTGCTGTCAATTGTTATTGTGCCAACTTTTACATCCGCATTGCCATACGCCGAACACACCATCACCTCATAGGTACCAAATAAGATGTCCTTTACTTCAAAAGAACCATCCTGTTCTATATTCGCCAAACGGCTTGAATAATATGGCTCTTGCCTTTGCAAACCAATCTGACACATATCCGTATCAAAATCGGTAAAGGAACTACCATTTTCCCATGTAAGTTTTCCGGTCAGTTTACCAGCCTCTATATCAAAATTTTTCTCAACGGAAGCATCGGTTACTGTTATTTCCTCGGATGCTAATATTCCCACCGAACCGGATATTGTCACCTTATACTCTCCCGTCGATACATACACAGAATATTTACCATCCTCCACATCATTTGCTGCGGAAGTCGAAGACGAATTCTTGTCAAAGAATGTTATCCTTGCATCGTCTGAAACATTAACCCCATTCAGTTTGCAATAACCACTTACTCGATACAGTTGTGTATTCACAGAAACCACATCGTCTTCCTCGGTAACTGTAAATGTCTCATTCTGCAAGTTCTGTATATTTGAGTTTCCTCCGCCAAACACATAAGAGCCGAGCGGAAGCATTGCATGTGCGGAATAACCTGTCAGTCCTTCCGTTAGATAGTATGTATTTCCGGTTTCTCCGGTTTCTTTCACATAGTTTTCCTCCGATAACGGAATTACGTGATTTTCGGCATCAAACAATTTAATTTTTACATATTTGAACGGCAGCGTTAAATCTTTCACAACATCGGAGCCGTCGATTGTAACCTTGGCAACGCTGGTGTCTGCATAGAAAAACTCATATTCACCATCCAGCAAATCCAATTCATAATCAAACGCATTCTCTTTACTCCCCGTCGGAACACCAATTGTTTTATATTGTTCCCCATTTTTCTTGACAGAAATCACATATAATTTGGTCTTACTCACTTCTTTCGGAATTTCAAGCCCCGATACATCAAGTAAGTTTCCTTTGCAGGAATGTTCGATATAATCTTTCCTTGTATCACCCAGTGCCACATCAATCGTATCAATAACAGTATCTTCATCGATTACCTGATAGGTTCCCGGCTTCAGATAAACTTCATACCATCCACTCGCGGCAGAAGCATATTTTGAATAGTTTTCGTCATCCACATTTTTATATAAATACGTGTTGCTGCATTTTCCAAAAATTCGCGCATAATCGAGCGTAATATCGCGTTCTTCACTGCCGGTCACTTCAAACCTATCCAATTCATAATCACCTACATAAATTACATAGGTTCCTTTTGTCAGGTATCTGTAATAATGATTGTCATCATCGAAATCACTGCCATAAAGGACACTGCTATTTTCGGTTGCCAAAATCCAAATGTCAGGGATATCCATTGTCTGTGCACCAGTTCTCTTTACCGTACCGGACATTTTATAAACCGGAAGCTTCTCATCATGCTGCATGTCACCCTCAACGGTAAACGATTTTCCCATCTGAATTTGGTACTCTCCCTTTGGTTGTTTAGTCGTGAAATTACCCTTTTCATCGGTCTTAATTACGTCATTCGACTCCCAAAATTCTCCGTTCCATTTATCTAAGGAAATTTCAGCATTTGCAATCGGCTGTCCATCTTCTGTCTCCAGTTTTCCGGACACCGTATATTTTCTCTGCTGTTCAACAAGCACATACGACTGCTTAAACTCTTTACCGTCAACCGTTATCACAAGGTCAAACGTATAATATCCTTTATCTTCTTTTCCCTCGTAATAAGGCTCATCATGCCAGACAACGTTACGGATGCTGTTATCTACGCAGTAAACATTACGATAAATCGTGCGGTATATCTTCAAATTTTTCGATAAATCCGTAAATATATCCTTCAACGATTTGCCGGCTTCTATCGTTTCGTCATAGATAAAGCCCTGATCGCCTCCCGCCATATATTCACAGTATTTTACCGCTCCTTTTGTTGATGTAAAGGCATCTATCAAAAAGTAATTTTCTACTTTTTTATAAACATCGACATAACTAAGCTCTAGGAATTGTCTTCCTCTTTTATATGACGAAGGTCTGAACATAACACTGTCCGTCGACGCACTGATACTCTCTATATCCAGTGTTATCTTCTCATCTTCATAAACACCGGTTATTTTTTTCGTACTTGCATCTTTTATGTCCTCTGTGTCCACGTCTTTATCTTTAAAATAATAATAACTGAAATGGGAACTATCGCCATTAGGGTCTTTTGCTAAACCTCTCTCCAATCCATACTCTCTGTCATCTGCCTGTAACGTAAGCAGCGTAAATCCATTATCAAATACCTTCTCTTTGGTTTTGTCCCGCGACAGACCAAGCATCATTTTAGCAGTCTTTGTATACTCTTTGCCATCGAGTGCTGCTGTTATTGAAAAAGTATAACTGCCTTTTCCCTTTGATGTTTTTTCGTTCCACTCGATATCCGAAATCGATTTTACCTCTGCCTTCTTTCCATAACAGTAAACCGTAAACTCACATTTTGTCACATCCGGCACGATGTCTTTCAGCGAATTTGCCTCCCCGTCACACACATAAATATTGTTATAGCTCAAATAATAATCGACTTCTTTTTCAAAAGCAATCGAGCTGATGATGAGTTCTTCATTTTCTGCATAAAGTCCCTGATTGTTTCTCACCGGTTCTACCGTTGGTCCCAGTGTCTCATCCGGCGGAAGCATCGTCTGTTCCGGCACCTTGGTCGGCAGCGGTGTCGGACTCGACGGCAGAACCGGTTTTTCGGTCGGCTTTGGCGTCGAAGTCGACGGCAGAGACGGTTTTTCGGTCGGCTTTACCGTTGGTTTTGCTGTCTTTTTACCGTTATTCTTGTCTGCATTTTGATTGGTTCCGGCTTTCTTTACCGTCACTTTACAGACAAACTTTTTCTTGCCTACTTTCGCCTGCACCTTTGCTTTTCCGGCTTTTTTACCATGAATCGTGACACCGGTCTTTTTCTTTTTACTCAGTTTCACATTTTTCTTGCCGGATACAACCGTCCACTTCACTTTCTTTTTGTTGTTTTTCAACTTAACCTTAACGGTCTTTCCAACCGTTATCGTTACTGATTTTTTGCTCAGTTTCACCTTCTTCTTTGCCGCCAGTACATTTTGCGGCATCATCGTAAATGCCAGTACAAACACAAGCAAAACGGCAATTTTTCGTCTCATTTTTCTCATATCATATCCCTCCATGTGTAATCAAACAATTTCATCGTTTTACTCTCCTAACTCCAAATTCCTCTCGACAGATGCATTGGTAATCGTTACGTCTGCTGCGGTAACCATTCCGGAATCCAAGGACACTTTTATCTCATACTCTCCCGGCTCTACATAGAATTCATATTTCCCTTCATCAAATGTATAGTTCGAAAGTTCTGTTGCGTCTCCCTTTTTGTGCAAGTACACCCATGTATCATCGGACACCTCGGTTCCATTTACCTTGCAGCTACCGGATATCTTATACACGTTTGTATTGATAACAACAGTATCGCTCGAACCATCCACGGTAAAGCCATAGTCTCCTATACTTGGCATACAGTAATAATCAACACACTGGTAATCGCCGGTTGGCAGCACGATGCGTGATGTATAATCCCCAGACTCATCATCGTCCATATAGTAGTAGTAAATGCTGCTCGTACCCTTATTTGCAAATTTAAGCCTCCGTTTCGGATATATCGATATCAACTCATCTTCTGCATCAAGCATTTTAATTTTTACATATTTGTACGGCATCGTTAAATCTTTCACTACATTAGAATCGGTAACTGTCATCCTGCCAACCGATTTCCCGTTGTGCAAAAACTCATATTCACCGGCTAAAACGTCAAATTTGAAACCGGATATATCATCCTCATCAAATTTTGGTGCCATAATTAATTTCTTGTAAACCACCTCATTTCTCATAACCAAAATCTCGTAATTTCTATACATGTCTTTTGGAATTTGAAGTCCTGCCATATCTAACAGCTCACCCTTACAGGAATACATCTCGTAATCCTTTGTCATCTCACCAAGTGACACTTCAATGGTATCAACTGTAGCATCTTCTATTTTTACATAATAAGTACCCGGCTTTAAATAGACGTTGTACGTATCAAATACGGAAAATGCCCAATAGCAGTTATTTTCATCCTCGGTATCTACAAATTTATAATATCCGGAACCTTTTCCGGACACAAGTGCAAGTTCCATCTTGATATCATATGTTCCACTTCCGGTTACTTCCACGGTGTCAACCGGGCAATCACAGGATTGAACCGTGTATGTTCCTTTCTGCACATATGCGTAATAACGGTTGTCATCTCCCAGTAAATCTCTCAAATAAATGCAGGAAGACTCCTCTGATTCAAAGTTAAAGCCCGGAACATCCGGCGTATTCGCACCTGTTCTTGTCACCTTTCCGGTGATTTTATAAACCGGAAGTTTCTCATTATGCACTACATCTCTGTCCTCTACCGTAAACGTCTGCCCCAGTTCAAACTCATAGGTGCCTTTTTGTAAATCCGTTTCGAAACATCCGTTCTTATCCGTCTCAATCGTGTATTCACATTCCTCATCGCTTAACTTAGACAATAAAACTTCTGCTTCTGCAATCGGCAGTCCATCTTCTGTTGTCAATTTTCCGGACACTGCATAGGTTTTCTGTTTTTCCACCAGCACATACGACTGCTCATTTTCCTGTCCATCCACTGTAAGTACAATGTTAAAGGAATAATAGCCATGGTCCGTTTTGTCGTCATAATAAGGCTCATCGTGCCAGACCACATTGCGAATCTCAATATTTTCATTATTCCAATATACATTATTATAGACTGCACGGTAAATCTTTAAGTCTTCCACTACATTAGCAAATATGTCTTTTAATGTTTTTCCTTTTTCTAACGCCGGCTCATATACGAAACACTCTTCACTGTATCCCGGATATAAATTCACCTCACCTTTTGTTGCAGTAAATGCATCTATGTAAAAATGAGAATCTGTCTTGGCATCAATGTAAACCATACCTGAACCGACTGCCAGATTATCTTTCGCAAAGGAATCACTAATAACGCTCACAAAATAATCATCGCAGACTTCTTTTCTTGCATTCACTGTATACTGCTGTTCCTCGTAGACACCAACAAGTTTAATATTTTCTGCATTTTGAATCTTTGAAGTATTAACTTCTTTATCTTTAAAATAATATCCGCTTTCCCCTTCTTCATCATGCAGACTTTGTTCTAATTCATACTTTTCACCATCTGCATCCAAAGAAAGCCATGTCATACCATTCTCCGAGCCTTCCTCTGAATCCTCGCGGACAAGTTTCATCGTAACTGTTTGCTTATACTCCTTACCGCCCTGCACAGCCGTAAGCAGGAATGAATAATACGGCTTCTGCCATTCCTCATCGTCATGCCAGACAACATCGGTAATTGACTTTACTTCCGCCTTTTTACCGTAACAATAAACGTTATATGTACATTTTGTCACGTCCGGTACAAACTCCTTCAGGGAATCAGCCTCCTCGGAGATTACATAAATATCATTATAATTCAGCGAATACGACGGAACATCTTTTTCAAATGCAACGGAGCTGACAATCAATGGCTCTTTTTCGGCATAAAGCCCCTGATAATTTGACTCCGGTTTCACCGTTGGCGCCGGTGTCTCATCCGGTGGCATCATCGTCTCAATCGGCGTCGGATCCGGCTTATTGTCCGGCTTTGGCGTCGGAGTCGACGGCAGAGACGGTTTTTCGGTCGGCTTTGGCGTCGGAGTCGACGGCAGAACCGGTTTTTCGGTCGGCTTTACCGTTGGTTTTGCTGTTTTTTTACCATTATTCTTATCTGCATTTTGATTGGTTCCGGCTTTCTTTACCGTCACTTTACAGACAAACTTTTTCTTGCCTACTTTCGCCTGCACCTTTGCTTTTCCGGCTTTTTTACCATGAATCGTGACACCGGTCTTTTTCTTTTTACTCAGTTTCACATTTTTCTTGCCGGATACAACCGTCCACTTCACTTTCTTTTTGTTGTTTTTCAACTTAACCTTAACGGTCTTTCCAACCGTTACCGTTACTGATTTTTTACTCAGCTTCACCTTCTTCTTGGCTGCGAGAACATTCTGTGGAATCACAGAAAAGCTCAGCACAAACACAAGCAAGAAAGCAACTGTGCCTCTTACTTTTTTCATATTATATCCCTCCATTGTGTTATAGAAAATTGTGTTTTCTTAATTTTATATGAAATTGTTAGGGGCGTCAAGAAAAATAAGAGTGAAATTCAATCAGAATTTCACTCTTACTTATTCAACCTATTTTACTCTCCGTCACTCCGCCGTTAGCGCACATGACACATTTTTATCTGTCACGGTAACCGTTCCGTAGTAAATCCTATTGCCATTATCATAACTGCACACCTCATAAGTGCCGGGCTCATCAACAATAACTAGTGCCAATCCTTTGTCATTATCTACATAATAATACTCTGTTTTTTCATCTTTCTCGACACGTATCCACTTATCTTTTGCAAATTCTCCATTGGCTTCTTTGACAACAACCGCGATTTGATATCCGTTAATGGTATAGTCCTGCTGTTTGTCAGCCGAATTTATTGTAACGGTTCCAATGTCTTTATCATCCAATTTCATCGTATATGTGCCATATGGAACATAGGAAAATGAGAAGCTTCCATCCGCTTTCAAGTCAGCTGTAATATCACCACTAGCAAACCCATCCGAGTACAAACATAATGAACTTTCACCGTACATCTCACAGACCGGAAGTGTTATATCCTTTTTCAACGGACCATCGTCTACTGTAAAGGACTCTCCTGCTTTGAAACAATAAGTTCCTTTTGATGCCTGGAAGGAATATTCGCCCTTGTCATTCGTATATACAACACTATACTCAGTTCCCTCTTTCCGGACATACAAGTAGATATTTGGTATCGGCGTTCCGTCTTCCATTTTTAAAACTCCGGATACCGTATACTTCTTTTCTTTTTCAAACAGTTTATAAGACTGTGTAATCTTCTTACCATCTACAGTCAAAGAAATATCAAAGGAATAATATCCGTTGTCACCGCCGCCCGGATAATACGACTCGTCATTCCAGACCACATTTTCAATCACCGCATTTGTGTAACATTTATTCCGGTATGCCACCTGCTGAATCTGAAGATTCTTGGCAAACTCCGTGAAAATGTCTTTTAAGGATTTTTTATTATCAAGCATCTCCTGATATTCAAACAAGTTAGCATCTGAATCAAAATTCACGTTACCTTTTGTTGAAGTATAGGAAAGAATGTAATAAAAATCCTGTTTCTTATCACTTACTGTAAAACTGTCCTCAGACGAACCAATCAGCAAATTGCCTATTTGCAGTGTTGAATGGGTAAATTCATACGCAGTGCCATTGTAAAGGGTGTATCGGTCAACCACACAATCCAATGTATAATCCTTATCTCCATAACACGCAACTACTTTGTATTCTTTAGTATCTCTCAAATCTTTTAGCACAACATCATCCGACTTGATATAATACTGCCAGTTTATTTCATTATTCTTCCCAGTAAGTGAATTTTCCAGTTCATACTCTTTTCCATCCGCAATCAGTGTATGGAAAACCAATCCATTATCCACTCTGCAATACTCTACGGTCTCCGTGTAAGATACCATATTTGCCGTAGCACTGTACTGCTTTATCAAACTTAACCGAACTAATCTGAACATCTTCCTCCTCTGCATAAAGTCCCTGTCTGGGATGTGCTGTGGCAGGTGTCTGATTTGTCGGCTGCATCGACTGCAATGGCTTCTTTGTCGGTTTCGGCGTTGGTGTTACAACCGGTGTTGGTTTCGGTGTCTTTTTCGGCGATTTCTTCTTAACTGTCTTTCCAACGTTTACGATTACAGATTTTTTGTTCAGCTTCACTTTCTTCTTCGCTGCGTAGGCAGTCTTCGGGAACAGAGATAATGCCATCGCGAAGATTAGTAAAAGATATTGGCATGGAATGCCTAAAAACACATCAAAGTCTAATCCCTCAACAATTATTTGCTTAAAATTTGTTCAAAATCTTTATAAAAGCGTTCATAACTGATAGAGCATTTTTCTCGCAATGTCGAAATTTCTGAACATTTTGCAATTTCATAAAAGTTCTCCCGACTAGCAGTATATGTTTGGTATCTATTATCCAAACTTCTAATCATTCGCACTAAATAATTCTTTGGATAATCACTACCGGAATCATTTTTATTTCCCCAAATATACTCTGGTTCAGCTGGCATTTTTGCCTGTTGTATTTCAAGTTCAAATACTTGCTCTAATGCCGATTTGTCTGCCAATATCCAACACTCTATCATGCTTAAAGGTATCATCGGTATCCCTTTGTCTGAGTTTAAACCATCTTTCACTTCCTTGTATACTGTCTCATAATGTTTCGTTACAGCTATACGATTACTGCTTTTCACTCCTGTCTCTTTATCTGCATCACAATAAAATATTCCGGCATCATACTTTCCTTCACCCATCAAAATTCTGAATTTTCTTGCCGGAATTCCTCTTCCCGACACTTCTTTTGAAGAGCGTCTTTGTAATTTTACCTTCTTTACATCCTCTTTCTCAATCGGTATAAATTCGACTTCCGCCCCTTTTTCTTTTGCGATATTTTCAGCATAAACTATTGCAGGACCCGGAAGCCATTTGCCTGTACTATATTCTTTTTGCCCAAAATCTGTTTTTCCTTCGCCGGTTATAGCAATTTTCATCCGAATTACCTTTCTAGTCATTTGATGCAAGTAACTTATCCAATACTTCTTTTTGCGACATATTAAGCAAAATCTCTCCCGGATACATATATTCTAATTTTGCTTTCATTGCCTCATTCTCAAAAAGCCTCGCTGCCTTTGTATATCCATTATTATCTCGATATAAAAAGACAATATCTTCGGCATCTATATAATCCATAAACACAGTGCTGTGAGTCGTTAATATAAGCTGATGCTTTTTCGCAGCATACATCTCCTTTAGAATCTCTAACAGCTGCTCTGCATAATTTGTATTTACCCCATTCTCTATCTCGTCCAAAAGCATTGTCGCATTAGAACTTTTAATCTCACTAATCGCAGCCAATGCTAACAAGCGCAACATTCCATCGCTCATTTCTTTTGACGATATCTTAATAGACTTACCCTCATATTTCTCAGTGCTGACAATCTGCATCCACCCCGGTCTTCCCGGTATTTCGACGTCTATATCAGAAATTCTGTCTCCAAACAACCTTGTCAATTTATTCATAAAACTTGCTTTCTGTTCATCTGTCATTTGCTTGATAAAGGATGGCAAATTCTTTCCTGACATTCCAATACTTTCCTTCGCACCTCGGCTGCTGAGCCTCATTTCATTTGGTGAAAGCATTTCAAATGACAATGAATTCTCCAGAAAATCAATAAAATATTTTATTCGGTAATCTATCGTTTCATCCCTATTTAACATTCTCAGTGCGGACGATTTAATTGCCAGTGCTCTCGGTAATACATTTGTATCCTTGCCTTCATTTTTTATGAAGCCATCTTCTCCTTTTTGATACACTAACAATTGGGTTCCATTACATACAAGTCTTTCAGAAAGCAGGCTTACCTCATTTTCATCTGAATAAATGGATAAAACCATGCTCCAGTCATACTCCAATTTACCTTCTTTAGAAGGAAGTAAAATATTACTTTCAAAATGTATTTTATTTGAATTTATTAATTTAGACTTGATATTATCCGCTGTCCAGTTCCTACGTTCCAACATAATACCAAAATCCTCTTTTACCGAGCCGCACAAAAAATCAATTGCTTGCAAAACACTGCTCTTCCCTGTAGCGTTATTGCCAATAATCACACTCATTGGTGTAAACTCAACTGAAAAATCAACTAATGATTTGAAATTGTCAACCTTGAGTTTTCTAAACATAATCACAACTCTCCTTCATTCACGTATAGGCATTGTCTAAAGTATACCACATTTTTTTAGCTTATACCATAATTTCCCCAGAGTCCACCTTTATGTAAATCATGCTATCAGTGTTTCATGCCCAAAACACCTTGCTATACGCATATAGCAAATTCATTATAACCATTTTTTAACAACAACTCAACATCTAAATATTGACTTCTGTGTAATTCATATTATCGGGGTTTTACCTGTGTGTCAAGAAAAACTGAAAGCGTATTACGTCTTTAGGAGGCGTAGTACGCTTTTTTATTTAAATCTTTTCTTTTTTTGTGGCGGTGGGCAAGCAGACATATTAATACTACTTAATCAAAAAAAGGAGCTGATTTTATGCTACATATTTTATGGCCTTTTGAATTTACAGATTTTTACTTTTTGCATCTAAGAAAGTATTTGAAGGGAAATCAATTTGAGTATTTTTACACAATCATTTATCAGTTGGCTCAAAATGATCCATTTTTTCCGAATTCCCTTCACTTCATACTCGCAATCCTAGTTAATTTGCCATAACACCGAACGTAACCGCCCGCCAAAAATGACGAACGGTTACGTTTTTTATTTATAATATTATCTCACCTTTTTTGCCATGAAGCAAGACTTTTTTGATGATTGCGCAACCTTCTTTTATGGCATTACGCTTTCATAAAATTCTACTTACTCTTTTTTACCAATTGTATACTTCCGAAATCGTAGCATGATATTTTTCCAACTGTTCGGCATTTTCTTTCATAAAATAATCTCTTAACTGGCTATCTCTTACATAAATTGTTGTATTATTCCATATAATTCTTTGCAATACCCAATGATAAGCATTTTGCTGGCTTTGATACCAATCATATGTTTGATCTATATACACATTTTCAACCTGAATATAACCATAAATTCTATAAAGTGATTTAGGTAATACAATATTTTTTAAGTGTTGTACATCTATAATGTCTTTAATATAATCAACACCCTCTGGCACAGAATAGGAAACATCTTGTTTGGCAAAAGGATATAGAAGTAATTGTTTCATATCTTTCGAATACAAGACACCATCCTGTGATTTATAATTCTTATTCTGCCCATCAACCTCTATTTCACTTAAATTTGACGTACCATGCGAATCGCTGAAACAAGGAAAACTTTCCACCGATGCCGGTATATATATTTTCTGAAATCCATGTATAACATCTCTAAGGGCTCCACCTCGAACTTCCTTTACTGTGTTCGGAATCCGATACTCGGTATCCACTTTGGCACATGGATATTTTACCAGCACCGTCTTATCCTTATCAAACCAAACTCCATTTTCAGAAGAAAAGTTTTTACTTTCATCACTAATACTAATTTCTTTTAGTGATGACCAACTATAGGAATTATCTAAACTATAATCAATGTCAAAAAGGGAATTTGTTGCTTGTGGAATATATCTCAAATACTTTGACAACGTAATTGCTGTTATTTGATTATTACGAATCTGTTTATTGGCAGGGTTATCGTAAATATCACCATAATCATTTATAACCTGCGCGCCATCAATTGTGTCTGGTATATGAACACTTTTTTCTGTGCTGTAAATAGCATTTACTTGCGCAATCTCCCCATTTGAAATATATGAATACTGCTCATTTGTTTTTTCCTCAGCAACGGAGATCTTTATTTGTTTTGAAACTGTATTCGTATTACTCCATGCTCCTTCTGTGTAAGATAGAGTCGCATTATAATCACCCGTTGCCGTTGTGTCCACTCCTGTAATTGAAAAACGACTATACGAAGATTCCTGTATATTGTTATTGTTATGTAGTTCCTTATTTGTACCGTCCGATAATTTAACACTTATCTTGCCAAACTGTCCAAGCGTATAAAAACTCAAATTACGCTCTGATAATGCCGTACTTGTCTTAGCAACAATAGCATCATCATACTGTGTCAACAATTCTACTGCTTTTGCCTCCGGTTTTTGGGTCGGCTGTGAAGAAGTTTTACCTGTTGGTGCCGGTGTTTGAACTGGTTTTCTTGTTGGTTTTTGGGTCGCAACACTGCTCTTATTGGTTTTATTCTTTACCGTCACCTTGCAGACATATTTTTTCTTGCCCACTTTTGCCTGTACCTTGGCTTTGCCGGCTTTCTTCCCCTTAATTGTGACTTCTGTTTTTTTCTTTTTACTAAGTGTCACATTTTTCTTGCCGGAAGTGACTGTCCACTTCACCTTCTTTTTGTTGTTTTGCAGTTTGATTTTTACTGTTTTTCCAACGTTTACTGTTACCGTTTTTTTGTTCAGTTTTACTTTTTTCTTCGCAGCAAAGGCACTCTGTGGAAACAGAGATAACGCCATTGCAAAAATAAGTAAAAGAACCAGTGATTTTT
>ERZ779855.72-NODE-72-length-79304-cov-21.449293_pt1 | contig 79304 bp, 64 predicted proteins | sample MGYA00511370_ERZ779855 | MGnify/ENA primary metagenome ERZ779855 (study PRJEB29588, sample SAMEA1967319) | human gut metagenome | biome: human gut; feature: human-associated habitat; material: faeces | place: Denmark | collected 2008/2010 ...
TGTATCGCATGCTCCGGGAGTTCGTGGATTTTGCCAATGTATTTAACTAACTTTCCAGTTACAGCAGTTCCTTCAGCATCTGGTTGACGCTGGCGGGGTCTGCCTTGCCTTTCATGGCCTTCATGGTCTGGCCTACCAGGAAGCCGATGGCTTTCTCCTTGCCGTTGTGGTAATCCTCTACGGACTGGGGATTAGCGGCAATGACTTCCTCCACGACTTTACGCAATGCACCTTCGTCATTGACGGTCTTCAGTCCCTTCTCCTCCACATACTGTTCGGGATCTACATCTTCCTCAAACATCACCTGGAATACTTCTTTTGCTACAGAAGAGTTGATGACTTTGCCGTCTACCAGCGTGATCAGCCTGCTCAGATGCTCCGGTGAGAAACGGATATCCTCCGGCTCCATCTCTTTTTCTTTTAACAGGCGCATAGTCTCCACCATCAGCCAGTTGGACACCTTCTTGGGCTGGCTTCCCAGTGCCACGGAAGCTTCAAAGATATCTGCCAGATGCTTGGAGCCGGTGATGATATCGATATCATATTCCGGAATATCGTATTCTTCCTTGTAACGCTTCATCTTCTCGGTGCGGAATTCCGGCTGTCTGCTGCGGATGCTATCCAGCCACTCATCGCTGATATAGACCGGTACCAGGTCGGGATCCGGAAAATAACGATAATCCTGTGCATCCTCCTTGGAACGCATGGCGTAGGAATATTCCTTATTATCATCCCAGCGTCTGGTCTCCTGAATGACCTCTTTGCCAGCCTCCAGCAGATCGATCTGTCGTTCCCGCTCCCCCTGAATGGCTCTTGCGATGGCCTTGAAGGAGTTCAGATTCTTCATCTCGGTACGGGTTCCAAACTTCTCCGCGCCCACTTCTCTCACGGACAGATTGACATCGGCACGCATGGAGCCTTCCTGAAGCTTACAGTCGGACGCTCCCAGATACTGGATCAGCAGACGTAATTTTTCCAAATAGGCAATGACCTCCTCCGCGCTGCGCATATCCGGCTCGGATACGATCTCGATCAGAGGCACACCGGAGCGGTTGTAGTCCACCAGTGTGCAATCTTCCCAGTCGTCATGCACCAGTTTACCGGCATCCTCCTCCATGTGGATCTCGTGGATACGCACCGGCTTCGTGTAAGTGTTGCCGTCCTCTCCCGCTACCTCGATTTCAACCGAGCCATTCCTGCAAATGGGCAGATATAATTGAGAGATCTGATAGTTTTGAGGGTTATCAGGATAGAAATAATTTTTTCTATCAAACTTGCAATACTGCGTGATGGTACAATTCGTTGCAAGGCCTACTGCCACCGCATATTCTACCACCTGTTTGTTCAGCACAGGAAGAGATCCCGGCATACCGGTACATACCGGGCAGGTGTGGGTGTTGGGTCTGCCGCCGAACGCCGTGGAACAGCCGCAGAATATTTTCGTCTTCGTGGCAAGCTCTACATGCACTTCCAGACCAATTACTGTTTCATATTGTTTTGCCATGTTGCTTACCTCCTCTGCTCATAGGTATAGGCTGCACGGATCAGTGTCTTCTCTTTGAAGCAGTCACCGATCAGCTGCATGCCGATAGGCAGTCCCTTGGAATCCGTGCCGCAGGGAACGCTGATACCGGGCAGTCCCGCCAGGTTGATGGAGATGGTGTAGATGTCTCCCAAATACATCTTGATGGGATCCGCCAGACTGCTGCCCAGCTTCGGTGCGGTAGTGGGTGCCACCGGTCCTAAGATCACATCGTATTTTGCAAAAGCTTCGTCAAAAGCCTTCTTGATCAATGCTTTCACGCGGAGTGCCTTCAGGTAATAAGCATCATAATAACCGGAGCTTAATACAAAGGAGCCCAGCATGATACGACGCTTCACCTCGGGTCCAAAGCCCTGGGAACGGCTTCTCTTGTACATGGTATGCAGATCTTCCGCATCCTGTGCACGGTAACCGTATTTCACACCGTCGAAACGCTCCAGATTGGAGCTGGCTTCTGCTGCTGCGATCGTATAATAAGTGGGAATCGCATAGTCCACCAGACTTAAGTCGAACTCCTCCACCTCTGCGCCCTGTGTTTTCAGCACTTCTGCTGCTGCCAGTACCGCATCCCTGACCTCGGGATCCAGTCCTTCTCCGAAATAGTCTCTGGGAATACCGATCTTCATTCCTTTCACATCCGCTAGCAGCGCAGAGGTGAAATCTGTGTTCTCCCGCTTCATGGAAGTGGAGTCCTTAGGGTCATGGGAGGTGATGGCCTCCAGCACCGTGGCACAGTCCGTCACGTCCTTCGTCAGCGGTCCGATCTGATCCAGAGAGGAACCATAAGCAATCAGTCCGTAACGGGATACAGTTCCATAGGTTGGCTTCATGCCGACGACACCGCAATAAGATGCAGGCTGTCGAATGGAACCGCCGGTATCGGAACCCAGTGCTGCAAAGCATTCTTCCGCTGCCACTGCCGCTGCAGAGCCGCCGGAGGAACCGCCGGGCACATGCTCCGGGTTTCTGGGATTCTTTGTCACTCCGTAATAAGAAGTCTCCGTGGTGCTGCCCATGGCAAACTCATCCATATTGGTCTTGCCCAGAATCACTGCGCCTGCCTTTTCCAGATTCAGCACTGCTTCCGCACTGAAGGTCGGCACAAAATTCTCTAAGATTTTAGAAGAGCAGGTAGTCAGGGTTCCCTCGGTGCACATATTGTCTTTGATAGCAAAGGGAACCCCGGCCAGAGGCCCGGTCAGTTCGCCTGCTTCGATTTTTTTCTGTACTTCCGCTGCCTGCTGCAATGCCTTTTCCCGTTCTACGGTCACATAGCAGTGGTAGGTATCTTCGCTGGCTGCGATCTTATCCAGAACGGCCTGCGTGGCTTCCACCGACGTAGTCTTACCTTTCCGAATCGCCTTAGCCAGCTCTACTGCTGTCAGGGATAAAATATCCATATCCATTCTCCTTTTTTAATGTCTGACGGAAAACCATTACCGCCTAAATGCTGTAACCAGATTATAAAGCGGTATTCTACCCGATTTCTAATCGAAAGTCCGAGGACTTTTGACATTAGTCAAAAGTCTTTGGTACCACAAACATGTTGTCCTTCTCGCCGGGTGCATTGGCCAGGGTCTGTTCACTCTCATCCCCATTGGTCACCACATCCTCACGGAAGACATTCTGAACCGGGAATACATGGGACATAGGTTCCACTCCCGTTGTATCCAGTTCACTCAATTTGTCGATATAGTCCAGCATTCTGCCCATATCCTTTTTCGCCGCTTCCTTCTCTTCATCAGAAAGCTCAAGTTTTGCCAGAATGCCTACATATTCTATGGTCTCGTCACTGATCACGTTCGCCATACTAATTTCCATTCCTTTCCTGTTCTTTCCGCACTAATCTCTCACTTTAATGTGTACCTCACGCAGCTGCTGTTCCGTCACTTCGCCGGGAGCCCCGCACATCAGATCCTGTGCATTGCCGTTCATAGGGAAAGCGATCACCTCACGGATGTTATCCTCGTTCCGAAGCAGCATGATCATACGATCCACGCCGGGAGCCATTCCCGCATGAGGGGGAGCTCCGAACTGGAATGCCTGATACAGTGCTCCGAACTTGGTCTTTAATGTCTCTTCGTCATAACCTGCGATGGCGAAAGCTTTTTTCATGATCTCGATGTCATGGTTACGTACTGCGCCGGAGGAGAGTTCCACACCGTTGCATACGATGTCGTACTGATAAGCCAGGATCTCCAGCGGATCCATGGTGTTCAGTGCTTCCAGACCGCCCTGGGGCATAGAGAACGGATTGTGGGTAAATCCGATCTGCTTCGTCTCGGGATCCAGCTCAAACATCGGGAAATCGTTCACATAGCAGAAACGGTAAGCATCCTTCTCGATCAGATCCAGCTTCTCGCCCAGCTCGGTACGGATATGACCTGCATAGTAGTTCGCCTTATCCTCTTTGTCCGCAATGAAAAAGATGGTATCTCCGGCAGAAAGTCCTGCCATTTCTGCCAGTTCTCCCTTCATCTCTTCGGGAATAAATTTATCGATGGGTCCCTTGTAGCTCATATCCTCTGCCACTTCGAGATAACCAAGTCCACCCATACCAAGAGAAGTTGCAAAGCTTAACAGCTTCTCATGGAAGCCTTTGGACATCTCCGCATGTACCTTGATGGCACGGACGGTTCTGCCGATAAACGGCTTAAACGTACATCTCTGGAAGAACTCCGTCACATCCTTAATTCTCAAAGGATTGCGCAGATCCGGCTTGTCACAGCCGAACTCCAGCATTGCCTGTTTGTAACTGATGATGGGGAACGGTGTCTCGGTGATCCTGCTGCCTTCGGGAGCAAACTTTACAAAGGTATCATGCAATACTTCCTCGCCTACCTTGAAGACATCCTCCTGAGTCACGAAGCTCATCTCGAAATCCAGCTGATAGAACTCTCCGGGAGATCTGTCTGCTCTGGCATCCTCGTCGCGGAAGCAGGGGGCAATCTGGAAATATTTATCAAAACCGGAAGCCATGAGCAGCTGCTTATATTGCTGCGGTGCCTGGGGCAGCGCATAGAATTTTCCTTTAAATTTTCTACTGGGAACAATATAGTCTCTGGCGCCCTCGGGAGAAGAAGCACACAGGATCGGGGTCTGGATCTCCAAAAATCCCATGTCCGTCATCTTCTGACGCAGATAACTGATCACCTTGGAACGAAATACAATGTTGTCCTTTACTTTTGCATTTCTAAGGTCAAGATAACGATATTTTAATCTCACATCTTCCCGGATCTCTTTAGACGTCTGGATCTCGAAAGGAAGCTGTTTATATACTCTTCCCAACACATCGATCTTGTGTGCTTCCAGTTCGATGGTGCCGGAAGGAATCTTCGGGTTGTAGGTTTCTTCGTCTCTGTGCTCCATGAGACCGGTTATGGACAGGCACATTTCCTTGGTGATGCCCTTTAAAAGCTCCGGCTTACGGATGACCACCTGTAATACACCGTACATATCCCGCAGATCGATAAAAGATACGCCGCCGTGGTCACGGATGTTCTCCACCCAGCCTGCCACCTGCAAAGTCTGTCCGATCTGCTGTTCACTGATCTCTTTCATTGTTAAATCTCTGTACATATCGCACCTCCTGTTATATAGTGTCCCGAATGTGCGCTCCCTGTACAGCTTATTTTTGAATACAAAAAGCCCCGGGACATGTTAAAACATATCCCGGGACGAATCATCTAATCCGTGGTACCACCCGAATTGACAGGCGCCTTTGCCTATCCACTCTTGTCACTTAACGCGTGCAACGTGTCATCCTAGCTACATGTGATATTCTGCAGTTCAGATCACCTGCTCCGGAGTGTTCCCTTCGCCAGCTTCCGCAAACAGCGCTCTCAGTCGGTGACGCTGTATTCCTGTCGTTTCCCTTGGCAAGAGTCTCTTTCATAGCATTTACAAAATAGTTTTTCAACTTAGGTTTATAATATTCGCACAAATCAAATCTGTCAAGCGTTTTTTATTGTAACAGTTCAGCCATGGACATATCCGAGCGCAAAAATCATGCTTGCATGATTTTTCGAACGAATATGTTCATTAGATGAGCGCCGGTTTATGAGCAAAGGTAGTCACGAAGTGACGGAAAGCGTGTCAACGCGACTTTGCGAATGGCGCGGGCTGAACGGAAGATTAGTTGCTGTAACTTTAGTTGCTGTAACTTTAGTTGCTGCAACTTTAGTTGCATGCACTCTTGAACTGATTCCAGATCTCCGCATGCAGATCCTCTGCCTCCTGGGAGATATTCTGCACGATCTCGCCCTCCGCTGCATCTTCCGGCAATACGATCATTTTCTTCATGTCGTCGGAAATATACTCTTCCGCAGCTTTGTTGGTGCAGTAGTAGCCGATATACTCATAGCATTTCGCCGCATTCTCAGGATCGTTGATATAGTCCAAAAATGCATAAGCCGCATCTGCATTGGGTGCCTGGGAAGGTATAAATCCGGCCATGATGCCGAAGCCCAGTCCCTCCTTGGGATATACCACTTCCAGATCCGGTCTCGCCTGCAGTGCCGCAGATACCTGGGAAGTATACAGGAACGCTGCTGCCACCTCACCGCTGATCAGATAATCCTGCGTATTATTGTCATTGATCACACGGATATTGGGAGCCAGACTCAGAAGCTTCTCTCCTGCTGCCCGGATCACATCCAGATCCTCGGTGTTAAAGGATTCTCCCATGGTCTTTAAGGTGATGCCGTCGATAACACGATAGTTTGCCGTCAGTGCCACGTTATTTTCCAGTGCCGGATTCCACAGATCCTCATAGCCTGTGATCTTCACATCCGTCAGTCCCGGATCGTATACGATCAGAGGAATGCCCGCTCCGTAGGGCACGGTATATTCGTTCTTCGGGTCATAGAACTGAGACATAAATACAGGATTCAGGTTATCATAAGTACTGATCCTGGAAGTATCCAGCTTCTGAGCCAGGCTCTCCTGAATAGCCAGCTCAATGATATAGTCATCCGCAATGACCAGATCGTAATCACCGCCCCTGGTTTCTTCCAGCTTCGCCAACATATCCTCATCATAGTCAAAATTAGAATAATTGATACGGATACCGGTCTCTTTTTCAAAACCATCTAAAATCTCCTGGGGGAACATGCCGTCCCAGGTATAGAGATTCAGTTCTCCCTTATCTTCTTTACCGCCTGCTCCACAGCCGGTAAACAACGTGGCCAGCATGGTCGCTGCCAACAGCATTGCCAGCTTTTTCTTCATAATCTCCTCCTTCGATACAGTTCTCCTGCATCATCTGCTATACATTTTTATGTTGTTACTTATCCGCAATTGCATTTGCGGAATCGTTCTTTCCTCATTTTCCCCCGGCAGCTTTCTCTACAGCTGTCTGCGACTTACGTCCCAGCACATACGCCCCCGCCAGACACAACAATATCACAAACAGCATGACCGTGGCAAGTGCATTGATCTCCGGTGTCACACCGGTCTTTAATTTCGTGTAGATCTTCACCGGCAGGGTATTGACCTTCGGTCCGGTGACAAAAATACTGATCACCACATCGTCGAAGGACATGGCAAATGCAAGCAGCACTCCCGACAGGATCGCCGGAAGAATCTGTGGCAGGATCACATCCCTAAATACCTGCCACTTCGTAGCTCCCAGATCCAGCGCCGCCTCTTCCAGAGACCGGTCCATTCCCACCAGTCTCGCCCGTACCATAGTGAACACATAGGGCACACAGAACGTGGTATGGGCGATCACCAGCGTGACCATACCAAAGGGCAGTCCCATCAGGGAAAATACGGACAAAAATACCATGCCCAGAATGATCTCCGGGATCATGATGGGGAGTGTGGACACATAGGCCACGGCATCGTCCAGTTTCCGTTTTCTGCGGCTCATCCCCAGTGCTCCCGAAGTGCCGATCAACACCGCAAAGGCACAGCTAAGTACCGCAAGGATCAGGCTGTTAATCAGTGCTTCCCCCAGATCTCTGTCCCGGAACAACTCCCGGTACCATTTCAGGGAAAAGCCCTCCCACACGGAAGTCAGCTTGGAGGCATTGAAGGAATACACCACCGTCAACAGGATCGGGATATAGGTCAGCACTGTGATCAGCGCTACATATACAAAGGGCCATTTTTTCTTTTTCATACGCTACATCATCCCTTCCAGCTGTGAGGTTCCGGTGATCTTGCGGTACAGGCGGATCATCACGGAAGTCAGTATCATCAACACCGCAGACAGCGCCGCCGCAAAAGGCTGGTTCCGCCCCTTGGTGATCTGTTCCTGAATCACACTGCCCACCAGCACGATCTTATTGCCGCCCAGGATATCCGCTATGAAAAACAGTCCCATGGACGGAATAAAGGACAGCACCACGCCGGACAAAAGTCCCGGCAGCGTCAGCCGGAAGCTGACGGTCCAGAAGGCTTTCCACGCCGAGGCTCCCAGATCTCTGGAGGCTTCCACCAGAGAGGCATCCAGCTTCTCCGCACTGGAATACACCGCCAGGATCATAAAAGGCAGTAGCGAATAAACCATTCCCACTACCACTGCCGGATAGGTGTAAAGTAGCTTTAACGGCCGATCGGTCAGATGCAGTCCCATCAATATCTTATCCAGCACACCGTTGCTGCGGAAGACAATGATCCAGCCGTAGAGGCGGATCAGCGCACTGGTCCAGAACGGGATCATGATGAGTAGCAGCATCCTGCGCTTCCAGACAGCGTTCATTTTCGCCATGAAATAACCGTATGGATACCCGATCAGTGCCACGAAAAAGGTGGCGGTAAACGCCAGCTTCAACGACTGCCAGAAAGTATCCAGATACAGCGGTTCCAATATTCTTTTGTAATTGTCCAGCGTGAACGTAAAGTCCACACCCCAGACCTGTGCTCTCTGTAAAAAGCTTAACAGAAACAGATACAGGATCGGCAGTGCCACAAACAGGATCGTGAACACATACATGGGGATCAGCAAGCCGATGTCCCCAGCCTTTCTGCCGTTACTTGTTGTTTTCGTCTTTGTCATTATCTATTACCTTTACTGCGTGGGGCTCCTCCCAGCCGATCCGTACCTGCTGTCCCGGCTGCAGATCATTGTCGATTCCGTAGCGGCTGGCGGTCAGAGTCTGTCCGTCCGGCAGACGGAACAAAATGCGTAGCTGCCCTCCGGCAAAGCTTTTTTCCACCACCACAGCTTCCCGGGTGCAGACAGTCTCTCCGTTCATCAGAATGTTTTCCGAGCGGATGGCAAACGTCTCTCCTCCCAGACGGAGGATATTGGCATTTCCCACGAAATCCGCCACATAGCTGGTCTGCGGCTGATAGTACACCTCATTGGGCGTCCCCAGCTGTTCCAGGATGCCTTCGTGCATGACACCGATGCGGTCCGACATATTGATGGCTTCTTCCTGATCGTGAGTGATGTAAATAAACGTGATCCCCAGCTGCTTCTGCAGACGTTTCAGTTCCAGCTGCATCTGCCTGCGCAGCTTCAGATCCAGTGCTCCCAGCGGTTCATCTAACAGCAATACTTTCGGCTCATTGATCACCGCTCTGGCAATGGCAATACGCTGCTTCTGTCCACCGGACAGCTGATCCGGCATCCGTTTTCCATACCCTTCCAGCTGTACCAGACGAAGGGCCTGCTCCACTCTCTCTGCAATCTCTGCCTTGGGAACTTTTCGGATCTTCAATCCATATCCTACGTTGTCCGACACATTCATATGCGGAAACAGGGCATAATTCTGGAACACCGTATTGACATCCCGTTTGTTCGGCTCACGGTTCGTAATGTCCTGTCCTTCCAGGATCACCTGTCCGACATCCGGCAGTTCCAACCCCGCAATAATACGCAGCGTCGTGGTCTTGCCGCAGCCAGAAGCTCCCAACAGGGTAATAAATTCTCCCTGTGCCACCTCCAGATCAATGCCTTTTAATACTTCTGTATTGTCAAATGATTTCCGGATCTGCCGAAGTTGTAATATACTTTCGCCCATGCACCGGCTCCTTTCCTCATTTTCATATATCATTTTTGATACAGATTCTACCGTATTTTTTTATCTCAGTCAATCCTTTATCCCCAGGCAATAAAAACGCTAAAAACAGGCTGCCGGCTTCAGAGCCGCCAGAATATCAGGCATTAAAAAATGCCAAGCCACAGGTTTTCATCCTGGGCTCAGCACCATATTTTACAACTCAACAACCCGGTCATTCACCTGTGTAAAGCTGCCTCCGTCCATATTTTTACGTACAAAGGGAACACCCCTGCGCACATAGTATACATTATCCTGAAGCAGGGCATCCGGATTCTCTGACGGGCTGATCGTACCACCGAGATCATCATAGCTGATATTATCGCGGAAGGTATTATGGATCGCCTCCTGCAGACAGAACATCACACAGCCGCCTTCATTCTGCCTGCTGTAATTGGATTCATACACCGTTCCGTCCCCGGAATCCGCATCATATGCCATGCCGTCCTGATTGAGTCTGGTGTCCGTGACTTCATTATAACGAAACAGGGCATCCTTGCATTTCCAGGGCCAGATCCCGGCTGCCACTTTTCCCATCCGGTCACCCGGCTCGCAATAGATCCGGTCATTGATCTCGCAGGCCACAGAGTCTGCCGTATTATGCTCCACCAGAGGACGCAGGGCATACATCGGCGTGATCCCATCCCCACCGGCCTCTTTTACATAATTATTCCGTATCTGCATATTTTCATGTCCATAGTTCAGAAAAACGGCTTCCGTAAGCTCTGCCCCCCGGAACTTATCATGGGCATAGGTATAGCCTGCTGCAATTCCCCAGCGGCTGACCCGGTGCACGAAGCATCCTTCAATAACGATATCCCGATACCGTGCCACACCCGTCAGTTCCTCACATTCCGGACGGAGCGCTGTCATATAGATCCCACCGTTGTTCATGTGTTTATCGTAGACATTCCCATGGACATCATGGATCCACAGATTCCTAAGTGTGATGCCACTCCGCACCCCTTTGTCCTTAGCCACCACAGCCACACCGGTACGGTTCATTTTCTCACCCAGACTATAACGCTCTCCCGGGATCATGCTGCCTTCATTCGTGATCTCCAGATCCTCGACCACAATATGCTCCGCATCGTACAAAAGCACTGCGGAAGATACATAGCCGTGATACACATGCGTAGGTGCATCCAGCGGGGTCCCATAATCCTGATACCAGATCCCCTGTCCGCAGGCATCGATCCGCGGCGGTGCATCTGCTGTGCCGTACGCTCCGATCACGATCGGTGCCTCTTTCGTACCGCTGTCTGTCACATGCAGATATTGTCCGTAAAATACACTGCCCCGCTCCAGCAGGACGCGGTCGCCCGGCTGCAGGTGTCTTCGATTGACAGCAGACAGACTGGCAAACGCCGTACTGCATGTGCGTCCGTCATTTTCATCACTGCCTGTTCTCTGACTCACATAATATGTCGCAGATAAGCTTGTCATATGCATCCTCCCGTAACCGTTTCTCAATGATCTGTGACACCTCCTCATAGGTAAAATAATCCCCATGATAGCGTCCGAACAGATCTCTGTTCTGTTCGTAAAAATCCCGTTTCTCCTGCTCCGTGAAATCCGGGCAGAAGCCACCTTCCCGGACCTTCTCACACGGCTGCACAAAATCCAGCTTCAGGCGGGTCAGCTCATATTGCAGATACGCCGGTGCGGAAAAATAATGCGGTCCGTAGAACCGCTGTCCTTCCTGTTCCATTCTCCGCAGCTCTTCATTGTGCTTCTGTCGTCGGGTCTCCAGACCCTCCATGGTGGGATCCTCGATCAGGCCCATTCTATGCGCCAAAAGGAAGGCTCCCTGAGCCTTCCTGATATGCGCCTGTGTCATAGTTTCCTGTTTTGGCATTTTCTGTTGCATTATTTCACTGCTCCCGTAATTCCATTTGCAAAGCTCTTCTGTAAACACAGGAAGATGATCGCTGTAGGAAGTGTACAGATCAATACTCCCAGCATCAGCATACCATAATCCACACTGTATCCACTCTTCAGATTGGCTACTAACATCGGCATGGTGATCGCCTTGCTGTCCTGTAAAATGATCGTCGGCCACAGATAATTATTCCACGCATTCATAAATGTAACCGTCATCGCCGCTCCATAGGTAGATTTCATCACCGGGATGAACATCCGGAAGAAAATCTGTATTTCGCTCAGACCTTCCAGTCTGGCAGCCTCGATAATATCATGAGGGAAAGAACGTGCCGCCTGTCTGAAAAGCATGATCATAAACGGAGTCGAGATGGATGGCAGTGCCAGTGCGATCCAGGTATTTACCAGCTTCCAGGAGGTAAACATCTTGAACAGGGGGATCATGATCGCTACGAACGGAAGCATCATTGCCAGCAGCAGAATACTCATCAGAATGTCCTTGCCCTTATCATGATAGATCTCAAATCCATAACCGGCAATGGAACAGATCAGCAGTGTCACAACCGTGATCACGATCGCATTGCGGAAGGAATTAAACATTGCAAGTCCGAGATTCTGCATGTCAACCAGGGTCTTGAAATTCTCGATCAGATAGGTACCAGGAATCAGACGCCCTCTTACCACATCAATACTCTGGTTGGTCGCACCGCACAGCATATAATACAGTGGAAATGCCGACAGAAAACTTGCTATCACTAAGATCGTGTAGGAAATGATTTGTTTGAATTTAGTCACGTTTGTCACCCACCTTCATCTGAATTGCAGACAGAACCGCTACCATCACAAGTATGCATACAGACAACGCTGCCGCATAATTAAATTTCGGTGTCTCCACAAAGGAGATATTGTAGATGTAATGCGCCAATGTCATTGTAGATTTTCCGGGACCGCCTGCTGTCAGGTTCATAGACTCATCGAACAGCTGCAGTGTTCCCGAAGTAGACATGATCGCCGTCATCAGAATGGTCGGCTTTAACAACGGTATCGTGATCTTCATAAACTGCTGGAACGGTGTCGCTCCGTCAATGTAGCTTGCTTCATATACAGAATAATCGATATTCTGCAATCCTGCCAGATAGAATACCATATTATATCCGGTCCATCTCCAGATCAGTGCGATCACGATGACCCAGCGCGCCGGCCATGTACTCTGGAACCAGTCCACAGAAGACAGTCCGATGGCCATCAGCACTCTGTTGACCACTCCATCCGGAGCAAACAATGACTTAAATATCATGGAATAAGATACCAGTGACGTTGCACACGGAAGAAAGATCAAAGTGCGGAAAATACCTTTCCCTTTTATCTTAGGATTATTCAGCAGCTGCGCCAGCATCAGTGCGAGCACAAGCATGATCGGTACCTGAATCACAAAATAAAAGAAGGTATTGAACAAGCATTGCTGGAAGGTTTTATCCTTGAAGATCCTGGCATAATTCGCTGCACCATTAAAGACTCCTCCTGTCTTCCGGAAAGAAAGAAGGATTGCCTGTGACATCGGATAGAAACAAAATACAAATATTAAAATCGATGCCGGAAGCAGGAATGCCCATCCGGTCAGATTATGCTTTTTTTCCAAACTTAATTTTGCTTTCTTCTTTTCCATGTTTCTCTCCTACAACAGTACCGGGAACGCGCTGCTGCACCCCCGGTACTATCCAGTTTCCATACTCTGGTGATTATTCGGCGATATTAAACTCTACGGTATCCTGAGCGTTTTTGATCTCTGTATCGATATCAGCGTTCTTCTGTACAACGTTGGTAATCGCATCTGTCAGTGCACTTCTGATATCAGAGTAGTATGCACCGTAGTCAATTCCGGGAACACGTCCGGCGAACTCTACGATATCCTTGTACACTGCCTGACCACCGTAGAACTCATTGCCCTCATTATAGGTCTCAGACTGTGCTGCGGGCAGGTAACTTGCGATTGCTCCTGCATTTACCAGCAGATCATCGTATAAATCTACATCAGCACCAAAGGTAGCGTTCAGGAAATCAAATGCCAGATCGGTATTTTTGCAGTTAGAAGATACTGCCCAGCTTGCACCACCGCAGTTAGCGTAGTTGGTTGCGCCTTCTACATCATCTAACTTAGGCATATTCACGATTGCCCATTTACCTGCCTGATCCTCTGCTGCCTGAATGGAGGACATGATCCAGCAGCCCTGGATAACGCCTGCTGCAGTACCCTTGTTCATGGAAGCGATATACTGATCCCAGTCGGTATAATCTGCCATGATTCCTTCATCGATCAGCTGCTTATAGGTCTCGATTGCTTTCTTCAGTGCTGCGTTGTCAACCAGTGTCACCTCTCCATCCACCATGGGAGAAGCGCCTGCAGACTGTAACATCTCGATCACAATCTCAGAACCGCCGGAGCAGGTCAGCATGGGAACATCATTCGCAGCCATTACCTTCTTGGACAGCTCCATGAACTCAGACCATGTGGTATCCTTGAAATCTTCTACCTTAAGGCCTGCTGCTTCTACCATATCGGAACGGATCGCCATGATGGTAGCACCATTATCAAAAGGAATACCATAATGTGTTCCATCTACAGTGGAGTCAGCCAGCTTACCCATAGAGAACTGGGAGAAATCAATTCCGCAGTCATCCAGTGCTGTGAAGATTCCGGGATAATTGGTTGCATTTTTGTGGAAGGAATAATCCTGCATCAGGAAGATATCAGGTAAAGTGCTGTAATCACCGGCTTCAGCTGCTGTGATCAGAGCAGTCTCGATATCGCTATATACCTTCTCCTGAATGTCTAACTTGAAGTTAGGATGATCCACCTGATATGCCTTCTCTGCCTGCTTCATTGCATAGACATTGAAGTTAGGATCCCAGCACCATACGGTCAGTGTCTCGTCTTCTGCGGAAGCAGTCGTTTCTGCTGCTGCCTCTGTTTCCTTGGATGCCTCGCTGGGTGCTGCGCTCTGCGCATCATTTCCGGCAGGCTTGCTGCCACATCCGGTCAGCATGGACATAGCCATTGCCGCTGCTAAGAGCACGCTTAATACTTTCTTTTTCATCTTAAATAACCTCCTTATACTTGTAAAGTACTACCTTATAAAATATGAAACGCTTTTTGCTTTCCATAAGTTACCTGTCTTCCATATCGTCCACCCAACGCATTTCGCCGGGCTTCAGATCCAGCACATACGCACATTTTCCTTTGATATACAGCTCTGTGTGCTGTGCCTGTGCAGAGTTGTTGATCACTGCGATCTTGCCGGTCTTCTGGAATACCGTTACTTCGGTATCCACATTCGTTACATAGTAACGTTTCATCTCCTGCTCCATGCCGGCTGCATAATAAATTGCCCGAAGCAGAAGTCTGCAGTTCTGGGGAGAATACGGAAGACCTGCAAAATATACGCTGTGTCCTCTGCCATATTCATTGACTACCAGCTGGCTGTATTCCCCATCCATCGCAAGGATCTGATAATGTCCGCCCTGCGCATAGACGCGGCTGGTGCCCTCGCCGAAATCCAGGGCTCCTTCAATATCCTCTAAGATAAAGTGATCGTCATTTTTCTCATTATATTTGTCCGTACTGAGAGAGAAGCACATCTCGCGGTCTACACCGAGCACATCGGACAATTGGAAATATCTTCCCTGATACTGATAAGCGGTAGGCTCACCCACACCGATGAAGCCACCTCCCTGATCCACAAAGCGTCTGATATTGGTCAGGACCTTTTCGTCGATCCAGTTCTCCGCGCCGCTGAATGCTGTGTACGCATCCCCGACATTAATGATGACCTTGATTTCCTCAGGGATGCCGTTCCTGACATCATCAAAGGAAATGAACTCGACCTCAAAAGGCATTCCGCTTAAGCATTCCAGTACTCCCTCTGCGGAATAAGTTTCCCTGTGCCAGATCGCATGATGTACCTGATTGGACATCCACCTTCTCTGACTGCCCCAGCAGTTCAGGATCGCCACCTTGAAAGGTGCCACATAGGAAGCTGTCCCCTGCATATTTTCATGGATCTCCCGAAACTGCGTTACTACATTTTGTATTTCATCAATGAAACCGGGCCAATTACTTGCCAGCTTCAGATAGCCGCCATATCCAATCCTGTCCAGGGGAGACCTGAGTAATGCACGCCTTGCTTTTCTCCAGTTATCCCTTGCCTCTCCGATCGGGTCACCACCCTCGCAGAACACATCCGGGAAAAAGTAAGGTAACAGCCGTCCTTCGGTATAATCCACTCCCTTGATATCAGAGATCATGCGGAGTGTCACACCGCTTCCGACAGAGCCTACCACTGCATCCAGTCCGATGCCTGCGAAATATTTACCGTAGGGCTCTGTTCCGATCCAATGATCTCCGAGGAACATCATAGCTTCCTTGCCATAAGAATGTACAATGTCTACCAGCTCCTTCGCCAGCGCACATACCTCGATCTGCTGGAACTCTATGAAATCCAGGAACTGTTTGCTGGGAACGCGGAACATGCTGTTGTGATATCCCTGATCCACAATGTACTCCGGGCGGAATTTGTAACCTGCCCATTTTTCAAACTGTTCCAGGATATAGGGGCTCACACTTGCGCTGTATCCAAACCACTCTACAAATTTTTCCCGCTTCTTGTCATCGAAGGTCAGTGTAAACTGATGGAAAAAGGTAGTGAAGCGGACCACATCGATATGAGGATTGTCTTCACACCATTTTCTCAGCTTGTCTTTGACATACTGTTTGGTCTTGGGCTGTCTCACATCGTAAGTGAGCTGATGCGGTGTATCCTTCCAGTCATTCGTGATGAAATTGTACATGTGTACCGGATCCCAGATCAAAAATGCCAGAAAGCTTACCGTATACTCATGATAGGGGATCGTACGGATCTCCACTTCACCGGATGCCTCATCAAATTCCCATGCATCCGTCGGCACCACTTCACCGGTCGTTCTGTCGATCACTTCCCACCAACGCTTCGGATCGTCCAGCGTATTGACCTTAAGCTGCTCCGTATGGAAGCCTTCCATCAGTCGGATGCGGAGTGTTTCCCCTCTGGCGGTGATGCGGTTGCTGATCAGGTATTCCTGCTGGATCTCCTCCGGATGCTTCATCGCCCACTCATTATCCTTTCGCGTGGTATAATAAGTTGCATATTTCTTCACCGGCTCTGACAAAAGTGCTTCCGGCATTTCGGTTCCGTCACAGTCTCTCAAAGCATCTGCGCCCAAAAGATTTTTTAACCGTATTGTTTCGTCAATGATGTCTGCATCGGTCGGCAGCGTCAGTCTTCCTGTCATCGCATGTTTTCCTCCCCATCGCTTTTGTACTATCTTGCAGCTGATGATTAAAGTATATCGGCTTCCGTACCTGATATCAATTTCTTTGTTGCTTGTTTTATTATGTTTATTGCTATTTTGTTACTAAAATAGTGGATTTTTTGAAATGATCATGTATAATATGCTTATCCCAATCATACAGATTTTTATTTTTTCGTCTTTTTTACGAATGTTTTTGTAAAATATTGTTCTTTTTATATATTCATTATAAAAAATACTGTGAATTTGAAAAAGTGCACAATAAAATAAGATAAAGAAGGTATCCATTTATGAGTAATGAATTTATCAATATCAGATCGGCAAACAGTTCCCCGGAACATTTCCAGCTTCGTTATATCTCCATCTCCAAATACGAAGGTGACTGGCAGTCCCTTCCGCATACCCACCACTTTTCAGAACTGTTCTATGTCCTGCGGGGCGAGGGTGCCTTCTATATAGAGAATGAAAAGGTGCCTGTGAAGACGGATGATCTGGTCATCATCAATCCCTATGTAGAGCACACGGAAAAAACACTTCCCAACGATCCCATGGAATATATCGTATTCGGTGTGGACGGACTTGCATTTTCTTTTTCCGGTGCAGGGCAGGACAATCCGAAGGGATACAGCTTCTATAGCTACGGCTCTGACAAAAAACAGTTCATCAACTTCGCCCAGCTGATGATGCAGGAATTCCGCGACAAGCTTCCCGGCTTTGAACAGGTGTGCCACGGACTGCTCCAAGTGCTTCTGGTATATATTTCCCGGAAGCAGAATCTGTCCGTCATCTCTGACTCCTCCTTCCAGTTGTCCAAGGAATGTGCTCTGGCGAAGCGTTATATCGATTCCAACTATTCCCAGAACATTACACTGGATTCCCTGGCGGAGATCACACATATCAACAAATTCTATCTGGCACACTCCTTTACCGAATGTGTCGGACAGTCTCCGATCAATTACCTGACAGACCGGAGGCTGGAAGCCTGCAAGGGGCTTCTGGTGTCCTCCAATCTGTCGGTAGCTCAGGTAGCCACCAGCGTCGGCTTTTCTTCGCAGTCTTATTTCTCGCAGATCTTCCGTAAAAAGACCGGCATGACACCGCGCCAGTACCGGAGCCGGTATGCCAGAAAATAATGTGTACACTCATAAAAGACCTCACTGCCGGCGCATCTGCCGACTGTGAGGTCTTTTATAATGGACATTTATTCACTTATTTGATCCATCCCCAGCATAATCCCAGGTATTCCACCAGAAAATACATGCCCCGCAGCCATACCAGCACGGCACAGCCATAGAACATCCAGGCATTTTCCTTTTGTCTGTCCACGATTTTTCCCGTCATGGACAAAGTGGCACAGATGAGTAATGTCATCGTTCCGAAAGCCGCCCGGTCCGGATAGTGTGGGGACAAGATCATGGCACCCCAGGACAACAGTGCCCCCAGCAATAACAGCACTGTATTTCTGCCCAGGTTTTCTTTCAGAATGCCTTTGCAGACGATCAGTGCAAATGCCGTAAGCAGCAGAGCAGGGAACAGATACTCCATAACTCCCTTCGCTTCTGCGTAGCAGCGCAGATACATTCTCCACAGCAGGCTGTAAGCTTCTTCCCCCGTCTCCCCGCTGCGGACAAAATTGCCCGGTGCAGCGATCATCAGAATGGTTCCCGCCAGGCAGCTGATGTTTCCCAGATACATCCACACCGGAGCTTTTTTGTGCTCTCTGTGTCTTAACAGGATCACCAGAAGACTCAGGAGCCATACCGCAGGCCCCATATTCTCATTGCTCCAGCCTGCGATCAGTCCCAGTGGAAGGATCCAGATGACGATGCCGGGAAGATTTTTTTCCTCATATTTCAGGTAACAGAACAAAAATGCCAGCAGAAAACCCGCCATATACAGATAATTCGCTGCTCCGGCTTCCCAGAACATACTCATTTTCCAGTTGGCATTCAGCCCCAGGATCATCCCCAGCGCTGCAAACCAGTACGGGAGCTTACGTCTGTCTGCTATCATGCAGGCCAGCCATCCCAACAGCAGTGTCATGCCTGTATTCAGGATATCCGCCCAGTGTTCTCCGGCCAGCAGGATCAGCTGCAGCAGTGCATGCGCCATGCTTCTGCCGCCCCAGTTGAAATAATGCCAGATCTGCGCACGGATAATGTCACTGAGATTCCGGATCGGTGTATCCGCATACAATACCGTCGAATACCACTCATCATCCATCATAAATTCGATCTCATAGTTGACGCGCCACACGATCAGTGCTGTCAATGCGATCAGTACCGGGCTGATCCACCGGATTGCTTTTTTCTGCTTTTCCTGCATATATCTGCTCCATTCCTCTTATGGCAAAGAACGGCTGCCTATAACTGAATCTTCTTCAGACGATCCACTGCCTCCACGGTATTCTCATAGCTTCCGAAAGCCGTCAGACGGAAATAATGCTCTCCGCTGGGTCCGAAACCGGATCCGGGCGTACCCACCACGTTGACATTCTCCAGAAGGTAATCGAAGAACTCCCAGCTGGTCATGCCGTTAGGCGCTTTCAGCCAGATATAGGGAGCGTTCACACCGCCGGATACCGTGAAGCCCGCTTCCTGCAAGCCCTTCAGGATATACTGTGCGTTGTTCATGTAATAAGCAACCTGCTCCTTCAGCTGTGCCTTGCCTGCTGCAGAGTATACTGCCTCACCGGCGCGCTGTACGATATAGGGTGCTCCATTGTATTTGGTGCCGTGTCTTCTTGCCCACAGTGCATGGAGGCTCACATCCCCGCTCTTTAAATCCTTGGGGATCACGGTAAAGCCCAGACGCACTCCGGTAAAGCCGGCATTCTTGGAGAAGGAACGGAACTCGATGGCACAGGTTCTGGCTCCTTCACATTCATAGATACTGTGAGGCACATCCGGTTCGGAAATATATGCTTCGTATGCCGCATCATAGAGAATGACAGCGCCTACCTTATTGGCATAGTCCACCCACTCCTGCAACTGCGCCTTGGTAATGGTGGCACCGGTAGGATTATTGGGGAAGCACAGATAGATCAGATCCGGGGTCTCCTTCGGCAGCTCCGGTGCAAAACCGTTCTCTGCCAGACAGGGCATATAGATCACATCACTCCAGGTCTCGGACTTCGGATCGTAAGTGCCGGTTCTGCCCGCCATAACATTAGAATCTACGTATACGGGGTAAACGGGGTCACATACTGCAATCTTGTTGTCCAGACTGAAGATCTCCTGAATATTGCCACAGTCACATTTTGCTCCGTCCGATACAAAGATCTCGTCCGGTGCAATGTCACAGCCTCTTGCCTTATAATCATTCTCTGCAATGGCATTGCGCAGGAATTCATAACCAAGGTCGGGAGCGTAACCATGAAAAGTCTCCGCTTTTCCCATCTCATCCACTGCACCGTGCAGCGCATCAATGATAGCGGGCGCCAAAGGCTGTGTCACGTCACCGATGCCCAGACGGATGATCTTCTTGTCCGGGTGTGCTGCGGAATACGCACTTACCTTTTTGCCGATGGTGGAAAATAAATAGCTTCCGGGAAGTTTTAAATAGTTGTCGTTTACTTTAAACATAGTACGTTCTCCTCTCTATTATCCCTGGTGCAGTATTGCTGTCACCTTGCTGTCGTAAATAAGCAATTTTTCCGCACTACGTGCTATCAGATGGAGTACGGGTCCACTTCACCTTCAAATACGATCTTCGCAGGACCGGTCATGTAGACCAGATTCTCCTTGCGGTCCCATTTGATGTGCAGTTCACCGCCTAATAGTTTAACAGTTATTTCCTCGTCCGTCAAACCATTTAGTACACAAGCCACCGCCGTGGCGCAACATCCGGTACCACAGGCAAGGGTCTCCCCGGTGCCTCTCTCCCAGACGCGCATAAACACATTTTTCCGATCCAGAATCTCTACGAATTCGGTATTGGTCCGGGTAGGAAAACAGGTATGATGCTCAAACTTCGGGCCGATCTTCTCAATGTCAAGATCCTTTACCCCTTCCATAAATACGATGGCATGGGGATTGCCCATGGATACACATGTCATGTGGTATTCCGTGTTGTCTACCATGATGGGAGCATTCACTACCGCCGGTCCGTCTGCCGTCTCCTGTGTGGCTTCCACTGTTACCGGCACCTCTGCCGGAGCAAGGATGGGATTTCCCATGTTCACCTGTACCAGCGTCACCTGTCCTCTGTCCGTGGCGGTCTTTCCCTCCACGGTGAGTTTCAGATATTTTATTTTTCCGGCGCTGACGATGGTAATGTCCTTCTTGTCCGTCAGTCCCTTGTCGTAGACATATTTTGCCACGCAGCGGATGCCGTTGCCGCACATCTCCGAACGGCTGCCGTCCGCATTGTACATTTCCATCTCAAAATCCGCTTCTTCCGCCGGATTGATAAAGATCACACCGTCGCCGCCGATTCCGAAATGTCTGTCACTTAAGCTTCTTACGATCTCCGGCTTCTCTTCCGGTGAAAGCTTCTCCGTAAAGCCGTTGACATATACATAATCGTTGCCGCAGCCCTGCATTTTTGTAAATTTCATGGATTGCTGTTCCTCCTGTTGTTCTCTTTCACATATCATGTCTGTAACGCCCGGATCCCTGTAATCATTTCCGGGCCGTCCTGCTTACTCCGTCATCATGGACAATACCATCTGTGCCGTCTCCACCAGATTGGTACCACTGTCCATACTGGTCTTCTGAAGGTAGCGGTGGGCTTCTTCTTCCGTCATATGATTTCGTACCATCAGTAATTCCTTGGCATCCTTGATTGCTTTTTCATCCGCTGCATTCCGCACTTTCGGCTGCATACGGCGTTTTCTTCTGCGGCGTTCCACACTTTCCACCATCAGGTTCACGGTATTGATCAGGTCCTGTACTTTTAACGGCATGGAAAGACATACGATGCCATTGCCATAGCATTCACTGATCAGATTCTGGGATGCCATCAGCAGCATCTCGAAACCTTCCGGCAGATCTTCATGTAGTTCTGTGTATATCATGTCCGCCAGCTTGTAGCTGCAGATCACAATACCGTCGTTCAGACCGTCCGCCTGACTGATAGCCTGAGTGCCCGTGGTACAGATACCCGTGACCTGAAAGCCACTGCGCACCAGAATATTCTTGACGCCTTTGGCTTCCTCCAGCTTCGGCAGTACGACAATAATGTTCGTCATCGGCCCACCTCCTTTCTTCTGTGTTTTTTATCATCCTACAAAAGAAAGGACTCTTTTAATACTTATACAGATACTCCTGAATCTCCCATTCGGATACCTGAGAACGGTACTCATGCCACTCTTTCCGCTTGGCATCGATGTATTTTCCGGCAATATGATCTCCAAGCACTTTCTGAATGAAAGTATCCTTCTCCAGTTCCTCCACTGCCTCCAGAAGTGTGCCGGGCAGCTGATCGATATGCAATTCCTCACGCTCTTTTTCTGACAGGGCAAAAATATTGGCATTGATGCTCTGAGGCGGCTCTATTTTCTCCCGGATGCCCTCTAATCCTGCACTCAGGCAGACTGCCAGTGTCAGATAAGGGTTAGCAGCAGAATCGGGACTACGCAGCTCGATACGGGTGCCCTCTCCGTCTGCAGCAGCCGGAATACGGATTAAGGGGCTGCGGTTCGTCGTGCTCCATGCAATGTAGACCGGTGCCTCGAAACCGGGTACCAGACGCTTGTAGGAATTCACCAGCGGATTCGTAATGGCTGCCATTCCTTTGATATGTCTCATGATACCGCCGATGAAATAGTAAGCCTCTTCGCTCAGACCATTGGGATCGGAAGCATCCTGGAAAATGTTTTTTCCATCCTTCTGCAAGGACATATTGATGTGCATGCCGGAACCGTTGACACCGAACTTGGGCTTCGGCATAAAAGTAGCGTGCAATCCATGACGTCTCGCAATGGTGCGTACGGCCATCTTGAAGGTCATGATGTTGTCTGCGGTATTTAATGCCTCATCGTATCTGAAATCAATCTCATGCTGGGCCGGAGCCATCTCGTGATGGGAAGCCTCGATGACAAATCCCATATCCTCCAGATTCATGACAATGTCACGACGGGCATTTTCGCCGAAATCCAGGGGACCGATGTCGAAATACCCTGCCTGCTCATGGGTGTTGGTGGTAGGCATGGTATTTTCGTCCGTATTAAATAAGAAAAATTCACACTCGGGGCCTACCTCAAAAGTATATCCCATGTCCTCTGCCTGCTGCACCGCACGCTTTAACACATAACGAGGATCTCCCTCGAAAGGCTGTCCGTTGGGACGATATACATCGCAGATCATACGGGCCACTTTGCCCTGCTGGGGTCTCCAGGGGAAAATCTCCAGTGTCGACAGATCCGGATACAGATACATGTCGGATTCTTCAATCCGTGCAAAACCGTCAATAGCTGAACCGTCAAACATACATTTATTGCTCAATACGCGGTCCAGCTGGCTGGCTGTCACCGCAATATTTTTCAGATTGCCGAACAGATCCGTGAACTGCAGACGGATAAATTCCACATCCTCTTCTTCCACAAGACGGATGATGTCTTCCTTGGTATAATTATTCATCGTTACCCTCGTTTCTGCGCCGCCTGTCTGCTCCTTTTCCACGGGGCGGACGCATCCGTGAAAAATACTTGTCTTAACTATAGCAATGCCTGTTTTGTCTTGTCAATGTGAAGTTCTCCTTATTTGCTGTACTATGAGTACCGGCCTCCGCATACTATTTATAAAGATCATCCCATCATTCCAAGGAGACTTAAGAATGAGTGCAAATACAAAGATCGTTGTCCTTCGCAGAAAAGAGCTGCTGTATACCGGAATCTTCGCTGCGCTGGGAGTGCTGTTCGTCATATTACTGTTAATGTTATTGCTGCCCGGAAAAGCTGCGGATACCTCCGGGGCACCGGATTCCCCTGACAGTACTGCCGAGACCGTTATGCCGGACAATGTGGCGGATCTCGGACGTATCCCGCAATCCGCACAGACGGAGGATGTCTCCACCGGGGCCGTTGCCGATACCGATGCTGTTCTGGATAATGCTTCCGGGCCTGTCGGTACTGATAATACATATATCCCGGGGATCTACACCACGGAGCTGATCCTCGGCAGCGAGACCGTGAATGTAGAGGTCATCGTAAACGACCACGCCATCACATCTTTATGCCTGGCAGATCCCGATGAGACCCTGACCACCATGTATCCACTGCTGGAGCCCACCATGGATTCCCTGAGTGAGCAGATCTGCGAGACGCAGGATCTGAGTCAGGTGACGTATTCTGCGGAGACCAGATATACTTCCCTGGTGCTGCTGGAGGCTGTTAAGGCTTCACTGGAAAAAGCAAAGCCCAGTGCCACACCGGAAGCGACGGATGCGCCGGATGCAACGAATGCACCGGCAGCCTCTCCGAATGTACCGAAAGCGGATATCAATCCTGCGGCATAAGGGACTCATGTGCCGTGCATAAAATTCAGTACTAACGTAAAAAAGGGCGCATGCCTCCCGGCATGCACCCCATTGTGCGTTTTATTGTAATATTTTGTTTGCAACACTGGGTTTATTTTATATTATTTGCAGAGGAGATGCAAGGGAAAATTATTCATAAAGCGAATCCAGTGTGAGCAGTAATACGTTCTCATCTGACAATGTTTCAAACCAATCCGTATATCCTGATAAGGAAAAGAAAATATATTTTGAAATCTTATATTTAGCGGTAATAAGGCTTCCCCTTCTGATTAAAGTTTCATAAATACCCTTATCAATCTTTTCGTTTTTGAATTTACATTCTCCTATAACAGCCCTCTTGTCTATATCAGACAAGGCAACAACATCTATATCCGCAGATTGTGCTCTTATATTTCCATTCTTATCAGCAATGTTCTCTACGCCCCACCAAGTGCCTACAGAAGTAATAAAGCAGCCATACTCGCCTGTTATTCCCTTCATTAACGTATAATATCTGCACATTTCTTCAAACACGGAACCCATGAAAGAATGTAGTACCGGCTTCACCGCTCTTTCGTAATAAACCTCTCCCTGCCCCATCTCAATTACGCTGGTTGCTTTCGGGATAAACTCATACCAGAATTTGAACATATAGTCCTTTAAAACGTACTGGGTCTTCTTTTTATTCTTCTCCTCCGTGATGCATTTCTTCTTTTCAACCAGTCCAACATTTATCAGTTTATCTAATGAATATAGTACCGTCTGTTCTTTTTCCCCAATTTTTCCTGCAATTGTATTCAGGGTATTCTCACCAGATGCGATCTGCTCAACAATGTTATTTACAACCGCTATATCCGAAAATTCCTGGGTCAGGAGATTCCTCGTTTCATCATATAGATACCCGTCCGTTCTAAAGAACAGTCTTATGATGTTTTCATCAATACTCTTCCGGGGATCGATCATCGAAAGATACTTTGCAACGCCGCCGGTAATTCCATAACATATTGCCTTATCCTCGTTAGAATACTCCGGGACAAATTTTGCCGCATCCAGATAGTTAAATGCTTCCAGTTTGATCTGAGAATCACGTCTTCCAAACAAGGGGCTCTTTTCACTGAGTACCTTCCTTTCCATAAAGCTGAGCGCAGAGCCGCATAAAATTACTTTAAGATTCTTATCCTTCCAAACCGTATCCATGTATTTCTGCAAGATAGATAAAAGCGCTTCATCTCTCTCCGCCCAATATGGCAGCTCATCTATAACAAGCACAAGCTTCTCGTCTCCAATATTTTTATCAATAAAATCAAAAACAGCCTCCGTAGTATGAAAGCTGATATTCTCCACCCCGGGCATAAGCAGATCAACTACCTGCTTTGAAAACAGTTCCAGATTTCTATTTTTTCCGACTTTTGTGGCTGTATAAAAAATAGTCTTCTTGTCCTTAACAAATTCTGTAATAAGAGTAGATTTTCCAATGCGCCTGCGGCCATATATCACCGTCATACCAATTCCATCTTTTTCATAGAATTCCTTTAACGATGTCAGTTCTCTTTCTCTGCCGATAAATATAGGAATCACCTCCGTCTTTGTTAAAAAATATTTTATTCAAATTGTTTTTAACAAAATCTTTCTGAATAAACTTTAGCATGAATCCCTATGTTATGCAATCATTTTTTCTATTTTCTATTCCACACTGTTTCTTGTATAATAAAAATACCTAAAGGTAATTTGTACTTGCAAAAAACACCTCTGCAATAAAAGAACATAGAGATACTTAACTGTCTGGATAGAAACTTTTCGTTTGCAAGATTTTTCCGCAGCATAAAATTCAAAAACTTACTGCTGACCAGATTATATAATATTCCATCCATCAGCGTCGTCTGCTCGAAACCGACCAGATCAAATGTAATGATCAGAGCAAAGTGCTCTGTTCCCAACAACTCATGAGGAAAATCTCTTCGATGAGCGATCTCCAGACTTTGGATGTCATAACGGGGGGAGAGGCTTTTCTGTAAGTCTTTGGCATATTGATTATTCGGAGATGTAAGAATCAGTATTTTCTGCATCATAGATCCATTCTTCCCTTTGGTGTCCCTGTCTGAACATAGGATAAATATTCATAGATCTGTTTCTTCATTACTTCATGAACATTCTCCTGTCTGTTATATGCCACAATCCACTCTACTGTAGCTTCCATCATCTTCTCTGCATTCCAGACCGGTCTCCACCCTAATCTGCTCTTGATCCTGGAGCAATCCAGCTTCAGGAAATTCGCTTCATGAGGACCTCCCTGGGCTGCAATCGTATAGACCGGTTCGATACCCGTCCTCTCTTTCCACTGCCGGCAGAACATCGCAACCAGTTCTCCCGTTGTCAGACAGGAGGTTTCTTCCGGTCCCACATTATAACATCCTGCGTATTTTCCATCCCGGTATTGCTTCTCTGCGATCAGCAAATATGCCAGCACCGGCTCCAACACATGCTGATAAGGTCTGGTAGATGCCGGATTACGAAGTGCGATCTCCTGCCCTCGCATTACCGCCCGCATACAATCCGGTACGATTCTGTCTGCTGCGAAATCACCTCCGCCTATCACATTTCCAGCTCTGGCTGTAGAGATTGCCACACGCCCATCTGAAAAGAAAGAATTCCGATAACTGTATGTAACCAGTTCGGAACAGGATTTACTGTTAGAATAGGGATCAAAACCATTCAATTCCTCATTCTCCCGATATCCCCACTCCCATTCACGATTTTTATACACTTTATCCGTCGTTACATTCACAAAGGATCGTACAGAAGCTGTCCTGCGGACACACTCCAGAACATTCACCGTCCCCATGACATTCACATCATAAGTATATACCGGATTCGCATAACTCTCCCGTACGATTGGCTGTGCCGCCATATGAATCACGATCTCCGGCTGCATCTCCTCAAATACCCGAAGAAGATGCTCCAGATCCCTAACGTCTCCCTCGATCGATTGCATTTGCTCCGCCATTCCGGTAAGGGAAAACAGGCTGGGATCTGTGGGTGGCTGCAACGCATACCCGGTTACCTCTGCTCCAAGCTCCAACAATACCTGGCACATCCAGGTACCCTTGAACCCGGTATGACCCGTGATAAGAATTTTCCTGTTTTTATAAAAATCTCTGTCTATTCTCATACTTCTCTTCCACTTGCGTTAATCACATGGCATGGAAACTGTCTCCGTTATTTTTTCAACCATATAATTTAACATCTCTGTTGTCATACCCGGATATACACCAATCCAAAACGTATTCTCCATAATATGATCCGTATTCGTAAGTTCACCGACTATGCGATATCCAACACCGGTTTTATGCATTTCATCAAAACAGGGCTGTTTGGTCAGGTTTCCGGCAAACAGCATACGGGTCTGGATTCCATTCTCTTCCAGATACCGTACTACCTTATTTTTATCCACACCTTCTCTACAGGTGATCATGAATCCAAACCAACTGGGCTCTGAATTCTCACAGACCTCCGGCAATATAAAATACTCTCTCACACACTGTAATCGTTCTGATAAATATGCAAAATTTCTACGTCTTGCCTCTACAAATCCCGGCAGCTTCTGTAGTTGTGCACATCCTATAGCAGCCTGCATATCCGTCACTTTAAGATTATAACCAAAATGGGAGTAGACATATTTATGATCGTAGCCCATGGGTAGTTCTCCATACTGCCCATCAAACCGGTGTCCACACATATTATCCCGTCCGGAAGAGCATACACAGTCCCGTCCCCAGTCACGAAGGGAACGAATGATCTTATGTAATAAAGCATTATTGGTATAAACAGCACCACCTTCTCCCATCGTCATGTGATGAGGGGGATAAAAGCTGGAAGTTCCAATGTCACCAATAGTTCCGGTAAATCTCCATTCACCATTCATACAATACCGGCTGCCAAGCGCATCACAATTATCCTCTACCAGCCACAGATCATGTCGGTCACAGAAGTCTTTTACCTTCTTCAAGTCAAACGGATTGCCTAAGGTATGTGCAATCATAACTGCTTTGGTCTTCGGAGAAAAAGCTTCTTCCAATCTGTCTGTGTCTATATTGTACTGAGGAATTGTTACATCCACGAATACCGGTACTGCCCCATACTGTAACATCGGCGTAACCGTCGTTGGAAATCCGGCAGCCACTGTGATCACTTCGTCCCCGGGTAAAATCCTGCGCTCCCCCAGCAATGGCGATGTCAGCGTCATAAACGCCAACAGATTCGCCGAGGATCCAGAATTTACCGCTGAACAATATTTCACCTGCAGATATTTCGCCAATCCACGTTCAAACTGTTCCGTGTATCTGCCGGAGGTCAGCCAAAATTCGAGAGCGGAGTCCACCAGATTCACCATTTCCTCTGCATCATAAACTCGTCCTGCATAAGAGATTCTATCTCCCTCCTTATACGTTTTTTTCTTATGAAATTCATCACAATACTCCCGTACCTGCGACAGAATCTGTTCCCTTGCCTGCTCTTCTGTTTTGCCCTCAAAAATTCCTGTCCCGCTCATCCTGCTCTATTCCCATACCTTCCATGGTGCCTGTCCACTGCTCCACAAGTCTTCCAATATTTTCTTCTCGCACTGATTGTCCATGCACTGCCAGAAACCGGTATGCTGATAAGACATCAGTTCTCCCTGATCTGCCAACTTTTCCAATACATCCCTCTCAAAGGCCGTATTGTCCCCTTCAATATAATCCAGTACTTCCGGCTCCAGAACCATATATCCTGCGTTAATTGGGGAATCGTCATGCGCATTTTTTTCACGGAATGCTCTTACAGAACTATCTATTCCAATATCCAGCACGCCTTTTTCCTGTACCATTTTCACCGAGGTAAGCGTTGCCATTTTCCCATGCTGCTTATGGAATTTCACGATATCCGCAATATTAACATCACAGACACCATCACCATAAGTCATCATAAAAGGCTCATTGCCTATGTATTTCTGCACACGCTTCAGACGGCCGCCCGTCAATGTATTCAACCCGGTATCCACCACTGTAACCTTCCAGGGTTCCGTATGTCTGTCATGAATAATAATGTCGTTACCTTTGGTCAGGTCAAAGGTGATATCCGACGTATGCAGAAAATAATCCGCAAACCACTCCTTAATAATGTGTTGCTTATATCCGGCACATATAATAAATTCATTAAAACCATAGTAGGAATATTCTTTCATGATATGCCACAGAATAGGCATTCCACCGATCTCGATCATCGGTTTGGGACGATATCCCGTCTCTTCAGAAATGCGGGTTCCCATACCACCCGCTAACAATACTACCTTCATATGTGCCTCCTTGCAACGCTTTCGTTCTCCCAGAACATCTCTTTTTCTTTAAACGTCTAATTTTAATGCCCTTACTAATTCTACATCCTCCAGTGTTACTCTATCCAAATGTCCTCTTATCCAATCAAGTAACGCCTTTTCGAATTTATCTGAAATACCGTTGTCTATATCAACTCCATATAATCTTTCTAGATCTCTTTCGAATTCTATACAAACCTCCCGTAAATTCTTTTTTCCCATACATAATCTTCTATTATGGATTATAGGACATAGGAAACAATATACAAAGGTATTTCTGTCCTCTATATATACCAATCCTTTGTGCTCATGAAGAGAAAATGGATTGGCAAACAGTTTTGTCATTATCATTCCCAAGACAACTCTATCCTGTAGGGTTCTTACCCTGTTCAATAATTCCTTCATATCAGACAGCATCAGAAGTTCATATGCACTCATTATCTGTACTGCATTTACCCCTTGTCTATAAGCCATCCTGATATCATCATAACGATTGTCCCCAACATGAATAATCTGGTCTGTTTTTGCCAGTTTCTTCAGTTTCTCAAATAATTCACCGTTCTTTTTACTCTTTTGTTCCTCGCAGGATATGAGTATCTGCTGATAATCGTTCACTCCAACACCATGAAGTATTTCAATAATTTCCTTCGACGGCCAATACATGTCTGAGACAAGATACACCTTTTTCCCACTTGCTATTGCCCATTGCAACAGCCGGATCATTTCTCTTCGAGGCTGTAATACTCGTTTTTCCATTTTCAACTCAGCTCTGCAATATTCTTCCAGTGCATCTTTTTTCCAGCCGGTAATCTGTCCTATTTTATCATAAATATCACTGATATTACAGATATCGGTACACTCTCTTTCCGCCTTTCTCCGGTATACTGCAAACTGCCTGGGAACTACTCCCTCCATTTCCATAAGCTGGTACATATCCTCTAAAGTCAATGTAGTCCTCTGTACTAGTGTATCAAAAATATCAAAAGACACGACTGGATATGGCTCAAGTATTTCCCGTATTCTTTCTTCGTTCACATTCCAATATCCCATATCATGATCTGCCGCCATCTTATGTGGAAGCCTGTTTCCATGAAAATCATATATTTTTATACCATTTTCTTCACAAAATAAATGAATACGATCATAAATGATAGGAATAATATGGTTTCTTGCCACAATTATAATGATGCAGCTTCTATCCACCGCCTCCTGTAAAGGAACAACTTCTGCCCCGTATAGATGTTCCCCCTCTAATTTCGGATCCAGTATTCCTTGAAAATCAAATCCTCTGACGTTTTTCAAAAGAATTTCTGTTTTTTCTCCGGATCCATAAAGCATTATCTTTTCCGAACGGAGTGATTTACATTCTTCTTCAAACTGATTGCAAAAAGCCTGTTCTTCTGTCATATCCTGCTTTTATTAAGTCCTCCCCGTTTCAGATCAAAATATCATCTGCAAAATTAAGTGTTTCTTTTTGGAACGAATCCTGCAAAACGAATGCCTCTTTCACAAAGACAATCTGCGGCTTTCTAAGCAAATACATATATGTGTCACTTCTTCACATTGTATCAATTCCCCCGACACACTACTAATCTCAATTATCATTTTCTGCCAATCGTTAATTTTGACGAAAACTCATATCCCACACTGAAGAATATAACCTTTGTATGTATCCTCGCTACTCTCTTAGTATGCTACTTCTAATAAAGTTCCTTATTATACATCTTTATAAAGTTTTCCATATACTGAACAAAATCTATTCTCAAGTCCCAATTCCTTAAATTTCTTTTGTGCTGCAATGCTAGACGAATTTCCTGTTGCAAAAAAATAACAATCCCTGTACTTTTGTATTTCTTCTGATTTAACGGCTTTTATTCCTTTAAACTCTATATCCCTAAATTCATCTATCACAACAGATAATACAGCATTGGGATAATTTTGAGAAATCCAATTATATACTTCATCGGATGATTGGGTTATTCCCCAAATGCCATATTTTATTTCTTTCTTTCCTTTCCATTCCTTGGAAACAAACTCGTCAATTCGCATAATATATGAATTTTTATAGTCTCTTTTCACTCTGTTTTCATAAAATTCACTTATTTTTATAATTTCTTCATATTTTTCTTTTGTATCTTTTAAACGTCTACTTGCATTATTCAATATAACCTCTTTCATTTCTTCATATTCTATAGCACATGGATTCCAATCAATTTTAGCAAACTCGTTTCTTGTATAAACAGGAATTAATTTTTCTAACCAAGCATATGAAGACAAATATGTGTCACATACAAAAATAACTGGTATTCCCATTGCAATACAAGGAACTGCACAATGTAATCTACTTGTAATAACCAATTTTGCCGTGTCGCGATATAATTTCAGTCTCTTTTTCATATACTCCCTAATCGTTTCACAGCTTTCTTTTATTAAATGCTCTTCCATATTTCCATAAAACTGTTGACTTAAATATATAGCGTTGTCGCTAATATTCTGAGGTAAATATCTATTTAAAGTCTCTGGTATATCTACAACATATATTCGCTCATATACCCCTTGAGGGCGCTGAGGAAGTGTTGCACTAATACATCCTTGCAAGTAAGCGTGGATTCCTGCTTTGCGAAAAAGTTCCATAGTTCGTTCATCTCTACAACCAATAGGTGAATATTTAGAAAAATAATTAAATTCATTAATACTAAAATTTGCATTTATACAATGGATTCCTAAAAAAACTGGTATAATTCGAGGTGAAAGAAGTAATTCTCTTTCTCCGTAATAAGGATTAAAGAAAATAAAATTTATTGGGAGTATAACATATTCTCCATCATAGTCTAATAAGTCATAATATTCTATCCTTATAATATCTTCTTCATCCACACCCATATAGGAATATAAATTATCTATCGCAAGCAGCTGTGCATAATCACCTATATTCACTACCCTATCACTTTTTCCTTCTGCATCCCTTTCTTTGCTATTCACATATCCTTTTTCAATACATATATTAGCCCACTTCATCACTAGTTCTCCTTATTTCCATGTTTTTCTCTATCCAATGTTTCTCGATTGTTTAATTTTTCCTTCCACTTGTACTTAGTATGCAGAAAACAGAACTGCACTAATTCAAGATCTCTTTGGCAAGAAGTAAATTTTTTCATCTCACTTTGTCAATATCACCGAACCATCTGCATCAGGAATCGGAACCTTAGCCAGTTTTATCTTGTTGTCCGCCTCGTATCTTTTAATTGCCTCCCTCACACCTCTAAACCCAGAGTTGTAATCATGAATAAAAATATAACCACCGCTACACAATCTAGGATAAAAATATGATATTCCTTCATATATTGCCTGCTCAAAATCAACATCTATGGAAACAAATGAAAATGTATCCTCTAACCCCTGCAACGATTCTGGGAAAAGTCCCTGCATACATATGATTCGTTTAGGAAATGGCATCTTGCTCATAACCATATCCACGGTCGTTCTTTTATGATATACCAAGTCTGCCTCTAAACAATTTCCTCTTTTCTTTTCTTGCTGCGCTTCATCCTCTCTAAATCCTTCAAAAGTATCAAACAAATAACATTTTCTATCCGGAAATGCTCCATTTATATATTTGGCAAACTCTCCCCTAAATACACCTAACTCTGCAACCTGTCCCCCAATATTATTTTCTATGATTTCATCTACTACCAATTTAAAAGTACGCAGTCTGTTATAGTCATGATATTGATCACAAGTGATTGTTATTTCCGGTTTATCCAAAACCATTCCCCTCACTATGTGATAACGATTCTTAATTGTAGCTATATATTCAGGAGAAAAAACTTGTTCTGCTAAATCATAATTTTTATTAATGTCTTCAACCCTTAAATTATTGTAAATAAAAACAAATTTTGACATGTCAAATCCGAGTTCTACTGCCTGTGCATATATTTCTTTTGCATAATTGTTTGCAACTATAATTATGTCATATTCACGCTCAACTGCATCCTCCGGCGATACTACTTCATACTTCGAAACAGCATTAGGGTTGTTATCAATAACATATTCTATTTTTACATTTTTTAACTCAGTGTCTAAAAGTCTCATGCTTATTAATCCACATCCCCATACAACTACTTTCATCTTTTTTCTCCTATTATCTTATAATAATGTAAGCCAATTCATATCTTCAGATATTGTCCGATCTAAATATCTATTTACCCAGTCAACCATGGTTTGTTCTAATTTTCTTAAAATTTCATATTCCCGTCATCCCACAAATTCTAATTATATTTTCTCGAAACTTTGTATAAGCTTTAGAAGATACAATTATTTATCAGATATTTTTTCTTATACATATACGGTATGAAAAAATATGGTTTTGGCCAGTACATCTTGGAGACCAACAAACAATTTTCCACATGCCGTTGTAAGCAATGAATCACCCTTCTTCGTGGCTAAAGTATCCTCTTTTTCATTCCCAACTCTGCTTTATACTAATCTTCCAGCACATCCTTTTCCCTTTGGGAAATTTCCTCTCATAAGTTGATTCTTGTCACCAAAGTCGCATGGTTCTCTGTATCAACATATCAAAATGTAAATATAAATGACCAAATATGGTTCAGCTTTTCCCAAATTGTCATTCTCTAATATCTTTCACTAAAAATTTTGTTTTCTCACCAGCTTCGTAAAACACATTTTATAGAACTAGATATACTACCTTTTTTTCTAAACTGTTCACAAAGTTCCTGTTCTTCCACCATAATTTATTGCCGTATAATTCTCCAGCCTTAAATCAAAATATTATTAGCAAAATCAAGTGTTTCTTTGTTAAACGAGTCATGTAAAACAAATTCTCTTCTAACGCTCTCCGTAACTGTAATCTGCGGTGTACGAAGCAAGTCCATACATGCGTCAATTACCTGTGTGGAAATTTCTGGCATCCTTTCTTCTTTGCACCATTGCTGCCTATATTCTCTAAAATAATCCATAACTGCGGAGAAAATAACCTTTTTGGTATTTTTATCACCGTAATACCCTTCCAATATCGGATTGCCCTCACAGTCAAATCCTTTTAGTGATCCATGCGGGGCCTCAAACAAAGCTTCCATTAAGGGATAAAATACCTGTACAAACGTTCGCATCTGATAAAAATTCATCTCATTGCCACAATAGGAATTAACATTGATTGTTCCAGAATCTAAAGGCAGTTTCATATAATACAATCCCACCATTTTTCTCTGCATCAACTGTTCCAAATAGCACTGAACCGTCCCTCTTGCGCAAAAATCATAAATACATATTTCTTTATAGTTATCCAAAGAGAGCTTTTTCAAATATTGTTGATAATTATCTCCCTCCTTAGTATTGCTCACTGCTGCCATGACTGCCTGTCTAGACGCATAAAAATATTCTGCTCTAAATTTTTTTTTATTTCCATAAGATAATTCTTCCAAATACATTTGGTAAAGCAAATATCCATCTCTAGCCTGGAAAAGCAATAAATCACATCCAGTATTTTCCGCCTGCCTCATTACCCACAAATACAAATTCACCCAAAATGGTGCCATAAAAGTTTTCACAAAAATATAAATATCTACAACCATCAAGTTTTCATTGTTTTGGTGCGGAAACTCCTTCAGTTTTTGCAAAAGTATCTCATACACATATCGATCCTGTGTAGACACAACCTGTTTTTCCATTTTTTTTAGGCAATTTTCTATGCTTTGTGTTCGGAAAAAATTGTCTAACTCGATTCCTTCGATTGTATAAACAGGAATATTTGTAATCTCTCTTCTTATCTTTGTATATATTGTTTTTAAAAACATAGGCCTTGCCATAATGACAATAAAATCTGATGCTTTTACTTCTTTGACAGTAAGAAGTTTATGTTCACTTCCCGTATAAGCTAGATCTGTTACACCTACGATATTATAATCTCTCAATTCTTGAAGGACCTCCCACGTATGCTTTCCAGTTCCGTATAAGCATATCTTATCTTTTTTTCTGCTTTGAAAACTTTGTTGAAACATATGTAGAATATACTTTTTTTCATCTATCATTGTTTTTTCCTCTGAACAGCCACCCCTATCTTAGTATTACTGCAACATCCATTACATCTCATACAAATAGATGGATATCCTCTTTTACTGTACCCTAAATTAAATTCCAACAACTCTATTCTCTTATTGGCATCATAAGGTTCTAACAGGAATGTATCACCCTCCTGTTCTTTCCATTCTCCTAATTCGATTGCACTTGCCTCCAGATGACAAAAATAAAATTTCCTGTCCCTTAGTCCCCTGAAAGGTGCTCCACACCGATGGAAAAATGCTATTTTCTGCTCTTCCGATTCTCCGGAATGATCTGCCGTTTCAAAGCCAAAATCCAACCAAAAATCCATTTTTTTACGTACAAACCGGATCTTATGCTGTGATAATGTTTCCTGAAATTTTTTCAGTCTCGGTTCTAGCTGTGGCAAACCATAAGTATAGTCACTGACATCATAGATGACATCCATTTTATGAGAAATATCCAATAATTCTTCCGAAAGATTGCACATCCCATTGGTAAACATATAAATATCAACTATTTTATCTCTGTAGTTGTTCTGAATATATTGTAATACCTCCACCAGTTCCGGATACAGTAAGGGTTCTCCGCCCAGAAGATTCATATCCTCCACGGTATCAACCCATTCAAAGAATGTATCCAAATCACGCTTGATTTCATCAAATTTACGATCCTGCGGATTACAATAATAGGACATAAGCATATTGCACCCTTCACAGTTAAGAGTACACCGATTCGTAACAGAAATGTCTACACGATTGATATACACTTTTCCCTCAATATACCAATCATATATGGTTGCAAATCTTTTGTAGTCTATATAATCTATATTTTCCTGAAGTCCCAATTTCTTCAGGTGTTTTGAAACTTGCTGATATGCTTCTGTACAGATAATAATTTTTCCATCAGACACATTAAGTTCTTCTGGAGATATTATGGGCACTTCCAATAATTCCTGTCCCTGTTTTTTACTATCAATATCCACTATGGCTTTAATAGAAATTTTGTTATGATATCTACGAATGAATGTAGTTCCTTTGCCGGCTGCTCCCCATAAGTAGTATTGATTTTCAAGCTTGCTCCATATCGTAGCTTCCTGATCAAGTTCATGATGAATATGTCTATGTTTCATATCTTCTCCCATTATCCGAAACACATATGGTTCTTCATAAAACAGTTGATTTTCAATTATTTAATTCAAAACTTTTTACCGTTCTGGAAAATCCCTCTTCTATTCCAACATATGCTTGCCATCCTAAATTCTCTATTTTTTTGGTATCAAATACATCTAGTAATTTTTTTTCGTCATACAAACCATTGTAATGGTATTCCATATTATTGTAATATATTTTTAAGTTGAGCTTTTTAAATGTTTTATAGAATAACGTATCAACTACTTTTCCTACTGGGATTCTTCCTTTTGCATTCCATACATTATAAGCTTGTCCATTGTTTTTCGATAAAGCTACTAATAAAATTCCAAATATTGTATCACGCACATATGTAAATGGTCTCATAATTTCAGGGTCTCTTATATTTATATTACGCTTTTCTAGCAATGTCTTAACAATATCCGAGTAAATATGTTTTGATTGCAGATTAATTCCTGGCCCATATGAATGTCCAATTCTCACTGCAGTTGTAGAAATATCATACTGTTTCCAATATGAATAGCACAACAGTTCTCCCATTCTTTTTGCTTCAGCGTATACTCCTCCCATGCTGTACGGATTCAACGAATAATATATATTCTCCGTTACAGTGGCAAATACATCTGGCAAATCACCATATACCGCTCCGCTACTAAAAAAAACAAATTTTTTTAATTGGTTATTTCCTCTAGATGCAGCCAAAAGCCCCTCTGTTCCAATTACATTAGCTTGTAATATATCCACAGGATACAATTCACATATCCTAGTAGCCGAATCCCCAGCTGCATGAAATATATATGTCATGTCTTTTGCCAAAAAATCATTCTCTTCCACATTACCTATATGCAAATAAAAATTTTCTTCCTTTAGCCAATCATGAAAAATGTTCTCAGCTTTCTTACTATCTCTCACTAATGCATGTACGTCACAGTTAATACCATGGCTCTTATGTATTTGCATAAAAAAATGGACTAAATATCTTGCAATGGCTCCGCTTGCACCAGTAATCAGTATCTTGGAATTATCAAACTGCTTTTCATCCACGTTTTCAATTAACCATTCAATATCCTGACGTATAATTTCATTCATTCATCTACACCTTTTATTGCCATATACAATTTATACCCTTCTTTCATTTTTCTTATCAATAATGTTGCTTTCCATATAAGGTGTTCACAATATATCAATACGATGGTTTTAGATTTCGTAATTTCTAATCCCATGTAATTCAACCTGAATTATTCACAGCTGTGCCGCGAAAGTGGCTGAAAGCCACATAGTTACTGTATTTAAGCCGCTTATTGCATTTCATCTAAATAAGTGAATAGAAAAAAAGACCAAATATGTGGTAAAATTTAGGTGTCGAATCCAAATAAATACCGCAGAAAGGGTCTCTCTGTGGATATTTTAAACACCATCACACTGAAAAGCAATAGACAGATTAAAATAAATTTTAACGGAGGCGATTTATCCTCCGAGGCAGGACTTCTCCTGATAAAAGAATTCGCTGCAAAGATCGGCTTCACCAAGCTGATCAAAAAGAAATTTAAAACCAATGATACATCAGTCCGTTTCCACAAAGACGATGAAAACCTGATGCAGATGATTTATCAGATCATCTCTGCATATTTCGAAGATGACTGTGCGGATGAACTGACCATTGATCCTGTTTTCAATGCCATTCTTGAAAAGAACAGTCTGGCTTCACAGCCAACACTATCAAGATTTTTCAACCGTATGGATGAGGATACACTCCTGCAGTTTGATGACATTGATAAAAGCTTTAGGGATATCATCTATTCCATAAAGTGTCCGGAGCATATGCTTCTGGATCTGGACAGTACTTTATTTGGCACCTACGGCAATCAGGAAGGGGAAGGCTTCAACTTCCATTATCAGGCACACGGATACCATCCTTTGCTCTGCTATGATGGTCTGACCGGGGATCTGCTGAAGGCAGAACTTCGTGATGGAACACTCCACTGCAGCAATGATGCAGATAAATTTATGGAACCCCTTTTTCAGGAATATCTGGAAAGAGGCATCAAAACATACCTTCGTGGTGACAGTGGATTCTCATCTCCCAAACTTTATAAAACCTGTGAGATGAATGGCTGTTCCTATGCCATCCGCTTAAAACAGAATTCTTCACTCATGGCTCTTGCTTCGAATAAAGATGAAGATTTATACAAAGCAACCAAAGAGGATCAGATTAGCTATGCTGTAACTTATGGTGAATTTCTGTATCAGGCCGGCTCCTGGGATTATCCAAGGCGCGTGGTTTTCAAGATTGAAAAACCATACGGTCAGCTGACGCATATGTACACCTTTATTGTTACAAACATGGATATGGAACCTTATCAGGTCATCCAGTTTTACTGTGGGCGTGGCAAGATGGAAAATTTCATAAAAGAGGGCAAAGGTGGATTTGACTTTGCTGCTGTCAGCAGTCATTCCAAAGTAGTAAATGCCAACCGCATGAGACTTCATATGCTTGCCTACAACTTATTCAATCGGTTTAGGCGACTGGTACTCCCCGCAAATATGCGAAAACAACAGGTGGATACCATTCGTTTAAAGCTGATAAAGATTGCTGCAAGAGCAGTCCGTTCAGCAAGATATATAACATTCAAACTATGCAGTAGCTGTCCTTATAAAGAGGAGTTCTACAGGACGCTGAAGAATATCCAGCAGCTGACTGTACAGTTGGAATAGCAACTATTAACGTACCTTGACAGTTCAAAATGACTCAATCGGATTTCAAGGGGATAGTCTACCCATTTTTGTGGATAAATCAATTAATTTCACGGGAACTGGTTCAAGGATTTGTAATATCGAGCATTTTTATATGCTCATGAATAATTCAGGTTCAATTATTTCCGCTTCATAAATTGCGTTATTGTATCTCCTTGAGATACGCCACAGCAAACGGACTTGTCAAATATTGCAAAACATAACATATTATCTAACACACCGCCGGCCTTGTTAACATAAAATACACTTGATTATTTTCACATTTGTCATATCTCCAATAACATCATTCATCTGCAATTTTTCCTTACCGTATACAGGACCTCTCCTCCATTCCAGTACTTTGAAGGCTGATATCTATAAATAATTTCAAAAGCATCTCCCAAACTAATGATTCTACTATCCCTAATCATAGTCCAAACCATTATGTTTCAAATTTACATATTCATGCTTTACCTATTCGTAACTGTTTTGCAACTGGAACACATTTATCATTAATATTTTGATATCCATTACATCTCTTGCAGTAAGATAAATATCCTTTGTCGCAATACCCCGCATTAAACTCGACAAATTGGCTTTTGCGTGCTTCGCTATATTGCGTAAGGTCGAAATAATCTTCCTGTTCTTCCGTACAATATCCGGCGATCACAGCCGAGGCGCAAAGGCTACAAAAATATAATTTTTTTCTATACTCTACTGCACATAATTTAGTAATACATTTGTTATAATGCTCTATAAATTCCTGTTCTGTAGCCAATCCGTTGGTCTGCTGTGGGAATCCTATATCATACCATGTATCCCACACACACCTTTCATATCGTATGTCCTCTTTTTCTAACACACCAATTAATTCCTTAATTTTTTGCCTCCCCGGTATCGTCTTAGAATAGTCTGAAAAGCGCACAATTACATTATATTTCTTAAACAAACATATCAATTCTTCTGAAGGCATAATAATTGCATTTGTATATATTTCTATATCCTGAATTTTTTTTCCATAATATTGCTCCCCTATCCATATAAGGATTTGTTTAAATTGTGGATGTATCAATGCATCACCTCCACCCAAGCCCAAAATTGCCAAGTGATCTACCCATTGAAAATAAGTTTGCAATTCGTCCTTCAATTCCTCTAAACTTCTATTCTCAGGATTTTTAACATAAGGCATTAATGACATGCACTTTTCACACCGTAATGTACAATGCGTGGTTATCGGAATATTTAACGAAATCGTATATATTCTATTTTCTTTATATAACATATATAAAGAAATAAATTCATTCGCATGAAAAAAATTCCTATTCTCCCGCATCCCCCATTTTTTTAATTGGTCATAAATTTCTGTAAGCCATCCACTTGCTACAATAACTTTTGTATTTTTGTTCAGTAAATTATGATAGAAAAAATCCGGAGAATATATTTTTACAGGAATATCATCACTTTGCTTCTTAGGATCCGAATCAATATATCCTTTTATATGAATTCTACTTTTAAATAGGTCATAAAAAGATTTCCCGAACGTTCCTGCTCCCCATATATATACTTCCAAATTATTGTCAATAACATAGGATATAATACTTTCATATTCTTTTCCCTTATTATTCCATTTCATTTACAATATCTCCTATTCATATATCTTAACTTGATTGCCTTTTGATTAACCCTTATATGTTCCATTTGCAATGCGCTTTACTGTTTCGAGAGGAATATCTGATAACTGAGGCCATATTTTTTTTATTTTTTCACAATATTGAGAGTTCAAAATTCCTTTTTCATGTAAATTAATTAAAACGTTTATATCACCCAGTATCCATGGAAAGGAAGCCGTTCTCTTTATAATTTCTTCCTTGTCAGTATAACAATCTGGCAAATTTTTATTTGCCAAAATCCACTTTTCTCCCCACGTTTGTATTCTTTTATCCCCCCAACCAGATTGCCCCAAAGTTGAATGAAATATTGCAACCTTTGTTCCAGCAATCAGGCATATATTGGGTGTATTTTTTTTGCTAAGTTGATCAAAAATTATTAGGTAATGGAAAAATGGCTGCCTATATTCTCCATTATACTTCTTTCTAAAAGTAACAAAGTTCATTCTCGATTTCAACATTGTATTTATATTATAAATCGTTGTATCCATTGATGTTGCATAGTCTCCGCACCTATGATAAAAGTCATTAGCATTACTACATATAGACATTTCCTTATCGCTTTCTGGATGCCCAACATCTAAAAATATCAAATCATAATCTTCAGTGACCGCTTTATGCATCAATTTTAATGTTTTTTCTTCACACCAACATCGATCACGTAAATACCACATATACTTATACTCTTTTTCAACTCCATTAAGCATAAATATTTCTTCAAATTTAACTATTAACTCCAGTTCTGGGTCTACTGCAATATAATATAAGTTATCGTATCCTTTCTCCTGATAACTTTCAATTACCTTCTTTGTCTCTTCGTCCTTGCTGCTATCATAAAAATAAACATCTAATGCGTATCTCTGATACACCTCCGCACAATGTTGTAATACATCCTCAATTACATTCGGATGTCCGCAAGTCGGCATGCAGACAACCATTTTATCACCAAACTTTATATCATCTCTCTGTCTTTCCGCAATACAGATCCACTGCATTGCTACGAAATCATCTTGTCTCAGCATCGGATTTTGCGCTGCAACCTTCTGAATTCTTTTTTGTTCCTGTTCCGGAATCTCCAGCGGCTGAATTCCCATCCAGTCATCCACTGTCATTTCTACATTTGCAAGTAATTTCTGCATGCTATTTCTGTCAAATAATATATCTTGTCCAATATTTTCATCAATACGTTCATAAAATGCCCTATTAAAGAAACCGATCAATAATTTGCCATCCTGTTTTAGCATTTTAACCAGTTCTCTCAATACTGCTTCCGGATCCTTTGTAAATTCCAATGTTTCATTCACAAGAATCATGTCAAAAGTGCCTGCCAGATCGTCGCCTTTCCACTCGTCCAAATTTGCACAAACCGTATCCACGATTTGATTTGATATCTGTGCCAGATACGGTTGCTGCTCTATTGCAAAAATTTGATCATGGGGAAATCTGGATTGCAGATAACTCAACGTTGTGCCACATCCCATACCTACTGTCATGATATTTGCACTACCCTGAGTGTGATACTTAGTCATAATATCCAGCAAATCCATTCTGATCTCCAGATAATTTTCTGAAGTCAGATCTAGCAATTTCCACTTATCAAAAAACTTTTTCTGATTTGTTTCCAAGAGCGTATTATATTTTTGAGGCACTTTTCCAAATGATTTACTTCCCCAATGAATAATAAAACTGTTTTTACAGAGAACATTGCGATATCCGCCTAATATGATTCTTAAGCAGATATCATTATCTTCAAAATTTCCCGGAGAAAACCTTTCATCCAGATATCCCGTCTTCTCGAGCACACAGCGTTTTAATAAAAGAGCAAATCCAACCAGACTTGCTTTATTCACATATGGTGTTTCCATTGGTACATTATTCTTTGCGGCAAAGGTCAAGTACTCCCCTTTTGTTTTTCTGTTTTCTATCACAGCCTGGCCATTGGCCACATAATTAGATACACTGCCTGTAGTTCCTACCTGATCATTTTCATATAATCCCATACGAAGCCAGAATAAGGCATTTTCCGTCATAATCGTATCATTATTCAACAGAAGAATATCTGATTCCTTCTCTGCCATCCTGATACCCTGATTACACCCCATAGGAAATCCACAGTTTTCTTTATTGCAAAGTAATTTGATATCTTTCTGTTGCTTTAACCATGCAACACTGTTGTCTTTTGAAGCATTATCCACTACGATAATTTCCCTGGCACTATCCGGAGTAGTCTTGCGGATACTCTCAATACAGTCCCTGGTCATATCCAGCAGATTATAGGACAGAATGACAATTGCAGCCTTAGATACAGAAATCCCCTGCTTTTCAAGGTTATCGAGAATTTCCCTGATCTGGGTTCTGTCTTCTTCCACATCACAATAGAAGTAAGCATTTTCATAACACAAGTATGCCTGCTGAAGATTCTGCCCCGCATAATAGTCACCGAGCATCATATATAGCTCATAGTTGCGGCCGTCTGTTTTCAGACCTTCCGCAATATTTTTCCAGACCTGTTCCGCATCATTTTCCGCAAATGCAATCGATGCCTTAAATATGAACCGATAAATGGGACGGATATTGCTTTCCTTCTCTGCCAGCAATCTCTGTGCCAACTCATATTCACCTGTTATCAATGCCTCCTGTAGCTGTCTTTCCACAGTATTCAATTCTATTGTTGCCATTTGCTGCTCCTCTGTTTTCTTATTGCTGCTTCCATATCGGAATATCTACACCGGACAAAATTTTTTTAGAATAAATATATGCCATTTCAACAGCTACTAAATTCTCCGACCCTCTATTCGTAATATAAAAATCACTATTACATATTACATCTTCGGTCGAAACTGTCTCATCATCTATAATTTGTACAGAACAATTTATATCCTGATAATCAGACAAAGTCTGTAAAATACTCCGCAAGTTATCCCCTTTATGGGAATTATTCTCTATGTAGACAACTAATTGCCCATCCATGTTGTTATATCTGTAACAAAATTCATCTACTATTTTTGGAAAAACAGGAAATGTTTTATCCATGTCAGCTATGCATGTGTACACCGGTCCACTTACATTTTTATTAATAGGATTTTTCATCTCTCTGCTTACTTTTTTGTGCTCATAAAATTCATTTGCAAATTTATCGGCAGAATACAACATCTCCTTACTTCTGTCTTTAATTAACTCCGGGGTCCAATCCCACCAACGTATGTTCAAAAGTTTTTTGATTATCTCATCATCGAATCTATATTTTATAACTCGGGCAGGGTTACCAGCCACTATCGCATAAGGCGAAACATCCTTTGTAACGACAGCATTGGCTCCCACTACTGCACCATTATGAATAATCACCCCACCCATAATAGTTGCTCCATGCCCGATCCAGACGTCATTTTCAATCAAAATTTGTCCTTTTCTTTGTACTCTGTATCGCTCGTATTTCTCATTTGGATTGTGAATACCCTTTAGTTCCTCTATAGCTCCCATAGAAACATATTTATAATCATGCATTAAATCCATCATAAATAGAATATCTTCTGCCATAGCACAATATTTTCCGATTTGTAAATTATAACAGCCATCCGAAACATGAAAATTTAGAGATGTTTCAATTTTTGCTCCGGCTATATAACTTCCTCTGTTAATCTGCATAATCGGAAACTTTCCATATTCAGGGAATTCTATTGTGTACTCCACTTGCTTTTTAATTTCATACGGCTCAACATGTATATCTACAAACATATATTCTCCTTACTCAACACAGGGCCACATCTTTTCCAAAGGATACGACTCCATGGATCCATCCTCATGTACGATGGTCTTGGTTCTGGGGGATACTGTCTCATCCGGTGAAATCATGAGTTCACATAGTACCGGTCCTTCTGCATTCAGTACTTCTTCAATCCGCTGTTCCAGTTGTTTATTATCCATGATCCGGAATGTTTTCAGTCCATATGCCGCTGCTACCTTTACGGTATCCGGCATGCTTAACCCACTGGACTCTCCACTTGCCACCTGGAATCCACCGAAATTATTGTTCTGCATGGAACGGATACTTGCATATCCTTGGTTATTCCAGATAAATATTTTCACAGGAAGCTGTAAGCGTACTAATGTTTCCAGTTCCTGAATATTCATCTGAAAAGCTCCGTCTCCGTTGATCAGGATCGTTCTGCGTCTCTCATTGGCCAGACAGGCTCCTATGGAATAGGGTAATCCGAAGCCCATAGAGCCAAGTCCCGCAGCATTTTTCATTTTCTGACCACGTTTTGGAGAAAATGCCTGATATGTGATTTCTCCTGCCGCCCCGGAGCTCTCCGGTACGATAACATCCTCTTTTGTTGTATGCTTGCATAACAGTTCTGTGAAATAATAAGCACTGACTACTCCCTGTTTTGCTCTGTGTTCTGCCGTCACAGACGGATATTTTACACGCAATTCATGACCGTAAGCATTCCATTTTCTCCATTCAGCACTCTGCTCTCTTATCTTCTCATCTGCCACTACAGCATGATATAAGCTTCGAATGTAATCTCCTGCATCACAGGCCTGCATTGCCGCTACCTGTTCTAACTTCATTCTATCCAACTCATGCTGGTCAATATCGACTACAATCTTTTTCGCAGACATTCCAAAATGCGGTTCATTAAATGCTGTCAGACTGGTATCCAGACGGCTTCCGATAGACAGCAGAACATCTGCCGACTGTAAGATCAGATTTGCCCCACGGTCACCCATTCCTCCGGGATGCCCCACATAGAGTTCATCTTCTTCTCCCAACATGTCGATTGTTTTCCAGGTAGTAAGTACCGGAATCGGTAATACTTCCAGTAATTTGTAAAAATCTTCTGTCGCATCAGCCAGTTTGATTCCATTTCCTGCCAGAATGACCGGTTTTTTTGCCTGTTGCAATAACCGCACAGTCTTGGTGATGGTCTCTGTCAGATCCGGCTTTGCCGGTGTTTCAGGAACATATCCTTCTAATTTCTCCGGCTCTACCATTGCTGCCTGCACATCCAACGGAATAGACAGCCATACCGGTCCTGGTCTTCCATTCGTAGCTTCATAATAGGCTCGTTCCATATGATAACGGATTTCTGCAGGCTCCATGACCTGTACAGCATACTTGGTAATGGGTCTGACCATATCGATGATCTGCACTTCCTGCGAACCAATCTGTCTGACGCCCGTCTCCCCGATGAGGTCGGAACGTTTTGCCTGTCCGGAGATTACGAACATAGGTGTAGAATCAATCCATCCCGCTGTAATTCCCGTAATTGCATTGGTAGCTCCGGGACCGGACGTAGTAAGGCATACGCCGATTCTGTTAGTGTGCTGTGCATAAGCCTCAGCCGCTACCGCTGCTGCCTGTTCGTGCAAAGTGCAGATATACTGTATTCCAGATCTTCCAATAGAATCGTCCAAATGCATGGCGCCCCCGCCGGGAAGCATAAATGCATACTGCACTCCTTTCTCCTGTAAAAACTGAAATACATAATCCGATAATTTTATCATAACTTTTCTCCAAATAATTTATGTTCTACATACTCTGCAATGGTATGTCCTATAAAAATATGCGCTTCCTGAATGCGTGGTGTGATTTTAGACGGAACCTTTACCACATGATCACAGATTTCCTGCAGTTCCGGTACTTCATGATCTCCCATCAGCATGACTGTCCGAATCCCCTGTTTTCTTGCATAGCGTAAAGCTTCCAACACATTCTTGGATGTACCACTGGTAGAAATAGCAATCAACATATCACCTTTTCTAGCCTTTGCCTCCAGCTGTCTGGCAAATACACGTTCATAGCTGTAATCGTTGCCAATAGCAGTCAATGTAGAGGTATTAACGGTCAGTGCTTCTGCATTCATAGCTGGGCGCTCCTTGTAAAAACGACTGACAAATTCTGTTGCAATATGCTGGGCATCCGCAGCACTTCCGCCGTTTCCACACAGGAACAGCTGTCCGTTTCGCTCAAACATCTCGCAGATATCTTCTGCCACTTCCATAACGGTATCTGTTACTTTACGGTCCGTTGCCATCTTTTTGAAAATATTTTCATGCTCTTCTAATCTCTGATAGAAATAATTCACCGGAAGTTCCTGCGAATTATAATCTTTCAGAATCTGCACCAGCTCCCAAAGGCATCCCTGCCCACCTTCTTTTTGCAGGATCATATTGGATGCCTGTTTTGCCCGGTCAATGGCATCTGCCGGACAGATGCCTAAGCCTGCATGCTCCAATGGCTCCACATCATACTTTCCATCGCCAATATAGCAGATTTCCTCCGGTTTCAGCTGTTCTTTCTGCTCTATTTCCTGCAAAATTTCCGTCTTTTTCTTGGCACCACAGTAGAAATAATCCCAGGGGAACCGCTTCTCAAAATAGTGGACAATTTCTGTATTCTCTCCGGTTATTGCTGCCAGCTTGAACTGCTCTCTGTGCAGTTCAAATATGGCATCGATATCCTTCAGATTGATCTTCTTTTGCTCTGTGCCATTTATATCAACGATTACGGTGCCATCCGTTATAACACCATCGATATCAAATACTACCAGCTTAATCATAATGATTGCATCCTATCCTCTGAGCTTTTTCTTAACTTCTTCCTCTGCAGGAGTCAGTACTTTTTTACCCGTACCCATGATTCTCTCAGTATCACGGATATCCTTTACCAGCCTGCACAACTCATAAGGCTCAATGGATGCCTTCTGGTCAGAACCGTACATTGTCTTGTCCATGGTAATATGTCTCTCTATAGAGGTTGCACCGGCTGCCACAGCACAAGTACTGACAAGCGTGCCTGCCTCATGTCCGCTGTAGCCAACTTTACATTTGTAGATATCTGCCAGTACACGGATCAGCTTCAGGTTTGCATCTTCCACTGGCATCGGATAGGTACTGTTGCAATGCATCAGCTCGTAAGGGCATCCTGCCTGTTCAAAAATATCTACCGCATGATCAATTTCATCCAAAGTACTCATTCCCGTTGCAATAAATGTATATTTTCCCTCAGAAGCAATTTCCTGTAACAACTCATCATTAGTTAACATAGCGGATGCCACTTTATTGTATTTCAGATCATATTGTCTCAGGAAAATCTGGGAGTCCACATCCCATGCGGAAGCGAACCACTCAATCCCTTTCTCCTTACAATATCTGTCGATCTCGTCATATTCTTCCTTGCCGAACTCCAGTCCCTCTTTCTGTGCACGCTGGGTCTCTCCCCAGGGGCTTTTTCTGGGGCTTGCCAGGTATTCCTGTGTATATACCTTATCTACAGTTCTTTTCTGGAACTTTACGGCATCGCAGCCTGCAATTACCGCTGTATCAATCAGCTTTTTTGCAAGCTGCAAGTCTCCGTTATGATTAATTCCGATCTCTGCTGTAATAAATACGCTCATGTTTTTGCTCCTCTCTACTTCATCTGCTCTAAAAGAGTTTTTATTTCCTCGTCTTCCGGAACATATTGGCTGGTCTGTAACAGAATCTGCTTTGCAGCCTCCATATTTCCTTGAGATATCTGTGCTTTAGCCATTGTTTTCAGTGATTCAGCCATTTGCTGTAATTCCTGCTTTGCAGCATCCACCTCCGCATTCTGACGTTGTAATTCATCCCGTAACATCTCGGCATAAGCAAGCATTGTTTTATCCAGCTTCGGATAAATTCCGAGACACTTTTTCATACACTCCAACGCATTGCGCTCCTGCCCGGATTCACGATAAACGTGTAATTTTCTTAATTCCAATGCTAACTGTAATTCATCCGGCAGTCCGATAGGAATTTCTTCCAATGCTTCTTCCTTATAATAGGGATGATAAAAATCAAATACCTGATCCGCATATTTCCAAAGTTGTTCTTCTAGCTCCGATATACTATCTGTTTCCTTTGTTATTTTTGCAAGACTGCTTCCTGCATATTTTATTTCAAAGAGTTCATACCGAATATCTTCACTTCGTTTCCATCCTTGAACTCTATGGTTCCATTTTTCCCATTCTTCCAGTGATGCCCAATGTTCCATGCTTTCCAAAGCTCTGCGCCAAGTGCGGTAATCCATTTGCAATAATAATGATGCAACATCTATCTGCATCTCTCTGGCGATTTCCCAAACTTTATCTTCAACCTCTAAGATGTGATCCGGACATTTCATAAATAACTTTCGGAAGCATTCTTGAATTAGCCCTACATCCTTCTGTCCTTCTTCCCACTCCCAGATAATTTTGGATGCCTGAACATAAAAATGATCATTATCCAGTGCAGCCACAAGACAACGTAGTTTTCCTAATTTATCATCCTCTCTGTACTGGGTATATTCCATCTGTAAATCTCTAAACACCGAATACATTTCATGAATTCCTTCCTCACCTTCAGTAAACTTTTGGAAAATTTCTTCATAAAATTGCTGGAATTCCGTACTACAGCAGGCATCTATAACCTTTTTAGCCCACTCCTTTTGGAAGAAAGTTTCTTTTTCTTTCCATTCTATTCGATTTAATGACTCTTGCGCCAATTTATATTCTTTTTGATGTAATAATGCCGGCAAACAAATTAACACCGCTTCTGAATAATAGCTATTATGGAACACATTAGCTACAATTCCTTCTGTTTCTGTCTCCATAATGCTTCTATTATGTTTAAATTTTATGAGACCTTCTATATATTTTTCGAAATACATCAGGCAATTTTGTTCTTCTTCCAAAATCCCATACAAACGGGCTCCTGCAAGATTATAAAACACCTTACTTACTTCCATTACCTTTTCTTCATTTAAAGGTTCCTGGAAAGCCTTATTCAGCCATTCCTTTTCCATCTGGTACTTTCCTAAATATTCTAAAGAAAACAAGATATAGCCATATAATGCTCCTATATGGATTGGAAAATACTCTACGCTATTTTTATATTTTCTCCAATCTTGCAGACTCTCCTGACAAGCTTCTATTGTTCTGGTATAATTCTTAATTGCAAAATATTCCTGTGCCAGCTGATACATCCATCGCGTATTTCCCGGATATTCATTTCTCATTTCCAATAATGGCTTTATGTTTCTCCATGCATGTGCCACCTGTTCTTCCGCATTTTGATATACATAACCATAGTGATGCACAAAATCGGTAAATTCCTTCACCGGTCTCTTATATGGAGAAAGATATTCATGCACCTTTCCAATAAATCTGGTGTCTTCCTGTCTTTTAACCATTCTGGATGGATATGAAGTTACATAACTTAATCCTTCAAAATCCAAATAATTCCGGATAACATAAGATGCACTATTGTACTTTTTGTATTCTCCGGACTGAAAAAAAGCAATGATTTCCTTGGGGTTATCAAACCATTCATCATCATCCAGGAACATAAACCATTCTCCATGTGCTTCTTTCAATCCGGCATTTCTGGCCGCTGCAAAGTCACCACACCAGGTAAAATTAATTATTTTGTCGGCATACTTTTCTGCAAATGCACGTTGCTCTACATTACATCCGGTATCTACTAATATAATTTCCGTGGAAAATGCATTTTTGAAATAAAGAAGTGAATTCAAACTATTTCTCATTTCATCTCGTCCTGAGATCAACATGGAGACAGATAATAGAATGTGCTCTTTGTTCATGTCTGGAATCCTTTCCGCTTTACAAAGAGAAAAGGACCCGGCTGCAAAGCCGAGCCCTCCTCTTATTGCTATGTTAGATGCTCTAACTGATTACTTACTGTAACAGAGACAGTACGCCCTGGTTAGACTGGTTAGCCTGAGCCAACATTGCCTGACCTGCCTGAGACAGGATGTTGTTGTTGGAGTACTTAACCATCTCAGTAGCCATATCTGTATCACGGATAGCAGATTCAGCACTTGTGGTGTTCTCTACAACATTATCCAGGTTGCTGATGGTGTGCTCAAGTCTGTTCTGAACTGCACCAAGAGCAGATCTCTGGGTAGATACCTTCTGGATAGCTTCCTTGATGGTCTCAATGGCAGCATCAGCATTATCGGAAGTTGCTCCATCTACTCTGATACCATTTACGCCAAGTCCCTTAGCAGACATTGCATCCAGATTCAACTCGATTTTGTTGTTGGAAGTTGCATCAGCGCCTACGTGCAGAGACAGCTTCAAGCTTCCTACCTGATCCTTAGTAGCGGTAACATCTGTATTACCAATAGTAGTTATCTTGTTTCTAAACTCATCATATAAAGTTGCATCTTTCAGTTTTGTTCCATTGGTTCCTGCTGCATTTGCAGTAAAGTAATTGGCTAAAGCATTCTCAGAAATCTTGTTGCCATCTTTGTCATAGTATGCAACTCGATCTGTCTTGGCAGCTGTTGTAACTGCTCCACTATCCAAAGTTACAGTATCAGACTTTGCAACTGTAGAAGTATTAGACGCTGTTCCTGTAAGTGTCAGCTTAATATTAGTTGCCTTTCCATCTTTACTTACTTTACCATCGGCATCAATGTCATAGCCGTCAACTGAAATTGCTGCATTTGCTGTACTTGTGGCTCCTGCTGCAACAGTAATTCTTGCTCCGCTCTTCTGCAAAGCTTTCAATAATTCGTTCTGTAACTTAGAAGCCTCAGCACTAGCTGTACCATCAGTCTCTACCTTCACCCGCAATCCAGTATTAGATCCAGTAGCTGTAGTATTAAGTTTACCACAAATTGCAGCATTTGCAGCAGTTGCTTTACCATAGGTGTAGCTATAGCCTTTCACTGCATCCTTGTCACCCTTCAGCAGATAGGTCTCGTTGAACTTGGTTGTCTCAGCAACACGATCAATTTCAGTGGTCAGCTGATCGATTTCGTTCTGGATGTAAGTTCTATCGTTCTCGGAATTGGTTCCGTTGGAAGCCTTAACAGCCAGCTCGTTCATTCTCTGCAGCATGTCCTGAACTTCGTTCAGTGCACCTTCAGCGGTCTGTACAGTGGAGATACCGTCTTCTGCGTTAGCGGAAGCCTGTGTCAGTCCTCTGATCTGCTTTCTCATTTTTTCACTGATGGATAATCCTGCTGCATCATCTGCTGCACGGTTGATCTTGTAACCGGAAGACAGCTTCTCAGTTGACTTTGCCTGAGAGCTCTGAGTCAAACCTAACATTCTGTTAGAGTTCATAGCGGTAAGATTGTGTTGTACTACCATAATATATTCCTCCTTGAATTGACGAGCGCTTCCCTGCGCTCCGTTATTTGCTTTGGCAATGTCAGCTTCAAGTTCGCACATCCTGTTACCTTCATCGCCATTGTCCTCCGTCTCTTAGGCGTGCGAAACCTTTAATTCAGAAGAATGGTTAGGTAAGCAATTGTTTTATTTGCTTTACTTGATAAGTATATCGGAGAGGTTTTTGGAAACTTAACCCCTTTTTGCAAAAAATGTTGACTTTTTTATTTTGCTAAGATATATTATATAAAAAGGAAGCAGTTTTTTACCACTTGTTTACTTTGTATTCTTGAGTGGGGTACTTGCTTCCTTTTTTATTTCCACCAAATCATATAAATACAATTTTCCGTCTTGTGTCCTATTTACTACCAGCCTCCCCTTGTAAACATTATATTCTTCTGTCTTTCTATTGTTATCATAAACTGGTAGCGCAAATCTGACCGTATAATAGTTTCAGCCACCTTTTGCGTCTTTCTTATGTTTACTCTTCTTATTTTCACTATGTATTTTATTGGCAGCTGATTCTACCAGTTCTCGGATTCCTTGTGCTGCATTTGCCTTGGCTTTTGCCCGTGCTCCCCTTATATGTTCTGAATACTTTGAGCCCGTATACTCATCTGCGAATTTAGTTCCTATTTCTATTTTTTCTTTCGTTTGTTTATTCTCAATTATTTCACCAAGGTACTTCTTTAGGTATTCTTTTACTGCATCCCAGTCAATGTCCTGTTTATTCCAAAATATAATATCCGGTATTATAACAATAGCATTACCTTGTTCATCTCTTACTACTTTTACTTCACTCATATGTTTTCCTTTCAGTATTACTCTTTCCAATCAGAAAGTATTTTTATCATTCTATTACCTTCTCATCCAGTGAAATCAATGGTGATACACCTAAAATTTTTTTGATTTGAATTAAGATTTGGTCTGTCTGTCAGAATTGATATTCTGTGAATTTACAATAGCATATTGTTACCGATAAATCAATTATAATTTGTGCAGTACGCCCTGACTACTCTGATTGGCCTGGGTCAGCATGGATTGTCCTGCCTGGGCATTAATCCCCTCAATTGCCAAAGTAAATTCCGGTCGATCTATCCCCAAAGCTGAAGTTACTTCGGCAAATTCTCAAGCGGAAGTTACTCTTGAAATTTTTACATCTCCGGCTTATTTCATGCTACAACGGGGATCTAAGAATTTCTTGCTGTTTCAAATATTCATCTTGTACAAGTGGAAATTTGTAAGGGAAATTTAGGGACAAAGGCGTATGCGCAAAAACATTTTTGAAATTATAGGTCCCTGTCTGATATTCAGGCAGGGACTGTATTTTAGATTATCCAGACTGGTACGATATAATTGTCTCTGTCAATCGCACTAAGTCCCGGTTTCATGCAGATAACTGCTCCCTTCGCACGAGGCGTTGATGCCTTGTCGAGTAATCCAAATACCTTTACCAGCTCTGTTCCGGGATTTGCAGTTTTCTTAATCTCAATCGGATTCAATATTCCATCATGTTCCAGGATAATATCAATCTCCTTGGCATCTTTATCACGATAATAGTACAAATACGGCTCTTTTCCACAATTCAGGTAGGTTTTCCGAATTTCCGCGACCACGTAATTTTCCAAAATGGCCCCGTTCATGGCACCGCATTCTAACGTTTCCGCACTGCTCCATTTCGTCAGGTAACACACCAGACCCGTATCGTAGAAATACAGTTTGGGCGTTTTCACAAGGCGCTTCAACAAATTATTAGAATACGGATGAAGATAAAAAATAATACCCAGCGTTTCCAGAATTGTCAGCCAATCCTTCGCCTGCGTCTGGTTGATATCTGCATCTCTGGCAATCTCTGCTGCATTAACCATCTGCCCACATCTTGCTGCCACCGCAGTAATAAACCGAAGGAACTTAAGCGAATCTATGGCATCCGATAATTCTCTTACATCCCGCTCAATATAAGTAGACAGATAACTGCTGTAAAAAAGCTGACTGTTACTGTTAATACCGCTTACGATCGCAGGCATGGAGCCTTGATAAATCCGTTCAAAGATCTCTCTTGTATCAGCTTGCTCTCTCTCTTTCTGCCTCTCGTTTAAATCCTCCAGATCTACCGTAAACGGTTTCATCGTTCCTCCGGATATCTCTGCCTGTGACAGGGATGTAAGTGAAAGTACTGCCACTCTTCCTGCCAGTGACTCCTGTACTCCCTGCATCAATTTGAACACCTGTGATCCCGTAAGCCAAAATGCTCCCGGCTCATGGTTTTTATCTGCATTTATCTTGATATAAGTAAACAGTTCCGGTGCATATTGAACCTCATCAATCAATACAGGTGGTTTATGCAGTTGCAGAAACAGTTCCGGATCGGTCTTTGCAATATTTCTTTCGTTTAAATCATCCAGTGTTACATATCCCCGCTCCGTTCCCTCCATCAGTTTTTGGAGCATTGTCGTCTTTCCTACCTGTTTCGGTCCCGTTACCAGGAGTACCGGATATTCCCTGGTTACCTGTCTTACTACATTCTCCAGATTTCTTTTGATATAACTCATAAAAGTCCCTCTTTCGGCTAATCTATACTCTGATTGTATTTTAGCCGAAACCACATTTTTATTCTTTCACATTGATTCCGTCATAAAAAAAGGAAGCCGATATCTCTGTCAGCTCCCCTTCATCTGTTGTATTTACTTTTTATTGTCGTACATCTGCGGTGCTACGTATCCTGCTCCGCTCATGCTCTTGTAGTAGTCATAAGCACTTTTGGCGTTTTTCCGTCTCTGTCCAATTCCGGCACGTTCCTTCGCAAAATAGCTCTCGATCAGCTTTTTGTTCCGGGCCTCCTGTGCCTGTACGGACACGCTGAGTTCGGTCACTTTGCTGACCTTCTTCTGAAGTTCCCGGATCTGTGCTGCGTAGCGTTCTCTGTTGCCTTCTAGCTCTTTCGCCAGCTTCTCATACATGATTTCAAAGCCTTCATCCAGATGAACCACCTCATCAATAAGCCGCTGTTTTTCCTCCACAGCATCGTCGAACAGGCTCATATCCACCTCTTCCGCAGAAAAGATTTCTTCCTGACGTTTGTTATATTCCCGGATCTTCTGTAATACTTCCAGCTTCTTGTCCAGGCTCTCTGACAAAATGGTAAGCTGATTCTCCATCAGTCATTTCCTTTCTTTGCTCCCGCCTTCATGACTTCTTTCCAGTTGTCACGGATAGCGTGCAGGTGGGTATTGATCTCTTCGAGGATTTCCTTATCTTTTTTGACATTGGCTTCTACCAGACGTCTCTCGAGATAAGTGTAGATGTTGTCAAAGTCCTTGGAGACTTCGTATTTCATGTCCAGCGTGGAATGCAGATATCCAATGATATTCTGCACCTTGCGGATATTTTCATGTGCCTTGGGTACATCGGATTTCTCCACAGCCATCTCTGCAATATTGCAGAACTTGATAGCTCCGTCATAGAGCATCAATGTCAGTTCTGCCGGAGAAGCAGTCAGAACCTTGCTGTTATTATACTGTGCATAAGCACCGGGTAATGCCATATCATGATCCTCCTAACAAGCTGGTCACCGCGCTGGAATTGCTCTGCAGCTTTGCCAGTGCCGTCTCCATTTTGGAGAACTTGGAATACCACTTGTCTTCATAATCGTTCAGCTTATCTTCCAAGTCTTTGATCTTGCTTGTATAATCATCATAATCCGATTTCATCTTTTTGTCATCATAAAAATTACCGTAGGTACGATAACCTTCTACAGACTTGGAGAGATCGCTCATTTTAGTATATAAATTCTTGAACATTCCAGAGAAAAAGCTTACGACCGTATCGGGATCACTGCTGATCATACTCTTAAGCTTGTCTGCATTACCGGAGGTGCTGGAGTCATCTGCATCTCCATCAATGTGGTAGGCATTCTTCTCATTCTCCGCTGCGGTAAAGTAGCTCAAAGTCTCAATACCGAAATCGCTGAGATACATGTTCTTGCCGTTTACTTCCACACTGCCTGCCATGATTTCTTTTAAGGCAGAGCTTACGGTAGACAGATTGCTGTCTCTGCGGAGCAGGGCATCCTTAATCTTGGTCTCATACTTCTCTACTTCGGTATCGGACATGGCATCCTTCTCATCGTCGGTCAGAGGCTCATATCCTCTGGCGGAATCCGCATTATAAAGCTTGTCCATCTCGTTGATCAGGGTATTATATTCCTTCAGGAAGCTCTTGATCATATCGTAGATACCATCTACGTCATCCTGTGTGGTCAGGGTGATCTCTTCATCTGCTCCGGTCTCTTTCAGTGCTGTAATGGTCAGACCATTGATGGAAAATACATTGGAGTTGCTGGTATACTCTGTGTTGTTCAGTGTGATCACAGAATCCTGCCCTTTGATATAGTTGGCATCTGTAATACCCAGCCCCTTCAGCAGGTCATCGGCACCGGTTCCGGTTGCTGTAATAGAGAAATTACCGGCATCGCCGGAGTCCTTTGCACTGATATAGAATCTCTGCTGGGTGGTATCGAAGTTTGCATTCAGTCCGGCTTCCTTCAATTTGGACAGTACATCAGAGATCGTGGTATCTTTGGTAATATTCAGGTCTACGCTTGTATCACCACTCTGGATTTTAAGCGTTGTATCGTCTCCGGTGGTAATGCCGGCCACGGTGCTGCCATCACTGCCCTTGATCCCCAGATCAGACAATCTTGTCAATGCATTCAGCTTGGTATCCGCAGTGACATTATCCTTCAAGGTCAGCTTGCCGCCGGTCATATAGGCGGTCTTGGCCAGCTGTGATACCTTGAGGTTCTGTACACCGGTCATTGCGCCATCACCGGTGATGACACTGACTGCATTGCTGTCGGATACTTTGGTCACTCTCTTGCTATATGCGGATTCAAAACGCATATTATTAACAAACTTGGACTGCAGATTTTTAATCTTGGTATTCAGCTCTTTCCATGCGGTCTGCTTCCATTCCTGTTTGGTCTGTGCCTTTTTCGCATCGTCCACCTTGGTCTGCTTCGCAGACACCAGCTGCTGGATAATGCTCTCTGTGTCCATACCGGAGATCAGTCCGGATAATCTCATTGTTGATGATGTCATATTGGTATCCTCCTATCTCTTCTCATCCACCAGGATGCCTGCCATCTCCCATACTTTGGCGATCATGTCCAAAGTCTTCTCAGGTGGAAGCTCTTTGATGACTTTCTTGGTATCCTTGTCTATGATTTTGATCGTTATGCGGTTTGTCGCCTCATGAATACCGAAAACAGCTTCTGAATGGGACATCATGTTCTTATTCAGCTTCTCTACTGCTTTCTTGATCTGCTCGTTGGTCACCTGCTGTTGCTGTTCGCTATTAGCATCGGCAGAAGTATTATTCTGATCCTTGCTCTGCGCATTTTCAACAACTGCGGTGGTCTGGTCAAGTTTATCTGCTGCTTTTACATTGGCAGGATTGTATTCTGAGGGATTCTCCTCTGTAGTTACTTTTGTCGCAGTGTTCCTGGCAGCGGCTGTGTTCTGTGCCTGCACTGTCATGACACTGGAAATCGGTTCTATGGTCATAATGGTCACCTCCGTGTGATAAACAGGCGCCTTCCGTGGGCGCACGACCTTGCTTCTCTAAGGACTGTATCGGTAAATTCTCCCGAAAAATTAATAGAAGATGCAAAAATTTGCACCTCCTATGCCTAATTTCCTATTTTTCTATTTTCTAATTCCAATACAGGTTCATATTCTCTGTAACGCTTTCTTCTGACAGTTGAAATCGAGTCTTTACTTTCTCAGCCGTAGTATTATAATCCGCCCCCAATTCAATGCATGTTATGATCAATGCCTTAATACCACTCTGCCGTTCTTCTTGTCTTCCTTCTTGTCTTCCTTCTTGTCTCCCTTCGCGCTTTCCCATCCTTATATATTGCTCAAATAATTCACACATAGTGATCTCATCCTCCTCTCTGATATTCATTTCCTTTAAAATAGCAGATTCTGTTGTGGAATCCTCTTCACCGGATAATACATTGATCATTCTGATCAATGCCGCTTTGTGTATCACCTTCTGGTCGGAACGAAGATTATTGCCCTCTGCCAGATAATCCAGCACAATTCTCATATCGCTATGAAATCTCTCCCGCACCTCTTGGGGCAGGTAACGCATTTCCCAGATATGTACCTTGATATCATCCACATATTTTCGAAGTTCTTCCGGCACTTTTCCACAGCATAATTCATGGATTCCCGGTTGTTTCTCCCAATGCTCCCTTCCCCAGTATAGTATCATTTCTATAATAGGGAAGGTATCTATTGTTTTTCCTTCATACTGCTCCCTGTATCCCCCTCCGGTATAACCAGCCTTACGCAATACGATTTTAGCATCCGTGGTTGTCTGGTTGGCAATCATATATTGTGCCCTGATCCGTTCCCCTGCCATCTCGTATTTCACCACATCCTGTAACTGGTTTCGCAGCCTGTTTTCTCCGCTCGTATAAATACTTTCCGTCGGTGCCGGCAACAGATTTTCTTTGGTCACAACAAGCTTTCCATTATGCAGCAACGCATTAATAATGTCTGCAGCGACATCTGGAAATGTCTCGAAATTCTTTGTAACAAGGTCATTTTTCTCTCTGTTTTCCCTCATTTTTTCTCCCTTAAGCACACTAAACTTACCTAAGCAGGAAAAACTGAAACCGTTCCATGCACTATTTTCCTTTCCGCCTGCTTATGTTTTGTCATTTTGTTTGAATTTTTGGCGAAAAGCCCGAAATACACACAAAAGATATTGTCAGAAATTGTCATAAAGAATTCTTTAGATGTTGTAACTATAGCATAACCCTATCGTCTTTTCAAGTTCTTTTTTCCGAAGGTGTATCAATGCGTATATTTACAGTTTTAGGAAAATGTGCCCTTATTTTTCAACAATGGATAAAAGCTCCGGATTTATGCATCCGGAGCCTCTTTCGTTTCCTATTTTTATTTATTTTTACCCCAACAGGTTCTTCAGTGCCGCCATGCCTTCGGCATCCACAGCGGCCTTGTTGGCCTCCTGGATCTGGAGGTAGACTTCCTTGCGGTAGATGGGCACTTCCTTGGGTGCGGTGATGCCGATCTTGACCTGATCACCTTTGACCTCCAGAACGGTGATCTCGATATCGTTGTTGATGACGATTGCTTCGTTCTTCTTACGGGACAATGCCAGCATCTTACTCACCCGCCTTTCCGGATTTCAGGATGTCGTATACCGGATATTTTACCGGGTATTTATCTCCCTCAAGGATGATCTGGCAGGCCTTGCGTTCTTCCACGTTGATCACAAAAGGTCCCTGCAGATTCACCGTCATCTTCGTCAGGTCGGCAGGCACCGTCACAGTGACCATGACCAGAATATTCTCCGGGGTAAGATTGCCCACACCGGTAAGCAGCTCGTCATCCACCTCCGGATCATATTCCGGATGGACTACCAGCGGATCCATGACCGGCATGGCGAATCCGGGTTCTTCCAGAGACTGTAAATAGCGGATTCCTACGTTGCTGCCCTTCTCCTCATCGTGGAGCATGGTAAAATGCTTCAGTTCCGGAAATCCGATAATACCTTTGTCAAAAGTGATGATCTTGTCATCCGCAATCTCAACTTCTCCAAAAAATTTTGTATTGATCTTCATAAAATACCTACGCCTTTCCGTAACCTGTTGTTCTAGATGAAATTCAACAGTGTGGTCTGCATTACTTTACCGGTAGCCATCAGTGCCGCTTCATAGGTCATTTCCGCACTCTTCAGATCAATGACGGTCTCGGTAACATCGATATCCTCGTTTTCACTCTTTAAGGTCTCAAAAGTGGTCTTCTGGCTCTTCATGCGGTTATCGATCAGTTCCAGTTTGCTGCTTCTGGTACCGCAGTTGGTAACGCAAAGGTTGGCATCATCCAGATATCCCTGGAACGTAGTAATGCCGCTTTCGAACATCTTCTGGCATTTGTCCTTTGCCAGAGTCAGTGCTTTTTCTACTGCTTCCATCTGCTTCGTCAGGGTCTCTGCATCCGTACCGGTAGCAGTCTCCTGCAGTCCCTCGATCTTGGTCTTCACATTCTCCAGATCCACCACATCCTGCATGGCCTGTACCAGATCGTCCACCGTACGTCCGATACCGTGCTGGAAGCACTCATCTGCAGTGGAATTCACCTGAATGGTCTGGTTGAAACCTACATCATATTCGATGACCTGTTTTGCCGCATCACCCTTGAGGTATTCCTGATTATATTTCGTTACTTTCTGATCCGCATCCGTACTGGTACATGCAAAATAATGCTCAGGTCTCAGATCACCTTTGACCCAATGATCCTTCTGGTAGGTCACACGGATCTCGCCTTCGTTCTTGCCAGAAGTGGACGGATCGTCCTTGCAGGACATCAGCTTTTCATAACGGTTCTTACCAAGCAGGACCTCACCGGTATCCGGTACATAGATCAGTGCATCATCATCCTTTGCTGCCATAGAATAAGGATCCGCGGTAGAGGAGACCGTCTGGAACATCTTGGAATCCCATGTCGTCATATCCTTTTTATAGGCACCGTTTGCATCTTTCTCCCAGAAAGAAATCGAAGGTTTCGCATCCACATCTCTGCAGTCATCATAAGCCAGCCGGATACGATACACATCTATGGAGCTGACTGAATTTTCCGTAATATCCTTGTAGTCCTGATTCTGATCATTATAGTTATTCGCCGTAATATCCAGCAGTTTTCCGGTATTCACCTTTGTCAGCTGTGTGATGGAGCTGTTGTCCAGCTGCTCGGTGATCTCATATTTCGTATTGTATTCTTTATCAAAACTCAGAGAAGTATCGGTACGATATCCGGTAAACACATAACGGCCCGCATAGTCTGCATCGCCGGTGCTGTACACTTCATCTCCCAGTGCCTTCAGCTGCTCCAGAATGATCTGGCGGTCTGCGGATTTCAGATCTCCGTTAGATGCCTTGGTGCACTGTTTGATCATATTCGTGATGATCTCTGTCAGGTTCTTCAGTGCATCCTCGGTTACGTCCAGCCAGCTCTCCGCATCCGGAATGTTCTTGCTGTAATACTGCGTCACCTCGGTCACATTGCTGCGTAGACGCAAGGCACGGATGGATACCACAGGATCATCGGAAGGACGGCTGACCTTCTTCTGGGTAGACATCTGGGTGCTCAGCTTATCCTGATATACTTTGTTCGTATTGATATTGGACAGATTATTACGCTGCATGATCTTGTTCGTAATTCTCATTTTCTCCGTAACTATTCAGGATTCTAAAAATCAGAATAACTGGTACGTTATGCTTGCATATAAGTAACAGTTTTCTGATTCGAATGGTGACTCGAATAGAGTCACCACACGTGAGCAAAATTAGCTGCGTAGCAGCGAGAAAACACGGATACGTGCGTTTTTGCAAACATATGAGGGAATCCGAATAGCTGCCTCCTTTCTAGTTTAGACTCCGGTCTCCAGAATCAGTCTGTCATAAATCTCCGTCAGTGTCTGGATCATCTTGGATGCCAGATTATATCCATTCTGGTATTTTACCAGATTCACAGCTTCTTCATCCTCATCCACACCGGAGATGGAGATTCTCTGGTTGTCGATGGTATTGGAAATGTCTTTAAAGCTTGCATAGAAGGTATTGGCTCTGGAAGCATTTAATGCCACATCCGATAAGATACACTGTAAAAATTCGGAAGCATTACATCCGCGGAAGCTCATCTTGCTCTTATCTGTGGCAAGATTCTTCAGATCGTTCAACAGGTCATTCTGTTCCACGCCGTCAGATGCATTTTTTCGGTTTGCCATCAGGCTGGGATCCTGCTCCATGGCATCCAGAATATCGAAATTCTTCGCTGTCAGACGATAGTAGCTATCATCGTTGACTTTTACCGTAACTTTACTGTTTTTCTTCTCCTGCTTGTCATATCTCTTGGCTGCGTCATCCAGCAGGAACTGCTCACCGCCGGTAGCTTTATTACCGGTGAACATCTTCACGCCGGGATCCCCGTTTCCGCTGTAGCCGGAGGTGAGAATATCGTTGAATTTCTGAGAGAAGGTACGGATCCACTCATTCATCTGGTTCATGTAATAAGGGATGCCCTGATAGGACAGGTCGGTACCGATCTCTGCCTTTTTCCCTACACGGTCATTGGTAATTCCCCGGGGATTCTTCTCACTGTCCGATAAAGTAAATGTATATGTATAAGTCGGATTTCCGTTGGCATCATATTCACAGGTATATTCCCAGGAATCATAATAGAATTCCTGATTGCCCAGATCGATCACGCCGCCCTGATCCGACAGATTACATTTATTCAGATCCTGCAGATAAGCCTTGGTTACTTTTACGGTTACGGTATCATGGGTCTTGCCGTCTGCATCCGTTGTCGTACCGGTGGCAGTGATCTCTCCGGTGAAATTCTCTCCGTTGTTGCCGTCACGCATCTGTATCAATCCGGCCAGATCTCCACCCATAGACGCGTTGTACAGATTAAACGTCTGTCCGTCCGCCCAGTAAACATCATAGAGACCGTCAATATCTGTCTGATTGACCTTCTCGTAGGAAGTTCTCGCCACGCATTCCAGACCGTTATAATCACTGCCGTCCACCAGCATCTGTCCGCCTGCGATCTTGACCATATATCTGTTGGCTCCGGTCTCACGGTTCTCGTTGTTGGCATCGATGATCGGAGTCTCCTTGACTTCCACATCCACGATCTTGGATAATTCATCGATCAGCAGGGTCCTGCGGTCACGCAGCTCATTGGCCTTTGTTCCGGCCAGTTCAATGGTGTTGATCTGTTTATTCAGGGAGGCGATCTCACCGGCAAGGGAATTGATCTGATCCACCTTCAGTTTGATCTCCTGGTTGATATCCTTCTGTACTTTTTCCAGATTGCCCGCCATACCGTTGAAATACTCTGTTAAAGCTCCGGCATAGCCTACGAACTGGGATTTGGCTGTGGCACTGTTGGGATCTTTTAAAAGAGCCTGCATACCGGTGACCATCAGCTGATCGAAGATAGTCTTGAATCCGGTACTCTTGCCGTCATCGTCAAAATAGGTCTCCAGCTGCTGCATGTAGTACTGCTTCATATCGTATTCGCCCAGCTGTGCATTGTTGTCCCAGAATCTTCCGTCATAGAACTCATCGCGGACGCGCTCGATTGCCAGAGTCTCTACACCGGCACCGGCACAGCCATAGGTCTGGAACACCCGCAGCGCATTGGCGGCCTGCTGTGTCACCTGTTGTCTGCTGTAGCCTTCCGTCTGTACATTGGCGATATTATTGGAAGTGGTATTCATGGCAGCATTGCTGGCCAGAAGTCCTGTATATGCAATATTTAATCCAAAAAATTGTGAGGGCATCTCTTACCTCCTTGGTTCTTACGCATTAAACACCCAGCGTGGAAAGAATGTGTTCCAGCATCTCGCTGATCACGTTGATATAACGGCTGGATGCGTTGTATGCGTTCTGGAACTTGATCATATTGGACAGTTCCTCGTCCGTGGATACACCGATAACCTGTTCTCTGGCGCTCTGTGTAGCTTCCACGGTGCTGACCTGATTCTCATAAATACTCCGGAATACATAGCCGGAATTGGATACCTGCGATACCAGGTCGGTATAATAATCTACAAAAGTAGTCTTTTTCTGTACATTAGGATTCAGCGTGTAGGCTTCCTCGGTAAATGCCGCTTTCAAAGCATCTGCGGTCTCCTTATCCTCGGAACCGTCTGCCAAACGGAATCCAAGCTTGGAAGGCTCCTTCGTCAGCGCCGGATTTACCTGAAGATTGCCGATGGTATACAGGCTCTCAGGGCTGTCCGGATCTTCTTTCTTCATGACCCAGTAGTCCTTAAGTGATCCGTCCGCTTCCTTCACACTTACTTTCTCATACCCATCCGTTGTAACCTTGGTGAACAGCTGGATGGGGCTGCCATCCTCCATGCGCATGTAACCGTCCGGGTCTACCGTGCAGTAACGGGCATTTTCTAATTTAGTGCCGTCTGCCAACTCCAGATCTCCGGTCTGTACTCCTGCAGCCTTCGCCAGAATATCGTTCACCTTCGTCACCACATTGTGGATCATCTGGTCGAACTCACCCTGAATATTCATGACAACGGACTGGGAGACACTGTCGTATTTTCCTTCCGCCAGATCTGTATAATTGGCTCTGTGATCACCTCTGGCCAGAAGCATTGCCTTCAGGCCGCCGATATCTGTGTTCAGATCGGAAGAAATCTCCACGGAGAGATCAAATACCTCTGCGCCGTCAATATTATAATCTCTGGTGCCGTCAGCTCTGACGGTGTAGGTGGCATCCTGCGGCCAGAACGGAGTGTAGAAGCCGGTGGCTTCATCCGTCTTCAGAGCGATCTCATAACAGGTTCCGTCCTTTACGAAATCCACGCCCTCGATCTGTACGGATACACTGCCGTATCGATCTTCGGAAAAGGTCATGTTGGTCAGCTCTGACAGTTCATCCAGAATCTGATTTCTCGCGTCTCTCAGGTCGTTGGCATGTTCAATGCCGCCACTCTCAATGGCACGGATCTGATCGTTCAGCGTTAATAACTGGCTGCCGTATTTATTGATCTTATCTACATTCTGCTTAATCTGTGTGTTCAGGTTGTTCTGGTAGGAGCTCAATCCGCTGTATACTGCTCCGGCTCTCTGTACGAATTCCGCCGCTCTCTGCACCAGCATGCCCTGTGTTACAGAACTGCTGGGATCCTTGGAAAGCTCCTGAATAGCGGTCCAGAAGTCTGTCATGGTGGTCTGGAATGCCTTGCCGTTCAATTCTCCCAGCTGGCTCTCTACCTCTTCCATGACTTCTGTGGACACTTCATAGAACATACTACGTCCGGATTCCTTGCGGTATGTCTTGTCCAGGAAATAATCTCTGACCTGTTTTACGCGGGAATATGTGACACCCAGACCTGTCTGTTTGTTGGAAATAGACTTAGGGTCTGTCGATAATGTGACATAAGCTCTGTTAGACTGCTGTACCTGTTGTCTGGTATAGCCGGTGGTGTCCACATTAGAAAGATTATGCGCTGTGGTATTCAGCGCATTCTGACTTGTCTGTAATCCGGACGAACCTATATATAAACTACCCATTAATGGCATAAACTTTCACCTCTGTATCAGGGGATCCTCAGATCCCCGGGATCCGGTCTTACTGCTTGGCATCGAATCCATGGTCAATGACCCCCATGGTATTGCCTGCATTGTAAGCTCCCCGGTTGTAATTCGCTGTCTCGGGTGCAGCCTTGGATGCCTGGAGGAGATTCATCTCGAATTCCACCATCTCCAGCGCGCTGTTTAACAGTTCACTGTTCTGCTCGTTCACGCGCTTCAGTCCCCGGACCGCTGCCTGTAATCTGTCGTGGGAATCCGCCAGTGCCTGCTGTTCCGCAGGCCGTGCAGATAACATAGTGATCAGATTCGGCAATTTCAAGTCGTTAACATCCCTGTTCAATACATCGGCTATGTCCGCAGTCACTCCCGCTCTCTGCTTGTCCAGATTGTGGATCCTGCTGACCAGCTCCTGCTCCTCGTCCGTGATCTTTTGTAACTCTGCAAGATCACCTCCTGCAATAATCGGTGTCTTGCGTTGTGATAGCTGAAGCAGAGCTTCGTACTCCGTACTCTCTCTGTCCAGTACATCTATCAGGTTTTCCATTAAACTAGCCAAGGAACTACCTCATTTCTTCCTGCTTTTGAAGCAGCTTCTCCGCAAAGCTTGCATTATCCACTCCATAAGTACCGTTCTGGATTCTTGCTTTAATGGGAGCCGTTAACTCTTCCCTGATGTCAGGTGCTGCTGCCACTGCTGCCTTAGCGGTCTGGAAATCCTTGCCCTGGCTGCTGATCTGCAGTCTGTCCGTGTGTGACGCTGTCTGAGTCTTCTGAGTCCTGCTGACCTTCTGTGACTGATACAGCTGCTGTACCTGTGTATACGCTTCAATACGCATATCGACTCCTCCTTCCCGAATGTCTTTTGATGTTTCACAATATGTATCGGACGGATTTGCAATTACTTTAGCCCTCATGGAAAAAAAGTAACGATCCGGACCGCCTGCAGAGGAACATCCGAATCGTCACAAAATCTGTCAATATGCATTTTCGTTGCGGATCTCATCGTCTACCCGCCGTACCCGGTAGGTCTTGTCTCCCACCGTCACGGCGGTCACCGTATCGTCGTGGGCATACAATCCTTCTTCCACATAAGAAAATTTTTCCGGTGTCCTGCCATCTTCCAGGATCTGGATCAAAGCCTCCACCCTGGGGCCATGCAGTGGATTGCATTCTCCGATGCAGGTGATCTCATCCTTCAGCACGCAGTCCATGGATTCTGTACTGACACCATCAAAAGACAATATCATAATATCTCCTGCCGCCAGATTGCTGCCGACCCTTTTTCCCGCCGCCCGGATCGCTTCCATGGCGCCAAAGGCCTCATTGTCGTTTTCGCAATAGACCACATTGATATTGTCGTATTTTTTCAGGAAAGCTTCCATGACTTCCTTCCCCTTGGCCTGGGTAAATTCTCCCGATACCTGGTCTAACAGATCCCAACCGTATTTTGCCGCGCCCTGCTCCAATCCTCTGGTACGTCCGATCTGGGCGGAAGCTCCGATATTTCCCTGAATATTTACAATATGAAGATCCTCCGGTGCAATTCCCTTGCTGATGGAAAAGGAATTCAGCCACTCCGACATTTTCAGGCCTTCCAGTTCAAAGTCCGAACCCACGAAGCAGGTGAACAGACTGTCATCCTCCACATCCACCTTACGGTCCACGATGACCACCGGGATCCCGGCATCCTTTGCTTCCCTGAGCACCGTGTCCCATCCGGTCTCCGTCACCGGTGCCAGCACGATGTAGTCCACCTCCTGCTGGATAAAGGTTCGGATGGCCCGGATCTGGTTGACCTGCTTCTGCTGACCATCCTCGAAGATCAGGTCGTACCCGGCCTCTTTTGTAAAGGTACTTTTCATGGACTCCGTGTTGGCACTGCGCCAGTCGGATTCCGCTCCCAGCTGGGAGAAGCCCACCACGATGCGGTCCGTCTGTGTATCTTCCGGCGCTGCAATATCCTCCGCAGTGCTTTGTCTGTCGCCGCATCCGGCAAGCAGGATTCCCAGCCCCAGCAGCAGACCCGCCATCCATCGTCTTCCTGTTCTGCATTTCTTCATATCTGTAATGTCATCCTGTTCTGTCATACTTCCCGCCCGGAAATCGCTCTGTCATTCTCTCATTTTCCGGCAGGTTCTTTCTCTGTATGAAAATACGCAACAGAGCTCTCCAGTTCCCCGGAGATCTGTTTCATTTTATCACAGTTTGCGCCCACTGTCTGTATCTGTGTCAGAATTTCCTCAATGTTTGCATTCACCTGCTGGTTGTTGGCAGCATTTTCCTCACTGATAGCACTGAGGCTGCCGATATTGCCCAGAATATCCTCTTTCTGCTGTGACAGACGTCCGGTCTCTCCGGCGATCTTGCGGATCTCTTCCGCAGAATGTCTGATACTTTGCTCTAACTGCTGATACTGCTCTCTGGTTGCAATAATGTGATCCTGTTCCTCCCGGATGATATTCTTTACCACATCCGCCTGTTCCACAGTCTCACCGGATTTCTCCATAATGCCCTGGGCCAGATTTTTGATCTGCTCGGCACCGGCAGCGCTCTGCTCCGACAGTTTGCGGATCTCTTCCGCCACCACGGCAAAGCCTCTGCCCGCCTCTCCGGCTCTGGCGGCCTCGATGGAGGCATTCAGACTTAACAGATTGGTCTGTCCGGAAATGGAGAAGATCAGAGCTACCGCCTCATCGATCTTTTCGATATAATCGTTGGTCTCATGAATCTTCGCTGTAATGGTATTCACGGATTCCACAGAACGATTGCTGCCGGTCATGATCTTTTCCATGCCTTCCCCCGCCTTTTTGCTGTTGTCCTGTATTTCTTCCGAATCCTTCTGCAGCTGTCCGGCACTGACACTGATGTCATTGACCGCCTCTCCGATCTCATCCATACGGTCACTGATATTCTGCACATTTTCCGCCATTTCCTCCGCTGCGGAAGACAGCTGCTCCATCGCCTGACTGATCTGTCCAGCCTGTTCTGTGGTGGCATCGCTTCCCTCTGCCACCTGCCGTACACTGTTTAGAAGTTCTCCGGATACCTCCTGTACACCGCCGATGACCTGTGCCAGATTCCGCTGCATCTGTGAGGTATTCTGTAACAGATTACGGATCTCCCGGACAATACTGTCGGATTCTTTTCTGGCACTCAGATCACCTTCCGCCAGGGCATCCACCCTGCTGCCGGTCTCTTTCATCTTGCCCGACAGTGCTCTGCTCAGGAAAAAGCAGATAACACCAAACAGGATCACCATGCCCACTGCGCAGACCATGAATACAACCTCGATCTCCCACAGGGCATCGGTGATCTCATTTTTCCGTTCCGCCGCAAAAGCCACTGCAGTGATCTGTCCGTTATTCATAATCGGGATATAATAACCATAATAAGTATTTCCCTCAATCACTACATTTTTATCATAATATCCCTCCGTCCCAAGATCCTGATCCATGGGGATTTCACGGATACGATAGTCATTTTCATTTTTAATGGATGTGGTAGCCGGAATGCCGTCTGCAAGAATGGCCATCTCCAGGCCTTCTTCCTTCAGGCTGTCCAGGTACTCATAATAACTGCTGGCATTCATTGCCGTGATCTCATTTTCCTTACAGTATTTTGCCAGATTATCCGCAGTTACATGCAGTGTGGTCTGCACACTGCCTTCCAGATTCGTTCTGGTCAGACGTAAAGATGTGGTACTGAGGATTACTGTTGCCAAAACTACCGGTGCCAGTGCCAGCAGCATCAACAACAGGAACAGGCTGCATCCCTGCTTTTTCAGAGTTTTCTGCTTTTTTACCTTCGTTTTTTTCATAACTTCTACCCCCTGATATTCGGTGGATTCCTTTTACTAGCGGAAAAAGAGTGTGACTGCACACCAGCCACGCTCTTTCCGCTCCTCCCTATTTTCAGCTGCTTTTATTTGTTCTGCAGCATTTTCTTTTTTCTTGCGATGACCACACTCTGTACTACCAGGAACAGACACAGCATAGCTGCAATGGTGATACCGGTCCACCATGCCTGATCCAGACCTGCACTGGATACGATATTCTGGATGGTGCTCAGGGACAATACACCGAAGAAAGTTCCGATGATATTGCCGACACCACCAGTCAGCATCGTACCGCCGATGATGGAGGATGCAATGGCGTTCATCTCCATGCCGCTGGCATGAGAAGCAGATCCGCTTCCTACATGCAGGAAGTACACATAACCGCCGATACCTGCCAACAGTCCGCAGAGCAGATGGGACATGAACTTGGTTCTCTTCACATTGATACCTAACATCAGCGCGCTCTGATTGTTACCGCCTACCGCATAGAAGCTGCGGCCCATCTTGGTCCAGCGAAGCATGATAAACATCAGAATGACTACTAAAAGCGCCACAATCACACCGATCTCCACATAAGCATTGACGTAATTGCCCAGTTTGTTCACGGAGCCCATTCCTGGAACGATCACACGGGTTTCCTTCAAAGCAGTGAAACTTTCGTTGGCTACGTTGAAAGGTTTGGTATTTACGATCGTTGTCATACCTCTGGCGAAGAACATACCCGCCAGGGTCACGATAAAGGGCTGGATATCCAGGTATGCTACCAGGAAGCCCTGTACGATACCGAAAGCAAGGCCAATGGCTACTGCCAGTAACATGGATACAAATACATTACCGCCGCCGAAGTCCAGATATACGGCGCAGCTCATGCTGACCAGTGCCACCACACCGCCGACGGAAATATCGATTCCACCGGTGATCATGACTAAACTCATGCCGCAGGACAGAATGATCAGTGCTGCGTTAGCGTTCAGAATGTTGAAAAATGTCTGAGGTTTTAAGAAGCCTTTTCCCTGGAACACGATGGCTCCGATATACATTACGAAGAATACTACGATCGTGATGGTCAGCAGCAGATTGGTATCTGTCATATTTTTTAACTTCTTACCCATATCAGCCAACCTCCTTTACAGCCTTGCCCTGCTTCAGCTTCTTGCCGAAAGCGGACAGCCATTCTCTTACCTTGGGAGTACTTAAGACTACCAACAGGATAACCACTACCGCCTTGTAAGCAGGAAGTGCATCGGACTGTACGTCGAATTTGTACAAGGTGGTGGTCAGGAACTGGATGACATAAGCACCCAGAATGGAAGCTGCCATGTTGAACTTACCACCGCTTAAAGAGTTACCTCCCAGAGCTACTGCCAGGATGGCATCCATCTCGATATCCTTTGCGATAACTGAATAGTTGATGGAGGACAGACGGCTTACTTTGATCAGTGCTGCCACTGCCACGCACAGTCCCAGGATCACAAAGGTCAGGAACTTGATAAATGTGGGATTCAGGCCGTTCAGTTTGGAAGAATTCTCATTAATACCTACGGACTGGGTGTAAAGTCCCAGTGTCGTGAACTTCAGCACCAGGAAGATCACCAGTACACAGGCCGCTGCAATGAAGAACGGTGTGGGAATGGGGATCCCGGGGATAAATCCGCCGAAATAACTGAAGGTAGGATCACTTACGATAGGAAGTTCGTTGTTGTTGATCCATGCGGCAATGGAACGGCCTGCCGTATAGAGGATCAGGGTCGCTACCATGGGCTGGATCTTGAAATATGCTACCAGCACACCGTTAAAGGCGCCGAACAGCATCGCTGCCACACATGCCACCAGGAATGCTACGATAATGGGAGCCTGCAGGGTATCCGGTCTGGAATTGGTACCACACAGGACTCTTAAGATCACGCTGCCTGCAATGGCGATGGTAGCGCCCACACTGATATCCTGTCCGCCGGAAGCAGCTGTGACCAGCGTCATGCCAATGGCTAAAATAGCCAGTTCGGAACCGTAGTCCAGGATCGTCATCAGGTAACCGGACAATACCGGATCTCCTGCGCTGTTATATCCCAGTGTGATCTTGAAGAAGCTGGGGTCTGCGATCAGATTGAATACTGCCAGGATTATCAGGGCCGCAATGGGAATGAAAATCTGCTGCCGGAACAATCCGCTCAGGAAATTTTTATTACCTTTTTCTACTTTCTTTTCATTACTCATGCTTACTTTCACCTCCGGCAATCGTACTCATAATCTTGGTCTGGGTCAGATCTTCTCCGGACAATTCTCCTACCACCTTGCGGTCTCTCATGACTACCAGTCGGGAGCAGGTACGGAGCATCTCGTCGGTCTCGGAAGAGATGAAGGTCACGCTCATGCCTTCACTTGCCAGCTTCAGTACCAACTTCTGGATATCCACCTTGGTACCGACATCGATACCTCTGGTGGGCTCATCCAGAATCAGATATTCCGGATGGGTCAGAAGCCATCTGGCTAAGATTACCTTCTGCTGATTACCGCCGGACAGCGACTTGATGGGTGTTTCGGCCGATGCCGTCTTGATATCCAGCAGTTTGATGTATTCGTCTGCAAATTTATTAGCTTCCACCTTGGAAATAGGGTGGAAGAATCCACGAAGCACCTGTAATGCCAGGATAATATTCTCTCTTACGGACAAGTCACCTACGATACCGTCACGCTTACGATCCTCCGGCAGATAGCCGATTCCACAACGCATAGCATCCAGAGGCTTATTGATCTTGACCTGCTTGCCGTTCTTTTTCACCGTACCGCCGATGACACGGTCAGCACCGAAAATAGCGCGGACGCACTCGCTTCGGCCAGATCCCAGCAGTCCCGTAAATCCATTGACCTCGCCCTTCTTAATATAGAAGTCAAAGGGCTTGATTCCGGCATCGCTGCACAGATCTTTGGTCTCAAATAAGGGCTCTCCGTTCTCCGTCTTCTGTTCCGTGGGCTGCTCGCCTTTGATATCGGACAGGTCATCCAGTTCCTTACCCAACATTTTGGATACCAGTTGTACTCTGGGCAGATCCTTGATGGCATATTCGCCTACCAGACTGCCGTCACGCATAACAGTGATCTTGTCACACACTTCATATACCTGATCCAGGAAATGAGTTACGAAGATGATACCCACGCCTCTGGCCTTCAGATCGCGCATCAGGCCGAAGAGCTTTGTCACTTCCTGCTCATCCAGAGAGGAGGTCGGCTCATCCAGGATCAGTACTTTACAATCCATATCTACAGCTCTGGCAATGGCTACCATCTGCTGTACGGCGATGGAACAGCTTGCCAGCTGCTGGGACGCTTTCGCGGGGATATCCAGATTCTGTAAGATCTTGTCTGCGTCCTCATTCATTTTTTTCCAGTTCTGATAGATCTTATTGGAACGTCCTATGTACATGTTCTCCGCCACGGACAGATTCGGGCAGAGTGTAATCTCCTGATATACCGTACTGATGCCCAGCTTCTGTGCCTCCTGCGGAGAGTGAATGGATACGGCTTTGTCATTGCCGTCGATGAAGATCTGACCTTCATCTTTGCTGTAGACACCTGTCAGTACCTTGATCAGGGTTGACTTTCCGGCACCGTTCTCTCCCATCAGCGCATGGATCTCACCTTTGTTCAGATGGAAGTCCACACCTTTCAGAGCACGTACACCGGGAAAGCTTTTGTGAATATTTTTCATTTCCAATACTGTGTTATTGTCCAAAAGTTTCACCCCTTAATCTGTAACTATTCAGAGCCATGTAAATATCATGAAATGTTCTTCGAATGCTGGCATTCGTAAGAATATTTTATGATATTTATAGGGCGAAGTAACCACATTCGCAATAAAGTGGGCTCTGAAAGAGCCTTTTGCGAATGGGGTTCTGAATAGTTACTCTTTTGATAAAAGAAGCGCGGAGCTAGCATGCGCCGCGCTTCTGGTCGTTTACGTCAGATTAGATACCGTAGTTGTCTACATCTTCCTGAGTAATGGTGGTTGCATCGAAGCCTTTTTCATCCATGATGATGGTCTTCTCGGAGATGGTCTCGCCGCTCTCCAGCTTCTTGATGATGTCATCGATGTAGGAAGCCTGGAAAGGATTGCACTGTCCATCGTAGTTCCAGTTGCCTGCCTTCAGTTCTTCCAGAGCCCACTTGTTGCAGTCAAAGCCCATAACGATAACGTCTTTACCAACGCCGTGGGAGATATTAGCCTTATCCAGAGCTGCTACAGCACCCTTAGCCATATCATCGTTCTCAGCGTAGATTACGTTGAAAGGAGTACCTGCGTCGATTACGGACTGTACGATCTGCTGTGCTTTCTCTGCGTTCCACTCAGCGGTCTGCTGTGTTACCAGATTGAATCCGTCGTTTGCTGCTGCGTCATCCAGAGCACCGGTACGTCCCTGCTGTGCTGCGGAACCCATAACACCCTGTAAGTGGATAATGTTGTATTCACTTAAGTTCTGGCTCTTTAACCAGTCAACTGCGGTCTGGCCTTCCTTTGCCATATCGGATACGATGGATGCCTCATACAGGCTCTCATCTGCATCAATGGTACGGTCGAAGAGGATAACTCTGATACCTGCATCCTGTGCATCCTTCAATACGGAATCCCAACCTGCGGTATCTGCTGCGGACAGAAGCAGATAGTCAACGCCATCCTGAATGAACTTCTGTGCTGCAGTGATCTGCTCATCGTTCTTTAAGCTGTATGCGAAAGATGCTTCGTAGCCGTTAGCCTCGGTAAAGGTATTCTTCATATCCTTATCGTTTGCGGTACGGTAACCGGACTCGTTGGGGTCGTTATTGATGATGCCGACTTTGATCATATCTCCGGAGGAGCTGGAGCTGGTCGTTCCTGCGCTTGCACTTTCGGTTGCTGCGTTTGCACTTCCGGTTGCTGCGTTTGCACTTCCGGTTGCTGCGTTGCTGCCTGCATCAGAGGAGCCGCATGCTACAAGGCTGAATACCATGGTTGCTGCCATTACTGCTGCTAAAATTTTCTTCTTCATTGTGTAACCTCCCAATTTGTTTTTGTTCCCCAAAGAACTATTTCTTTGATGATCTTATTGTAAAGCGGATCCGGGGAAAAAACCATGAAGATACCTCACGGAAAAGTTGAAATTTTTATGGTAAAAAAAACCACCGGCGTAAAAAGTTGATTTTTTTACGATAGTGGTTCATTTTTTTAATGCTGCGGAAGCCGGACCGTGACACAGGTGCCCTCCCCGTAGGTACTGGTAATGGTGATACCATAGTTTTCGCCGAAATTCAGACGGATACGTTCGTTCACATTGTACAGGCCGTAGATATCGGTCTCCCGGGCCTTCCGGTTGCGGATGCCTTTCCTCACCTGCTCCAGCCGCTCCGGCGTCATCCCCTTGCCGTTGTCCGTGATCAACAGAATGCAATTCTCTCCGTCCAGTTCTCCTTCGATCCGTATCATGCCCTTGCCACGTTTGTTCTTGATTCCGTGGTACAGTGCATTTTCCACCAGAGGCTGCAGCGTGATCTTGGGAATCTGGCAGTGGTTTAATTCTTCCGGAACACAGATCTCATATTGAAGGATGTCCTGATAACGCATCTGCTGGATCTCCAGGTAGCTGCGGACGTGCTGCAGTTCTTCTTTTACATCCAGAATATCCTGTCCCTGATTCAATGAGATCCGGAAAAAGTCCGACAGGCTGCCTACCATGCTCACGACCTTTTTCTGTTCTCCCGCCTCCGCCAGCCATACAATGGCATCCAGCGTATTATATAAGAAGTGCGGATTGATCTGGGACTGCAGCAGTTCAAATTCCGCCTTGCGCAACCGGATCTGCTCCGTCTTCACCTGCTCTAACAGTTCGTTGATCTTGTCGATCATGGTATTCAGTGAATCGCTGAGCACCTGGGCCTCCACGCCCCCCGTCACGTCGGAGCGCACCGTCAGGTCACCTTTTGCCACCTGATCCGTCACCTGGGTAAGGCGTCTTATGGGGCTCGTGATACTTAACGGTATATAATAGGATAAGAATAAAAACAGAGCCAGGATCAGTGTAAAGGCAATGATGGAGAAACGGATCATATTCACGAAGAAATCCTGATATTGCTGCCTGCTCTCCTGAATCCCCCGGATCTCGTAATAGATGTACTGGGACATGGTATCACCCACCAGAGACGTCACAATCTGCACATCATTTTCCCAGATTTCCATGTTGTCCTCGTAGCGGTTGCCTTCCCGGATATTGTCCTCGATCCTGCCGATATAGGTCTCCAGATTGTTCAGATATTTTTTGACACTGGTCAGTCGTTTCAGGTTCTCCTGAGATTCCGTCAGTTCTTCCAGACCGGCCACGATGCCATCTGCCTCCACCAGCATATCATGCAGACTGGACTCTTCCAGCGTCTTGTTCCCTACGATCAGCAGATAAGTCTCATAATCGAAATCCTTCTGGAAATCCAGGCTGAACTGGCTGGCCATGACGGAGGAATTGATCATATCCTCGTATCTGCGGTTATTGTTCCATAAATTATAGAAGCAAAAGATCAGGAACAATACAAAAGGCACCAGAAGGCAAAGATAGGAATATCTTATCTTTGCCACCAGTGTCGAATGTTCATACAATTCTTTTATCTTTTTTCTCATAGGAATCCCCCTTATCCATGGCCACGGCTAACTGGTGCCGCCCCGGTACTGGGTAGGGGTCATTCCCTGGGTCTTCTTGAACAGATAGGAGAAATAGTGTGGATCCTTGTAGCCCACCTCCTGGCTGATCAGGCTGCTGCGCTTGCCGGTGCAGCGCAAGAGTTCCTTTGCCTTGTTCATACGATAGTCTGTCAGATATTTGATAAAGCTCTGTCCGGTCTGCTGGCTGAAGATCATGCTCAGATGGTTTGGTGAGAAATTCACGTGGGATGCCAGCAGATTCAGGGAAAGTTCCTCGTCTGCATAATTCTCATCAATGTATTTCATCACCTGTTCCACCACATCATCATACCGGCTGCTGGCAGCCTTATCTCTGACTGCCAGTGCTTTCTGCAGAATTCTGGTAATGTAATGGATCGCACTATCGCTGTCCTGCAGGGTCTTCTCGTCCTGATTGGGTGTTTCCAGTTCCTGCGTATCCGTCTGCAGGCTTTCCAGAAAATCTGCCACACAGAAATAGACATCCATGGTAATATACTGCCTGAAAATATTGGACTGCAGTGCCTTGTTGCTGAGATCCCGGAAAAATTCTTCCACGAAGTAGACCACTTCCTCCCGGTCACCCTGTTTTAAGAATTCCTGGATTCTTGTGCGGTCGATCTGCTTTGGATTGACTTCCTTGATGTCAAAATTATCTTCCTTCTGCGCTTCCTCCGTCATATGTCCGCTGTCCAGGATCCGGCTGTCCTGCACCAGATATCTGTGGGCAAAAGCATGACTGGCCTGTTCAAAAGATGCCGGAAGCTCCCGCAGACGGTTCACCGGCTTGCCGATACCACCGAAATACCGCACATGCTCATAGCCTTCCATAATGTCCTTGATCTTTTCTATGTATTCCTGTTGCAGCAGCAATAGCTGTTCCTCGGAATCGGCTTTTAATAAGAATGCTTTTCCTTCCAGATTACGATCAAAGGTGATCACCGTCCTGCCGTCTTCCAGTCCCCGCAGTTCCTGTTCGATCCGGATCAGGCTGCCGGAATACTCATCCTGCGCATGACGCAGAGACTGGGTCTTGAACAGAATAATATTGTACCAGGGTGCCGACAGATCGATCCCCAGAATCTCTGCCGATTCCAACAGTTCTGCCACGGTGCTTTCTCCGGTGACCAGTTCCTGGAACAGTTTTTTCCGCTCTCTGAGATTGTTTTCCTCCATCTCCTGCAAATACCGCTCTCTGATCTGAATGGCTATGCGCTTCTCCTCGATCTTCGCCGACAATTCATCCAATTCCGCCAGCAGTTCCTCACCATTGATGGGTTTGGACAGATACTGGGCCACTCCCAGCTTGATAGCTTCCTTGGCATATTCGAATTCCTGGTAACCGGACAGAATAATGATTTCTGTGTCCGGAAGCTCCTTGCGGATCAGACGGCTCAGTTCCAGGCCGTCCATAAACGGCATCCGGATATCGGTGATCACGATATCCGGACGCAATTTCTGGATCATGGGATAGGCCAGTTCTCCGTCACCGGCCTCCCCACAGAACTCATAGCCATGAGCCTTCCAGTCAATATTATTTTTGATTCCTTCACGGATGACAAATTCATCCTCCACCAAAAACACTTTTAACATTTCCACGATACCCTTCTTCTATCTGCAGGTAACTTCTACCCGCAGATTCTGCCTGCAGATTTTTATTTCGTTCTCTGCAATACTATTTTCTATTATACACGAAAACAGATTTTTCGGGTAGCATATTTTAGCGGTAGAATACTTCTCCCAGCATCAGGTCTCTCTTCAGATCGCGGATCTTCGTATCCTTGTCGATGTATACAGCCTCGATGCCCATCATGGCTGCCCAGTCACCCATCTGCTCTGCGGTCAGATCGTAGGTAAATGCGGTATGATGTGCACCTCCTGCCAGGATCCATGCTTCCGCGCCGGTATACAGATCCGGTTCGGGAGTCCAGAAGTTGGTAGCGGTAGGAAGCTTCGGCATGGGTTTCTCCACTTTCTTGCAGTTCACATCGTTGATGATCAGACGGAAACGATTGCCCATGTCGATCAGGGAAGTAGCGATACCATGACCTTCCTTGGAAGTAAATACCAGTCTTGCAGGATCTTCTCTGTCTCCCATGGACAGGGGCTGGCACTTGATGCTGATGGGACCGTCCGCAATGGTGGGGCAGATCTCCAGCATATGGGCTTCTAGAATACCTTCCTTACCCTTGATCAGATTGTAGGTGTAATCCTCCAGCATGGAAGTACCCTTGGCATCCTTTTTGCCTGCGGTCATGATCTTCATCAGACGTACCATGGCGGCTACCTTCCAGTCACCTTCTGCGCCGAAGCCGTAGCCCTTCTCCATCAGTCTCTGAATGGCCAGTCCGGGCAGTTGCTTCAACGCACCCAGATCTCCGAAGTGGGTAACGATGGCCTGATAATTCTTCTCTTCCAGGAAACGTTCAAATCCCAGTTCGATCTGTGCCTGTACAGCCACATGTTTTTTAAACTCTTCGGGGTCTCTTCCCTCTAATAAAATATTATATTTCTCGTAGTACTCGTCTACCAGTGCATTGACATCGGATGCAGATACGGCATTTACACTCTCTGCGATCTCGTTTACAGGGTAAGCGTCTACTTCCCAGCCAAACTTGATCTGTGCTTCTACCTTATCACCCTCGGTTACCGCTACATTGCGCATATTGTCAGCCACACGCATGACACGGATATGGCTGCTCTCCACCACGCCGACTGCAGTACGCATCCAGGATGCGATCTTGCCCTGTACCACAGGATCAGACCAGTGACCTACCACAACCTTACGCTCCATGCGCATGCGGGTCACGATATGACCGTACTCTCTGTCACCGTGGGCAGACTGGTTCTCATTCATGAAATCCATGTCGATGGTGTCATAGGGCAGTTCCTCATTGAACTGAGTATGGAAATGCAGCAGGGGCTTACGATACTCCTGTAATCCCAGGATCCAGGATTTTGCCGGAGAGAAAGTATGCATCCAGGTGATAACACCGGCACAAGTGTCATCCAGATTTGCTTCATTAAAAGTACGGCGGATCAGTTCGTTAGTGATCAGGGTCGGCTTCCATACCACCTCATAAGGTAACACACCGGAAGCGTTCAGGGCATCCACGATCTTGTGAGAATGCTCCGCTACCTTTGCCAGGCACTCGTCCCCATACAAGTCCTGTGATCCCGTACAAAACCAGAATTGATATTTTTTTGTCTGTAACATAAGTAATACCTCCTGTAGTTGAATACAATGATGTCGGGGTCAAAAGCCCCCGACTTTGATGCCTACGGATTGTTCCGTGCT
>ERZ779855.83-NODE-83-length-75074-cov-6.049787_pt1 | contig 75074 bp, 66 predicted proteins | sample MGYA00511370_ERZ779855 | MGnify/ENA primary metagenome ERZ779855 (study PRJEB29588, sample SAMEA1967319) | human gut metagenome | biome: human gut; feature: human-associated habitat; material: faeces | place: Denmark | collected 2008/2010 ...
CCCCTGCCATAAGAACTGACACAAGCTTCTTAATTACTTTCATTATTCATCCAACCTTTATTAAAATGATTTCTTTAACTTTGTTATCATTTCATCTACGTCCGCCTTAGTTATAACAAGAGGTGGCACCATTCTGATAACATTAGTTCCGGCTGAGAACAGTATAAGTCCATTGTCTAATGCATTAGCAATAACATCTTTAGGATTGATTGAAAGTTCAAGTCCCTGCATAAGTCCAAGTCCTCTCCTCTCAATTATAAAATCATATTCTGCTACAAGTTCATCAAGCTTTTCTTCAAGATATGCTGATACTTCCTTGACATTATCCAATATATGCTGTTTCTCAAATAATTCAAATACTTTTGTTGCTGCTGCACACGCAAGTGGATTACCGCCATAAGTTGTACCGTGATCTCCTGGTACAAGTGCCTTGGCAACTTCTTCCCTGGCAAGAAATGCACCTACTGGAACACCACAGCCAAGTGCCTTGGCAACAGTAAGAATATCAGGCTCAACTCCATACTGCTGGAATGCAAACATTGTACCTGTTCTTCCCATTCCACACTGTATTTCATCAAGTATAAGAAGAATACCCTTTTCATCGCAAAGCTGTCTTACACCCTTGATGAATTCGTTAGTTGCAGGATATATTCCTCCCTCACCCTGTACTGTTTCAAATATAATAGCACAAGTTTTATCATTTACCAACTGTTTAACACTTTCAAGGTCATTATAATTAGCAAATTTAATTCCCGGAATCATAGGTCCGAACGCTTCCTGATAATGCTTATTGCCTGTTACAGCTAATGCTCCCATACTTCTGCCATGGAAGGAATGATGCATTGCTATAATCTCTGAATCTGTTCTTCCTGTCTTTAAATAAGCGTATTTCTTTGCAAGCTTTATAGCACCCTCTATTGATTCTGTACCACTGTTAGTAAAGAATACCCTGTCCATTCCAGAAGCCTTTGTAAGTGCTTTAGCAGCATTTACCGCTGGCTCATTATAGAAATAATTAGATGTATGTATAAGCTTGTCAATCTGTGCCTTTAACGCATCATTATATTCCTTGTTATTATAACCTAATGCAAATACCGCAATACCTGCACCAAAATCAAGATATTCTTTTCCGTCTGTATCATATAATCTTACACCATCACCTTTATCAAGTACAATCTGGTATCTGTTATATGTATGTATTAACTTTTCTTCTGCTGTTTTAATAATCTGTTCTGTCTGCATAACTACTCCTGTTATTATATATTAGTATCGAAGAATTTCTCAGCACCTTCTGATAATATAGCTGTACCAACACCCTTGTTAGTAAATATTTCAAGAAGGAGGCAGTGTGGAATACGACCGTCAAGTATATGCACTCTTGAAACACCGTGTTCAATCGCATCAATACAGTTATTAAGCTTAGGTAACATACCACCACCTATTGTACCACCTGCTAATAATTCCCTTGCCTCAGTTGTTGAAAGTTCTGAGATAAGGCTTGATTTATCATTATAATCCTTGTATACACCTTCAATATCTGTTAAGAATGCAAGCTTCTCTGCATTAACTGCCCTTGCAATGGCACAAGCTGCATCATCAGCATTAATATTGTAAGCGTGGAAATTGTCATCATATCCTATAGGGCATATTACTGGAAGAAAATCATCCTTAAGAAGAGAATGTATAAGTGTTGTATCAACTTCCTTGACTTCACCTACATATCCTATATCTTCACCCTTTGAATACTTCTTCTCTACCTTTAACATACCGCCATCTTTACCACTTATACCACACGCCTTTACGCCAAGTTCCTCTATAAGCGATACAAGGCTTTTATTAACCTTGTTAAGAACCATCTCAGCAATTTCCATAGTTGGCTCGTCTGTAACTCTTAAACCATTCTTAAATTCTGGTGTCATTCCAGACTTTTCAACCCATTTGCTGATTTCCTTGCCGCCGCCGTGTACAATAATTGGCTTAAATCCAACAACCTTTAATAATACTACGTCCTGAATAACTTTTCTTTTAAGTTCTTCATCAACCATTGCACTTCCACCATATTTTACAACTATAATCTTTCTGTTGAACTTCTGTATATATGGGAGTGCTTCAACAAGCACCTGTGCCTTCTTTAACTCTTCTTCCATATTAATTGTACTCATTTATTATCCTCATTCCTGACAATATTACAATGCCATTTTATTCTTAACTATTATGATCTGTAATCCGCATTAATCTTTATGTAATCAAATGTAAGGTCACAACCCCACGCTGTAGCTTCACTGTTACCCTGCTTAATATCTGCTATTGCGGTTACAGGATTTTGTGAAAGAATTTCAGTTGCCTTTTCTTCGCTGTAATCTGTTGCAGTACCATCTTTAACTATCTGAAGCTTTCCTGCGTTGCTTTCAAAGAATATATCAACCTTCTCCGGCTCGAAATCAACGCCTGAATAACCCATAGCACAAAGAATTCTTCCCCAGTTAGCATCGTGTCCGAATATTGCCGCCTTTGTAAGATTAGAAGTCACTATTGATTTGGCAAGAATTTTTGCCTGTTCCTTAGTTGAAGCTCCCTTAACCTGAACTTCAAAAAGACATGTACAGCCTTCACCATCTCCTGCTATTTTCTTAGAAAGCTCTGTAAGTACATAAGATAATGCCTCATAAAATGTATCATAATCACTGCTGCCTTCCTTAATAGTATCATTGCCTGCTTCGCCATTAGCAAGAACAAGCACTGTATCATTAGTTGATGTATCTCCGTCAACAGATATCATATTAAATGAATCTTCAACAATATCACTTGTCATCTTCTGAAGTGCTTTCTTCTCTATAACTGCATCAGTTGTAATAAAACAGAGCATTGTAGCCATATGAGGATGAATCATACCGGCACCCTTGCACATACCGCCTACCGTTACTTCTTTGCCAGCAATATTTACTGTGCAGGCAACCTGCTTGCTTACAGTATCAGTTGTCATAATTGCCTCTGCGGCAAGTGTTCCAGCCTCTTTAGTATAATCAAGAAGTTCCGGAAGTGCCTTAATTCCTGCACACATTCTATCCATAGGAAGCTGCATTCCAATAACACCTGTTGAACCAAGAAGCACTGCATCGGCTGAAATTCCAAGTGTCTCTCCAGCTGTCTTAGCTTCAAGTGCACAGGCTTCATCACCCTCAACACCTGTACAGGCATTAGCAACACCACTGTTGACTACAATTGCCTGTGCATAAGCTTCATTGTATACAATATTCTTATCCCATTTAACAGGAGCGGCAAATACTCTGTTAAGAGTAAATGTCCCTGCTGTCACGCAAGGCTTGTCTGAAACAACCATTGCCATATCTTTCTTACCATTCTTATACTTAATTCCTGCCGCCATACCAGCTGCCTTAAATCCCTTGGCTGCTGTAACTCCACCTTCTATAATCTGCATAACTGCCTCCTGTCCAGATTAATAACCGCTTGTTATTAAATTACCTATATAATAATTATCTATCAGGATTATTACTTACCAATAACGTCTTATTAATCTTATATGAATAAAATATTTATAGTGCCGCCTGTATTATATAATTCTATGGAAACATAGGTGCAATCTTAAGTCCTTCATTCTCCTCAAAACCGAATAAAAGATTCATATTCTGTACTGCCTGACCAGCCGCACCCTTAACAAGGTTATCTAATGCACCCATAGCAATAATTCTGTTAGTTCTTGGCTCTATCTTAAATCCTATATCTACAAAGTTACTTCCCTCAACCCATCTTGTCTCTGGGCATACATCCTTAGGAAGAACTCTTACAAAATATTCCTTGTCATAATATTTATCATATGCCGCCTTAACATCTTCATAAGTTACATCCTTTGCAAGATTAGCATATGCTGTCACAAGTATTCCTCTGTTCATTGGAACTAAATGTGGTGTAAATATAAGCTTTAAATCATCTCTTCCACAAGCATATCCAAGCTGTTCTTCTATCTCTGGTGTGTGTCTGTGTGTACCAACACCATATGCTTTCATACTCTCATTAACTTCACAGAAAAGATTAGCAACCTTTGCACCCCTGCCTGCACCGCTTGTTCCGCTCTTAGCATCAATGATTATTGTATCTGGATTAATAATTCCTTCTTTTACAAGTGGATATAATGTAAGAATTGATGTTGTAGTGTAACATCCCGGGTTAGCAATAATTCTTGTATTATTATTCACTTTATCCCTGTTAATCTCACATAAACCATAGACTGCTTCATCAATATATTGTGGTGACTTATGTTCAAGCTTATACCATTTCTCATATATATCTACATTCTTTAATCTAAAGTCTGCACTAAGGTCTATTATCTTTACCTTTGATAAAATCTCATCGTTAACAAGTGATGCACATAAGCCCTGTGGTGTTGCCGTAAATATTACATCAACCTCATCTGCAAGCTGTTCCATATTATCATCCATACATCTGGCATCTACAAGTTTAAACATATTTCTGTATACATCTGAATATTTCTGATCTATATAGCTTCGTGAACCAAGCCATACAATCTCTACATCCTTATGTCCAAGAAGAAGTCTTACTAATTCGTTACCTGCATATCCGGTAGCTCCGATAATTCCAACCTTAACCATACGTCCTCCATCTGAATGTTTATTTATTCATTCGTGTACATATATTATTCATCAATAAAAATGACAAGTTCCATTATAACAACTTTTTTTTCTATGTAAAGTGTTTATTCATTATTTTTTATATTTATGCAATATTATTGCATAAAATTGCATAATATACATTTTTACCTATTGCATTTTCATAATAAGTAGTTTATTATAATCAGCAGAGTTTTACACTTTGTAATAGCATTATTTACTACATAATATTTATTACATAATTAAACCTATTACTTAATTATATGGAGGTACATTAATAATGAAAGAGAAAGTTGTTCTTGCTTATTCAGGTGGTCTTGATACTACAGCAATCATTCCTTGGTTAAAGGAAACTTTCGACTATGATGTTATCTGTGTATGTGCAGATTGCGGTCAGGAAGAGGAATTAGACGGACTTGAAGAAAGAGCTTTATCTTGTGGAGCTGCCAAGTTATATATCGAAGACATCACAGATGAATTCTGCGATAACTACATCGTTCCATGTGTACAGGCTCACGCAGTTTATGAAAATAAATATTTACTTGGTACATCAATGGCAAGACCTATCATTGCCAAAAGACTTGTTGAAATTGCCCGTAAAGAAGGTGCTGTTGCTATCTGCCATGGTGCTACAGGTAAGGGTAATGACCAGATCAGATTTGAGCTTACAATCAAGGCTTTAGCTCCAGATATCCAGATTATCGCTCCTTGGAGAGATTCAAGATGGACATTACAGTCTCGTGAAGATGAAATCGAATATTGCAGACAGCACGGTATTCACCTTCCATTCAGCCCTGACTCAAGCTACAGCCGTGACCGTAACATCTGGCATATAAGCCACGAAGGTCTTGAGCTTGAAGATCCAGCTAATGAGCCTAACTATAAGCACCTTCTTGTTCTTGGATGCACACCAGAAGAAGCTCCAGATGAAGGCGAATATGTAACAATGACATTTGAAAAGGGTGTTCCTACATCTGTTAACGGCAAGAAGATGAAGGTTTCTGATATCATCAGAGAACTTAACAGACTTGGCGGCAAGCACGGCATTGGTATAATTGATATCGTTGAGAACCGTGTTGTTGGTATGAAGTCACGTGGTGTATATGAAACACCTGGTGGAACTATTCTTTACGAAGCTCATCAGCAGCTTGAAGAATTAGTTCTTGACAGGGATACAACAGCAGAGAAGATTAATGTTGCTAACAAGTTCGCTCAGGTTGTATACGAAGGAAAGTGGGAAACACCTCTTCGTGAAGCACTTCAGGCATTTGTCGAAAAGACACAGGAATACGTAACTGGTGAAGTTAAGTTCAAGCTTTACAAGGGCAACATTATCAAAGCTGGTACAACATCTCCATATTCATTATATAACGAATCTATCGCTTCATTCACAACTGGAGACCTTTATGACCACCATGATGCTGATGGTTTCATCAACCTCTTTGGTCTTTCACTTAAGGTAAGAGCTATGAAGAAGCTTGAGAACGAAAAGAAGAATAACAAATAATACTTTAAAAAATATTATATAACAAGTATTATAAAACAAAATCAGGAGCTGCCACATATATATGTAGCAGCTCCATTTTTCATCTTTTATAATGTTTTATGAGTTTTTATAAGCTCTTATAAACTCTAATAAACTCTTATCAAACATTAATCTCAGATATTTCTATATTCTTTTTCTCCTGTTTTTCACAACCATTCCATATATCAAAGTAATAACATAAGAAGCTGCTGCCAGTATACACATAACACCCATAACCCTATAAGCAATCTGAGTATCTATAAACACAGTTCTTCCTAGATATCTGTTACTTACAGCCGCCATACATCTGTTTCCAATTATATTTGCAATAAAAATATATATACCACCTGTTATGACAAATATACATGGGAGTGTGTACCTTACAACCCTGACAGGATTAAATGCAATGATAACAATCAATAATGTGATATATATTAAAAGCATCAATATCTTAAACACAACAGACGTTATTATTCCATATACCTTTATAAGCGGCTGCAGACGATAAGATATATCACCATATATACCACTGGCATAATTATTTATAGCCTCATTTGCAGCATTTTTACTATAGCTAAGAGCTGCCCTGACTATTGTTTCCTGTATATTTCCCATATTGATATTAGATGCTATTTTGTTATATGTCATATCCATAAGCTCATCCAGCTCTGCATCTATATTAATCTCTATATCATCAAAGGATTTTTCTTTAAGCATCCCGTCAACCATAGCCGTTGTATATTTCTGTGCTATTCTGTCTACTATCTTAGAATCCTCTATACTTGTCTGAATTCTGGATAACGCCTCCATATTATCCCCAAGTGAATCAAAAACAGTATCCATAAAACGGTGCGATATAGCAGCTGACAGTCCTGCATCCTTTAACATGCTTGAGACATACATAGGTGCCGTTACACATACAATAAGTATAAGACCTGCTATTACAGATATTAAACCAACACCTATCTGTGTCCATCTATGAGCAGTATCCCTGTATTGTCTGTATCCATATGACATATATATTCCTTCTTTCTGTTTAGATATAACAATTCCGTAATCTTCCTACGCAATCACATTAAAACAATCACATTAACATAATCATATTAACACAATTATATTAATACAACCATAAAAAAATGTAATAGATTTAGTGCTTTCTTACATTTTCCTGAATCTGTTATACCGCTGTCTTGCAAGTTCTTCCTTGTCCATATCAATATATCTGTACATAAAATCACATATCATGCGTTTCATATATAATGTCACTCTTTTTATATTATTTTCATTTATAACCTGATATTCCGGAATGACCTTCTCTATTATGCCAAGCTCATATAAATCTGCTGCCGTCAGCTTCATTATTTCCGCAGCCTCTTTTGCTTTCTTAGAATCCTTCCACAGTATCGATGCAAAGCCTTCTGGTGAAAGTATTGAATATATGGAATTCTCCATCATCCATACCTCATTGGCAACACCTAGTGCAAGTGCACCACCGCTTCCACCTTCGCCAGTTACTATTGACAATACCGGAACTGTAAGACTGCTCATTTCATACAGATTCTTTGCTATAGCTTCTCCCTGGCCTCGCTCTTCTGCACCAAGACCGCAATATGCTCCTGGAGTGTCTATAAAACATATAACCGGTCTGTTAAATTTTTCAGCCTGCTTCATAAGCCTTAGTGCCTTTCTATACCCTTCGGGATTAGGCATTCCAAAGTTTCTTGATATATTCTCTTTAGTAGTCTTACCCTTCATATGTCCTATGACTGTTACAGGAATGCCGCCAAATGTTGCGATTCCACCTATTATTGCTTTATCATCACAAAAGTTTCTGTCACCATGAAGTTCAAAAAAATCTTTAGTTATTTTTTCTATGTAATCTGCGGCATTAGGTCTTTCACTGCTTCTTGCTATTTCAACCTTTTCCCATACATCATACTCATTATACAGATTATTATCAGCCTCAGCCTTTTTTTCTTCTTCTCTATCTATCTTTTTGAAATATATATTATCAAGATACTCAAGATACTTCTTCATAATATCTGAATTGCTCCGGTATGTATCCACATTTTCTTTAACTTCTGTATAAGCTCCACTGTACTTATGTATGTCAAGCAGATGCGCAAGTGTCTTCTTTAGCTCATCCCTTTTAACTATCGCATCCACAAAGCCGTGCTCTAACAGAAATTCAGCTCTCTGAAACCCTTCTGGCAGTTCCTGTCCTATAGTCTGTCTGATAACTCTTGGTCCTGCAAAACCTATAAGGGCACCTGGCTCTGCAAGTATAATATCTCCAAGCATAGCAAAGCTTGCAGTTACACCTCCAGTTGTAGGGTCAGTAAGAACAGTGATATATAAAAGTCCTGCCTCATCATGTTTTTTTAATGCGGCACTTATCTTTGCCATCTGCATAAGAGATACTATTCCCTCCTGCATCCTGGCTCCGCCTGAGCATGTAAATATAATAACCGGCAGCTTCTGCTCTGTAGCCTTCTCAACTGCCCGTGTAAGCTTTTCACCTACAACTTCGCCCATGCTGCCCATAAGAAATCTTGTATCACAGACACCTATAACAGCTTTGCTGCCATCTATCTTTCCAACACCGGTTATTACTGCCTCATCAAGATTTGTTTTTCTTTTAAGATTCTGGATTTTCTCCTCATAACCTGGGTATTCACATGGATTGCTCTCTTCAATGTTAGTATCCCATTCTGAAAATGTATTCTTATCCACTACCATGGATATCCTTGTTCTGGCATCCAGCTTCATATAATATCCACATTCCGGACATACACAATTATTCAGATACATGTCCTCTGTTAAAATTATTTTTGAACAAACCGGACATTTCGTATATAATCCATCTGGAACATTTATATTACTGCTATCCAGATTGTTGATTTTATTTTTATGGATATTCTTTTTAAACAAGCCTTTTATCTGCATATAAATCCTCATTTCCACGCACTCTTACTGTGCATAACGAACAACTATTTTTTACATACCTGTGGATACTCCTCTGGTATGAAATCTGTACTGACATCACCTTTAATAAACTTCTCATTCTGGCATATATCATACATAAAATCTGTATTTGTTGTGACACCTTCAATAATAATCTCGCCAAGGACACTTCTCATCTTCTCAATCACTGTTTTCCTGTCGTTTGCATATGTCATAACCTTCATTATCATGGAATCATAAAAAGGAGGTATCGTATATCCACTATAAACTGCAGTATCTATTCTTACACCATTACCACCTGGTATATGTATATTCTTTATTGTTCCCGGATTAGGTGCAAAGTTCTTTTCAGGGTTTTCAGCATTGATTCTTATTTCCATGGCAGCACCATGTATCCTTACATCCTCCTGCTTAATACCAAGACTTTCGCCGGCTGCTATCTTTATCTGTTCCTTTATAAGATCAACACCTGTCACAAGTTCCGTTATACCATGCTCGACCTGAATACGGGTATTTACCTCCATAAAGTAATAATTGTCGTTTTTGTCAAGAAGAAACTCAACTGTTCCTGCATTTTCATAGTTAACTGCCTTAGCCACTGCCACTGCAGTATCTCCCATTCTCTTTCTTAATTCATCATTCAACGCAGGAGAGGGTGATTCCTCAACTAACTTCTGGTGATTTCTTTGTATTGAACAATCTCTTTCACCAAGATGAATTGTATTTCCATATTTATCAGCTAATATCTGGAACTCTATATGTCTTGGCTTTTCTATATATTTTTCTATATACATTGTGCCATCAGCAAAGCCATTCACAGCTTCTCTCTGTGCGTTATCGAATTCCCTTTTAAAATCTTCTTTTGTATATACAACACGCATCCCCTTGCCACCGCCGCCAAGTGCAGCTTTAACCATAACAGGATAACCTATATTGTCTGCAAGCTCTTTTCCTCTTTCTGCATCCATAACTGGTTCTTTGGTTCCTGGAATAACTGGAATACCTGCTGATATCATTGTATTTCTTGCTTCCTGTTTATTACCTGTTTTCTCTATGATATCTGAATCTGGACCTATAAATGTGATGTTACATTTTTCACATAATGATGCAAACTTACTGTTTTCAGAAAGAAATCCAAAGCCTGGATGTATTGCATCTGCATGTGTAGCTACTGTTGCACTCAATATTCTTTCCATATTAAGGTAACTATCCTTAGCTGCTGCCTTTCCTATACATACACTCTCATCAGCCAGCTGCGTATGAAGTGCTTCCTTATCCGCCTCAGAATATACTGCAACTGTCTGTATACCCATTTCCCTACAGGCTCTTATTATTCTAACAGCTATTTCGCCTCTGTTCGCTATCAATATCTTATTAAACACAGCTTCATCTCCTTATAATCATTCCATAATCCACATATTATATTTATAACATCAGACGGATTAACCTACCATAAATGTAAGCTCTGCTGTAAGTGCAACCTCGCCATCTACCGTCGCAACAGCCTTTCCCACGCCAACTGGTCCTTTTTTCTTTATAATCTCACATTCCATCTTAAGTTTATCACCAGGAACTACTTTTCTTTTAAATCTTGCATTATTAACTGCACCAAAATATGCTGTTTTACCTTTGTTTTCTTCCAGCGAAAGTATCGCAACAGCGCCTACCTGTGCGCATGCCTCTATCTGAAGGACCCCCGGCATAACAGGCTCAGCTGGAAAATGTCCTGCAAAATAAGGCTCATCATATGTAATACACTTATATCCTGTTGCCTTTATTCCAGGCTCAAGTTCATCTATCGTATCCACAAGCAGAAAAGGATGTCTGTGTGGTATAATATCCATTATTTCCTTTGTTGTAAGCATACTTAACTCCTTATATTAAATAATCGAATTTCATATATATAATGTCGGTATCAAAAACCCATGCCTTTGATACCGACGTATTGTCAGACTGGTTTTATAACAAACATAGGCTGTCCATATTCAACCATCTGTTCATTATCTACAAGAATATCAGTAACCACACCATCATAATCACTTTCAATCTCATTCATAAGCTTCATTGCTTCTACTATACCGATTACCTGACCTTTTTTAACCCTGTCACCTATTGCTACATATGCATCAGCTTCCGGAGATGCTGAACTGTAAAATACACCTACAAGTGGTGAATTAACAGTAAGCACATTATCATCAGAAGTTTTAATGTCCGATTTATTCAATCCTGATTCATTGCCGTTATCGCTATTAACTATATCATCAGCACCGGCAGTTTCTTTAACAGCTGCCCTGTCACTTCTGTCAGCGCCAAGCGAAAGCTTAGTGTCGCCATCTTCCATGCTAAAGCTTGTAAGTGAAGATTCTGATACAGCATTAATGAGCTTTATTACATTTTCTAATTCCATATATTATCTCCATTTCTTCATGACCTTTTATTCATATTCTGGTATTCCATATATCTCACCAGCAATCTACTTATGTACTTTAAGCGTTCATCATATTATGAATACTTTCTTACTATAAGAGTTGCATTATGTCCACCAAAACCAAGAGAATTCGTCATGACTACATCAACGTCCTTTTCGATTCCTTCATCCTTGACATAATTAAGATCCATTTCTTCCTCTGTTTCTGATAGTCCTACATTTGGATGTATATAACCATCCTGGATTGACTTGACACAGGCTATGAACTCAACTGCGCCCGCTGCACCAAGCAGATGTCCAACCATGGATTTTGTTGAACTTACAGGCACATTGTAAGCTGCATCCTTAAGTGCCAGCTTGATCGCCCTTGTCTCAAAAAGATCATTATGATGGGTACTTGTTCCATGTGCATTTATATAATCGATATCATCTGGTTTTACTTCTGCTTCCTTCATGGCACTTGTCATAGCATATGCAGCTCCACTTCCATCCTCCATAGGTGATGTTATATGGTATGCATCAGAAGAACAGCCATAGCCTGTGATCTCTGCATATATATGCGCTCCTCTCTTTAAAGCATGCTCCAGTTCTTCAAGTACAACCACACCTGCTCCTTCACCCATGACAAAGCCATTTCTTTCTTTGTCAAATGGGATAGAGGCTCTCTTAGGGTCTGTAGATGTTGAAAGTGCTGTAAGCGCAGCAAAACCACCGATTCCAATAGGAGATATAGAACTTTCAGTTCCACCTGCAAACATAACATCTGCTTCTCCATGCTGTATGCTTCTATAGCCTTCACCTATAGAGTTAGTTCCAGTAGCACATGCTGTAACAACATTTATATTCTTACCCTTTAAACCTAGCTGTATTGATACATTGCCAGCTGCCATGTTAGTTATCATAAGAGGTACAAGAAGCGGATTAATCCTAGATGGACCCTTTTCAAGAAGCTTCTTGTGATTGCTTTCCATAGCTTCAAGGCTTCCAACACCAGAGCCTACTGATACACCAACACGGAAAGCATCCTCTTTAGCCATATCAAGCCCCGAATCCTTCATAGCCTCATGCGCGGCCGCAACAGCATACTGGCTGAACTTTTCCATCCTTTTGGCTGCCTTGAAATCCATATAATTCTTAGCATCAAAATCCTTTACCTCTGCTGCAAGCTTAACCTTATAATCTGTTGTATCAAATCTTGTTATATTATCTATTCCAACTGTATTCTCTTTAACAGAATTCCAGAATTCATCCACACTTAAACCTATAGGTGTTATTGCACCCATACCTGTAACAACTACTCTTCTCATCAGATATTCATACCTCCATCTACTGATATCACCTGTCCTGTTATGTATGCTGCTTCATCTGATGCCAGAAATGCTACAGCATTGCTTATATCATCCACGCTTCCCATTCTTGAAAGAGGAATCATATCAAGTACTGACTTCTTCTGTTCATCAGATAAAACCTTTGTCATATCTGTATCAATATATCCAGGTGCAACTGCATTAACAGTTATTCCTCGCGATGCAAGCTCCTTTGCCGCAGATTTGGTAATACCTATCACACCTGCTTTAGAAGCACTGTAATTAACCTGTCCTGCATTACCAGCTATGCCTACAACTGATGACATATTGATTATTCTTCCGCTTCTTTGCTTTAACATGTATCTGCTTACGTGTCTTATGCAGTTAAATGTTCCCTTAAGATTAACATCTATAACTCTGTCAAAATCTTCCTCTTTCATTCTCATGATAAGACCATCTTTTGTTATACCTGCATTATTTATAAGAATGTCTATTCTCTTATATTTATCCATTATATATGTAATCATTTTTTCAGTTTCTTCATACGAATCAACCTGACACTTGTATTTTTCTGCCTTTCCGTTGGCAGCCAGAATATTTTCAACTGTTCTATCTGCTGCCTCATCATTACCACTGTAATTAACAATAACCACAGCCCCCTCTTTGGCAAAACGGGCAGCTATAGCAGCTCCTATTCCTCTGCTAGCTCCGGTTACAAGCACTATCTTGTTTTCATATCTTTTTATACAATTATCCATACACATAACACACTGCCTTTCATCGATACAATATTGCTAAAGCCTTACCAATATCTTGTCTGCATTTATTGCCTGTTATTTTATAACTACTTCCTTTTCCATGCTCTTAGCTATCTTTTTAACAAAGCCAGATAAAGTCTTTCCTGGTCCCACCTCAACAAATGTATCATAACCATCGGCTATCATTTTTCTGACTGACTGTTCAAAACGTACTGAACTATATACCTGCTTTGAAAGAAGTTCTTTTATATATCCACTGGATGTATTCTCATCCACATACTCAGCTGTACAGTTTGCCACATAAGGATACTTCACTTTATCAAAAGTAACTTTTTCAAGATCCTTCATAAGCTTATCACCTGCGCCCTTAAGAAGCTTTGAATGAAACGGTCCACTTACATTAAGAAGGAGTGTTCTTCTTGCTCCTGCTTCCTTAAGCACTTCCATAGCCTCCTGTACACATTCCTTTTTACCTGATATTACTATCTGGCCAGGGCAGTTGTAATTAGCTGCGGAAACTGTATCAGGATACATATCATTATCAGACTCTGTGTTCCCACTTTTATCCTTGTTATATTTAGCAAGTACACTGTCAACCTCATCTGATGTAAGCCCGATAACTGCAGCCATGGCGCCTATACCAGCCGGAACCTCCTGTTCCATATATATTCCACGGTTTCTTACAAGTCTTACACCATCTTCATAAGATAGCGCACCACTTGCAGTAAGTGCACTATATTCACCTAATGAAAGTCCAATAGCTGCATCATACGTAAGGCCCTGCTCAACCATATCAGCAAGCTGGGCGATTTCTGTTACATATAACGCAATCTGTGTATACTCGGTTTTATCAAGAAGATCATTTTCTTCAAATATTAAATGCTCCATATTGATACCTGTCAGTTCACCAGCCTTCTTAAAGCACTTTACTGATGAAGTGCAGCTATTATAGCTTTCTCTTCCCATTCCAGTACGCTGGCTTCCCTGTCCTGGAAACATTACAACTGTTTTTCCCATACCTTTTAAATCCTCATTTCCATACACTGTTTTATGCCAGCTTATTATGTGAATTATATACCTCAGAGACTTCCTTCATAAGCTCCTTAATAATCTCTTCACATGTCTGTTCCTTATTGACAAGACCTGCTATCTGACCTGCCATTACAGTTCCCTGCTTGACATCACCATCCACAACAGCCTTTCTTAGTGTTCCAAGAGTAAGTCTTTCAAGCTTTTCAAACTCAACGCCTTCTTTTTCCATATCAAGATACTCTCTTGTCATGCTGTTTCTAAGTGACCTTACTGGATGACCTGTACTTCTGCCAGTTACTACTGAATCTATATCCTTGGCAGCTATAACTCTGTCCTTATAATTCTGATGGACATTTGACTCCTTAGCCACAACGAATCTTGTTCCCATCTGTACAGCCTCTGCACCAAGCATAAATGCCGCACATACACCTCTGCCATCACCTATTCCGCCAGCTGCTATAACAGGAATATTAACTGCATCAACAACCTGTGGTACAAGTGTCATGGTCGTTTCCTCGCCGATATGTCCACCTGATTCCATGCCCTCTGCTACAACTGCATCTGCTCCGGCACGTTCCATCATTCTTGCAAGTGCAACTGATGCCACAACAGGAATAACCCTTATTCCAGCTTCCTTCCAGGCCTTCATATATTTGCTTGGATTGCCTGCACCTGTTGTTACTGCTTCTATATGCTCATCAATAACAAGCTGTGCTATCTCATCTGCATAATCACTTAAAAGCATAATATTAACACCAACTGGCTTATCTGTTATCTTTCTTGCAATATGTATCTGTTCTTTAACCCATTCTGCCGGCGCATTAGCTGCTCCAATAAATCCCATTCCACCGGCTTTGCTGACGTGGGCTGCCAGATTAGCATCTGCAACCCATGCCATACCGCCCTGTATAACAGGATATTCTATATTAAGAAGCTCTGTTACACGAGTTTTCATAACTTATCTTCCTTCCTGACATTTATAACTATTTCTGGTTAGCCTCGATATAATCAACAACATCCTGTACTGTAAGAATCTTTTCAAGCTCCTCAGATGGAATAGTTACTGAACACTCATCCTCAAGTGACATAACAAGTTCAAAAAGATCAAGTGAATCTGCCTTAAGATCTTCCTTGAAATTAGACTCAGGCTTAATAACTGCCTCATCTATACCTAACTGTGCTGCAACTAATTCTCTTACTTTTTCAAACATAATGTTAAATCTCCTTAATTCTTATTATTTTTTATTATATGTTGTCGGGGTCAAAAGCCCACAACTTTGATATCTATGGCAAAGCTTTTGCCATAAACATCTTATATATGTTAAAATGCCGCTTATCCGGCTGCCTGATATCTTTTAGTAAGCAGTCTGCAAATATCTATATAATAAGCTTAGCATCTTTAACCGTGCTACCATACAAGCAGAATACTTCCCCAGCTTAATCCTGCACCAAAACCGGCAAGTACAAGCTTCTCTCCCTGTTTTAAGCTTCCATTCCTGTTTAACTCATCAAGCAGAATAGGAATGCTTGCTGATGATGTATTTCCATATTCATTCAGATTGACTGGAAACTTATCTTTATCAGCCTTAAGTCTTTTAGCTACACTCTCTATAATACGTACATTAGCCTGATGCAATATGAACTTATCAACTTCATTAATATCCATATTATTATTATGTAAAAGTGTTTCTATAGCTGTAGGAACACTCTTTACGGCGAATTTAAACACTTCCTGTCCATCCATATGTATAAATATATCTGTGCTGCATGAATCAGAAAATCTTCTGCCACCTGTTAAAACAGATGCACCTGTTCCATCATTGTAGATATTGCTGTCAATAATTCCTCTTTCATGACCAACTAAGGCACCTGTAACATCTTCTGTGTTGTTATCAACTGCTTTAAGAACCACTGCACCAGCACCATCTCCAAAAAGCACACACACACTTCTGTCTTTCCAGTTAACTATTTCTGACATTTTTTCTGAACCAATAACAAGTGCATATTTATACGAACCTGCCTTTAACATTGAAGCTGCAATATCCAGGGCTGTAATAAAACCTGAACATGCTGCACTTACATCAAAACACATAGCATTTACTGCTTTAAGCTTTGCCTGTACAAGTGATGCCTGATTAGGAAAAGCATAATCAGGAGTTGACGTTGCAACTATAATCAGACCAATCTTAGAAGCTTCAATACGTGCATCCTCTACTGCATTTCTTGCAGCGTTATATGCCATATCAGCATTATCCATATCTTTTGCTATATGTCTGTTACATATACCAGTTCTTGTCCTTATCCACTCATCACTCGTATCTACCATTTCTGACAGATTATCGTTAGTCAATATATCTGGTGGAACATAGCTTCCTGTTCCTATGATTCTTGTTCTTATCATACTTTTTTGTCCTTATTTATTTGACTTACTAACAATTTGATTATCTTACTTTGATTTTCAAACATTATTTTTATACTACAAAACTTATGTGTTTGTCAAGGTTATTTTGATATTCAAATTATTAAAATATACTAAAGCAATAAAAAAAGACCTGAAACAGATTATTACATCTGCTTCAGATCCTTTTTAACTTTTAGTTTAACTTCTTTATCCGGCGTGAGCGATTCACATATCTTTCGTACCGCCTTCTGATATGACAACTTATCTAACTTTAAGCAGTCGGTATCTGTAAGATATTCCCACGTTCTTTTTGGAAATGTAACAAAACATTCCGCAAGAAGCCAGCCTGCTGCCATCTGTGTATAATATCCATAGGCCGAAAAATCCCTGTTTACAAGTGAAAATATATCATCAAGATATAAACCATTAGCACAATTTATTTCATCTGTGCTTTCTATATCTTTAATAGTAACCTTTTTCATTCTCGGTCTTTTCATGCCATGCATATCAACCTTTAAATAGTGGTCTAACAGCATTATAAGCCCTACTCTTGCCCTGTATTCATCAAACGATTCTATACATTCCTTTATGTATGGCAGAAACTCGTCCCGAAACATATCCATAACCCTGAATTCTACACAGAAGCTGTCGTTTACAGCCCAGTTGTTCACAAGAGGAACGAATGTGTTGAAGTCTTTTAAAGCCTTCTTAAAGTCTTTCTCCTTCGCTGTTCCCATTCCTATTATGTAGCTTCTAAGCAGTGTTTCTTCCTGATAAATATCCGGTTCACTAAGCAGCTGCCGGAAATCCTTATTCTCCTTTATCAGCTGTTTTGCATATTGCTTTAATACCGGTTGTCTTATTCCTATTATATTATCGCAGCCAGGAATAAGTGAGGATGTAAATGCTGCATATTCTCCTTTATCAGTCATCCCCAGAAGTTCATTTCTTATATATTCCAGCATTATTCATAAAGAGGATACTTGTCTGTAAGTTCCTTAACCATAGCCATAGCCTTAGCCTGATTAGCATCAACGTCATCTACAAGTAAAGCAATAGCTTCTGCTACTACATCCATATCTGCTGTGTTGAAGCCTCTTGTTGTAACTGCTGCTGTACCAAGTCTGATACCACTTGTTACGAAAGGTGAAGCTGGATCGTTAGGGATAGTGTTCTTGTTGCATGTAATGTTAGCTGCATCAAGAAGCTTTTCTACTTCCTTACCAGTCTTATTCTTGCTTAAAAGGTTAACAAGCATAAGGTGATTATCTGTACCACCAGATACGATATCAAAACCTCTGTTCATAAGTCCTGTACAAAGAGCCTGTGCATTATCAACAATGTTCTTAGCATAAGTCTTAAAGCTTGGGTCAAGTGCTTCCTTTAAGCATACTGCCTTACCAGCAATAACATGCATAAGTGGACCTCCCTGGATTCCTGGGAATACAGCCTTGTTAAACTTAAACTTTTCAGCAGCTTCTGCTGATGAAAGAATCATACCACCTCTTGGTCCTCTTAATGTTTTATGAGTTGTAGTTGTAACTACATCAGCATAAGGGATAGGGCTTGGATGCTCTCCACCTGCTACAAGACCAGCAATATGAGCCATATCTACCATAAGATAAGCACCAACTTCATCAGCTATCTCTCTGAACTTCTTAAAATCAATAACTCTTGCATATGCAGATGCACCAGCAATGATCATCTTTGGCTTACATTCCTTAGCAATTCTTAATACTTCATCATAATCTATAAAGCCTTCAGCTGTAACTCCATAAGGAACTATATTAAAATATTTACCAGAGATATTAACTGGTGAACCATGTGAAAGGTGTCCACCACAGTCAAGGCTCATACCCATAACAGTATCACCTGGTTCTACCATAGCAAAGAATGCTGCAAGGTTAGCCTGTGCACCTGAATGTGGCTGAACATTGGCATATTCACAACCAAATAACTTCTTAGCTCTCTCAATTGCAAGTGTTTCAACAACATCTACATATTCGCAGCCACCATAATATCTCTTTCCAGGATATCCTTCTGCATACTTGTTAGTAAGAGGGCTTCCCATAGCTGCCATAACAGCTTTACTTACAAGGTTCTCAGAAGCTATTAATTCAATATGGCTTCTCTGTCTTGCTAACTCATCATCCATAGCTTTAGCTAATTCTGGATCATAGTTCAATACTTCATCAAATGAATACATATTACAACCTCCATTTTCTATAGTTGTAGTTATACAACCTGTTTGACTATTAATTTTATAGATTATTTATCAATAAGTCAATGTATAATTATACATTTGTACAATAATTAAGTTATTTAATACAATCTTCATTAGAATATCCGCCTTAGAAAGTTATATAAGCCATTATTCCATACACCTGCCTCGTGTCCGCCGTGTCTGTAATAGAATATATGGTCAATTGAATGTTCTGTCATATATCTTGAATAATTCTCTGATGATACCCTGCAATATGGATCTTCATCACCTGTTACTATAAGTGTAAGAAGTGGTGCTTCCCCGCTTTCCTTAACAAGCTCAGGAAGAAGATATCCCCTGTTGCCATATAATGTTTCACCGCTTCCTGTATTAACAACTCCTCCAACAGGCTCAAATGCACCTACATACCCAAATATATCAGGGTGTGCAAAGCATAAATAAAGAGCTTCCCGTCCACCTAATGAATATCCCGCAATTCCTGTGTATTCCCTGCCTATCTTAGTTGAATAATGCGAATTAATATATGGAATAAGAGCATTAATCACATCATTTTCACAGGCATCATATCTTGCAGTTAAATCTGAAAATCCATAATCAGATTCCTGCTTTCTGTCAACATCTGTAAATACAGTAAAGCTTACTAATATCATATCGTTGCGGTTGTATTCATACACAATATTCTGTGCTGTTGGTCTTGCACCAAGAACCCTGTAATCTTCATATGTTCCACTCATTCCGTGAAGAAGATATACTACAGGATAGCTTTTACTCTTATCATATCCATATGGAAGATACACATTGGCATTTCTTGTAGCATTAGTAGTTGGAGAATAATATTCTATCTTCTCAATCTCACCATAATTGCCGCCAAGATGTTCTGAATTAAACGCTTCTGGTTCTTCATAATTAGTATCATTCTTATCATAAGAGAACAACATTACCGGATAATCGTGATTAATTCCAGCTTCGTCTGTTGTACTATTATTTTCATTAACACTGTCACCATTAGTATTTTGGTTGCCACAACTTGTTAACAACAGGCTTGCTGATAATGCAAATGCCATTATAAGTGCCTCTGTTTTTCTAATATTATTTCTTCTCATAATTAATCACCTCATATAATTATTAATTAAACCTGATTATTAACTCTACATTTTGATAATAGCATTTAGAGTTAACTTCAAGTCAAGCATAAAATATTCCTATATAAATAAAATATATGAAGCACCTTCTCACACTAAGCACTGTCGCTTGCGACAACCTACATCTTCGTGCAAGTGTGCATCATCGGCACATAGCACCTTTTATGTATAGGAAATTCTATCGAAATTCCCTATTACATAAAAAAACAACAGCTGTCTTTTATAAATAATGCAGACATAAAATGTCATTTGCACTCCTTATAATAAACATACTGTTGTCTTATAAATATTAATAACCCTGCAAAACCATCCTGATTATATTATTAATTACAACTTATAATAATCAACTGCTAGTCTTGCAATACATTGTAATCTGCTTAATCTCTTACAATCCATTTAGTTATCTACTGAACTCTTTAAATCCTCTGCAAGAAGATATATGTTATGTAATATATTCTTACAGTTCTTCATACTTTCAACTGTTGTGTCAGATACTTTTAGGCCTTCAGTTGAAGCAGCTGCTACCTCTTCTCCTGTTGCTGATAAATGTGAAATATTATCAGAAATAACAGAAGTTGAATCCAGTATCTTGTTAATGCTCTGCTCTGCAGAATGTATATTGTTCATAAGATTATCAACTGTTTTTCCTACGTCCTCAAAAGTCACTCTTGTATTATCAATAAGTTCATTCTGCTTATTAACTGACTCAACTGACGCTTTTATGCTCTCATTAGCTTTCTTCGTATCTTCATAAAGATTATTGATTATATCTGTTATGCTTGAAGATGCATTCTTAGTCTGTTCTGAGAGCTGTCTTATCTCTTCGGCTACTACTGCGAAACCCTTTCCGGCTTCTCCTGCTCTTGCTGCTTCTATTGAAGCATTTAATGCAAGAAGGTTAGTCTGGCTTGAAATCTCTACGATAGAACCAATAAATCCCTGTACATCATCAACCTTTTCTGTAAGACTGTTAATCACATCTACGATTATATTGCTTGCATCATGTACATTCTGTGCCTGTTCCTTAAGTTCAACTACTATAGCCTTACTATCATTAACAGTCTCATCTGTTCTGTGTGAGGCCTCAACCATCTCGCTTATCTCTTTTTCAGCAATATCAGTGTTTTCTTGAATCTCTGCACACATAGTGGCCTGTCTTTGTATGGCTTCTGCTGTGCTTTCTGTGCTTTCTGCTATATCTTTCATTGAATTGTGGTTTATATCTATGCTCTTTTCTAACTCATCAAGCATATCCATAGCCTGTCCGAAATGTCTGGTTATATTATCAGCTACAACAACCATCTTCTCGTTATTCTCTTTCTGTATAACTGCTGCTGCCTCTATCTTATTCATATTCTCTGCAAAAAACTGCTTAAGCAGCTTTGTTACACTAAGAGATATACATGTAACAATAACCAATACTAATATAGCAAGAACCCTGCTTGCCATAGCCACTCCATTATACATATTATAATCCATAATAAGTCTTATGACATTACCAGCTATCGCAACGCCATCAGCCCACAATATTAGTTTTTCATTAAGATATACCATCGAAGCCATAATCAAAGGAAGTACATATGTCCATACACCATCAGTTGAATTAAGCAGTATAAGAACAACATATCCAAATGCCATTGATACCGCAATCGTTAATTCACACACTCTGGTCTTCTTCCTTAAAATATAAGCAGCTACTGATACAATAATTACAGCAAGTGCCACAACAAACTGTATTAAAATCTTTCCTTTGTTATGTCCGTCACCCACTCCTAATGCTGCCATCAGGGTCAGCGCAATATAACCAAATACTATGAGAACTGTAAATAAAACAGTCCTGTTTGCCCTTATATACTGATTCTCTGTCATAATTTTTCTCCAGTCTTTTGTTATAGTTTTGCAAAGATTTATAAAAAAAGTATATACCCATGATTATTCAAATGCAATATTTTTGCTAAAAAAAAGCTGATAAAGCCATTATTTTCATCCAGATTTCACAAAGTATTGTCTAAAAATATAGTTAAAAAAAGCATTTGAAAATATCCATTAAATACTTTCAAATGCTCTTAAAATATTATTCCTGTTCTGACTCTGTAATTCTGATAGATAAGTCTTCAAGCTGTTTTGCATCTACTACATCTGGTGCATTAGTAAGAAGGCAGGAAGCATCCTTTACCTTAGGAAATGCAATAACATCTCTTATTGAATCTCTCTTAGCCATAAGCATAACAAGTCTGTCAAGACCATATGCAAGACCAGCGTGTGGTGGTACTCCGTACTTGAACGCATCAAGTAAGAAACCAAACTTCTCATTAGCAACTTCATCTGTAAGACCAAGTGCCTTAAACATTCTTGACTGTACATCAGCCTGATGGATTCTTACTGAACCACCACCTATCTCTGTACCGTTAAGTACAATATCATAAGCCTTGGCACGTACTGAACCTGGGTCTGACTCAAGCTTATCAAGATCCTCATCCATAGGCATAGTAAATGGATGATGCATAGCTACGAATCTCTCTTCTTCATCTGACCACTCAAACTGTGGGAATTCTGTTACCCAGAGGAACTTATAATCATTCTTATCAAGAAGTCCCATCTGTCCAGCAAGTTCAACTCTTAATGCTCCAAGTACATTCCATACAATCTTATTGCGGTCAGCAGCAAATAAAAGAAGGTCACCCGGCTTACCTTCCATAGCCTCAACAAGTGCGTTCATCTCATCCTCAGTCATAAACTTAGAGAATGAAGACTTAAGTGAACCATCTTCGTGAATAGCTATATAAGCAAGACCCTTTGCACCATATCCCTTTGCAAAGTCGACAAGTGCATCAATCTTCTTACGAGGCATACTTCCCTGTCCATTGGCATTAATACCTCTTACAGTTCCACCATTCTCGATAGCCCCTGTAAATACGCCGAAACCACAGTTCTTTACTATGTCTGTAACATTCTTAAGTTCCATACCAAATCTTAAATCTGGCTTATCAGAACCAAATCTATCCATAGCTTCCTGCCATGTCATACGCTGGATTGGAAGCTGTACATCAATATCTAATACCTCTTTGAAAAGATATGCTAAAAGTCTTTCATTAACATCAATTACATCATCAACGTCAACAAATGACAATTCCATATCTATCTGAGTGAATTCCGGCTGTCTGTCAGCTCTTAAATCTTCATCTCTGAAACATCTTGCAATCTGCATATATCTGTCATATCCAGAGCACATAAGCATCTGCTTAAAGAGCTGTGGTGACTGTGGAAGTGCATAGAATTTTCCTGGATGAACCCTGCTTGGCACAAGATAATCTCTTGCTCCTTCCGGAGTTGACTTAGTAAGCATAGGTGTCTCTATTTCAAGGAAACCTTCATTAGCAAGAAATGCTCTTGTAAGAGTGGCAACCTTGCTTCTCATAATGATATTAGACTGAATATCAGGACGTCTAAGATCAAGGCATCTATATTTAAGTCTTATATCTTCTTTAGTATTAATATTATCCTCAATTGGAAATGGAGGTGTCTCTGACTCAGAAAGTATTCTTAATGATTCAGCCGCAATCTCAATATCACCGGTCTTAAGATTGTCATTAACTGCTCCACTTCTCTTAATAACCTTACCTACTACAGCTATTACGAATTCATTTCTTAATGTATATGCCTTGTCAAATCCTTCTTTGCCGATAATATTCTCATCAAAAAGAATCTGTAAAAGACCGCTTCTGTCTCTTAAATCCACAAATATAAGTGAACCAAGATTACGTCTTTTAGCAACCCAGCCCATAACTGTAACTGTACTGCCAATATCTGCACTTGAAACTTCTGTGCATCTGTGTGTTCTCTTTAAGCCAACCATTGACTCTGCCATAGTTAATTACCTCATTCTTCTTAGCTGTATTAACAGCCTGTTTTATTTGCCCTAAGGCATAATTAGGTTACTCCTAATCCTGACTGATTTTTAGTATATCACTTATATCCAAATCATCAATATCTAATCTGCTATTATTAATCAATTCTATAGTCGAATCTTCGTGAATAAGCCTCTGGAATAAAAGGAATACTCTGATATCCATATTCTTAATCTCATCTATCATAATTGTAACAGCAGTGTCTATATCAAATGCTTTCCTATATGGTCTGTCTGATATAAGTGCCGCAAATTCATCTGCAACCTTTAATATTCTTGCTCCTAATGGTATCTGCTCACCAACAAGCCCATTAGGATATCCGCTTCCATCAAAACATTCATGATGTGAAAGAACGACATCCATTATATTATCTGAATAATCGTATTTTTTCAATAGATCATGGCTTATCTTTGAGTGCATACTCATATACTGCTTCTCATCTTCCGGAAGTGCCTCATCGGTTCTTCCATACAGATATTCTGAAAGCTTTAACTTTCCAACATCGTGAACCATCGCAGCAATCTTTAATTCGTATGCCTCATCTTTAGACAAACCACACATCTGTGCAAGCTCATATGTCAGATTGGCAACAAGCACTCCGTGCTTAATTCCACTTTTAAAATCATTAATCATATAATCAATGAGTTCATTATTGTTATTCTTCATAATTCTACCATATCAATATACTTAATGCTGAATCAATTCCATTCAGACAATATTATATTATATTTTTATGCGGAAGAAATGTCAATGTCATTATGAACTACCACCCACCTAAAGGTAGATGGCTTCTAAGGGCTTATGCCCCATTTAAGAAGTTTGGTATTTAAGTCTCCACCTGACAAGTCAGGCAATCCTTATTCTCCTAAATACTCTATAAGCACATCAAACCTACGGAATACAGCAGCCATTGTTCTTCCATCAATTCTATCAAGATCGTTATTAAAATACTTTCTTAAAATGCTGATAAGCTTTCTTTCCTCTTCACTATAATATACTTCACAATTATCATTCCAATTCTTCATAACTGTATTAAATGTTTTATGTGTTAATCCATCAACTGTTATTCCTGTTTCTCCCAAAAGTCTTTTTCCTATCATATAAGCCATAAAATACTGGCTGAAAGGTCTTTGTGCACTAACATCCGTATCATCACTCATTTTCTTCCTATAATTATCACAATATCTAAAGATTGTAACTGCAACTATCATCTGTGCTGCATTAAGATCCGTAAATATTTCATCATAATATTTATCAAAAAATTCACTTCTTTTATATTTAGCTAAATGAGGTTTACCACGCCATACAGCAAATACTGCTTCCGCTGCTACTGTAGATGGAATTACATTAGCATTTCCTATACTATCCCGCTTTCTTTTATATACATAACCTAAATCTTTAGCTCCTGTTTCTAATAAAATCTGAATTTTATCATTTGATTTTAGATCTCTTAAATCAACCGGATTCTGGCTATTAGTTGCATACGTTATATCCTGAACAATCTCTTCGTCATCATTCACTTCATATAACCTTACTAAAATATATACCTGTGAAAAATCTTTTTCAGGATTATCCTTTAACGTCTGATAAATTGTCTTACAGGTCTGCCCTCCATTAATAATCTGCAATTTATCAATTATTACATTCCAGTCCTTTTCCTGAAGACCATTATATCTGAACTTTTCACATATCATTGTTATTCCATTATTAAAAAAGAAAAAATTCTGTTTCTTATCATCGCTTAACAATGTATTACCAATCTGCTCATTAATTGTATTACGTCCAAGATATCTTCTTATATTCTGCTCAAGCAGTCTATCTCCGTATTCATTCATAAGTTTATATATTTCACTTACTGAAACACGCCCCAGAACTACTCTCTTATAATTAAAGTCCTCCTGTATGGCTTTCCCTGAAAACTTAACATTAGTATTAATGGGTACTGAACGATTTATATAATTAATAATGTCATTATGGGAAAAATGTACAAATCTAATCTGATCCTGATTATGAAATGTATTATCAATATAATTCTGTCCATCTTTATTCCACGAAAGTCCATTATTAAGCATAACAAATGTGACATATGGAATTTTACCATCAAGAATAAATGAGCGGATTTCAGCTACTTTTTGTCTGCTTTTTTCATTGAGTTCTATATTAGATGAAGGATCAAATACACATTTAACAGTATTAACAGCCTTCTCCACCGCATTTGCTGGGAAATTACTATCATTATCTAACTTTCTTGAATATTTAGATTGAAATAATACTACATTTATCTGTGAGTCTTGTGTTTCTTCTATATAGGCAGCATCAAAGCCTCCATCACTTCCACCATCTGTAATATACTGAGTTGCTTCTGCTATATCAACATCAAGATATGACGCGACTCCCAATAACAAAAAAGTTAACGAACGCTTTCTTTCTTCATCTTTATCTGCAAACAATTCAGGATTATCTAAAAGAATTTTGTTCATTCTCTGATCAATTATCTGCTTTACTATATCCATTATTCACACCTGCCTATATACGAAATAATTTTATGATGCCAGGGTCAAAAGGTCTAAATCCACTTGAGCTTGCTCATAAGTGGATGAAAGGCCTTTGGACCCGCCCACAACATCATTTTATTATATCAAAATTATATTAATGTCACAACTACAGTAAATATTATATAAAAAATATTTTTTCGTATACTTTCAACATTAATACATTGTATTTACAACATTTTCAAGATTAATATTCATATCTTAATTGTTTTGCTTGTTAATAATCCTGCTTTTATAATATAATACTTAGGACGATTAACGATTGTGGGGTGAATATTTTATGAAATATGATGTAATAATTATAGGTGCTGGTCCGGGCGGAATATTCTCTGCTTATGAGCTTATGAAGAAAGCTCCTGATCTAAAGGTTGCCGTATTTGAAGAAGGCAATACTTTGGAGAAACGAAAATGTCCAATTGACGGGAAAAATATCAAATCCTGTATCAAATGCCCAACCTGTGCCATTATGAATGGCTTTGGCGGTGCCGGAGCATTTTCTGATGGCAAATACAACATTACTAATGACTTTGGTGGTACTCTTTACGAATATATCGGCAAGGAAGAAGCTATCGGCCTTATGAAATATGTTGATACCATCAATACTTCCCACGGCGGTGAGGATACGCATATGTACTCAACTGCCGGTACCAAATTCAAGACTTTATGTATGCAGAACAAATTAAAGCTTCTTGATGCTTCTGTAAGACATCTTGGAACTGATATTAACTATATTGTCCTTGAAAATATGTACAATGAAATGAAGGAGCATATTGATTTCTACTTTAATACTCCTGTTACTAATATTGAAATAATTGATAATAATTACCGGATATATTACAAAAATACCTATATGGACTGCAACAAATGTGTTGTATCTGTTGGAAGAAGCGGAAGCAAATGGATTGAAAAGGTCTGTCAGGACTTAGATATTCCAACCAAATCAAACCGTGTTGACATCGGCGTAAGAGTTGAACTTCCTGCTGTTATATTTGCACATCTTACAGATGAATTATACGAAAGTAAGATTGTATACAGGACTGAAAAGTTTGAGGATTTAGTCCGCACCTTCTGTATGAATCCTAACGGTATCGTTGTTAATGAGAATACTAACGGCATTGTAACTGTTAATGGACACAGCTATGAAGGCAGTGATAAACAGACTGAAAATACTAACTTTGCCCTGCTTGTTGCAAAGCACTTTTCTGAACCTTTCAAGGACAGCAACGGATATGGTGAAAGTATTGCACGTCTTTCTAATATGCTTGGCGGCGGTGTAATTGTCCAAAGATTCGGTGACCTTATACGAGGCAGACGAAGCACAGATAAAAGAATTGAAGAAGGACTTGTAAGACCTACTCTTTCTGCTACTCCCGGCGATTTAAGCCTTGTTCTTCCTAAGCGTATACTTGATGGAATAATAGAGATGATTTACGCTCTTGATAAGATTGCTCCAGGTACTGCCAATGACGACACTCTTTTATATGGTGTTGAGGTCAAATTCTACAATATGGAAGTTGAGATTGACAACAACCTTGAAACCAAGTACAAAGGTCTTTACATAATCGGTGACGGAAGCGGCGTTACACATTCATTATCACACGCTTCTGCAAGTGGTGTATATGTTGCAAGACGAATAATTGATGAGGAAGAATAATTCCATATTAAAATAATTCTCAATATTTAATATTAAGAATAGGTCAATATATTTTAATGAATACGCTCTAAACATTTCACAAGTATAGATTAGAACAATAAACCATTTATATATAATAATACTTAAAGCTGATAAAATCTCCCTGTAACTTATATCTTTCCTAAGCCTTTGCTTCCGGATATAGGTTACAGGGAGATTTATTCTTAATAATCTATCCAGTCCGATTATTAAAATCTACCATAACATCTATTATTATCTATTTTATTAAGTTAATAATCTACTCAAGTCTTATTTAACTTCTACAAGCTCAATCTTAAAGTTAAGTTCTTTTCCTGCCATCTCGTGGTTAGCATCAAATGTTATGTCATTCTCTGTTAATGCTGTTACCTTAGCTGGAAATGGCTGTCCATATACATTCTGAAGATATACCATATCATCAACCTTAAGTTCTTCTGAACCTGCAAGCTCGCTGATTGGAACTGTGATAATTGCATCTGGATTTTTCTCTCCATAAGCTTCTTCTGGCATTAAATGTATATCTATTATATCTCCTACATTCATATCAGCTACAGCCTTATCAAAGCCAAGTATCATCATACCTGCACCACAGGTGAATTCAAGAGGTTCTCCTCTGTCATAAGATGAATCGAACTGTGTTCCATCGTTAAATGTTCCTTTGTAGTGTACTCTGCACACCTTGCCTACATTAGCTCCATCAAATAAAGGTGCTCCTCCACCACAACCTGAACAACCGCCACAGCCTGATGTTTCATTACTTCCACAGCCGCAGCTTCCGTCATCTGTGTCACTTCCACAACCACAGCCACAGCCGCAGCTTTCATTTTCTGTATCAGCTGTTCCACAGTTCTGTTCTTCTTCGTGTGAATGATGACTGCAATTAACACCCTCTGATATCAATTCTCCATTAAGGTATGCCTCTAGCGCTTCATCTGCATTTCCTGATACACCTGAATATACTTCTATGCCTGCTTCGCCTAATGCATTGGCAGCACCACCACCGATACCACCACATATAACAGCATTAATATCAAGACCTGCAAGAAGTCCTGCCATAGCTGAATGTCCAGAGCCTTCACTCTCTATAACTTCTTCTTTAACAATGTTCTGTCCATCTGTTTCATAAATCTTAAATTGTCTTGAATGTCCGAAATGTTCAAAAACATTTCCATTCTCGTAAGCAACTGCTATTTTCATACTATCCTCATTTCTATATTTTTTTATAATAAGTGTATATCCTGATTTCAGGACACTATATTCCTTTAAATATAATTTAATTCTATCTATCATAAGGAAATCATTTTCCAATAATAATTCCTTTCAAATTGTTATTTCAATAACTACTATTTCTAGAAATTATTTTCCTCAAAGAATTTCTTCTTTCGATCAATCATTTCATCAATTCTTTGAATATAATTACGAACGTCTTTTACATTTTCTATTCTCTCAATTTTGACTGAATGATTATCATCTGCTTCATTATGAAATACTACCTTGCTGGAAGCTCCTGCACCACAGGCAATTATTGTCTGTTTTTCCTCCATAATAAGAATGTTATATATACATTCAAGTCCCACAACTGAGTAACCGACATTCTCAAAATTACCTGCCATATTCTTCTGACGATACATATAATAAGGCTCCATTGACAATCTTTTGGCTGTGTCCTCTGTCATTCTTATTATCTCATCTGTATTCTTGGTAGATAACTGCTTATACTTATCTCTCCATATATTAAGTGCCGCCGCTCTCTTTATTGCAAGAGAATGTACTGTAAGGCTCTCAGGCTTCATCACCTCAATCTCAGATAATGTATGAGCCACCTCATCAACATCTTCACCGACAAGGCCAAGAATAATATCCATATTAATATTATTAAAACCTTCTTCCCTTGCCATAGAATACACATTTTTAATCTGCTCTACAGTGTGCTTTCTTCCTATAAGGTCAAGTGTCTGCTGGTTCATCGTCTGCGGATTAATAGATATTCTTCCAACATTATGTGCCTTTAACACCCTTAACTTATCCCTTGTTATGCTGTCTGGACGTCCTGCTTCAACTGTAAATTCATGACAGCCGTCAATATCAAAAAGCTCCTTTAAAGCCGTTATGAGCCTGTCAAGCTGTGCCGCACCAAGTGTTGTTGGTGTTCCACCGCCAAAATACACTGTATCAAGTCTTCTGCCTTTCATCGCCCTTGCTACAAAGGTCATCTCCTTAATAAGTGCATCAATGTAATCATCCACATAATTCTTATACGCATCAAGTGCATATGATGAAAATGAGCAGTACAAGCATATACTTGGACAAAATGGTATTCCAATATATAAACTGTAACCATTCTTATAATCTATCTTATTAAGAATGTCCATTTCTTTCTTTGCTACATTTATTGCAAGGCTGGCTTTCTTCTCACTCGCCTTATGCTTATTCACAAAATGCTTCTTTATAGTCTGCTCATCTTCGCCATCTTCAAGCATAACATATGCAATCTTGCTTGGGCGCACTCCTGTAAGATAACCCCAGGGCAGTGTCTTTCCTGTCATCTGGCTGAGCCTGTCATATAAATATGACTTGAATTTATCGTGCATTTCGCTCTTGTTAAGCCCTGTCATATCAGGTACTGTTATATCAATCACTTTATCAGCTTCTGTGGCAACTGTATCCTGCTTATATGCCTTTACCTCCATTCTTGGGTAAAATGAACGCACAAGAACTATTGCATCATCATAAAATGTATCGTTATCAATTTTAATATATATCATACTGTTCATCTTTCCTACGCACCTATAAATGGGTTATGAACCCTCTCATATCCTATGCTTGTTCCCTCGCCGTGTCCTGTATACACCTTGGTATCGTCTGGAAGCACCATTAACTTATCCTTAATTGAACGTACAATATCGCTCATACTTCCGCCTGGGAAATCTGTTCTTCCAACTGACTCACAGAAAAGTGTATCACCTGAGAATAACACGCCGATTGACCCAATATAATAGCACGTTCCGCCCTCTGTATGTCCCGGTGTGTGAATTGCCTTAATATCAAATCCTGCAAGCTTAAGTATATCACCGTCATTGTGCCATACATCAGCCTTCACAGACAGGTTCATTCCATAAGCCTCACCAAGATTAATATGAGGTGTACTTAATGTATTCTTCTCCTCTGCTGAAGCATACACCTTAACATTATACTTATCCCTCACTTCATCTGCTGCCATAATATGGTCAAAATGTCCGTGTGTTAAAAGTATTCCCTTTAACATACAGCCAGACTGCTCTATCATCTCGCTTATCTTTCCAGCATTATCCGCAGGGTCTATAAGCACGCACTCCTTAGTGTCTGTATTACAAAGCAGGTAACAGTTCGTTCCTACCATTCCTAATACTCTTACATCTATTTTATACATTATAATCTCCAATCCCTGTGTCAAAAATGCTGCCGTACGAAGCAATATATAAAATATCTTAACTTCGCACGACAGCAGTTATAAATATCAGCCTGTAGCTCTCTCTATATCTGTCACTCCGTCAATCTTTCTTAAATTGTCAATTAATCTGTTAAGCTCTTCCTTACCAGATACAACAAATCCAAGATTGATTGTTGCAAGCTGTTTCTTATTAACACGGCTGTTCATAAATCTTACATCTATATTGGCTTCCGTAAACAGACGTGAAATATCAACAATAAGTCCTTTTCTATTGCCTGCATATATATTAATCTCTGCACTGTACTTCTCATCTTTATTCTCTGTCTGCTCCCACTCAGCTTCAATAAGCCTTGCTCTTTCATTAGCTGGGAAATTAAGAATATTAACACAATCTGTTCTGTGAATTGATATTCCTCTTCCTCTTGTAACAAATCCAACAATCTCATCACCCGGCACTGGATTACAGCACTTAGAGAAACGGACAGCAACATCATGTATTCCTTTTACAACAATACCGCCTTTGCCCTTCTTCTCCTTCTCTTTCTCCTTGCTCTCACTTGCCACAATGCTGTCAAGTACCTGCTTGTCAGTTATCTCAGCCTTCTTGGTCTTCTGATATTCCTCATTAAGCTTATTGACAATCTGACCTTCTTTTAATGCACCATGTCCTACTGCCGCAAGAACAGCATTCCAGTCTTTGTAACCATATTTTCTTAGTGCTTTCTCAACAAACTCAGGCTTATTAATCTCAGAAAGAACAATTCCCTTACTCTTACAGTAATTAGATATAAGTTCCTTGCCCTTTATAATATTATCTTCCTTAAGCTCCTGCTTAAACCACTGGTTAATCTTGTTACGGGCCTGTGTTGACTTAACCATTGAAAGCCAGTCACGGCTTGGTCCTTTGGAATTCTGTGATGTTATAATCTCAATTCTGTCACCATTCTTAATCTCATAATCAATATTAACAAGCTTGCCATTGACCCTTGCACCAACCATCTTGTTACCTACAGCACTATGTATGCTGTATGCAAAATCTATCGGATTAGAACCTGCTGGAAGTGTCTTAACATCACCTGTAGGAGTGAAACAGTAAACCGAATCAGAGAAAAGGTTAAGGTCGTTCTTAATTGATGATAAGAATTCTTTGTTATCAGACATATCTCTCTGCCATTCAAGAATCTGTCTTAACCAGCTAAGCTTAGCTTCCTCACTCTTATCAGACTCTCCTGTCTTGCCCTCTTTATACTTCCAGTGGGCAGCAATACCATATTCAGCAATTCTGTGCATTTCATAAGTTCTTATCTGCACCTCGAATGGCTGTCCGTTAGAAGCGATAAGTGTCGTATGAAGTGACTGGTACATATTAGGCTTAGGCATTGCTATATAATCTTTAAAACGTCCCGGTATTGGCTTATACATTTCGTGGATAACACCAAGTGCCGCATAACAATCCTTGACTGTATCAACCTTGATACGCACGGCAAATATATCATATATCTGGTCAAGTGTCTTATTCTGGTTAACCATCTTTCTGTATATTGAGAAGAAATGCTTAACTCTTCCGTCTATCTCAGCTTCAATTCCAGCATTGCTAATGTGCATACCTACTTCTTTGATAATGCTCTTTATAAATGCCTCCCTGCCCGGTCTGTTAATATCAACCTGCTTTACAAGATCATTATAAGTATCCGGCATAAGATACTTCATTGATAAATCATCAAGTTCTACCTTAATCTTGGATATACCTAACCTATGTGCAATAGGTGCATATATATCCATAGTTTCTCTTGACTTTTCTACCTGCTTGGCTGGTGACTGATACTGCATTGTACGCATATTATGAAGCCTGTCGGCAAGCTTTATCATAATAACTCGTATATCCTTTGCCATTGCAAGGAACATTTTTCTTAAGTTCTCAGCCTGAACCTCAATCTTATCGTGCTGGTAATTAAGCTGTGTGAGCTTTGTTACACCATCTACCAAAAGTGCTACTTCATCACCAAATTCCCTAGCAACATCTTCACTTGTCATAACCGTGTCTTCCACAACATCGTGCAAAAGACCTGCAATAATAGATTCCTTATCAAGTTCAAGCTCTGCTAATATAATGGCAACACACAATGGGTGAATAATATATGGCTCTCCAGACTTTCTAAACTGTCCTTCGTGTGCCTCCTTAGCCACTTTATATGCTCTCTCTATATCAGATAAATCTGATGAGGGATGATACTGCCTGATTGTTTCTATAAGCTTATTATAAAGCACTTCAGGACTTGTAAAATCTGCTGGAGTATCAACCGACTTGTCCACCTGACTTGTCTTGATATTGGTATTGCCTGCTAATTCTATATTATTCTCTGGCATATAATTTCTCCCTACACTTCTGAATATAGTTTTTCCATAAATTCTCTTGTTGCTACTGCATTTTCTGGTACAGTATTCTCAAGTGTACAATGAACATATGGCTTATGTTCCTTAATCTTCTTAAGAAGAAGCGGATAATTAAGTCCGCCTGTTCCCGCCGCTATTGATTTAAGTTCATCACCTTCAACAACATAATCTTTGCAGTGGACAACTGCTATATCCTTTAATAATAAATCAAATGCCTGATTAATTATCTCATCCTGCTTATCTATATTACCCACATATAAAAGATTGACTGGATCAAATATAATCTGAAGATTAGGTGAGTCTATCGCATCAAGAACCTTTCTTGCTCTCTCAACTGTATTAACAATATGCTTCCATACCGGTTCAATCGCAACTATAACGCCGAACTGTTCTGCATATTTAACAATTGGTCTTAAATTATCTATAAAGCACTGTAAAGCTTCCTCTGAATGGTTAGCTGGCTCATACTTGTACTCCTCATTGACAGCACCTGTCTCTGTACCAACTACGCCACAGCCAAGTATACTTGCAAATCTTATATGTGCCTTATATTTCTCAACTATCTCCTTGTGCTTCTCCCCGTTAGGATTGCAAAGGTTAAGGTAACAGCCAAGTACTGCTATATCAACCTTATTCTCTGCACATAATTCTTTAATATACATTGCAAGACCTGGTGTCATAGTCTCTACTCCAGGCTTGAACTCCTTAATAGACTTGCTTAATGCTATGTGCATACAATGAAATCCCTGATTATGTATATTAGGAATAAGTTCATTAAGTGGTGCATATGCCACATCGTGTGCTCTTATACCGATTCTCATAATTAACCTCCTTAGGCTGTTACTCTATGTTATGATTATTTAACCCAAACAGCCATATCAGTATATTCTTTCTGATATGGCTGTCTGTTTCCGGTGTGCTGTGTGTCCCAGTAAAATGACATCTTTCATTACTGAAATGCCATCTTATGCCTCTTACACATACATCATAATATTTATTTTAACACATTATTGTCAGAATGTCATATTATTTTCACTAATTGCATTATAATAAGTTGCAAGTGGTATGAAACTCTGTGCAAATCCTTTTCCTGAATTACCCTGACATATTACCGCATCATCTATAATAGTCTTGACTCCTACTGCTCCCTTAGGCACTTCATTCACAGCACCCCTGAACGTATTAATTCCATATTCAAGATACTGTTTATTACCTGTAAGCTCATAGGCTATTGCAAGTGCTTCAAGAAGCAGGGTATTATTGCCATTTCTTGCAAGACTTGGAAGCTCCTTATAATAGAACAAACCATTATCCATATAACAGTTCTCTGTCAGGTCATCAACTGCCCTTAATATCATCTGCCTGATATCTTCTCTTGGGAATATTCTGTAATATCTCATAACGCTTCCTACCGCTATTGATATCATAAAGCCTACTCTTATGGCTGTATTATCTGTGTAAGGTGATAACCAGTCGCCATATTCTTCTTCCCACTTCTTAAAATTATCAATTATCCAGTCACATTTTACTAGCCATTTATTATCATTAGTCTCTACATAAAGGGCTGTAAGTGTTCTTAGTGCCCATCCGGTTTCCCTTGCATTGGCTTCACCCGGCACCTGATACATAGGCGTTTCAAGAAGTTTTAATACATTTTCTCCTATTCCAATGGCTGTATCATAGCCTCTCTTATCACCTGTAAAATGGTAATAATCAAGCAGACCCTCGACCCACTCGTGAGAGCATACCATAACACCATTCTTACAATGTCCTGCCGTGTGCTCCCACTGTCCGCCAATTCTAAGAGGATTACTGCTGTAATGGCACACATCTATATCCATCCAATGCTTTGCTGACACAATCAGATAATCCATAAATCTTCTGACACCGGTTCTTGCATACATAAGTGCACACGCATGTGGATAATCGTATTCATTATTGCTCCAAACAGGCTTTCCACCGCCACGTCCCTGAACAGTGTAGCCCTGATCTACCGTGTCGCCCCAGTTAAGCATACCATAGCACCTTGAATGTCCGTCTGCTTTTGCCATAAGTGATATCTCAAAATCATCATTATACTTTACAGGGAACACATCAATCATAACCCCTGCCCTCTTAAACACTTCCGGTGCTATATATGGTCTGTCTGGCATCTGGTATATAAGACTTCTGTTGTCTATCTCCCACAGCTTCATAGCAGGACTATGAAAATGTATCATAAACTGCTGTTCTTTTGCCATTCCTGACTGCATAGTAATCTCCCCGACATTCTCAGGAACAAGCATAACAGCCACACCTTCCCTGCACGACTTCACTGCCTTAGGATAATTCTGCTGTGCCTGATGAACCGTAACACTAAAGCCATCTTCACCATCAGTATAATCAGCCATAAATGTTCCATAAAATACCTCTGCAAAATGCTCATTAGCCTCTTTCACAAGATATTTATCATCAATTACCTCATTGACCTCCTCGCCATTCTTACCAATTATAAAGCTTGTCTTATAATTAGAAGTTGCAACAACAGTTCTTATATTATTGACATCAGCCTTCTTTTCAATCATATCAAGCTCTGTTGTACCTCTTGTCATAAATACAGGACCATCATTATGCGAATTATCTGTACGGATATCACCACAGCCTGTTGAATCGTTACCTGCTGCAATTTTAAGAGGCTTTAACTGCTCTGTAATTACACTATCTTCTGATTTCTTAATATAAAATACAAGCGACTTTATCTTTAACTCATCATCTGATGTATTAATAATTCTGTATGTAATATTAACCCATGGCTTTCCGGCATAACCAGTGACTTTAATAACTGCCTTAATATTTTTGTTCTCAATATTCCCTACTGCGATATTACTGCACTCAGCTTCTACGCTTGCAGTAACTGGTCCGGCCTCAACAACCTTCCACTCTCCAATCTTAAGCTTATAAGCATTGCCATCTTTATCCTTAAGATATGGACCTTCAAAATTCTTATCTGTATATACTTTCCTGTAATCATTAAGCTGCCTGAATATTGAACTGCTGTTGTTGGCAACCTCATATTCCAGACTGCCGCATTTTATTAAAAAGCCATTATTAACCGGTGTTACGCTGACGGTGCCATCTTGCTTAGCACACTCTGATTGTCCGTCTGCTATAAGATTAGCTAACTCCTGTTTAGTAGTTGTCAATACTGCCTTTGCCAACTTATTAGCTGGTAAATCTGCCATAAAATCGACAAAAAGATACTTTATACTGCCGTCATCATACTCTGCCGTAACCTTTGGCTGGATAATACATTTTCTCTTATTCTGAACTATGCTTATATTATCCGTATTATATAGTTCCCCTTTAGCAAATGGAACTGCTATGCTAACACATTCATTAATTCTTGGATATCTGTATAACTTGTCAAAAAATATATCAACCATATAAAGCCTCTTTTCTGTTATGCATTTTACATATGTAGTGTCTGCTATACTATTTCTATTACGTTATGCGTTAAATCTTTAACTATTGTTATTATAATATTAATTGCCACTTCTAACCACTGTTATATTTGTCCAATTTATGATATTATACATATTAATTTACATATAAGGCACATAATCAGGAGGAATATTTTGAACTACGCTGAAATTAAATATAACGACATCGCCAATGGTCCTGGAGTACGTACAAGCATTTTTGTAAGCGGATGTACACACCACTGCAAAGGCTGCTTTAATGAAATTGCGTGGGATTTTAACTATGGTACACCTTTTACTGATGCAACCATATCTGATATAATTAATTCAATGAAGCCAGATTATATTGCTGGTCTTACACTGCTTGGCGGCGAACCATTTGAACCAGCCAATCAAAGGGGACTTATTCCGCTTCTAAAGGCTGTAAAGGAAAACTATCCGGCCAAGGATATATGGTGCTTTACCGGTTACCTTTTTGATGAGGATATTATGGATAAAATGTATGACAAATATCCTGAAACCCGAGAAATGCTTTCATATATTGACGTATGCGTAGATGGCAGATTTGTTGAAGAATTAAAAGATATGATGCTTAAATTCAAGGGTTCATCAAACCAGCGCACAATACTTGTACAGCAGTCTTTAAAAGAAGGCACTGTAGTTACTGCTGAAGAATATCAATAATCAGTGGAAAATCTATATAAAAAAAGTTCAGGTATTAGTCAGTCACCTGAATATCAATAATATTAAGGAGAATAATTATCAATGAAACAGACAGTTAAATTTAAAAAGCTTACACCAAATGCAATAGTTCCAACTTATGGTACAGAATTCTCTGCCGGTGCAGACCTCTATTCCGGAATGACTGAACCAGTGATAATCAACGCTGGTACTACAGAATTCATCAAGACAGGGATTGCTATGGAAATCCCAGAAGGCCTTGTTGGTCTTGTATACGCACGAAGCGGTATGGCGTGCAAAAAAGGTCTTGCCCCAGCCAATAAGGTCGGCGTTATTGACTCTGATTACCGCGGCGAGCTTATGGTTGCATTACACAACCATTCACAATCCCCTGTAACCGTTGAACCTGGCGACAGAATTGCACAGCTTGTACTCACACCTTATATCACTGCTGAATTCGTTGAGGCTGAGGAATTAAGTGATACAGTGCGAGGTGATGGAGGATTTGGGTCTACTGGGACTAAATAATATTCAGCATATTACTGTCATTACATACAATAGCAGCTTCTACCGAAGCTGCTATTGTATATTTATATTAAATTAATTTCGTGTTATTTTAATCAGGCATTTCTAATTGGATTATGGGCATTATATAATCAATCACTCTTATATACCAAAGGGGTTAACAAGAGCCATCCTGCCATTTTCAACCTGATAATATTTTTCCTTTTCTTCATCATAAGCTAATAGCAACAGTTTTCCACCCTTATAAACCGATCCGTCAATATAATAATGACTCTCTCCGTCATAATAAACATCGTGATAACTCCGATCAGCAGCAAGATCTCTGCTGCAGGTTCCAACATGCCCTGCTATTATGGTTTTATAAAACTTACCTTTCGTTGCCGGAAACTTGCCAAGAAGAGTATTATCAGATGCTCCCCACATCCAGTACTCTCCTGCTTCTTCATCTACTCCTGCATGAACAAATATCTGACTTTTTGTTTCAAAATATAAAGGCATCTGCTGAATCCACCAAATCAGCTTTTCATGATTTGAAAGAATCATCTGAACTGCTTCTCTGCTAATTGTTTCCATGGAACATGTTCTTGCTATCTGATTTAAGAAATCCATCTGTTGCTCCGATATAAATGTACTTATGGTATTTGCTCCATAATCAAAATCCGTGCAAATCCAATCATTGAAAGTCATACAATCTTCTGTTCCATCTGAATATATGTTTCTGTAATCCTCAATCCAATCCAAAAACATTTGCTCATGGTTACCCTTAAGAACCACAACTTTTTCTGCACCATATTTTTTCTGCAAATCCCAAAGATACTTCAAAACATAATACGAACTGTCGCCGTAATCAATATAGTCTCCACAAAATACAATGCGATTATCACCACCAAGATCAACCTGTTCCATATTCTTTTGAAGCTCTCCTATGCATCCATGAATATCACTCATAGCATATATCATATATCAATGACCTCCATTTCATTTGACATTAAACAATACTATTCTTCATATTCCGTCAAAGGCCAGCAGCCTCCATCAGTAATACGATAATAACTATCCGTATCGGTATCAACCATTAATACTGGGATAACACCTGTTGACAACACATCTCCATCTATGTATATGTGATTTTCGCCATCATAATATATGTCATTAAACGTTGAATCTCCCGATATCTCAGATGTATAGACATGACCTGCTACCACTTTCATATCCAGACCTTCTATCCTGCCTGTTTCAGCGGGATATTTCGAGGTGTATATATCATCAGATGTCTCCCATTCCCACATATCACCAACAGTTTCATCAATTCCGGCATGCACAAATATAGTATTGCCTTCTGTGTAATATCTTGGCAGGCTGCTCAACCAGCTTATGTATAAATCATCTGCATTTTCATTATCATACCATTGCATGCCGCCATACATCGAATCTATGGTACTTTCGCCGCCTATTACCATATCTTCATGATTTCCTATAAGTGCCATGACCTTATCATTACCGTATTGTTCCTGCAAATACATTATCTTATCAAGTACTCCCCTGCCAGAAGCACCACCATGCACATAATCACCTAGCAATAAAAGCATTGTGTTATCATCATCAAGATGACAGATTACATTTTCCAGAGCAGCCTCAAATGACTCAAGGCACGCATGTATATCACTCATACAATATATTTTCATATACATTCCTCCACAAACTCTCAGTCTTTATCATTCTCACTGGAATAAAATTCTTCACCTGTGTCCAGACATATTGCCGCAAGCCTTCCACCCGGCAGATATGCGCCACAGTCAATATCAATGTGATTATTCTTTATGTTATTTATTAAGTATTTCCTTCAATGTGCGTGGCTCATAATTCATATAAGGCATCATACAGCCTACATTATAAGCCCTTACTATATCATAACACTTCTCTGACCTTGTAAGATTTTCAATATTAAGTCTGCGTAAACATTCCTGATAGAATTCATTTTCATAAGTATTATGAGTATGTCCATACAAATGTATTGTCCCCCTGTGCTGTCCATTCCACATAAGTATAGGATAATGGCTCAATACAAGCTTGTATGCATCTTGGTCTACATAGTCAGTAATTTCCTTATAATCATATATCTCTTCAAAAATATTCTTATACCTCATATCAGAAACATCATCATGATTCCCTTTAATAAGAACTTTCCTGCCCTTTAACTGTGCAACTAAGGCTATCAGCTCCTCGTTTGTACCCCGCATAGCAATATCTCCAAGAATATAAACCGTATCACCATTTGTAATCTTACTGTTCCATTTTTCTTTCATATACTGGTGCATTTCAGCTAATGAATTAAATGGACGGTTATCAAAATTATTGCCTTCCTTTGTCACATTTTTATGGAAGAAATGCATATCACTAATATAGTATTTCATTCGTGTTCCTCCTTTTTTCAATCCTGTACCTGTCTTAATATAGACTCTGCTGCCTTCTTTAATTCTTTATTCAGTTCCTTATCCTTATTATCAACAATTGAAGCTATATCATAATGATGACACAGCCAGTATGCCATTCCCTTACATGACGCATTTACACGGATATCAACTGTTGTATCCGTTTCTTTCAAAACATTTATCTCATATGAAAAATCATCTATCAGTCTTGAAAAATACTCCCTGTCTATCCTGACAATATAAGGTCTTAATTCACCGCCCATCATGTAAGGGTGATTCAGAATATATACTGCTCTCTCTAACGGTATATTAAGGTTATCAAAGCCTATTCCATCACTTTTCCTCTGTTCCTTTACTCTTAATCTGGTCATAAGGTCAACACTGTATGTATATACTTTCCTGCTGTCCCTGTATCTTACCAGACAGAAATATCTTCCATTATTGAGCATAAGTCTTATAGGAATCACTGTTCTTCTTCCCTGAAAATGCAGATAAACATTTTTATTCTTAACATCATACACATTCCAGTCAAATTCTATGTAATTGTCATTTTTAATGGCATCAATTATAAGCTGACAGTTTGCCAGAACATCTGTATTTTGTGCATATCTGGTCTGTCCGAAAGAAGCATTTGCATAAGGTGTTATATTTTTCAGATTCTTCCCTGATAAAGTCTGAATCCGCCCGGCTAAATCCATTGCTCTTTCATTATTAAAAATGTTACTGTACAACACAGAATCAATAAGGAATTTAAACTCTACATCGGTTATAATGTTGTTATAATAATAATCTGTCTTGCGGCGCTCATTGCCATATGTTCTGTATCTGATTACCTTTTGTTCATCAGGCAGATTAAGTTCTGAGTCCGTCAAATCCTTTAATGCTTTCCTGACCTGTTTATCTGTAATGCTTTTATCATAATCCTTATGCATATAAGTAACGATATCAGTAACCTTCAGCGTTATTGCGGCCTCTTTGGAACTGTGTTCTTTTAATATATTAAGCACATTATACTCAACACTCATATTTCACCTTTAATTATTCTTTCTTCTTTCAACATCTTCTTTGTATAATTTTTGTGCATCTTTATAAAAAAGTGCCGCTGATTCCTGAAAATGTTTTATCTCCTCTTGTGATTTCATTTCTTTATCATATTTATTTATCGTATCTGATTGTTTTAATTCCATCTGACGCCCTCCATTTTCTTATAATTACATTTTCATTAATAATTCCTGTATTTCCTTTTTTGCTCTATCTTTTTCTAATGCTGTATACACACTCATTCTCATATCCGAAATAGCACATGCCTGTTCTCTGTCAAAATAATAATGTTCCATCAGCATCTCCTGAAAACAAGCTTTATCCTTTGCACTATCCACCAGATACATAATCTGGTTATGATGTTCCTGCGCCCACATAATGGCAGACAAAATATGGATTCGTTGTTTTATTTTTTCTTTGTGTGTAGCTGTATTATAATCTGATAAATACTGTTTATCGTATGTTTCCACAAGATAGTCAATGTAATGTTTCCTTGCATCACTTCCTGGAAGCTGGATTCTCTCAATATATATTGGATTAACATGCGAGTGTGAAAATTCTCCAAGATAATCATATCCTCTGAATATGACATCAACACATATCTGTATATCACTGTAATCACCCTTTTTGACTTTAAGTTTCTCATACTCTTCATCTGTAAGCCCAAGTATTACTCCGATATTCCCTTCATGTTTCCCATCAACAACTCTTACTATATCCCCATGTCTGAAATTATGTGGAATATCAAATTTTTTATAAAAGCATTTCATACCCGATTCGTGCCAGCAATTCTCCGAATCAGGTATTTCATCAATTGCCTTATTTAAATCCGCTATCAATTCTTTATCTGATATGGTTTCTTTCAACTCTTGCACTGCCTGTTTTTTCTCTGAATTTTTTAAGCACTCATGATTAATTATTATTTCTGCCTGTTCCACATCCGAAAATGTAACACTCTTGTCTTTAAGAAACTCTCTTTCATCTTTAGATGGTACAAATCTGTCTATAAAATTTTCTATCATCAGACACCTCCCAATATTATCCTGCTCAAATCTTGGCATACTCCTTCATACACCGTTTAGCTGTTTCCTCGGTATTGCGCTCTCCTTTGTAAAAACAATAATCACTAAGCGCTTCCATGGCTCTCCTATAAGCTGCATCTTCCTCTTTGTTCTCCATATGTGGCGGCAATTCCATCTGAAGATGCAATGGATTACAATGCATATGATCCCAGTACTCCGACTTTATTGGATATAAAACCACAGCCTGAATATCTGAATAATCAACTTCCCATTTTCTGTCTTTAATCTCTTGAAGATAATCATTCCAGTCATCTTCTCCAAATGAAAGTATTCCATATGTTCCATCTACTATATCCTTCACTGGAGTACCTGCTGACTTATAACAAAATGGGATTTCAAAAAATGCATCTTCAAATCTTTCCGGTCTGAACGGATTTACTATGTCTGCTTCCTCTTTTGACAGTTCATCACTCCACCAATGAACTATATTCCCTTTGTTATTTAATGTATAAGTTCCCACTGGCAGACCATCATAATCCTCATATTTTTCATAATTAAATTTTGAACCGGGTCTTCCCGTACACCTTACCAGATTCTTCTCATCATCATCTGATTTCACAATTATCTGCTTATGTATTTCATATAACAATTCACTATTTATTATTTCTTTTTTATTTTCTTCCATATACTTATTGTTATGCATTTCATCTTCTGCTATACATTTAGTAATATAACGCACTGCTCTTTCATAATCACCGAAAAAACCTCTGCTGTCCCCCTCTTTGTCTTCTACAAAATATACATACCTGCCCTTAGAATTATCTTTAAATGTATCAAATAATTTATTCTCATATTCAATTCTTTCCGTAAGCTGCTTCTTAAGTACAATATCATTCGTAGTGTCCCTTAATAAAGCCAATGCCGTGAGCTTCTGCTGTCTGCTTTTCATGGGGTCATTCCAGACAAGAGTTGCTGTCTGGAAATCTGTAAAGTTATAATTTTGTTCTTCTAAAAACGCCCTGTAGTCATCTGACATAGTTATATCAATCATCTATATTTCTCCTAGTTTGCTCACTAAAATCAGTTGTTTTTTATTTTACCTTCATATTCTCTACAGCTATATGCATTATTTCATTATAGTATTTTACACCAGCTTTTTGAATCCAATATCTACATGCTACATTCTTAGACATATCCGCAATTTTTCCACAAAATATTTTTTCTGTATTTTTTTCGACCAAAACTTGTGTATTATCATCCCAATTTTCTAAAAATTCAAGCAAATTCATCACGATGGCTCCTCTCCTTACAATGAATACTTTTCATTCAATGCCTTTATCTTAATTTTTATATCTTCACGCAGACTTTCCGGCTCAAGAACTTCCACAAGTTCACTGTATTGCAATACCCAGTGTGCCATGCCATAAGGTGAACACTCCACCCTGACGATATCATCATAAGGCGGCTTCGTTTCTGTTCTTATGTATGTGAATGAATCTCCGAACCAGTCATGTAAAAATGTATATCCCGGGCGGACTCTCTTTTTCGGATTGTCTTCACATTTTTCACTCTTAATCCTTAGTGTTACTAAAACCGGCTTATCAAATGACATATTAAGATGTTTTAACTGAAAATCCTCTGACCATTTTTCTGGAAGATTGGCAACATTTTTCTTTGGAATACGCGGTATTCCCTTTATATGAAGCCTGTCATTCCTTCCCGGAATCTCTATATCCGTCATAAGGTCAATCCGCCATATAGACATATTTGGCTTGTAACCTTCATACTCTTTAGCCGCCAGCAGATAGTATTTTCCACCACTCGCAACAATATAGTATGGGCTAAGCTCGTCCATCTCCGCCCTGACAGGCTCCAGCTTTTTCTCATAAGAATAGCCATTGAATCTGAATTGTATTCTCACATTATCATCAATTGCTTTCTGTATAATGGCAAGATTGTCCTTCAGCAGCTCCCTGTCTGCAAGCTCCGGCTCCTGAACCTTACATATATGTCTCGGCGTTCTCTTATAAAATACCGTAGTCATATTGTCCTCAACCTTCCTGACAAGCTCCTGTGCCGACTTGGAATCCAGTGTCCTTGTTGCCATAATACCCTCAATAATTGAGTCAACCTCCTTCTCAGAAAATGTTCTGTTATAGTAAAGGTTCTTTATGCGCATTACATTTGCAATATAAGAATCATCTTCATCAGAATCATCTCGTTCATATCGTTCCTTGTCACCATAAAACTTTTTGAAATCATCAAAATACAGCCGCCACTCAGCCTCTGGCTTATAATCACTTCCTCCATCTTCCAGATTCATAATATTTGCCATATCTTTTAAAAGCCTGTTAATAGTCTCTTTATCACCAATATACGCATTTATATTTTCATCTTTCCTCATCTTAGCAATACTGGTAGGGTGTCTTCTGTCTGTATTCTTTCTCAGATAATCCCACACCTTATACATACGCTCAAAACGGGTTGGTTTCTGAATCTTTCTCTTTGCCATATGTCACCTCGTGTTAATCATAATATGTTGTATTCTCTATTATAATAACAGTTCAGTCGGTTTTTTCCACCATTTATCAAAATTTATTAATTAATATAAAATTCTTTCATGTCATTTAACCTTATTGCTCCCAATGTTCCCTCTTTACCATAACATTTATAACCAGCTCCACAATCTATGCGTATAGTCCGTCCTGAAGGAGACACCCATATTCTCCTGTTATCAGTTGCAGTATGCCCCACAACCGATATAAACTGCTCATGTTCCTCCATACCTCTGATAAAATACTCATAATGTCCGTCTCCCATATATATCTTTCTTTTATCAAACATACGCTCAGGCGTAAAAAATGTCTGTGCATGTGCTATCTGGTATCTCCTGCTATTAATAGTGAGATTAATAAAAAATGGCTTTTCCTGTATCCATTCAGCAAGTCTTAGCATATCAACAGGTGTCAGCCGCTTCTCCATAATAGCCACCGTATTATAAGAAATATATTCCCCGATTTTTTTATGTCCGAATTGTTCAATAATCTGTCTTGCAACCCAGACATCATGATTGCCCTGTATCACCTGTATATTGGGATATTTTAATATTTCAAAATACAGCTCAACTGGCTTATCTCCACGGTCAAATATATCTCCATCAATAATCAGCAAATCATTCTCATTAAACTGTATCTTCTTTAACAGCCTTTTAAATCCATCTGCATAATTATGAATATCCGAAACCACATATACATTTCTATTATCATCTATTGTAATATCCATAAATATATGTCCACCTCTTTTTCACATTTACCTGCTATGTTCAAATGTATTTTTCTATGTTTAGTTCCGTCTTGGTTTGTCTGAAAGCACCAGCACCATTCTTTTCTTAAGATGAGTGTCATATTTTATTTTTTTATATGTTTCTTCTAAATCAGGGTTATTCTCCATTCCTATGCCATACACATACATACTGTCATATTTTTCTGAAATGTTTTTTCTATACTCATATGATTCACCTGACCAGTCCAGCTTATTGACAATATTAAACCATCTGCCAATCTGTAAATAAGGCTTTAAATCTTTAAATGTCAGACTATCACAAATGTTTCTTTCAATATCCCGTGGCTTATCAGATAATACTATCTCTATCGCCGGCTGCATTGTAAGATTGCTCATAGATATACTTACCTCACCATTTGGTTCTTCTGGTTCTGAATAAATATCCAGCGAAAACTCCACATCAGTCATTCCTACTCCATAAACATATAATTCATCATATTCCAAAGACGGAATATCAGATATCAACAGATAATTATGATAATCCCCATCTTCTAAGCAAATTGATAATCTTGTGTTTCTTGCCAGAAATCTTCTTATCTCTTTAAATTTAATTGCCATTATGATTCTCCTTATCTATAGAAAGTTTTCTTTTGTTGTTGACTTCATTTATATTTAGACAAGATGACCTCTCGTCTATTATTTATTATAATGTCAGAGAGGTCGGTTTTTTTCGCCTTTGGGGTGTTATTTAATTTTTCTAATATTTTTTATTAACTCTATTTCTCCTTTTATCTCATTAAGTCCAGGGTCTTTATCTCGCATTACTGTTGCCTGTTGTTTTATTAATCCGACATAATAAGTTAAATAATGGTCTAATTCATTATAATAGAGGTGTTGTTTATTTGTTGTTATCCAATCTTCAGAATTAAACTTTATTTTTTCTGGATTTTGATTGATTAAATTTTCATAATTCCACTCATCATAATCATAGCTTAAATTATAACTAACATCATATTTTTCTTTCATAAACCAAGCTCTTTTTTTATGAATATCCGTGTTATATGTATAAGGAAATTTTTCTATAAATTTAGGAGAATACTCCTCAATGGAATTAATTATAAAATTGTAATGTTCTTTACTATCCCTCTTCAATTTATTATTTTCCAAGATTATACTAGGTGCTAATTCCTCATCTCTCATTCTTTTTCTAATAAAGAGCATTAATTCCATCGTACCTATGCTACAACCATACTTGCCTATCATCTTATCGTCTTCATCTTTTATTTTGTTAAACTTCTCCTCAAATTCTTTATACCATTCACTACCTTCAGTTTCATTAAATATTACTTTTATTGTTTCTTTAAAATCATTACTAAATTTCTCTGAACTAATAGCCATTGTTATATAACCCCTTTCAAAACCAATAAATCTCTTATCTTATTTCTTCAACTTCAAAATCAGACACTAGAACACAAACAGCACAACTCATATGCATAAAACTCCAAACGCTACTACTATGGCTGTTTCGCAGATATTATTCCATTACTATATAGCTGGCTGTTATTATTAAATCCGTTCATAATCCCCCTTCCCTCAAGTCTTTATCTTTAGTTTTCACGACCTGATAATATAGGTTAATTATACCACAAATTGTCTTTAAGGAGTATCCCTAAATGACTCTAATATTGCAATTATTTCCTCTCTGTCTTTATCTGTTAATTTTTTGCTTGGTATTGAAAAGAACATTGTTTCTTTAGGTGTTTCAAAATAACAGCCTAAATAAATTCCCGTGTGACATATTGAATAACTTGTAGAAGCTGGCATCAATGCATATCTTTCTGCACCATCATCATATTCCCTTACATCAGGTGAAGTTCTTGAATATTCTTTATAGTCCTTTGTCTTAACTATCACCAATTCTCCGCCAGAGTTATACCTTGGTTTTGATACAACATCATTTTTAGCTTCTACCATAATATTACCCATAATTTCTGTTCCAAATTTATCATCTCGTGCTATATATTCAATCTGAACTCCATTATCGTTTTGAATTATAACAACTTCTGTATTCGCATTAGCCCGCTCTGATACCACTGTCCAATTATCCGGATAGTCAAAATAAAATGTCGTCTGCTCCGGGAAATATTCTGCCATTCTCGTCTTATATGTATGAAGCGGCCCTGATTCTTTTACATCTGTTCCTTGTGTTACCTGCTCCTGCGTTGGCTGCTCCTGTGTTGGTGCTTCTGCACTTGCCTCACTTCCCTTTGGCTTATCATCTTCTGGCTGCTCATTATATGTACATTCCTTCACAAACTGCTTCGTGCCATCAGCAAGTCTTTCATAATGAAGTGATTTGCTTCTTGCAAATGATGTAAATTCACAACTCTTACTTATATCCATTGTACAAAGAAGTGATTTCTTATTCTTATATTTAACACTTTCATCACCAACTCCAATTATGAAAACAGGACACTTAACATTAACATCAGAACATATCTGTCCATTCGGTCTGCCAGTTCGTGTTGCTTCTGCTTCTGCACCTATATCAAGTTCTGCATCTAACAACGGAATAGATCTCATTGTTACAAGCATTGGTGCTGTCCTGAAATACAATCCCATTGTTCCTTCTGCCTCAATTGATGTCTGCATAGATGAACGAAGCCCCATTGTTCCATTCACGCCTTTCCCTTTTTCATATGATACTCCTGCATAATATGGCACTTCTACTTTAAGATTAACTGAACCATCTACTGCTGGAACAATATATAACGCTACATTTACTGCAACAAGATTACTACCAATAAGTGCAGGTGTCTGACATAAAAGGATTCCATCTGAAAAATCACCTTCAACTCCGATTTCTCCTGAAATCTCTGAATCAATATCAACACCTACAGATGCATATTTTAACCCACTCTTAAGAGTATATTTAACCTGTGCTCCTACATTTATATTATTAACGTCCCATTTTATAGAGAAATTCTCACATTTTTTATTGAGCTTCTGTTTAATAGGAAGCTCGTATTCTGCCTCCGTATCATTATCTGTCAATGTAACTTCAAGTTCATTATCATCATTTACCGCTGCCTCTATTGCGAATCCCTTGGAATGGATATTACCAGACACATCTGCTGTCAGCATAGTTACAGGCTTTCCAGCCGACACCTTCACATTATCAAGTCCATAGTAACTAATAATATCGTCAATTCCTATGCTTGCCGAATCTGAAACTATAAGAGTATTAAATACCTCGTCTATCTCAGGGTCTTCCAATGAAAATGTACCATTTCCCATATTCTCAACGATTTTCTTTGCAATTTTCTCGCCCATATAATCAAATACAAATGTGTCACCTTTTTTCAGATTTTTGGCTGCACTTTCATCTATATATATAATGTTTTCATCTTCTTTATAATCTTTAATATCAAAAAACTGAAGCTGAGAAACATTTTCTTTATAAGAAACATTTTCAATATCTTCAGGCCAGAATTCTCCATAATATAAATCATCAAATTTATCAAGAATACCATCAGCCTCCTGGTCGGAAAATCCTCTATCAAGCGAATCTTCTGTTATCAGGTTATTATTAATTGCAAGTTCTATATTGGTATTATCTGATATTGCATCATCAGTTCCAAGATATATCTGCATTTTGCCTTCGCCCATTGCACGCATTGAAGTAAGAGCCATAAATCCGCCTGATGCTATGTCATCATTACTAAATTCATCGCTATCTGTAATATATCCATATTCCTTAGCCGCTTTTCTGTAATCCTCTGCTTCAACGCCCGTCTTATTGCATAACTTCTTAAGCCAGTCATAACATGTTATATCCTCATTTTTAGTCACTGCTGCGTTACACGAAACATTTATATCATTACTGCTTTTTTTCTTCGATGAAGCTCCAGTTACAATGCCTGTAACTATTGCCACAATAACTATTACTGCTACCGATACGCCTATTATTATTTTCTTCTTCACAATGTGTCCCCTTATGTTTTATTTATTTCCATGGAATTTCTTGAACTCTGATTTCTTTTCCTGATTCTTCTCTATAAAATTTATGTTTTCCACTTTCTGCATCTGCAAGACTACATATCTTTTTCTCCACCATTGTGTTATCTAATTCAATATAATCTCCCATATCACCATGAACCTTATATAGCTTGATGCCCAATATTTCATTATAATTTGCAATATAATGATGGTTAGGGTTACTATCTTTTTTGTAAGCTGGTGTATTTGCTGTATTTTTATCTGGCTTTCTGCTTTTCACACCAACATTACCTGATACACTTTTATATGAGGTTGACCCTCCACTTCCAGAAGATGTACTTCCTGCACTCTCCTTTGAACTATTACCAAATATTAATATAGCAGCCACTATTCCTACAATAATAATCGCTCCTGCTAATGCACCAATTGCCACTATATTTTCCAATAATAAAATTAACGCCAATATAATAAGATATGCTGCTAATCCTAATCCTTCTGCAAGAAATACATCACTTCCATCACTATCTGTAAGAAGTTTAAAGAAAACTATAATTGTAATAAGCAGAACAACATAATATATAAATCCCGTTTCATGATTTACAAAATAATGGTAATTCGTTGATATTTTTACAACACAAAATACCATTGCAATTATATCTATAATAAACAATATCCATTTCCATATTACTTTTTCCGCAAACATTAAAATAATTGAAACCAGGGTCTGTATACAAATAATTATTGCCAATATAATCCAAACTACGTTATTAGATATTATATATGTTGTTCCACTTGTAAAATTAGCACTGGCAAAAGCTCCATTTTCTTTAACTCTGGCAACACTCAGTGGATATCCGCCATCAATAATAAATTTTATATATGCAAATACTGCCATTAATCCAATAATAATTACAAATACCCACGAAAGATATATAGCTATTGTTTCAAGTGGACTCTCTTTTAATTGTTCTTTATAAATACTAACTCCTTCATCTATCCATCTTTTCAATCTGTGCACTCTGTTTTCCTCCTCATATTTAACGTTTTATCTATTCCTTTGATGATGCTTTATAAACTATTTCTCCTCCTTTCCTGCTAATCTCATAATTTCTATGACCTATACTGTAATTAGCCGATATCTCTTTTATTTCAGATAAATATCTGTCAACAGTAACAAGTTTTTCTTCCATTTCAAGCTTATTCAGGTCTGAGTCAGATTTATCAGATAATATGGTGTCGACCTTAACCCCAAACAACTCAGAAAACCTGCACAAAGTATCCACTGATGGCACACTCCTGCCACACTCTATATTTGAAATAGCAGAAGCTGTCAGTCCAATATCCCTGCCAAGCTGTTCCTGCGTAATTCCTCGTTCAATTCTTAACCTTGAAATATTAATACCTATCTTATCCGTTCTCATATCTTTTCCCTACTTGTTATATACCAAGTAATTATACAATCATTTATAAATTTCCAACATTTTCAAATACTTATAGTCCAGCACTGTTAATGTAGTTCTCGTATCTGATAAATTCTGTCCTCCTTCTTCATAATCATACAATTGACTATTTCCCCCAGCGGTCAATAAACCGTATTTCTAAATTTTTTTGAAAATCATTTCGGAATTCTTTATCGCAGTGCTTATCTGGTGCTACAAACCTATATTGTGAGTTCTATTTTTTACAATCATACTTTACTATTTATATCAATAATTTGAATTTTGATTTGAATTAAATGATTTTAAATTAATGACTTTTGCTGATTCTGATTCCTATTGAATCAACAGTGTATTGCAAAATAAAAAATAAGAATGTAGTTTTTCCGACATTGTTATATGCCATAATTCCTACATTCTTATGATTGAAAAAAATTCTATCTATTTCATTTGGAATCTAATGCTTAAGTGCATCCATACATAAAAAGTAACCCTGTTTCCCATTATCCATTTTATAAACTTAAACTTCTATTTCCGCTGCCATGCCATTACATATTCCTTTTCTCCAGTAGCTTCATCTAAACCACTATTTTGAACATCAAATCCTTCTCTTTGATAAAAAGATATTGCTCGTGTATTTTTTTGATATACATTCAAAAGCAATTTACTCCGTTTATCTTTTGCATAATTCAACAAAGCTTTACCTATACCATGCGATTGCATTTCGTCAGAAACAAAAATACCCTCAACATATTCATCGTTTAGACCTATAAAGCCCCATATTCCTTGATTATCTTCATAGACATAGACAGTTGTCTGTAATAATAGTTCTTTCACTAATTCAAAATTATTTTTCCAATATTGCACAGATATAAAATAATGTGCCTTTATATTAGTGTCCAACCATATCTTTGCAACTCTATTTACATCAGCTTTTCGTAATTCTCTAATCACAATGGTAGTTCTCCTACATATTCCTATTGAACAAAATCTTTTTATTTCTCCTGAATCATCTTAAAATGCTTCAGTACCTCCACAATTGCTCTCTCACTTATCTTGCGGACACTGTGGTTGCCTACTTTCTTCATTTTTAGAAAATTTATTTTTGTTTTAATTGGGACAAAAGAACAACCGTCTCGACAGTTGTTTCAGATTTCGGAAAAAATGTATCTGTTTCAATGCCCTGATAATAAACAGGAAAACGAAACTGTATACTCTTTAAAATCTGTCCGTTTTCAAGCGGCTGCGGATATATTTCAATGCTTTTGATAAAGCTTTGAAAAAATTCTTTTTTCTCGACCTCTGAAAAATCCTCATATATTATATCAAATAATTCAAGAAATTCATAGACTCTTTTCTGAGAAATCTGTTGTTCACGGATACCTTGAATTTGCATTTGCACCGTCTCCAGAGAATCGTTTGCTTCCGCAATCTCATCATACAGGGAATCCATACGATTTTGCATATCATTATATTTTTTCTCATAATGCTTATCAGAATAATCCAAACGGTCAATCTGATTACCCAATCTATCCTTTGCTACCGTCAATTGTTTTATCTGAGCTTTTACTGATTTTTCTTCATTTTCGTATGTTTCTAAATCCACACTGGCTTCCAACTTTTCTTTGATTGCAGTATCAAACTGCGAATTTTTTACAATATGCCTGATAACTTCAACAACAGCGTCATTCACCTTGTCCTGATGAATTTGCTTTTTGTAAGTACACTTATGTCCGTCCAATTCCAAGCGGTGCTTGCAGGCATAATACCAATAATCTCTGTAAAAGCTACCGTCTTTCTTCCTTTTTCGATTGACGCTCCCGTATAAAGCAGCTCCGCACTCCGGACAGCGCAGAATGCCTGACAAAAGGTGCTGGTGTTCCGCACTATATATCTTCTCACTTTTTACGCCGGTCTTTTTTCTTTTCTCCTGAGCCAACTGCCAATTTTCTTCACTGATAATCGCATCGTGTATTCCGTCATAAACCGGATATTCTTCTTGTTTTACAACATGGTACTGATTACGGCTGCCTTGTATCTTTTCCGTCTTGCGTCTGCCAAACGCAATTTTTCCGCAATAAATAGGATTGTCTAACACGATTTTTACAAAGTGTGCTGTAAATGAATCTAATGTCCCATTCTGACGCTTCTTTTTCACATAACCCTGTCGGTTCAAATATCTTGCCACAGCATTTGCACCCATTGTAGTGTGAATAAATTTATCGTATATAACACGGATAATTTCAGCTTCATCTTCGGCAATTTTTAATTCACCGTCAATAAGTTCATATCCGTATGGAGCAAAACCGCCGTTCCATTTTCCTTCACGGGCTTTTTGCTTTCTTCCCTCCATTGTTTGAACTAAAATATTTTCTCGCTCAATTTCAGCTACTGCTGACAGAACAGAAATCATCAACTTTCCGCTATCTTTGGAACTGTCAATTCCATCCTCCACGCAAATCAGATTCACACCGTAATCCTGCATAAGTTGTAGCGAACTTAGAACATCTGCCGCATTTCTTCCAAATCGTGAGAGTTTGAATACAAGTACATATTCCACACTATCTTTTCCGTTGGATATGTCATTCAGCATACATTGAAACTCTGGTCTGCCTTCTATGTTTTTGCCGGATTTTCCTTCATCGGAATACTCTCCGGTCACCGTAAACTCTTGAAATTCTGCATATCTTCTTAATTTTTCTTTTTGTGCATCCAAACTGAAACCGTCCACCTGCATAGATGTTGATACACGAGTATAGATATAACAATTTTTCTTTCTCACAAAACCACTCCTTCTTACATAATTGCATTTATATTTTAATTTGATTTCTTTCTAAACTCCAATGTGTGAGCAGAAAGAGGCATTACGCCCCCTTTCCGTTTATATTTTCTCGGCAAAGTTTTCGTTTTTAATTGTCGTTTTGGAAATATCTTTATAACATCTTCTGCCGTTACAGTTCTATATCTCATCCCATATTTCAGATACATACGAGCCATTAAATCGACAAAACGGTCATATTCTGCCTGTGTTTTCTTTTCGTCATTCAACTTCATCATCGTTCCTCCCTTGCGTTGCGTTCTCGTTTTCTCTGCCAGTTTTCCAGCAGTTTTATGATTGTTTTTTGCATATCCTTATTGGAATAATTCTTGGGGAAATACTTTCGTATTTCCTCCGTCATAAATTTGACTTGTTCCTTTTGGTTTGGCTTTTCCTCACTTAACACAGCAAATACCGTGTCAACAGATAATCTTCCTTGGCTGCTGAATTTTCGTAAACGCTGAGCCTGTGAGAGCGACGGAGTAGCGTCGGCATATTCAATTTCATTAACCAAAACCCTCTGTTCTCTTTCGGGTAAATATGAAATTTCAACCGCCGGAATAAACGCTATCCTATGTTCGTCCACCATTTTCAGCAGTTCGGGGATAAGGTAAGTAAGACGGATATATCGGTAAACTTGGTCACGGCTTTCGCCTAATTGCTGACCGATTTCTGTGGCAGTATCAATATTTGTCGCAACTTGCGATGAATTTTTCGGTGGTCTGCCAGCCTTACGTTTCATCGCCTCAACTTTCATCTTGTAAGCAAAGGCTTTTTCACTTGGGAGCAGATTTTCTCTTTGTAAATTTGCGTCCACCATTGTGATAACCGCTTCTTCTTTTGTAAGTTCTTTTACGATTGCGGGGACAGTATCAATGTTCAACTCCTTGCAAGCTGCCACTCGTCTGTGTCCGCTGATGATTTCATATTTGCCCCTTAAAAGCGGTCGGACAATTACCGGCACCAACATCCCTGTTGTGCGAATACTCTCCACAAGTTCCGCTTGTTCCTCACCGGTTCTTTCCTTGAACGGATGGTTTTCAAAGGGGATAAGTGAGTCAATTTTTATCTTTTCTATTCTCTCTGTCATTGTAAGTACCTCTCTTTAACTCAAAATTTCTATGGCACTCAGGTAAATGCCTTTTGGATTTTCCTTGTATATGAGCTTTAGTTTTGTTCCGTTATCTATGTCATAAAATCCAAGATATTTCTGCCACCAGAACACCGGAGTGATGATTTTTTGTCCATTTACCAGCCGGAAGAATAGGCGGAGCATACCTGAACCAGCTTCAGCTCTCATAGTCAATGTGGCGATATATTCTCCTGTTTCTTTGATAAATTCATAATCTCCCGTGTAAATTCTTTCCTCACGCATTTCTGCACGGGTATATACTTTGTTTGCTATCATAATTGTTCCTTTCTCTTATCAGTAATTTCTTTTCCGGCTGGTAGAGAGAATATATATTTATTTATATAGTTATAGGGGAAGGGTTTCTGTGTTACTTTTTCCGAATTTGACTTCCGACCTCTAACCGCACTTTTTCTGTATGAAAAAGGTGCGGATTCTTCTGATTTTTCTCTCTGTAAGCCGTTTGATTTTTGAATAGGTGTCATTCCTTGCCTTATCCCGTATCGTTAAAATCGTTGCCGTTTGGTGCGTTTTTGACACCTCTTTTGGAATGGTATTTTGGGCAGCTGACAACAACCGCTCGAAAGCTCTGCTTGCATTGGTTTGAGCATTTACGGCATAGGTCATTGTAGGTTCTTCTGCCAGTTACGGGACTTAGGAAGAACGCCCATTCTTGTTTTGCTTTCTTTGATAATCTCGACATTGTAAAAACTCCTTTCAATTGGTAGGCAACGAAAACGGTCAAAAATTAACCCCTGACAAATATTTTTTATTACCCCCTCACTTGTTAGAACCGGGAACGCTTTTTTTGGGGGGGGTGTTTTTTGAAAAATTTATATTTTTTAATATTTGCCTCTCTACTCATTTGGACAAAGGGTGACGAAATGCACACCCATTTTCCTGATTTTCAAAAATTTTTTATTTACCCCCTCACTTGTTTGAACTGAGAGAGCCGTTTTGTACCCCCTCCGGACGGAAAAAGTTTCGGAAAATAAAAAATCCCTCCGATTTATCAAGTCGAAGGGGAAAATGAGTTTGAATCTTGTATTAAATCGTAACCGCTAAAAGCAAAAAGCACAGCCGACGAATTTTCTCCATAAGCTGTGCTTTGATTTTTAATTGTTAAGATTATGGGCAATGCAATTCAATATCAAATGTTCAATCTTAGCAGCAGACCATTTGTGGATAGGTTTATCCAAAACGGTTCTCGTTAGGTTTGCACCCTAAGACCCGAAAGAGAATCGCATATTCTCATTTTCAAAATTTTCGGATGAAAAAGGTTTTGTTCGTATTTTCAAAAAATAATATTTTTTCTTCAATGATATTTTGAAATCAGTTCGTTGTATTGTTCTAAAAACACAAAAAGTCCTTTCCCGAACAAACAGGAAAGGACCTAATACTGAACGAAACAAAATCGAGCAACAAAAAAGCGCCGCAGAAAACAGATACACAAAAGGGTACAATTATCCTTTTGTATATCCGGTTTCGTACGGCGCTTGGTAGCTTAGTTTCTTAAAAACTATCTCCGCTTGCTCGATTAGAAATCGTAAGTATTCATTTGATGCTACAAGTCTACATCATTTAATTCTGAATTTCAATAGCTATTTTCAAATTCGTAGTGAGGTGTCGCCATTTGGCAACACCTCGCTGTACTAAAGCCGTTATTTACTCGCAAAAATTTCAATCATTGTTCTGCTAAGTTGTCAAATAAATTCCACGGAGTATCCATATATTTATAGGCATAATCGTTGGTCTCTTGTTCCATCTGCCTATAGAGAACATCAAAATTTGCGTGTGTAATAAACGCTTCCTGAATTGGTTGTTGCCAGTAATCCCATAAGCGTGGAGAAATCACAATAGAATCAGTCCATCTTGGTAGATTGTTATTGAAATAGTTTTCTCGGTCTACTATGTTTAACTGTTCAAATTGTTTACCAAATTCTTTATAGCATTTGTTGTTGTCTTCCAGCCAACTCCAAATGCAAAGAGATTTCCCTTCAGTAGGGAAAATATTAAGATATATTTTGGCGGTTGGCTGATCACTCATCATATCATTTAGCTTATTTCCTTTAATATCGTGTTCAAGTTCCGTCATCATTGAAACAGCGAAACTTACTTCATAAGGAATTTCCCAAATAACAGAGGATATTACGTCAAATTTTTCTTCCAATAAGTACTCATCAAATTGCTTTTTCTCTGCATCATTATCCGAATTACCGATAGAAAGCATTGTTAAGTAATCTAAAAAATCATTCGATTTTGCTAAATCATAACCTTCTTCACGAAGTTTTTCATAATGAATACAAGTAGCATTTATCTGTTCCTGTTTTTTATGATAATGCCAAGCCATCGTTCGATATGTCAACAAAAACAATTGCTTAGATGTGCAAGTAAATGGTTTGTCTTCAATTTCTTGAAAAAGTATCTTATCGTGATATTTGCAAAAGCCTGTAAAAACCGTTGCAATTTTACGTCCCTTTGTTTCTGCCGTCTGAAATATGAGATGTTGCACTCCATCCATAGATATAATCATACCATTTTCAGAAATTTTATTAAGGATTCGATTGTTTTGAATCGCGTGTGCTTTTATGATTTTTTCATCGCACTCATCTTTGTTTGGATGTAGACATTGCTTAATATGTGCTTCGTTTTTCAAATTCTCGGAAGAACGCAAAACAGCCTCAGCCAAACGCTGTTCATCAGATTTATCCAAACAACACTTTTTATATTTCTTTCCGCTGCCACAAGGACAAGACTCATTGCGTCCTATCTTCATACAATTATCACCTCATATTTTCCAATCATCTTCATAGTCCATAAGACTCATTTGTAAAACAAGCTTATCCTTACTTGCTTCTCTTTTAGGTATTTCTGCTATATTTACACATAAAGATAAGTTGATGATAGCCTCTCGAAGAATTTTTAATAAGAATATCACTACCTCATACAATTCTTCTTCTGAAACATATAACGCCAATCCATCTCCATATTCGGGAATATCTTTTTTGCTGATTATATCATATACTTTTGTATACTTATGCTCTAACGAATTTCTAATATCAGATATTCTTTTCAGCTCTGGATTTGGAGAATCTTCAAATTTCTCCGAAAAATCTTTACTAATCCAATATAATGAAGATAAAGCAAAGTTTTCCGAAGGATTCAGCACATTTTTATAATTATATGCCTTTTTCCCTTTACCCGCGGAATCTCGCCATATAGAACGAAAATTTATATCTCGCTCATTAATACCTAGTTCAAAATAATGCTCAAGAAAATATGCTATTTTATCAAATAGTCCATAGAGCGTTTTAAAAGCGGTTTTCAATTTTTCTACTCTAATTGAATAAAGAGAATAATCTGTATATGCTTTTATATATGTATCCTTATCCGCATAATGTGGCTCTGATACAAAAGATAATGTGCTGTAATAAAGATACCTTGCATAAATATATTCTTGTTTAAGCTGACTGAACATTCCGTGAAAAATAGGCTTGGAATGAATATTTGCTATCATATTCGGAAGTTGAATTACATCTGCTGCAAAGCAAGATTCTGCTATAGGCAAATCATTCAATGTATTTAAAAACAAACCATTACTTAAACACCACTTGCGATAATTAAGTTCATCAGGGTTTTCGTAAGAAAACTGTTTAAAACATAAATCTGGTTTTAAAACTTTTTCAATATATTCCGGAGCATAACAATCAATAGTAGCTTCGAAACAATCTTTAGCTTCAGAATATGTATTAGGGTCCGTAGATTTAATCGCATTGTCCAAATAATGGTATGCGAAATAATGAAATATATCTCGATGTCCATTATCATATTCAAGCATTCCATAATGTTGATATACTCTACCTAAATTTCCAAGAGCCATTCCAAAATTATCATCAATATTAAGTGCCTTTTTATATTGTTCAATAGCAGCAATTTTTCGTCCACAATGATCTAAAGTATTTGCATAATTTGTATATAAGACTCTTTTAAATCCTAAAACATATGGCTTGTACTTCTCATTAAAATATTCATTAAATTCAATCAATGAAATACTTTTACGAAAATAATACAGCTGCTTTTCGGTTGACTTTTCGGTTGAAATCCCTTTAAATTTTGCAAAATCACTATACACCGTTCCCATTGAATAATATAACTGAGCTTGGGAGGCAGCATTTTCATCACAAAGCATTTTCTCAGTTTCAGCAAGCAATTGCTCTAATTCATTAAAATTGTGATTAATTGTTGCATAATCAAATCGTTCGGACATTCTTCTTACATCTTGAGAAAACGGATTGACAAATTTGCTTACTGTACCTGCTTCATCATACATAACAAGCCCCTCCCCCTACAATTATTATATTTCTCCGTTTTTAGACTGTTCAAGTATTGTTTCTATGCGAGCTTTTGTTTTCGTTTTTATTTCTGCAGAATCAACGATTTCATCATAAGCTAAATGGTTAACATCAAATGGAACAGATGGGCATTTATCAGATTTCTGAAAATAAAATACCATTCTCCCGGTATCTACGTGCTTTAATGCATAGCCTATTTCAATCATCACATTGTGACGAGCACCGGAAATATCTGCAATAAAAATATCGCACTCTCGGATATCTTCATACATTCTTTTTCTGATGTCAAAAGTCCCAGTAACACAGGTGCCTAAATCAACAAGTTCTAAATTAAGATCATCAGCTAATTCTTTCATAGCTCTTATTCTACAGTCTGCACGATCTGCTTCATCCTTACCATCGTGTTCAGCAGAAGGATACCACCTTGCAAGAAAAACTTTTTTAGGAACATACTTATAGATTTCATCATACAAGTTTATAACATCATCAATATGCAGTTTTTCAACATTACCGATGTTATTCTTCTTTATCCACGAAAGAAATCCACGATATTTAGATTCGTTTGTGAGTCTGTAGTAAGCCAATGCTCCAATAACCGCAATGTTTGTTGTAGTTGCAGTTATTTTAGATTCTATCAATGCTCGCTCTACTTCAACAAGCTGTGTCCTGACTTTAGAAATTGCAGAATCGTTTTCTTCTACACTTTGATTCTTTAACAAAAATCCGAACAGATCAACAAAGAAACTACATTTTGCTTGGCTTATGTAGGAGCTGATAGCGGGGAAATAGGAAAAATCAACGCTCTGCAAGGTCTTTCTTGCCAAATAGTATTTCCATCCAAAAGAAGGGTCTCTTATCAATGTGTCATCAGAAAATACTTGAGGACTTTCCAAAATGACTTTTAGGTTTTCTTCCAATTTCAACGGAATTTGCTTCGCATTGATATTGTGAAAAATCGCTCGAGTAAATTGATCGTTTTCACTCGGATTGCGGAAAAGTAGCAAGCAGAACGGCAATGTGAAATCTATTGCCACGTCATCAGCCGCACTCAGTCTATGATTTCCGTCAATTCGCATCAGCTCACAAACAGATTCATCGAATTTTACGTGAGCCAAATAAATCCTTTCAATTCTGGGCAGCCTGTCATATTGGTTCAGCACATTTTTGCTGGCATGACGTGAAATGTTGAATTGAAAATTACCGATACTCTTATTCCAAGTTTGTCCTGATTGCAATGATTCGTGAAACAAGGTAAGCTCATCAAAATCTTTTGTGCCATCAGTCAAATTGGCTGCAAGAATTACTTCTGGAAAAAACTTGTATTCTCCGGCATTTAAGAATCTTGCCATGTCTCCTTTGTGCTCGTCAATTAAACCCCTCTGTACTTCTGCATTCGGCTTAGAAATAGCGCTCAGCATTTTGTAGGATGCAAAACCACGCAAGCATAGAAATCCGCCCATAGAATATTCTAAAATTCCGCTTAATTTAACCATATCTTATTCTCCCAATAGTTCTCTTTCAAACTGCTCTTTTGCAGCTCGCCATTCTTGCTCCGCTTCTGCTCTCAGCATTCTTGCTTCAATGCGACGTTTTCCAAGCTCTTTTACAATTTCTGCTTGAACCCCAATATCAGGCACGGGAATGTAAAGATTTTTCACGTCATCATTTGAAATTCTCGGGTGGGTATTTCCTGTCATCATATGCTTCGTTTGCGACAGTATTAAGTCGGAACGAAGAATAACTGCCACATATTCAGGCAAAACAGTTTCGGTATCAATTACTCTCATAACATGAAACTCTGTAGAGCAAATACCTTCCTTTTCAGCCAAAAGAACTTTGTTTAAGTAAGGCCTTAATCTTCCGTATAAGATATCGTCCTTTTCATAGGTAAATGCTTGTCCTGCTGCTTCTTCCTGGACTCCACTTAATTCTCCAGTTTGGCTTTCCACTCCCGCTAATCCAAGGTAATTCGTGCTATTTTCAGCACTTACAAGATTGCGATAGAAAGTAACAATATCGGAGAGTTTGCGTACAGAGATTTCTATATTTGTCTTCATTAAATGTAATGCAGCCATTCGCTCCGGATGGTAATACCCCGCACTAAATGTTTTATTTTCAACAATATTTGAGAGCCTTATTGCACTACAAAGACGGTCTTTATAATCAATCTTGCTCATTTTAAGAATATCAAAAAGGTATTCATTCATTTCAGAAAGCAGCTTTTCGGATTGCTCTATGCCATCTCTATAAGAACAATATGCAATCGTCATCATTTTTGATAGCTGTTTCTCATTACATCCAATAGGGATAAGAATATCTGCAATATCTTGAGTAGTTATTTTTTGCTGAACTTGTCCACTTACATTTCGCTCAAGTAATGTTTGTCCAACAATAGAGAGCAAATAGTCGTGGATAAATGTGGCCGAGGATTCATGTATATTCTTTATGGCAATTATGTTTGCGGAAATATTCATTTTTTCAAAAGCATCGTCAACAATGGCGCATTGCCCTAATGAACCTCTTTGAGAAATAACGATATCTCCTGACGAGACCTGAGTTCTACTCAGGCTGTTGCCGAGTTCATTTGATATATAGATCAAATCCTTATAATCCATATATCCGTCTTTGGATATATTAGTTATGCGAATCAAAGGAATACCGGATTCTTGGTAATCAGTATTTTTTATCGCACTACCAAAAGGACCGCATATTACATCAGCAATTTCTCCAAGCGCTTTCAGATTGTCACCAAATTTTTCACGCAGTTTATGTTCGAGAATTGTGTACTTAGGAAGGTTATAGTTAATATCTATGCGTTTTTCAATATCCCCCCGTTTGACAGCGAAGACGCAAAGGTCATTCGCATCGGGGGTTATGCGAAAAAAGGTGTTGCGTCCTTTCTGAACTCTTCATACTTTGAAACAATCTCGTCAAGCTGAGATTCAGTCTTTCTGCCAGTAGCGTCATATCCGATCAATTCCGGTGCCGCCATAAAGATAGCTTCGTCTCCATTCGGTTTTTCACTATCTTTGCGCTTGCGAACGAAAATAACTGATGCTTTTACACCCGCACCAAAATGTGCAAAGGCACACTGAGGCAAGCTCACAACTGCAAGCAGTTGGAACTTCTCTAAAATGAAATCACGGACGTACTGCATGGAGCTGTTCGTTAAAATACCATCGGGCAATACGATAGCAGCTTTGCCAGTTCCGGGCTTTAAGAATTGCCAAATGCGCTCAACAAACAAGACTTCGGAACTTTGATTTTTGCGTGGCTTTTTCTTGCCCTTGGCATCAACATTGTTGCCAAGCTCGTATGTTGACAAATAAGGCTTTTCCGCTAGGTTGATAGTAGAACCGAACGGAGGATTGGTAAGAATCAAATCAAAGCGATTCTCGGCAAAGCCTCTATTATGATCGTGCATTTTATCAATGCTTTCAAGGGCGTCATGACTGATAACATTAGTATGACCATCATCGTGGACAATCATATTCATCTTTGCGACACGGGCAATTTCATCATTGATTTCAATACCGAAAAGGTGTTTTGCGGCAAAATCGTGCCAATAGTTGAAATAGTCAACCGTACCTTTTTCGTAATAATCGCCTGCTTGATTACGCATATAGTCAAGAGCGTGCAGGAGGAAACCTCCAGAGCCACAAGAAGGGTCAAGAACATCCCAATCTTGCTCTGGCTTCATCATTTTTACGCAGAATTCAATAATGGGACGAGGAGTAAAATACTGCCCAAAATCGCCCTTAAAGAAACCATCCATAAACTGCTCAAAGGCAACACCTTTAACATCCAGGTCGGTTTTATTAAGATTGATAGCTTCCAAATGCGAAACGACAGTGCGAAGTACACGGTCATCTACCTTGATAGATTCTGTGAATACTTCGGGGTCTTTAACTTTTTGCTCATTATAAAGCACATTGATACGTTCTGCCAGTTTAGATGACGGTTCATGGGTCTTGATCTGAAATTGATAAGGTTCGCCATTTTTACGAGGCTTCTGTTCATCGCTAATTTTAACAAAAATGAGCTTGCAAAGTTCACCAAAAGCAGTAGGGGGAGAAAGACGACCACCGCCCCACAAGGTCTGATGGCATTTTTTAATTGCAATAATCAAGTCTTCTCGTGCAACTGGTGCAATGTCCGAGGCATCTTCGCCTTTTTGATTTACTCCACCTTTATAAAAACGATATTCCTGAGGTTTTCCATATGCTTTTGGTAAATCCGCAAGAATATTTTGTTCGCGTTCAAAAGCACCGAAATTATCAGTCACATCCAAAACACGACGTGTACCACCAGCAATAATAACAACATAATCAGCACGAAGTTTCACCCAAGTAGCATTACCTACGCCCTGCTCAATTGCTTGCATAAACTCTGCGTCTGTTACGCCATCTTTTTTACACTCAACAACTGTATAGGGACGCTTGCATTCATCATCAATGAACACAACAATATCCGCACGGTCTGTCGGCAGTCTGTCGGGTATAACCACTTCGACCTTGATTCTGTTTGCAGGATATTCGTATTTGTAAATAAGTTCAGCCCAAAACTCTGCTCGAACCTTTTCTTCAGGGTCATTATAGTTTTCAGTATGATTATCAGAGGAAACATATGTAATTTTTTGCTTGTTGTCAGTTCCTGTAATATAAGCATAACCGTCTTTTATCGCTCTTTCAAGATTTGTCATTTTTGTATCCTCCATTAATTCTCATTATAAGCTCTGTCAATCAGTGCTTTCGCCTTTTCAAAATCAGCTTTGTTTTTTAATTGTACTTCAACTGCACCACAACCCCAGTGGCCTATGTTAGTAACATCTCTTGAAAATCCTTCTTCAAAAGTTACGGTTGATACATCAATTGGTAAGTTGATAACCAATTTCTTTTTCAATGCAACCACCGTAACTATATTACGGATTTTCTTAAATGCAGCATACAACTTTAGGTGTGTTTCGCTGATGTCATCGCCAAGACTTAAAATGTAGTTGGACAAATTCTGATAAAGAACCTTAATCTCTTTGTCAGCACCATTAATTTGTTCTTCAAAAGTTTTATCGGAAGATTTTGGTTTACTAACAGAAGTATCTTCAGAAATCGCAGCAGCGATATTTTCATTGATTTGTTCAAACATTAAGAGGTCATCGCCAAACTTCTTATAACGAATAAGGCTGATGTTACGGTTCATCTGCTTGATTGCGGACTCATCATATTTAGTAAAATCTCCTGCAATACACACAACACGAGGCATAGTCCAATCAATATCATCAGCAGCTTTTAAGCCGAGTTTCTCAATAACAAGAACTTTAAAACTATCTTTATGGTCAAGCAGCCAGTTCAAGTAAAAGAGCCCTTGGTTAATGACATTTTCTTTCATTGAACGTTTATATTCAAAGATTACTGGACAATGATTTTCGTCAATACCGATACTGTCCATTCGTCCGCCATCGGTGGTACGATATTCAGAAGCAAGGAAGGTGACTCCAAAAAAAGTATTCATATTGTTTTCAATTACAGTCTGCAATTCTTTTTCGAGCGTGACTGTTCCGCTTTGATATTCTTTTACGGTTTTATTTATATTAAATAACTTTATGTCAGCCATTTTATTTTACCTCTCTTAACATTTCACTATATTCAACAAGCCTTACATTACCCATTTCTTCTGCTTTACTGATACATCCTTTAGTAAATCCTGATTTAGCAAATAGATAGAATTGCTTATTTTTGTAGTTAAACAACTCGCTACGCTCGATGAGCTTTTCAAGAACAGCAAGGTCAACTTTTTCATTCGTCCATTTACATTCGCCGAAAAGGGCGGTGTTTTTATCTTGGACCCCCATAATGTCGATTTCTTCCTGCTGTCTTGTTTTCTTGTTTGTACCCCACCAGCGACCGATATCGGTGAAATTAACCGGGCAATTATCATTAAGAAGCTCATTCCAAAGATATTGTTTTGAAATATCCTCAAATACAGCGCCCATATAATCGGACAAATACGGCTCAATTCGCTTATAGGCAAGCTCGTCCGCACCTCTTGAAATAATGGATGTGTTTTCTGCCACAAAGCGATACCAAAAGCGGAACATATTATCTTCAATCGAATAGATAGTTTTTCTGCCGGAACTTTCGCCGTACGGCGTTTCTTTCTTCACAATTCCAAGAGAAATAAGGTTGCGGATATATGTTGCACAAACACTTGTGTCCTCGCCGACCTTGTTTGAAATCTCCGAAAGTTTTGTACCGCCCGTTGCGATAGCCGTAATAATTGCATTATAAATCGCGGGCTCACGCACCTCTTGTTTGAGAAGATTTGTCGGCTCTTCAAAAAGAAATGAAACCGGATTTAAAAATATCTTTTTGATATTTTCTTTTATAGATAAGTTGTCATCAAGTTGAAGAAGATACTGCGGAGTTCCGCCGACGATTCCATAAGCAAGCGCTTTATCCTCTGCTGAAAATTTCGGAAAACGCTTGCACGCTTCCATAAATTCAAAAGGCTGGACTTTAAGTTGCGCAGTTCTTCTGCCATAAAGGGGCGCCTTATATGCAAGCACGTGGTCCTCCATATAGGACATTGACGAACCGCAGAGAATTAAAAATAATTTAGAAGTATCTTTATGCTTATCAATCATAAGCTGCAGAGTGGAGGCAAGGCTCTTTGAAGCCTTTGCAACATACGGATACTCGTCAATTACAAGGACAATTCGTTTTTCCTGCGCTAATTTGAAAATGAATTCCAAAGCGTCCTGAAAAGATGTAAATTCGCTGCCAAGAGGCAAATCAGATTTGTAACTCATTATACTTTGGCTGAAGTTTTCTAGATTTTGTTTTGCGTTGCTCTCGACGCCTGTAAAATAAATTACATCCTTATCTTTTACAAATTCATTTATGATTGCGGTCTTGCCGACACGACGACGACCGTAGATTACGGTGAACTCAAATTTGCCGCTGTTATATTGATTTTGTAACGCTGTAAGCTCTCGTTCTCTTCCGATAAACATAAGCATACCTCCGTTTAGTAAATTACGATTTACTATATTATACTCTCCAAAAGAATCGATGTCAATACGTTTTATGCAATTTACTAAAGTATGTTTTAGTAAAATAAAATTCATCTGTTTTTTTGTGGGTCTTAGGGTGTCCCTAACGAGGTATTTGGTAACCGTGGTTATCCAAATACACTGCTCGCTCAGCAAGTGCAGAAAGCGGGCAGTCTACCGTTTGGTTATCCAAATGGTCTGCTCGCTAAGATTAGACAGTGTTTATTAGTTCATACAAAACAAGGCACAACCAACGGATTCTTTTGTTCCGAAGGCTGTGCCTTTTCGTTATATTATTTATAAATCACTTTGACTTTTTTCTTCTTGGCTTGCAGAATTTTAAGCAGAACATCATCAACACAGTCCGTATATTTGCCCGCCGAGATAAGAGTGTTTTTCTCTGAAATAAGACTTTCGATTATCAGTTTTCTTTCTTCCGGTGTGAGATAAATATGATACTTTCTCATACAAATATCACTTCCGTGTTAACGATTTCAGTTGCTCGATTTCGGATGTTATTCATCTTTTGAACCCATAACATCATATCGTCAGCTTTCAGACTTTCCGTAACATTTTCTTTCTCGACAAGTGATTTTACAATCTGCTGAAACATTTTTTCAGCTCGTTTATCGACTTCGGCAAGATGTTCATATAGCCTGCCCGAAGTCAAATAATTATAATAGAGAACTCGGTGATTTGATTTTAGGTATCTCTTATAACACTGACCCCATACACCGTTTTGATATTCTGTCTGTTCAGTCAGTTCCACATCGGGGAGCATATAATCTCCAACTTGACGATACTTAACACCTTGCTGTTCAAATAATGTTTTCATAGAAAAATCCTCCTGTAATTTGATTGTACTATCATTTTACAGAAGGATTTCTATTTTTACCAATGTGCCGATTGAATTTAAATCATTTTAAAATGTTTCAATGCATCTTTAATCATTTCTACCTTTTCCGGTGGGCACTGTGGTTGCTTTGCATTCTCTGATTTTGGCTTATTATAATTTTCTCTTTCAATAATGCTGTATTTCTCTTTTACCTGAGCAATATAGAGATTGGACACCTTTGTATCATATTTATCCAAAATATACTGTTTGATTTCTTCGTAAGTTGCTTTCGCTTCCGAAGCCGTCAAATCAAGCTCATCCATATCCACTTTGAGGTCGATATATGCGTCAGGAGTTTTTCTAACCAACTTAACAACCGTCTCCACATGCCCCGTATTCGGAAACATATCCACACAGCACCCCTTCTTAACCTCATACCCGCTCTCCTGCAACATAACCAGATCCCTTGCAAGACTTGTAGGCTTGCAGGAAATATACACCATTGACTCCACGCCATAGTCAATTATCTTCTTAAGTGCCTTTGGATTGATACCATCTCTTGGTGGGTCGAGAACGATAAAGTCTGGCTTGTCCTTTATGTTATCGAGGGCGTTAAGCACATCATCTGCGATGAATTCGCAGTTATCAAGACCATTTATGCCGGCATTAATCTTAGCCGCTTCTACGGCTTCTGGTATTATCTCAACGCCGATGACTTTCTTTGCAACCGGGGCTAACATCTGTGCTATTGTTCCTGTTCCACTGTACAGATCAAAGATTACCTTGTCTTTGGTTGTTCCGACATAATCTCTTGCCTTTGAGTACAGGACTTCTGCACCAAGTGAGTTAGTCTGGAAGAATGAAAATGTTGTAATCTTGAATTTAAGTCCAAGAAGTTCTTCTTCAATATAATCCCTTCCGAATACTATATCTGTCTTTTCATTGATTACTGCATCGGCAACACTGTCATTGTAAGTGTGTAAGAAGCCTGTTATCTCTCCATCAAGTGACAATGCTTTTAATCTGTCTGCAAGCTCGTCCATAGGGATATCATTTACTGTAGTTGTCACAATGTCCACAAGGATTTGTCCTGTCTTTACGGCTTTTCTTACAAGCAAATGTCTAAGATACCCCTCGTGCTTCATTTTGTGGTAATAAGTGAGATTTTTCTCAAGTGCATAATCATATACACACTTGAGTATTTTTCTGTAATCATTATCCACAATCTTACAACCTGTTACTGTTACTATGTCATACATACTGTTTCTCTTATGTAAACCGAGAGCTATCGGACCATCTTTTACCTCATCGCCAAATGAAAATTCCATTTTGTTACGGTATTCACTTGATACAGGGCTTCCAATTATTCCCTCCCACTCATATTCTGTATTAATAACAGGAGCAAGAAGCTTCTTCACTGCATTTTCTTTCATCTTTAACTGTTCTTCGTACTTCACAGTCTGGTATACGCAGCCACCGCATTTGCCAAAATGCTCACATCTTTCGTTAGTTTCTGTATCTGCCTGACAGACAACTTCAAGAAGCCTTCCTTCACATTTGCCGTGCTTCTTCTTATTTACCATAAATTTAACTGTCTGTCCCGGTATTGAATTCTTTACCACAACCTTTTCCTCTATAGTCTGTCCGTCTTCCTCTGTCTTAACTATTACATTTCCCTTATTAGGAAAATCCACGCTTTCTACATAACCTGTATATATGCCGCCTTTTTTCATCTTTTATCTCCAATCCTTCTATATAATCAATCAGGAAACTAACCCTGTCCTTATTCTTTATCAATTTTTTATACGAACCAACCACCAGCTAACCAGCCTTCCTCCCACATCACCGAACATCTAAAAAACCACTGGCTGTAAGCCAGCCAGTGGTCTTTGTCTTAATCATTCTTTAATTGGCAGAATAATTAGTTCTCGAATTCATCATCATCTTCAAAGTCTTCATCAAAGTCGTCATCATCAAAATCATCATCAAAATCATCAAGATAATCTGGTGTGAAGTATCTATAGATTGCATATACGATAGCTGCTAATGCTGCAACCGCTCCAATAACTGCTAATACTATGATAATTACATTACTTTTCTTCTTGCTCTCTTCTACATCTTTCTTGTGAAGAAGTTCATTGAGCTTGCTTGCCGCAATAAGCTCTTCAATCTTATCCTTATTCATAACAACCGCTCCTTTCAAAACACTTTTAAAGTAAATATATTGTATCACAACATATTTTATTTGTCACCATATTTAGGCTTTTTTAAGCTTTGCAAAGCCTGCAAGCATTTTCTTTAAACCATACTCATCAAATGTTACAGTTACCATATAATCTCTTGTGCCATTATCAATTGAAATTACTTTTCCTTTTCCAAATTTGGCATGAACCACGGTATCGCCAACACCATATCCAAGTCCAGATGTTCCACCAGCACTGCCAACAGAGGCAGTCAAACCCGCTGTGCCATATGAAGCACCTGCATAACTTCCGCCTGATACAGATTTTCCACCTGCTGTCAATCTACCGCCAGTTCCACTGTCTCCAGCTCCAGCAGCCTTCGATGACTTCTTTAAGTCAAATATATCCATAGGAAATTCTTTACCAAAACCAACCTTAGTATTCGCCTTTCTCACAGAAGACCTGTAGCCTGCTGAAGTTGAGCCGCCGATTGATACACGTTTTGGTTCTTTATAATTCACATTGCCTGAACCGTATCTATTAAGAGCGGCTTTGGCATTGGCTCTGATATTATACGAACGTGTTTCCTCTGAGTCATCTTTTCCTCCATATGCAATCTTACCTTTATTATATCCTGAACTATTATTTTCTATGTGCATATATTCTTCGGGAATTTCTTTAATAAAGCGTGATACTTTATTCATCTGTGTTTCACCGCGTACCATACGCATCTTCGCGCTGCTTAAGTTAAGTATCTTCTCTGCTCTTGTTATTCCTACATAGCAAAGTCGTCTTTCTTCCTCTATCTCTGCAGGGTCATCTGACACTATTGTCATATAACTTGGAAAAAGGCCATCTTCCATTCCTGTCATATACACAATAGGGAATTCAAGACCTTTGGCACTATGTAATGTCATAAGCATTACCTGCTTATCTGACTCATTAAGATTATCAATATCTGCTATGAGTGCAACTTCTTCAAGGAAACCGCTTAATGTAGGAGTTTCTTCCTTCTGTCGGCAGCTCTCCTCATAGCTTACTATTTTGTTAATCAATTCATCTATATTTTCCTGTCTTGCTTCTATTTCTTCTGCTGTTTCGCTCTCTGCAAGACATTCTATATATCTTGTATCACTTACAACAGTTTCGGCAAGTTCTTTTATGCTCATAAATTCCTGCTTTGCCTTAAGTGAACCTATAAGTGTAACAAATGGCTCTAACTTTCCAACACCTCGTTTTATCGTATCGATATGCTCAGCATCGCACAGAGCCTGCCAGAATGTTATGTCATTCTGGTCTGCATATTCCTGAACTCGTTCAATTGTTGTCGCACCAATTCCACGCTTTGGAACATTGATAATACGTTTTACTGCCTGTCCGTCCATACCATTGTCTATAGTCTTTAAATATGCAAGTATATCTTTTATTTCCTTACGCTGATAAAAGCTTATTCCGCCATATATACGGTATGGTATATTCTTTAACATAAGCTTTTCTTCCAACGCTCTAGACTGTGCATTAGTCCTGTATAATATGGCAATATCGTTGTAATTCCAGCCGTCCCTTACCATAGAACTTATGCTGTCAACAACACCCTGTGCCTCATCATATCCATTTTCATAAAGTGTATAATTAACCTTTTCACCCTCGCCATTCTCTGTCCACAGACTCTTTGCTTTTCTTCCTATATTATTGCTTATGACCGCATTGGCTGCATTAAGAATTGTCTGTGTTGAACGATAATTCTGCTCAAGCTTTATTACTTTAGTTCCTGCAAATGTATTCTCAAAATTCAATATATTGGTAATATTAGCACCCCTGAACTTGTATATTGACTGATCATCATCCCCAACCACGCAGAGATTGCCATATTTGGCGGCAAGCATTGATATAAGCTTAAACTGCGATGTATTAGTATCCTGATACTCATCAACCATAATATACTTAAATCGTTCCTGATAATAATTAAGTACTTCAGCATCATTTTCCAATAATTCTACTGTCTTGTATATTAAATCATCAAAATCAAGTGCATTATTAAGCTTTAATGTCTTCTGATACTCCCTGTATACATTGGCAATTCTCTTGCCGTTGTAGTCACCACCTGCCTCAAGCTCCATCTGATCCGGACTCATAAGCTCATCTTTGGCGTGCGATATCGCATTCATAATTGTTTTTTCCTTGAGCATCTTCGTATCTATATTGAACTTCTTACATATATCCTTTATAACACTCTTGACGTCATCTGTATCATATATTGTAAATGTATTGGAATAACCAATTCTATCTATATAACGCCTGAGAATCCGCACACAGGTAGAGTGGAAGGGGCTTACCCACACTTCGCCAGCCTGCTGTCCTACTGTCGCATCAACTCTCTCTCTCATCTCCCTTGCCGCTTTATTAGTAAATGTAATAGCAAGTATATTATATGGTGCTACACCACAATCATCTATAAGATAGGCTATCCTGTTAGTAAGAACTCTTGTCTTTCCAGAACCTGCACCCGCTATAATAAGAAGCGGACCTTCTGTCCTTTTAACCGCTCTTTTCTGGCAGTCATTTAAACCATCTAAATTCATATACTCTCCAATCCAATGTGTGATTATACTCACACTATCTCCACTTTAACTTACAAATGCACTTAATTAAAATCAACAGTACATCTAAACTTAACCTTCATATGCTGTGCATACACAATATCATAATTTAGTATAACAAATGTTCGATAATTTTAAAAGCAAAAAATCAGAAACCATCGTCTGAATTAGTATATAATTAAATATATTTATCCAGCTATGATTTCTGATTTATAATGTATGTTCAACAAATGTATTCTTATATATCCTACTTCTCTGTTATGACTGCATTATCCATTACTAAATTCTGTGCCTTCTTAACAAGCATAGACTTAACAATAGTTTCTTTGTCATATTTATCTGTAAATGTATCTACCTTTGAATAACCGCTGTCCTTAGCGAACTGCTCAAGGTCATCCTTGTATTCATAATCTGTAATTGCAAGTCCTTCCTTTTCTGCAATTGCCTGATATACAAGCTGCTGTCCTGCTGATGCCTTAACGAATTCATCAAATGTCATGCCATAAAGGTTCTGGCAATATTCATCATTAGTCTTACCCTGAAGTGTGCTGTAAAAGCTTATTGATTCCTCAAGCTTTGATGACTGCTGTGCAAGGAATTCCTCTGGATAACCTGTAACCTTGCATTTGTCAAGGAGCTGGGTAAGTATTGCTTCATTCTTAGCTTCTGTTATCTTAGTTTCTATTGTTCCACTGACATCATTCTTAACATGTGCCTTATATGAATCAACTGTTTCGCAGTTGAACGCACTCTTAACAAAAGCATCTGTAAGCATAGGAACATTAGCCTGCTGTACATAACTCATTGTAAGCTCGAATACAACTCTCTTGCCAGCATAATCAGAATACTTTGAATTCTCTGGAAGTGTGATTGTTATTACCTTAGTCTGTCCTGCAACCATTCCATATAATTCTTTATCTAAGCCAGTTCCTGCAACAGGGAAAGCATCCTTACCAAGTGTCATACTATAATCAGAACCAGTAAAATCATCTATTGAAAGTCCGCCTGATGTACCAGTATAACCAAATGTAACCTTATCGCCTTTCTGTGCTTCCCTGTTAACATCTGTATATGTTGTCTCACTTTCAAGCTGTTCTGCAATCTTATCATCTATAACCTGATTAGTTATGGCTGTTACATCAACCTCAGCCTGAATTCCCTTATAATCTCCAAGCTCTACATAATCAGTTGGATTGTATCCATAATCTACCTTTATCTTACTGTTACAGGCTGTTGTCATCATAACTGACATAACCATAGCTGCTGTAACAGCATATTTTACAACTTTATTCTTTAATACTTTTCTCATAACCTGTCTCCACATTAAATATTGCCGTAACACCGACTTATAAACTATACCACAATATCACATTTAAAACCAGTATTATGCAAATGTTTCACAATATTATCACAAAAAAAGGCAAAAAGCCCAATCTGATATGCTCCCGAATTACTGGAACACATCAATTCGCTTTCTGCCTTTTATATAACTGGTATTAATACCAATATAAATCTTAATTAAGCAAGCTTAGCCTTAGCTACTTCTGCTAACTTAGCAAATCCTTCTGCATCGTTTACAGCCATCTCAGCTAATACCTTTCTGTTAAGGTCGATGTTAGCTAACTTTAAACCATACATAAACTTGCTGTATGAAAGACCGTTCATTCTTGCTGCAGCATTGATTCTTGCAATCCATAACTGTCTGAACTGTCTCTTCTTCTGCTTTCTACCCTTGTAACTCTCTGTAAGAGCTCTCATTACAGACTGCTTAGCAACTCTGTACTGCTTAGATCTAGCTCCTCTATAACCCTTAGCGAGCTTTAATACTCTGTTATGCTTCTTCTTTGCGT